>Ga0265338_10006745_pt1 | contig 14496 bp, 9 predicted proteins | sample 42126metaG_FD_193579 | JGI IMG/M metagenome (GOLD analysis project Ga0265338, IMG submission 193579) | Rhizosphere microbial communities from Carex aquatilis grown in University of Washington, Seatle, WA, United States - 4-21-26 metaG | ecosystem: Host-associated > Plants > Roots > Rhizosphere >... | reverse complement strand
GCCGCACGCGGCGGGCGCGGGCGCAGCGCGGCCGGCCGCGCGGTCAGCCGCCGGCCGGCCGTCTTCCAGGCCAGCAGGCCCAAGCCCATCAGGATCAGCAGGTAAAGGGCGGCGCTGCGGGGTGAGTGCCCGCCGCCGGCCGCCGGGCGGCGCAACAGCCCGTCCCACACTCCCCAGGCGATGACGGCGGCGGCCGCCGCGCCGAGCACCGCCCGCCGCACCGTCAGCACGGCGAGCGCGGGCGCCACGGCCGGGGCCTGCCACCAGCCAAGTTGTCCGCTGGGGCCAGCCTCCCCGGCCAGCAGGCCGAGCCAGCGGCGGGCCCGGGCGCGCTGCGCCTCGTCGGGATAGGCGGCGGCGAGGGGGTCTTCAGCCGCGCGGTCGGCTGGGTCGGGCACGCAGCCATGGTGTCACGCCCGCCCGGCCGTGGTGGCCCGATAAGTACGCCCTGCGGCGGCCCGCGTGCCCGGCCGCCCGGCGGGCATACATTACTGAGGGATCGGTACGTGCACACCGGCCGAACGAAGGACCGCATGACGACCTCAGCCGACACCGGCGCCACCGGCCAGGAGCGGGCGGGCGACCAGGAGCGGATGGACCACTTCGAGGACACCATCGCCCGGATGAGCCGCGTCGAGCCGCGGGACTGGATGCCGGACCGCTACCGGGCCACCATGATCAGGCAGATCGCGCAGCACGCGCACTCGGAGATCATCGGCATGCAGCCGGAGGGGGACTGGATCACCCGCGCGCCGTCGCTCCGCCGCAAGGCCATCCTGCTGGCCAAGGTGCAAGACGAGGCCGGCCACGGCATGTACCTGTACAGCGCGGCCGAGACGCTCGGGGCCGACCGCGCCGACCTGACCGAGAAACTGATCACGGCCAGGCAGAAGTACTCGTCGATCTTCAACTACCCCACCCTCAGCTACGCCGACGTGGGGGTGATCGGCTGGCTGGTTGACGGCGCCGCCATCTGCAATCAGGTGCCGCTGTGCCGTTCCTCCTACGGCCCCTACGCCCGGGCGATGATCAGGATCTGCAAGGAGGAGTCGTTCCACCAGCGGCAGGGCTACGAGCTGCTGCTGACGATGATGCGCGGCACCCAGGCGCAGCGGGACCTGGTCCAGGACGCGGTCAACCGCTTCTGGTGGCCGACGCTGATGATGTTCGGGCCGCCCGATGCCGCCTCGCCCAACACCGCCCAGTCGATGCACTGGGGCATCAAGCGGCACACCAACGACGAGCTGCGCCAGCGGTTCGTCGACATGGCGGTCCCGCAGGCGGACAAGCTCGGCGTCACCTTGCCCGACGCGGACCTGCGGTGGAACGGCGGGCGCGGCCACTACGACTTCGGCCAGGTCGACTGGCGGGAGTTCCAGGCGGTGCTGTCCGGCGGCGGCCCGTGCAACACCCAGCGGCTGGCCCGCCGCCAGGCCGCGCACGAGGCGGGCGGCTGGGTGCGCGAGGCCGCCCTCGCCCACGCCGCTAAGCACGACAAGGATCATCCAGAACGGATGCGGCTGACTGTGCCAGCCAACCAGAACGCTAACGGCGGGGAGGCGAACCATGGCTGACCCGAGCTGGCCGCTGTACGAGGTGTTCCTGCGCGGCAAGCGCGGCCTCAACCACGTGCACGTGGGGAGCCTGCACGCGGCCGACCCGGAGATGGCGCTGCGGCACGCCCGCGACCTCTACACCCGCCGCAACGAGGGCGTCAGCATCTGGGTGGTCCGCGCGTCCGACGTCACCGCGTCCAGCCCGGACGAGAAGGACCCGTTCTTCAAGCCGTCGGGCGACAAGGTGTACCGGCACCCGACCTTCTACGACATCCCCGACGACGTCCCCCACATGTAAGGACGCGCCGACATGAGCGACCCAGGCAGTGCCCCCGACGGTGCCCCCGACGGTGCCCCCGACAGGGACTTCGACGACAACCCGTACGACCTGCTCGCCCGGGACGACGACGCGGCCCACCGGTGGGCGTTCGGCACCGGCTTCACCGACCCGCTCGACGGCATCGACCGGTCCGTACCGGACGGTGTCGACCAGGGCCAGCTGGCCCGCTGCTGCCTCGCCCTCGGCGACGACGCGCTGATCTACAGCCACCGGCTGCAGCAGTGGGTGACCCGGATGCCCGAACTCGAAGAGGAGACCGCGCTCGCCAATGTGGCCCTTGACCTGCTCGGCCAGGCGCGGATGCTGCTGTCGCGGGCGGGCGGGATCGTCGGCCGGAGCGAGGACCAGCTCGCGTTCTTCCGCGCCGAGCCTGAGTTCAGGAACGTCCGGCTGGCCGAGCACGCCGACCGCGACTTCGCCGAGCTGACGGTCCGCCTGCTGCTGCTCTCCACCTGGCGGCTGGCCCTGTTCGAGTCGCTGGCCGGGCGCGGGCCGGGCGCGGGGGCGGCCGACCCGGTGCTGGCCGCGATCGCCGCCAAGGGCGTCAACGAGCTCGCCTATCACCGCGACTACGCGGCCGGCTGGGTGGTCCGGCTGGGCGACGGCACCGCCCTGTCGCACGCCAAGGCCCAGGCGGCCCTGGACATCCTGTGGCCGCAGGCGGTGGAGCTGTTCCGCCCCGATCCGGACGCGCTCGCCGCTTGCCCAGGCGGCATCGGAGACCGCGCCGCCTTCGACGCGATCGTGGACACCGTGCTGGCCGCGGCCGGCCTTGACCGCCCGGCCGCGCCTGGGCCGGCCTGCCCGCCGGGCCGCCCGCCGGCCGCGGTCGGCGAACGGGCCGGCCGCGACGGCGCGCACACCGCGGCGATGGCCGGCATCCTGGCCGAGCTGCAGTCGGTCGCCCGCGCGGACCCGGGCGCGACATGGTAACCGGGGCCGCCCGGCCGGCCTATGCCGTCGCCGCCGCCACCCCGGACCCGGAACTCCCCGCGCTGACCATCGAAGACCTCGGCATCCTGCGCTCCGTCGATGACCCGCCCGGCCAGGGTGTCGTCATCACCATCACCCCGACCTACAGCGGCTGCCCGGCCATGCGCGAGATCGCCGCCGACATCGAGGCCCGCCTGCACCGGGCCGGCTTCCCGCGGGTTACCGTCGCCACCCGGCTCGCCCCGCCGTGGAGCACCGACTGGATCACCGCCGAGGGCCGCCGCAAGCTCGCCGCGGCCGGCATCGCCCCGCCCTCGGCGGCGCCCAGCCGGGCCGGCCCGGTCCCGCTGACCCTTGCCTACCCGCCGCCGGCCAGCGCACTGGCAGCGGGCCCGCTCTCATCGGGCCCGCTGGCACCTGGCCCGCTGGCACCTGGCCCGCTGGCACCCGGCTGCCCGCGCTGCGGCTCGGCTGACACCCGGCTGACCGCCCAGTTCGGCGCGACGGCGTGCAAGTCGCTGCACCGCTGCGCCGCCTGCGGCGAGCCCTTCGAGTCGGTCAAGCCGTTGTGAGCGCCCGCACCCGTTCGCGGGCCGACTTCTATCCGCTGGCCGTCGCCAAGGTCGAGCCGCTGACCACCGACTCGGCCGCGATCACCTTCGCGGTCCCGGACGACCTGGCCGACACCTTCGCCTTCGCCCCCGGCCAGTCGCTGACCGTGCGCCACGGAGGCCAGCGGCGCTCCTACTCGATCTGCGCCCCGGCCGGCCCCGGGCTTCCGAACACGGCGCCGCGGATCGGGGTGCGCGAGGTGGCCGGCGGCGCCGTCTCCGGCTGGCTGGTGCGCCAGGTCAAGCCGGGCGACACGGTCGAGGTCCAGGCGCCAGCGGGCAGGTTCACTCCCGACCTGTCCGCCCCCGCCGCCCACGTGCTGATCGCGGCAGGCTCCGGCATCACCCCGATGATGTCGATCGCCGCCTCGGTGCTGGCGGCCGACACCACGTCGACCGTCACCCTGCTGTACGGCAACCGGCGCAGCGACACGGTCATGTTCGCGGACGAGGTCGCCGACCTGAAGGACGCTCATCCGGCCCGGGTACGGATCGTCCACGTGCTGTCGCGCGAGCCGCGGGAGGTGGACCTGTACAGCGGGCGCCTCGACGCCGCCCGGCTGGCGCGGCTGCTGCCGGTGACGGTCGACGTCGCCGCGGTAGGCCAGTGGTGGCTGTGCGGTCCGTACGGCATGGTCACCGACGCCACGGAGGTGCTGCGCGGCCTCGGGGTGGACGCCGCCCGGCTGCACCGCGAGCTGTTCTGGGTCGGCGACCAGCCGCCGCCGCCCGCGGTGCACCCGGAGGCGCCGACCGGCCACGGCGCCAGCGTGACCGTGATCCTCGACGGCCGCTCGACCACGCTCACCCTGCCGCCGGGCACGCCCGTGCTCGACGGCGCCCAGCGGGTCCGCCCTGACCTGCCGTTCGCCTGTAAGGGCGGGGTGTGCGGCACCTGCCGGGCGCGGGTGGTGGCCGGCACAGCCGCGATGCGCCGCAACTACGCCCTTGACCCGCCGGAGACCGCCGCCGGCTACATCCTGACCTGCCAGGCCCTGCCGACAAGCGACCAGATCACCGTCGACTACGACGCCTAGCCGACGCCAAGCACCTCACCCCCGCGCCCGCCGGCCGCCAGCCCCCCGCAGTCCCGCCCCCGCCCCGCCGCCCCCGCCCGCCTCCGCCGCCCCGCCTCCGCCGCCCCGCCTCCGCCGCCCCGCCTCCGCGGACCGGAATCGGCCTTCGCGCCCATCATGATAACAGCAAGAAGCGCGCGAGCGCTGGTTGGCAGGCGGGGGCTGCGGGGAAGGTATACCGCGAAACCGGCTAGCGTGCGTCCTTTTTGGGGTGGTTTGTCCCACGCAAACTCGGTACATCTTGCCCGGAGCCGGAGCCGGAGCCGGAGCCGGAGCCGGAGCCGGAGCCGGAGCCGGAGCCGGAGCCGGAGCCGGAGCCGGAGCCGGAGCCGGAGCCGGAGCCGGAGCCGGAGCCGGAGCCTCTGCCGGGGACCGGAGGGTCGGACAGCCCGGAGCACGTGCAGAGCCAGCCTTCGGCAATCGTTCAGGAACGTTGGCTAGCGTCCGGCCATGGATGAGTTCAAGGCGCGCCGGGTGGTTGACGCTCTTCGCGACCGCGGCGTCAACGCTCACCTGCTTCGCGGTACCACCGAGTTCGGCGTCCGGGTCACGCTGCCGGGCGGCCGCGAGGCGGAATGGGACAATGACGGCACCGCCGGCCTCGAGGCTCAGGTCATGCGCGACGGCATGCTGGTCGGCTACGTGCCGCAGATCGAGGGCTCGGAGGACTTCGACGAGCCCGCCGTCATCGACGCGATCGCCCGCACCGACTACGATCAGCCGGTCGCCCGCCAGCGGGCGAATCCGCCGCCGCCCGGGCCCGCGCTGACCCGGGAAGGCGGCCTGTTCCGCCGCTTCCTCGACGGCTTCCGCTACCGCTAGCGTTACCGCGGCGGCCGCCGCGGGCACTGCGGTAAACACCCGGTTGACGCCCGGCTTGACCGTCCGGTTTACCGCGGGCCGGTCACCAGCCGAGGTCAGCCGCGGACGATCGACACCGCCTGCGCGGCCACGTCGGTGATGATCGCGGCGACCCGCTCATCGCTTGCGTACTGGCCGATCAGCGCGGGGGAGTTGACCGTCCAGAGCAGGCACGGCAGCCCGGCCGCGGCCGCCCGGCGGACCACCCCGAGCGCGGCCAGCCGGTAATGCGGCGCCAGGTAGTCGGCCCGCACCTGCCGGGCGAGCGCGACCGGGTACAGCTCGCGCAGCCGGGCGGGCAGGTTGGCCCACGAGCCGCCCGAGCCGACCAGCAGGCCGGTGCGCAGCGCCGGGAACGCCTCCTTGGCCTGGGCGACCACCGCGGGCAGGAACGAGGTGACGATCAGCTGGGCCGGGTCGAAGCCGGCCCGCAGCGCCGCCGCCACCTCGGGCACGTACCCGTCCTCCTTCAGCTCCACGTCGAGCCGGATCCGGCCCGCGCACTCCCGCAGCACCTCGGTCAGCAGCGGCGGCCGTACCCCCGCCGCGGCGGCGACCTCGTCGCGGCTCAGGCCGCCGACCGGGACGCCGCCGACGGTGGCGTCGTGGAACGCGATCAGCTCGCCGTCCCGGGTGCGGCGCACGTCGAACTCGATCATGTCCGCCCCGACGTCGATCGCGTTGGCGAAGGCGGCGATGGTGTTCTCGGCCGCCCCCGTCGCTACCCCCCGGTGCGCGGCCACCCACGGTCGGGTCATGACCGGCAGTATGCCCTGTCCAGGTGAGAGCCGGGCGACGCGGGGGCGAACACTGGGGAGAGCGCCTGTCCAAGGCCCAATGCCACTTAGCTTGTCGGGCGTCACCCGCGGCCAGGCCGCGCCACCGCAACCCCATTCGTCACATCGACGCAGGCCAGAGCATGATCACGGAAGATTACTACCATGATCACGGTAGTAATCTTCCGTGATCATGAAAGCTTTCGATTCCCGCTCTTCGGCAGGGTTTCCCTGGCTGCACCTGAACCCCGCTGGCACCACAGGTCCCTTAACTTAGCGGCATTGGGCCAAGGCCGCCCTCGTCGAGGCCGCCCTCGTCGAGGCCGCCCTCGCCGAGGCCATCAATTGTTGCCGGCGTTAATTCCCGCGCCGAATGGAAAGGCCGCTGGAAAAGCAATCGCCGGTTATTGCCAGCGGATCATCGACTCAGGACGCAGCTGTCTCACCAGGGTTAGCCGGCCGCACAGGGTATGTTAACGGCGGCCTAGGGGAGACGAGGAAATGACAAATGCCTCTAGCCGGCCGCGGTCGCCCGGATGTGTGTTGAAGGCTGACAGTATTCGGGATGGGTGAGGAGGGGTGAATCATGTACGGGAACGGTAACGGGCGTGGCCTCGATGAAGAGGCCGTTTCCGCGTTCGCTGACGACCTTGAGTCCGGGGCGTGTATGACGGCGGCCGAACGTGACCAGGTGGTCAGCGCGGGCGCCGAATTCGCGGAGCAGGTCGAGGGCAGCTGGCTGCTGATCAGCGGGCGGTTCACCTCATCGCCCTACGGCGACGGAACCGAAGACCAGGTAAGGAACCTGCTGCGCGGCGCCTTCGACGAGCCTGGCCGTGACAGCCGGACGATCAAGGTGCTGCTCGATTCCGCGGGCGGCAGCCTGGACAGCGCGTACGCGACAACCCTCTACCTGTCCGCCTACGCTCAGACGCTCGAGGTCTACGTGGCGGACCGCGCGAAAAGCGCCAGCACGCTGCTCGCGCTCGGCGCGGACAAGGTCTACCTGTCAACCTTCGGCGAACTCGGCCCGCTGGACAGCCAGATACGCGACCCGCGCAACCCGGTGATCTGGGTCTCCGCGCTGGATTGCTACCAGAGTGTCGACTACGTGCGCGACTTCGGCGTAAAGACGGTCAAGGAAGTGCTCGACCGGCTGGTCACAGCGACCGGCAAGCGGATTCCGGTGGAGGACCTGCTCGCCACCGCGACCACGTTTTCCCTTGGCCTTATCGAACCGATGATGCGCAGCGTTCCGGCGCTGGACTTCGGCGGGTGGGGCAGGAACCTGAGAATAAGCGAGCGCTACGCGCGCAAGCTGCTCGCGGACAGGAACATGGCAGACGACAGCGACCGGATCGACACCGCCCACGAACTCGTCTACGGCTATCCGCATCACCTGTTTCCCATTGACGTCAACGAGGCCCGGCGGATCGGCATCGACGCGATCTTGATGGACAGGGAGCTTTACGACGCGGCGGCCAAGGTGGTGCAGGAGTGCCACCAGAAGGACTTCGTCGGTTTCCTGAGCAAGGCCGAGGCCGGGAAGACGGGCAGCTCGCCGCTTGCGCGGCCGGCGGCGGCCCGGTCCGGCCGGCAGCGCGCCGAGGAACACCTCGGCGAAGCCGGTCAAACCCATCCCCTGTAGCGAGGCGTCGTGATCAGGGCACTGCGAGCGAGGGCGAGCCAGACGACCGACTGGCTCGCCTGGCTCTGCTACGCGGGGCTGCTGATCTTCATCGTGCTGCCGCTGTGGGTGATGGCGGCGCTGCTGGCGGTACGGCTCGGCATGTACAGCCTGGCCGGCGTCCCCAGCACCGCCCAGACCAGTGCGTTCCTCACGTTCATCGGAGGCGGGCTGGCGACGTCGGCGACCGTGCTCGGCGTGCTGTTCACCTGGCAGCACAACCGGCAGGAACGGCACCGCCTCGGGCTGCAGGCCGTCATCGACAGCCTGGAGTCGCTGAACGCGAACACGCCGCCGCGGGTGGCGGGCGCCCTGGCGTCCATGGTGCTGCTCGGCCACCCGCGGGTGGCGATACGGATGCTGGCGCCGGCCTGGCAAGCGCACCAGGTGGACGCCAGCACCGCCACCTGGGTCATCGGCCAGGTACTCGCCCCGGACCGGCGCGAGACGCACGGCACGGACGGGGACGGCGCCGACCCGCCCGCCGTCCAGGAAGCCGCCGTCCTGCTCAGCGAGCACGCCGGCACGCTCACCAAGTCACAGCCGGGGTCCTACGACTTTCCTGGCCACTTCCTCGATACCTGGCGCACTCACCCCGAACTGCCCGCGGATGCGCGCAGGCACCTGCTGATCGCGATGGGGACGATGCTGGCCTCCAAGAACCGGGACTGGTGGTGCCCGGGCGGGCTGCCGCCCGCCTGGCCGACCCTCGTGCTGGTCGAGTGCGCGCAGGAAGACTCCGACGAGGAGCTCAGGTCGGCTGCCGCCCTGCTGGTCGGCGAGATATACCGGTACTTCCCGTGGCGCTTCAGGAAGAGCGCCCGCTTCCGGGGAAACCTCGACAAGCTGGACAGCGTCCTGCTGGCCGGAGCGGCCGCGCGGATGGAAGAAAGGTTCCAGGACTTCAGCCGGCTCGGGGACCAGATGACCCAGATGTGGGGAGAACCGCCCCAGTCGGGCTGACGAGCGGGCGCGCGCTCGCTGTCGGGCGCCTCCGGGCTGAGGGTGCCAGCGCGGCGGCCGGAGTCGCCGCGCACCCGTTCGGCGATTCACTGCTTTTATTCATCCCGAACGGGTGCGGTCCCCACCTCGGCCCGCCGGTGACCGCGCCGTCCGGCCGGGCGCTGGCCCTGCAGCCGTACCGTCGCTGGTCACGCTGTGTGCCGCCGCGCTGGCGGCGGCGGCACCGGCCGGGCGTCCGGCCGCGCTTTTTGTCGGGTTCCTACAACAGGCGGCCCGTGTCTCGGTCGTCCGCCGTATTGGTAGGGTCGCTCGCGATCGAGCAGGATGGATGCCGGTCAGGGCGCCGGCCCCGGTGACGCGGGCCGCGCCCGCGGGCGATGGTAAGCGGAGGTCTCAGACGGTGTTCAGTCGCGTGGCTATCGTCAACCGCGGTGAGGCCGCGATGCGGCTCATCCACGCCGTCCGGGACCTGTCCGCCCAGACGGGCACGCCGGTCGAGACGGTCGCCCTGTTCACCGACGCGGACCGCACCGCCACCTTTGTCCGGGAGGCCGACGCGGCCTACCCGCTCGGGCCCGCCGCCGACCGCCCTTACCTGAACCACGCGCTGCTCGAGCGGGCCCTGCGGGAAAGCGGGGCGGACGCCGCCTGGGTCGGCTGGGGCTTCGTGGCCGAGGACCCGGCCTTCGCCGAGGTGTGCGAGCGGGCCGGGGTCACCTTCATCGGCCCGAGCGCCGACGCGATGCGCAAGCTGGGCGACAAGATCGGCGCCAAGCTGATCGCCGAGGAGGTCGGCGTTCCGGTCGCGCCGTGGAGCCGGGGGGCGGTCGCCACCCTCGACGACGCCCTGGCGGCGGCGAAGGCCGTCGGCTACCCGCTGATGCTGAAGGCGACCGCTGGCGGCGGCGGGCGCGGCATCCGCGTCATCACCTCGCCCGCCGACCTGAGCGAGGCGTTCGACCGGACGCGGGCGGAAGCGCTGCGGGCGTTCGGCAGCGGCACCGTGTTCCTTGAGCGGCTGGTGACCGGGGCCAGGCACGTCGAGGTCCAGGTTATCGCCGACGGCCAGGGCACCGCCTGGGCGCTCGGCGTGCGCGACTGCTCGGTGCAGCGCCGTAACCAGAAGGTCATCGAGGAGTCCGCCTCCCCGGTGCTGGCGCCCGCGCAGGTCAGCGAGCTGAAGGAGTCGGCCGAGCGGCTGGCCCTGGCGGTCGGCTACCGGGGGGCGGCGACGGTCGAGTTCCTGTACCACCCGGGAGAGCAGCGGTTCGCGTTCCTCGAGGTGAATACCCGGTTGCAGGTCGAGCACCCGATCACCGAGCTGACCACCGGCACCGACCTGGTCCGGCTGCAGCTGCACGTGGCGGCGGGCGGGAAGCTGGACGGCGGCAAGCCGGCCGAGTCCGGGCACGCGGTCGAGGCGCGGCTGAACGCGGAGGACCCGGACCGGGACTTCGCCCCCGCCCCTGGCCGGATCGCCCGGCTGGTGCTGCCCGCGGGCCCCGGCATCCGGGTGGACACCGGGGTCAGCGAGGGCGACATCATCCCGGCCGACTTCGACTCGATGATCGCGAAGATCATCGCCTACGGGCGCGACCGGGACGAGGCCCTGGGGCGGCTGCGCCGCGCGATGCGCGAGACGAGCGTGGTGATCGAGGGGGGCGCCACCAACAAGAGCTTCGTGCTCGACCTGCTCGACGCGCCCGAGGTGATCGACGCCAGCGCCGACACCGGCTGGATCGACCGGGTCCGCGCCCGCGGCGGCCTCAGCCAGCACCGGCACTCCGTCGTCGCCCTCGCCGCGGCCGCCATCGAGGCGTACGCCGACGAGGAGGAGCTGTCGGTTGCCCGGCTGCTCGCCACCGCCCACGGCGGCCGCCCCCAGGCACAGCACGACCCCGGCCGGCCGCTCGACCTGAAGCTGCGCGGGACCGGCTACCGGGTGCGGGTCGCCCGGCTCGGCGCGCGGCGCTTCCAGGTGGGCGTGTCGGCCGGCGGCTCTGTGGCCGGCGGCTCGGTTGACGGCGGGGAGCGGCAGGCGGAGGCGGAAATCGAGCGGTTCGACGCGCACAGCGGCCGGATCACCGTCAACGGCGCGCGGTTCCGGCTCACCACCGCCACCCACGGGCCGGTGCACTTCGTCGAGGTGGACGGCGTTGCCCACCGGATCAGCCTCGACGAGGGCGGCGTGATCCGCTCACCCGCGCCCGCGCTGGTGGTCGCCACGCCTCTCGGTGTCGGGGACGAGGCCGACACAAACGCGCCGATCCTGGTCCTGGAGAGCATGAAGATGGAGACGGTGCTGCGCGCGCCGTTCCGCGCCCGGGTCAAGGAGTGCCTGGTCTCGGTGGGCAGCCAGGTGGAGGCGGGCGCGCCGCTGCTGCGCCTGGAGCCGGCCGGCGACGCCGCGGCCAACGCCGCCGCGGCTGCTTCCGCGGCCGGCCCGGCCCCCGACGTCGAGCTGCCGGCGGCGCCGGCCAGCCTGCCCGCGGCTGACCGGGCCGCGCGCTACCTGGAGGACCTGCGCGGGCTGCTGCTCGGCTTCGACGGCTCGGCCGATGAGCGCGGACAGCTGCTGGCGGGGTACCTCGCCGCCCGCCGCGAGCTCGCCGCCCGCCGCGAGCTCGGCGGGCAGCCGCTGCCGGGCGAGGCGGACCTGCTGACCGTGTTCGCCGACCTGTCCGAGCTGAGCCGCAACCGGCCGGCCGGCGACCGGGGAGCGGCCGGCCCGGGCAGCCCCCGCGAGTACTTTCACAGCTACCTGCAGAGCCTCGACGTCGAGCGGGCCGGCCTGCCGGAGGACTTCCAGGCCACGCTCCGGCGAGTGCTCGGCTACTACGGCGTCACCGGCACCGAGCGGACGGCCGAGCTTGAGGCGGCGGTGTTCCGCGTCTTCCTGGCCCAGCAGCGGATGGCCGACGGCGCCGCGATCGTCGCTGAGCTGCTGCGGCAGTGGCTGGCCGGCGGGCCGCCCGCCGAGCCGCTGCGCGAGCGGGCCGGCCTCGCGCTCGAGCGCCTCATCGAGGCAACCCAGGTCCGCTTCCCGGCCGTCAGTGACCTCGCCCGCGGCGTGGTGTTCCGCTGGTTCGCCCAGCCGCTGCTGCGCCGCAGCCGGGCGCGGGTCTACGCCGCCGTCCGGGCCGAGCTGCGCTACCTGGACGCCCACCCGGACGCGCCGGGCCGGGCGGCCCGGATCCAGGCGATGGTGGCCAGCTCCGAGCCGCTGGTCCGGCTGCTTGGCCAGCGGATCGCCCGCGGCCGGGCCGGCGGGCGGGCCGGCGGGCGGGCCGGCGGCAACGCCCGCGGGAGCGGCAACGCCCCGCTGCTCGAGGTGCTGACCCGTCGCTACTACGGCAACCACAAGCTGGCCGCGGTGACCGCGCGCGACGTGGCGGGCTGGCAGCTGGTCACCGCCGAGCACGTCGGCCCCGACGGGGTGACGCTGCTGGCGGCGACCGCGGCGGCCATCGGCGACCTGCCGGCCGCGCTGGCTGTCCTGGCCGGCCTGGCGGCGGACTCACCCGGCAGCAGCCTCGTCGCCGACCTGTATGTCGCCTGGGAGGACCAGCCGGACGTCGACGGCATGGCGGCACGGCTCGGCGCGCTCCTCTCCGCCCGCCCGGCCCCCCCGGGGCTGTCCCGGGTCACGGTGACCGTGGCCGGGCCGCGCGGCGTCGCCATGCATCACCACTTCACCTTCCGGCCGGCCGGCCCCGACGGCAGCCTGGCCGAGGACCGGCTCATTCGCGGCCTGCACCCGCAGGTCGCCGAGCGGCTGCAGATCGACCGGCTGCGCGAGTTCGAGCTGACCAGGATCGCGTCCGCCGACGAGGAGATCTACCTGTTCCGCGCGGTGGCCAGGAGCAACCCGGCCGACGAGCGGCTGGTGGCGATGGGCCAGGTGCGCGACCTGACGCCGCTGCGCGAGGCGGACGGGCGGCTGGTCGCCCTGCCTGAGCTGGAGAACGTTCTCGCGGGCTGCCTGGACGCGATCCGCACGGTGCAGGCGCGGCGGCCGCAGCACAAGCGGTTCGACGCCAACCGGATCATGATGTACGTGTGGCCGGCCACCGACTTCACCGTCGAGGAGCTGACGCCGCTGGTGCACCGGATCCGGCCCACCGTGTCCGGCTCGGGGGTGGAGGAAGTCCAGTTCGTGGCGCGTCGCCGGGGCGGGCTGCCCGGGCTGCCGGCCGGCGACGATGGTGAGCTGGCCGAGGTGGCGGTCCGGGTCAGCCTGGACGTCGGCCGGGCGGTGCGGCTCCAGGTCGGGCCGCCGCCGACCGAGCCGGTGGCGCCGATGGACGACTACCGGCAGAAGGTGCTGCGCGCCGCCAAGCGCGGCGCCGTCTACCCCTACGAGCTCACCGGGCTGCTGGCCGGGGCGGGCGGCCGGTTCACCGAGTACGACCTGGACGCCAGCGGCACGCTGGCCCCGGTCGACCGCCAGCCGGGCAAGAACACCGCCGCGATCGTGGCCGGGGTGGTGAGCACCCCGACCGTGCGCTACCCCGAGGGGGTCACCCGGGTGGTGCTGCTCGGCGACCCCACCAAGTCGCTCGGCGCGCTCTCGGAGCCGGAGTGCGCCCGGGTCATCGCCGCGCTCGACCTGGCCGGCCGGCTCGGCGCGCCGGTGGAGTGGTTCGCGCTGTCGTCGGGCGCGCGGATCTCGATGACGTCGGGCACCGAGAACATGGACTGGGTGGCGGCCGCGCTCAAGCGGATCGTCGAGTTCACCCAGGGCGGCGGCGAGATCAACGTCGTGGTGGCCGGGATCAACGTGGGCGCCCAGCCGTACTGGAACGCCGAGGCGACCATGCTCATGCACACCAAGGGCATCTTGGTGATGACACCAGACTCGGCGATGGTGCTGACCGGCAAGCAGTCGCTCGACTTCTCCGGCGGGGTGTCGGCCGAGGACAACTTCGGCATCGGCGGCTACGACCGGGTGATGGGGCCCAACGGCCAGGCCCAGTACTGGGCGCCGAACCTGGGCGCCGCCTGCGGCGTGCTGATGGCGCACTACGACCACACCTACCTGGCGCCGGGGGAGGCCGCGCCGCGCCGGGCGGACACCAGCGACCCGGCCGACCGTGACGTCTCCGGCTACCCGCACGCCCTGGCGGGCAGTGACTTCGCCTGCGTCGGCGAGATCTTCTCCGCCCGGCACAACCCGGACCGCAAGCGGCCGTTCGACATCCGCACGGTGATGCGGGCGCTGTCCGACCAGGACCACCCGGTGCTTGAGCGCTGGGCGGGGATGGCCGACGCGGACACCGCGGTGGTGCAGGACGTGCACCTGGGCGGCCGGCCGGTCTGCCTGATCGGCATCGAGTCGCGGTCGGTGCCCCGGCGCGGCTTCCCGCCCACCGACGGTCCCGACACCTACACCGCGGGTACCCTGTTCCCCCGCTCGTCGAAGAAGACCGCGCGGGCGATCAACGCCGCCTCGGGCAACCGGCCGCTGGTGGTGCTGGCCAACCTGTCCGGCTTCGACGGCTCACCCGAGTCGATGCGCAAGCTCCAGCTTGAGTACGGCGCCGAGATCGGCCGGGCGATCGTCAACTTCCGCGGGCCGATCGTGTTCTGCGTGATCTCCCGGTACCACGGCGGCGCGTTCGTGGTGTTCTCCAAGGCGCTCAACCCGAACATGACGGTGCTCGCCCTCGAGGGCGAGCACCGTCATGTTCGGG
>Ga0265338_10006743_pt1 | contig 14500 bp, 25 predicted proteins | sample 42126metaG_FD_193579 | JGI IMG/M metagenome (GOLD analysis project Ga0265338, IMG submission 193579) | Rhizosphere microbial communities from Carex aquatilis grown in University of Washington, Seatle, WA, United States - 4-21-26 metaG | ecosystem: Host-associated > Plants > Roots > Rhizosphere... | reverse complement strand
CACCAAATTTGAATCGATCCATTTCCGCATACGTGTCCATCGCTTCGCGGGAGTCTCGACCTCGAAGCCGAAATCATCATCGTTCTCAAATTCAATCTCAGCAGCCATGAGACGCGATATTCCAACGAGCTTTCCTACAGATTCGGGATCGGTAGAATCGACCGATTTGACGGACAGCCCACGGGACTTGCATACGGTCCCGATCGCGCAACAGTTTCCTTCTTCATCAATCAATTCTTCGGCAATGAGTTCTTTGACCGGCATTGAATCCATCGCGTCCGCCATTTCGCGAAGGAATGCTTGGCCCTTCTTTCCGCGAATAGACCGACGCACGTTGGCTCGATACAGGTTGTAGTTATCGCAATCATCCGCCTCGACAAGTCCGCTTCTACTCATCTCTCTTCCCCTCAAGGAGACATTTCCCTCAATCAAAACTTCCGCCGGTCGCGACCCTGCGCCGCTGGGTGCCTGCATTGCTTCACGGCAAAACCGGCGGAAGACATTTCTTCACCCGCCGACATCAGATGCCTTCCTTCGCGAAAGTAATCGCCTGTAGGGCGCGAGCGTGGAGCACTATTTGAACCTTGCGGAAATTCCATAGCGGAGTGCGTGCACCGAAGACGATTCCATCCACTGGAACCTCAGGCGGGACCGAATACTCAGGATCTTCTCCATTGATTTCGCAAAGTTTCCTCGCGGCAACCTCGATTTGTCGTTCTGTCATTGTCAGATTCCTTAATACAAACTTGTCACTCAGACCTGTCCAAGGCGGTTTGCCAGAGATTCGATCAGTTCGCCATTTGCTCTGACATGCGCCTCAAGTTCCTTGATGCGCGTCTGCATCTCTCGGAACTCAAATTCAGCGACCTGTCGGGCCCGGCTGTTCGCCATCTGAATTCCCTTGGCCATCGCCATCCGATATTCGTTGGTCATCCATACAGCAAACTCACGGCTCGTGACGTCCGTAGGGATTCGTTGCCGCTCGTCGTCAAACACGCTTCGCTTGCGATTGATGAATGTGATCAATTCATCCTCGGTATACCATCCGACAGCGGTTTCCCATGACGGCAACAGTGCGTTCGGATCGCTCATAACACCCTCCCAGGCGGGAAACAAATTCTCTTTATCCGACGTTTTTTGCGTTTCCGCGAATCTGATTACGCAGGTCTTCAGCCAGTTTCGGGAACTCAGATTCGCAACTGGACGCATAGGCTTCGATTGCCGCTTTGGCGTGCTGATCGTGATTCAGGTCAAGAACGAAATACCGGCAACCGTAATGCTTGTCTGTGAGCCTTTGATCGCGTCCGTCGGCCCTCGACACCTTGAACTTGTTGTACAGGCCGACGTCATGGTCGTGACATTTCCTTTGCAGTTCCCACTCTTGTTCTTGCATCGCCTTCTCGTCTCTCACGTCCATTTACAGTCCTCCTGCGGTTAAAAAATCTATTTTGTCACTCTTGAGTCAACTCGTTCCAGACCTTCCTGAACTCACTCCGAGCTTCCGCCAGGATGCCACGGAATCGGCTTTGACTGACTCCGTACTGTGTCGCCAACTCGACGTCGGGTTTACCGTCGATATACTTTTCAACCAGCATGTCGCGGTTGAAGCGGTCGATCTTCGCCAATGCCACCGACAATAATTCAAAGGGCAACTCCCTCACCGGCGTCTGCGGCAACTCGTGCATCCCATCGCCACCAGAATAACCGTGACCCCTGTTGCGCTGTCGCTTGTCACCCTTCACGGGAGCGACCAGTTCATCAAGCCTGTCTCGCCGCTTTTGTGCCCGAGAAGCCGCATATGATCCATTGGTCACAGTCGCGACCAGCCACGCTTCGAGCTTCCCGATCGGTTCTTTATTCAGCCACGAAATCGCCGACAGCATCGCTTCTTGCACAACGTCTTCGGCAACGTCACGATCGCGGAGGATCTTGATCGCGATGGAAAGCATCTTGTCGCGGTACTGTTCGAGGTCTTCAGTGCTCATCGGGTCCACTCTCAATGATGGTCAATCAACTTCCACTCAACTTAATCTCCACGCGACGGCAGGACAGTCCGTGCGCGCCGACATAAATCTTGGAAAAGATGTGGACAACGATGCCTACGCGATTTCCGACGGACACGGGCTGGCCAGTGAATAGCCATCCATACGGAAGGATTCTCGCTACAGACGAGAATCCGTGTGGAGTTCCGTAACAATCTATTTCGCCGTAAACTACGTTGGCTATACTCATGCTTTACTCTTCCGGCAATGATTGATCATCTTTTTCCGGTCCGATGATTCGCTGGAACTTCTTGCCCTTACCCCACGACGGGAACAGCGGATTGCCGTCGCCCAAATGCCTCTGATCGATATCATCGACGAAGTACGAGCCGTCAGGTCGCGCGACCAACCATTGTCCCGGCCCATCCGGCCTGTCGAGCCACGGGTTGGCGTGGGTGAGAAACGATTTAGCGATCTCCTCCCACCCCTCCTGGTCCGGCTTATACTGCCCATCTGGCAATTCGGCGATGTGCAGGTAGAACGTTTCCCGAAGCAGTTCGCCTGGAGTTTCTGCGCCCATTCCATTCCCTTTCAGCGAGTGGTCAGCGATCACCGTCCGGAAACCAACAGCCATGCGAACTCTTCTTGATGAGCCCCATATTCGCCACGGCCTGAAGTCGCAACTCCATAACATATTGCTGGATGCCGCCGTCGATCCTTGCGAGTTCCTCCGTGTTGTAACCCGTGTTTTTCTCGACAACCTTCAATACGTGATCGAGAAGCGGAGTCAACGGCAACCGGCCGACTCCTTCGCAGCATTGGCAGATATATTCTTTCATGACGCTCTTTCGGCGGTTGACTACCGGTCTTTACCACAACAAATCGCGATAGATCAGTTCCCTGAACCGCTCCGGGCTCAAGCCCGTCAACTGGTCGTACGTTTCCACGCCAGCATCGATGAGGGACTGGATAGCTCGTTCGACCTCGATTCGAGTGCTGAACCATCCTGCCCCGTGATCCATGATGAACTTGCTGCCGATGCCGATGTACCATCCTGGTTTTGCAATCGGCCACTCGCCATCGTCAGAAGGTTGATCTGCATCGTTGAAATAAGGGGTTAACAGCATTAACTACTCAACCGTTATCAACTATTTCACAGAGCAGGGCTTCAAGACGGACTTCAAACCCCATGTTTCCAGAACTGACGCAATCGCGATGCTTCAGCATTTTCCAAAGTATTTCCCTGGACTCGCGGAATCTCGTTTCATCTTTTTCAAGTTCGCTGGTTTCAGCGGCAATTGTTTTGCGACGACGATCGATTTGCCTGCGCAGTGTGGCAATCCGCTGAATGACGTCGGTAATTTCTTCGGTTTCGCCCACGGTTACTCACCCATTACTTTCTGTCGGTTTAACTATGAACCGGTTGCCAGTAATTAGCCTTTTTGCACATCGCGCATTCCCGCCCGTTCCAGTCAGATACCAGTTTCCAGGAATCGGAATCCCGTAACGCACGTATTCGAATCCTTCCGGCAAATCGATTTCGACTTCGACGACTTTATTCATTGCCTATCCCTGCTTTACTGAGCCATCTCTTTTAATCGCGGATTTGGATGCGTTTTACCGCACTCCCAGCATTTGACAGTTTTTGGGGTGTCACCATATTTCACCCCATCCAGATCGGTGTCAACGACCTTCCCAGTTCCATCCACAATCGACTTCCACCAACCACTGCATTTAGTCGATTCAACAAACAGATCCGATCCACAGGGACACCTGAATGTTTCAGTCACGTTGATCGACCCTCATTGTTACTCGTGCGGTGGAAGTTCTGCAAAACAGATCCTTGCCACGTGAATCGAACGGGCCATTCCATCGCCGACGTCCTCGATTACTCCGACCGGGAACGGACCTGGTCCCGAATCGAATTCTTCATGGTCCGTCGACCACATTCGCAGATATCCGCGCCGCCATTCCGTGTAGTCGCGTTTGACGGTGTCGTATTTTTTGTACCAACACTCTTCACCGATTCGATTGTTTTCACTCACGTTGATCTGCCTTCTTTATTAGAACCGTCCGCCGGGGATGTACTGAAACCGAATGACCGTCACCATCGCATAGCTTGGACAGTCCATGTGATGGCAGAACATATCGATGAATCCCTGCGGACTGAGTCCGTGGAACCCTTCTCGATCGACCGCACTCTGAGTGATCTTGCAAAGGAACTCGCGACGAACAGACGTCACTCGGACAATGGCGATCCGCTTCGGTTTCTGGCCTTTCTTGAGACCCATCGCCTTGTCGACGAAGCACAGCAACTGTCCGGGCTTTACATGCAGCCACTTCAGACGCCGAGTCTCGGTTTTCGTCCGGTCGCGGACCTGACGTTCGGTCAGGCTGCATGAAATCAATCGCACGGTTTTTTCCTGAATGAATCTCGCATCTCTGTCACTCAAACGAATTCCGCATCCTCGACGGAATGCAACTTCATCAAATGGATTGTTGACATCTCGCCGATTTCCAAGCTGAACCAGAACGGCTCATCACTATCGTCGAAGTTCCAATTATCGGAATCGGCGATACTCTCACCGAGCGTTGAGTCGACGACAATTTTCTCTGCCTCGCGGAACGCTTTGGCAAACGTACTATAGGTTTGCGCGGTCGCGGCTTCCCCACTACAAAACAGGCACCACCGGCGCTCGTTCGTATTGATAAACTCTTCAATTTTTTGTGATGTCATTCTCATGAAGAAATTCCTCATCTCCCGCGCCGAGCAATCCGTTTCAGATGTTCGAGCGCCCATTTTGTGAATGATTTGCCCATCCGTTTTGCCGCGGCTTGAAGTTCTGACCAGTCCGCTGCGCTCACCCGACCGAAAACTCGGACGGGCGATATGATCGATTCACCTGGTGCTTTCTTCGGACGACCACCCTTGTTTTTCTCTTCCGCCAACGCCTTCTTTTTCATTGCTCTAGATCCAGTATGGTTCGAATGAACACTGCAGCCACCTCTGGATTTATAGCGTTTCCATAGCCTTTCAGTCTCCCAACGCGATTCGCGCTTGCACGTCGCACCAGATTTGAAATCTCGGGCTGGCCTTGTCCCATTCCCTTGGGAATCCCATAAGCCAGCGGCTGAACTCCGCGTCCAACACGCCTCGCTTTACTGTCCCGGCATCTGGCGACGTCATAGCTATCCCATGCACCTGTCGCGGCAATTGGTCTATCCGGTCTCGCGATGAGCCGTCCGGATTGACTCCAGTCATCGACATCCCCGGCGTGTCCTTCCAATCCCTTGCAGATGGAGCCACCCAGCCCGACAGAAATACGGGAACGTCCCGCGATAAGTTCCCTCCTTGCGTTGACGACAAATCCGCTCCCGGCCTCCGTCCGTCGTGCCATTGCGGGGCCGACCAACCGAGTAGATCGCACGAATCGGCTTCCGGACCAGAACAATCGCTGTCTGATGTTCGGCGCGCCGACGCACGCAGAGCACAAATCGGCACCCCCGAAGACATATCCCAATGCTTCCATGTTAGCTCGTACTCCAACGAGCCATTCACGTCCAAGAGCGCTCGCAACCTGCTCTCCAACCGTGATTGGTGGACGCCCGCGAAAGATTTGGTGCCGCATCCACGGCCAGAGATGCCTTTTGTCCGCTTTGCCTTTTTGCCGACCCGCCGCCGAGAAGGGTTGGCAGGGGCAGCTTCCGGTCCAGATTGATCGACTGTCAGGCCAACCGGCGATACGCAAGGCAAGGGGCCAGCCTCCGATGCCGGCGAACCAATGGACATGGTCAAACCCGGCAACATCCGCTGGATCAACTTCGACGATTGACCGGCGATCAACTTTTCCATCTGGAATCAAGCCTTCCGTGATTAAGTTTTCCAGCCAGTCCGCTGCGAAGTCGTCGATTTCGTTGTAGTAAGCGACCATGCAGAGAGTCTATCGTCGAACAGTTGTTTGTAAATACAGAAAACCTATCGCAAGGCAAATATTTCCGAACTTTTCCCAACCGGAGGAAGATTTCTCGTCACTGACCTTTCTCAACGATCCGTGTCACCCGGTCGCGTTCTTCGCGCAGTGTTTTCCCGGTCATCTTTGCAAGTTCGTCGGCAAGTGCGTCGATCATCCTGAGTCCGTGCTGGATTGCGGCGATATCATTCGGCGACAAATCCCACGTCCCGTTTTCCCACGTCATTGCGCGAAGCCTGCTAATTTTGTCTTCCGATGATTCAGCCATGGCGTTGACCTTTCGTTACTCGCTTTTACTTTGAATTCGCTGCGTTTAGGCGTCTCGTTTGAGCCGCCTTGAATCCAGCAGCACGACGCTTACGAGTGACGACCCACGATGGCCACAGACTTCTGTCGTCGCTTCTGGTGAGCGCCAACACCGGCTTCCACCAGATATTCCCGTTTTCAAATTCGAGTGGAATTTTGTCGCTGAAAACATCATTGGACTGACCAACAACAATTGCCCAGTTGTTTTCGATCCTGACTACGCTTCCGGCAGGGAACATCTGGCCTATCTGACAAAACATGTCGACGTAAGCCGAATGAAATGCGTTCACAAGTTCTCTCAAATCGGCCATATTGCTACCCTGCTGTTACCTTGAGTTGACGACGACTGGCAGCTTTTGGCGAACGATCCCCCTGCGAAGCAACTCGGCCGTCTTTAATCGCTGGCGAATATCTCGGCTGCGTTCCAATTCTTCCCGATGTCGACGCTTTGCCGCCTTTGACGTTCCGATTGGTTCGTGAAAAAACGCAATCTTTCTCTGGTCGAATTCGCCCGACGCATGTCGAGCTTTCCTGACAAGTTGCCTTTTATGACCCACGGTATATTCCTTTCAAAAAGTGGAAGAATCCTGCTCATTGTTACTCGGTTGCCAGTTCTGCCGCGATCAATTCATCCTGCACCGAACGCCGTCCCGGAACCGTTGACACGATTCCTTCTTCGGCTGCAATCAAAACGAGAGCCGCTTCGAACGACCCACAGAACTTGACTTGCTTCAGCCAGCAGAACAGATTCTCACGGTGGCCGACGACGATCACGGGAATCTGTCTCCCCAAGGCAATTCCAAACTCGACGTGACGGCCTCCACGCGAATGACCGGATCTCGGCGGTTCCGTGAACGCGATAAGCAGATCTGCCCCGCTGACATCCTCCAGATCGTCGTCGGCAAACTTTGAACGCAGAGCCGCGCATTTCGTATGCGTCGATTCGTCCGCATCCTCAACCAATGCTTCGCCGTCGTCGCCGATCGGCACACCAACATCACTGATCTGATGCTTGCCATCGAGCCAGCGAGACTGGACATTATGTCCGAGCACTCGCAGACGATCGCGATATCCGCAGAGTTCTAGACGCCTTGAATATCTCGCAGCCAAATAAATGCGCATCCGTCGTATCCTTTTCAGAGTTACTGACAAAAACTATTTCGTACTGCGTTTTTTCAATCTCAAACACGCTCGAAGCATCCGCATGCCGCGAGACATTTCATGCTCGATCGATGTTCCACGAATCCGTTCAATGAACTTTTCCTCTGCCATAACCTCGCGTCGAATTTCCGCGACCGGATCAAATCCGATGTCACGCAGATTCTGCTCTTCAGCCTCCGTCATCACATCGAAATCGATCTTGCGACGTGGCACCCTGCACCGGCGTTTAATGTCATTCCACAGGTAGCACGTGTAGGCTCGACCAGTCCACGAACGCCGATGAATCGGGAACGTGAAATAGATCGCTGGATGGTGACCGATGCGCTCCGTCTTGCGGACAATCTTCTTGTCGCGCGGACCTTCGACGATCAATCGAGGAACCTCATCGAAAATCAAAACGTCCCCGTAGCCGAGCGTGACGGCTTGCTCATACGGAAGCGTGATCGATCCATCGCTCATGACCAAACTCCGGTTACTATTTCCTCACCCGTACTCAAAACAGATCGCCGCTTGAGGCCTCAACCAAACTCGGCCCGTTTATCAACAGAACTTCAGGTGCCTCGACAGCGCCGCCAGCGTCCCGCATTCCTTGATTGACCAAGGCCTTGCTCGCCTTCAGGCGGCGAACGGTCCATTCTGGATACATTTCCTTCAGGCGAGGATCGGCGTAGTAGCTGACGACGACTCGCGTTTTCTTGAATCGCTGGCATTCCTTAGCCAACTGGACGTGATGCGAGGCCTCGAAGTCGTGAAGGTATTTCGCGCCCTTCACGAGATACGGCGGATCTATGTAAATCACAACTCCATCAGCATCCTCAATTCGTGGCAGATGCTTGAAAATGTCGTCTCGCACGATCGTCACCGCCTTCAGGCGACAGTGCCAAGCCGGGATCGAATCGACAGCGGAAGTGAATCGCGTGGCCGCGTGGCCTCCGTTCTTCGTGTACCTCATGCAGAACCCGGCGTTGTAGTTCGAAGTCCCGGCAACCCCATTGCGCCCGAACCAGCTCACAACGAAATAGTGATACGCTCGGTCCACGTTCGGGGAGGCCTCACCTGCAGGCGACGGTTCGTTGCGAATCACATCCGCCGACTTGAGGAAGATTTCCCGACTCAACAAAGTTCGTCCCAGGCGGGAATACAGATCCACTGCCAGCGGTTCTTCTTTCAGCACAAACGCGAGGTTTGTCAGATCGCCGTGCATGTCAATACACACCTCCATCGTCGCCGGTTCCTTCGCGAACTCGACCGCCAGCGAACCGCAGCAGAGCCCCCAGTAGGCGCGATGCGGTCCAAACTCGGCAGCGATGGTTTCGCCAAGCGTTCGCTTCCCACCGAACCACGGCGCGATCGCTTTAATTTTCGGTCCATCCATAATTGTTTCAGGCACGTTCAATTCCCCTCCAACTGCGGAAGATTGGTTGTCACTGACTGCCGACTGCTTTTAACGCCTCTCGCATCACCACACTGACTTTTTTGAAGTCACCGGCCTCGTACAGTTTCCATAACTCGTCCCAGACCTTGAGCAGCGCTTCCCATTCAGGCCCAGTGCCGCCCATCAGTCCAATCTGGTCACTTGTGCTTGCAACGCAGGTCAGCAACTTGTAGCAACGCGAGAAGTCGTCACAGTCGAGCGGATAGGCATACTCGCGATCTCCCGCCCCCGTGATGACATGTGCGACATACATCGACGACGCGCCGACGTCATCGGTTTTCAACCATTCGTCGATCGACATACCGGGCTTCGCACGGATCTCATCGACTGCCATCGCATCGACAATCAGATTGCAACCCGCAATCACGGCGTTGTACTGGCGCGGGACCATCGTCTTGATCCGCTCTTTCTTGTCCAAGTGTTTCACGATCGCGCTGAACAGGTCAATCTGGCTAATCGTTGCCATCGCCTCACCCTAAAATTAGTTACTGTTACCCCGCGCCAAACGTCACAAAATCGCGCATGCGGACATTGGGCGAGTCAGACGTTCTTAGAGTCGTCTTCCTCCGCTTTGTCCGTGTATCGGATGCGTCTCATGCTCCACATAGCGTGCGGACGGCACTCCCCGGTCGTTATCCTCTCTCTGCGCTGAAGTTCAGACGGAGTGCCGAGCATCCCTCGCAGCAAGTTGCCGGTTCGTTGGGCCATTCGAAACACGCGAAAGTTTTCCAGACTCATTTCATTCTCCTGCGGGTAAACAACACTCAACTTCGGCCGTGAACTACTGACCCAGGCGTATCATCGATCCAGATATCCACCGTGATTCCCTGCGACTTCATGTACTCAGCCTTCGAATTCAAGTTCGTGAAAAATGTCGTCAACTCAATCTTGTGCTCGGCCATCCACTCTTTCAGATCGACCTTGTTTTCATCAGTCCGGCGCCGACATGTGACGCAGATGAATCGAATGTCGAACCGCTTCGCCAGCCAAATTACGATCCGCCAAAAACGCGGCGCGGCAGTCAGCGTGTCGTCGAAGTCGATGGCTATTGTGGTCACTGCGGATTCACCTTCCGAAACGCGACCAGTGTCGAGATAACCCGCTGGATCGCCGCATCACCGAACCCCTTGATCTTTTGATGCCAGAATGCGTCATCTCGAATGAACTTCTCCAACCCCTCAACAGTCGAAACGTCCACTTGAGAAAACTTTTCTAGCTGTGAATCGGAGAGCCCGATCGGATCGTCTGCGGCCTTCGCTGCATTGAAGACGTCTGTGCCAACCGTCTTCTTGATTGACTTGGCACTGAGTTCGGAAATCGGAAACGTGCTACCCAACTCTTTCCGAGCATCGTCAACAATGAACCCAGCAGCATCGGACAAGCTCTTGAATTCAGATTTCACACCGTTGACGTAGACGGCAGTTCCGCCAACTCCTGTCGATCCTGCGTTCTCTTCATCGAATGGAAGTTGCTGCTGCCCACTCTTCGCGTCGTCGATGATTCGGCCGAGTTCCTTTTCCGCATTGTCCAGGTTTTCGCGGCATTCCTTTTCACGACCTTTTGCGGCCCGAACGTCCGACTCTGCCGACTCCAGTAGATTGCGAAGTCGCTTGGCGCGGGTTGAAGCTTCTTTGATTAGAGCAAGGTGCTTTTTCGTAACCGTCAACTCGTCGACTTCAATTTTAGGACTGGGATCCGAACTGGCTTCGACTTCCGTTCCACCTTCGCCATCCTTGACAGCCAAATAGATTTGCCGGATGTCATCGATCGTTTCGCTGATCTCCATGAAATATGGCAGTTCTTCCGTGAACCAGTTTTCGAATCCTTCGGAATCAACTTCCGGGAATTCCTGACGCCAGTTGAACAGTTCCTGAACGTGTGATTCAGCCATTGCAGCCAAGTCGTCCGACGAAACATTGATCTTCAAGTCCATCAGAGATTTCTGAAGTTCCGTTCGGTCGATCGAGAATTCGGAAACTTCAACTCCTGCTCCAGCCTCCGATTCGCCAACCGCATTTCCGGTTTCTTCGACTTCTGCCAACGCTACGTCACTCATTTCCAAACTCTCACTTTCTAAAGCGGCCACGCGACCCCGCTGGCCAACAAAACTCCGTTCCGAGACAAATCGACAATCACATCCCCGTATGAGTCATGTCCGGCCGCCGAAACGACCACGTCGCCAACTGGGATGAATCCATTAAAAGTCCTGACCCTGCGATCCAGTGAAACCGCTGATCCGATTTCCGGCAGAACTGAACCCCGCAAAATTTCCTCGTCCGCAAACTGGCGAACCATTCCCCTAGCTGGATCTTCGCTGCCGTCCTCCCCCGCGCCCCCTCGTCCCAGTGTGAATGAATCCAGCAACCACACTTCCCGTGGCTCGTCCGCATCGCAAAACCACAATTCTCCCCGAGGCCCTGAATTTGAGTTTTGACGGCTTGCTGCCGCCCGGCGCTCAGTTCGTCGGATTTCTTCTGCGGATTCCTCGTTCAGCCAATCCGGCAGTTCAGCAAACAGATTTCCGCTGATCCCCCTCAATCGGAATTCCAGATACCCGGCCGTCGCCCGGCGCCACAGATCAGCAACCGCCAGGAACTTCGTAAGTGACTTTGGGCTATCTGCGGAGTTCACGAGTATTTTCCTGACTTTCGATAGCCATTCGACGCCGATTTGCTCCCACTTCGAAACGGTATTCATTCCGATAATCTCAAAATGGGTATCCTCGGTAATACAAGCAACTAATTTACACGACTCGAAGCAAGCAAACAGTCGCATAGTGAGTACCACAAGTACGGTGATGACAAAAAAAATCCGCGTAATATAATGATATTAAAGGACTTATCTAAAAAATGGCACTGTACTCACTTTTAAAAACGGATAGACACATATACGGACGAACAAACAAACGAAGAAACCAGAAGATTAAAAGGAGTAGTGTAGTGTGTGTGTAAAGGTGTGTATGTGTGTGAGTACAGTGAGTACAAATCAATTATCATTATCATATTATCTTATCTTATCTTATCTTATGTCGAATAAACTTGTCTAAAAGGCGTACTACGGTCGTTCTCAACCGTCATCGTTTCAGAGTTGCGAGACGGAATCGACTCCTGTTTTAGAATTGTCAGCCCCGATCAGGTTGTGAATTTCCGATTCTGGAATGGAAATCCCTCGCGGCCGATGTCCGCCCATTCGTTGCTGTTCCCTGATTGCGCCGCGAACCCGAATCAAAATTTGATTGGTATCCTGTCCAGAGAAATCTGAACCCTTCAGGATCGACTTCCGCATGGCTGATTTAGAAAAGAAAACCTTCTTGATTCCAATCGCGTCTTCAAACGGCTTGATTCCAGATCGCACCAAAGCGTCTTGCCAGCCGGGCTCGACAAAGTTTGTGGAAAGCATTTCGGAAACTGTCGCCGATTGGCCATGCGGCAAATAAACGAGTGACTCATAGATTTCCTGAAGCAACGTCGCCTCATCCGATTCCCCCTGGTCGCTGGTGTCCCGACTCGTAAAAGCCGCCTGCATCATGGAAACTGTCATTTCCAGATCCATCCCCAGGACGGCGCCGAGCATTCCGTAAGGCAAACTGTGCGACTCGACCACGCGGCGATCAATTCCAGTAAAACTTCGTTGTTTCAACTGTGAAGATAATTCGGCAACCCGCTTCCAATGCCGCATGGCGACTGCCAGCAGTTTGATTCCGAGGATTCGTAATTCTTCCTGCGATGGGACAACCAGCGTTGACGCACCGCCTTCAACTTTTCGAAGTTCCAACAGGATGTACCGATTCCTGTCCGGCGCCCGCTTCGTCCCGATCTCAATCGCGGACATCCACGGAATATGTTTCATCCCAAATTTCATTCCCTTTTGGCTGCCGGCAGTCCCCCGTAAAGTTTCCGAGCCTCGTGAACTGGTCCGGAAAAGTTCCATGATCCTTTCGCGATGCTGGTCGTGCTCAAATTCGTCGATCAGAACGATTTTCGCTGTGTGCCCGACGCCCTGCCGGACCCCGGCTTCTGTTGGCCTAGACGAAAGCAAGCAAAGCCCACCGAAGATGTATTTCAGCGTTTCCTCGAACAGCATTGACTTCCCGCAGTTCGTCGGCCCGCAAATCGCAATCTGTGGGCGCCACTTCCAAACCGTCTGAAGCCAGGTGCAACAGACTAATGAAGCGACCAGCGGAGGCGTGTCGTTGGTTGCCCAATTGTCCCAGCGAGCGAACAGCGACGATGCTTCCTCAAAAACCGCCTGACACCAATTTTGCGCGGCCGATTCCTGATACATCCGGTCGAGTTCTGAATAGTCGTACCAGGGATCACCGCTTCCGAAATCGATCAACTTTCCCTCGATTGAAGGAATGATTGACCGCTCAAGATGTCCATTCAGAATTGCCAGTTCACCCGCATTTACAAAAACCAACCGGCCGTTTAGTTCCCAGACTCCAACCCCGAGCTGGTTGTGCGATGTCAGCCGCCGCTTGCCGCCCTCAATCGCGATCGCCAACCGGATCATTCCCATCGTGTATTTTCCTGGATCCGGCTTGCCGTCCCCGATCTCGACCCATTGCTTGAAAGAATCCTCCCCGAAGTCTTGAGCGAAATTCTCGACCTTGTACCTATCGATCGATTTGATCTCGACCATTTTCGCGAGTCGCTGCGTAAAGCAGACGATGGTTTTCGTGCCCTCGACTTCACCGAGGACGACAATTCCGAGTTTTTTGAGACATTGTTGTTCAGCGGTTAATCCAGCGAATTCAGTGGCGATTGATGCTGATGCAGTTTTTGGTGCAGTTTCCTGCTTGTGAAATCCATTTGTCTCGGGCTTAACCTCTTTCGCGGAATCTTCAGCATCAGTCTTGACCGCCAATTCTTCCGCAGCCTCGAACATCTCGAGCAACTGTTGATATGTCCCACCTCCAACCAACCAGTCCCGCAAATCCTTCCCGTGCGATTCAGCGATCTCAAAAGGCAGCACGACATTCCGAACAGATTCTGCAATCGACTTTAGATTCCCGATCCAATTCCCGGCCCCCTGTTGCCCAGGCACGTCGCAATCGTGACAGATCGCGACCCGCTTACCCGCAAACATCGAAGCGACTTCACCGACTAAATACGTCTCATGAGTACCGCCAGCGTTCGTTATGACGACGTGCTTGTCCCGGAGTTCAGCGGGAATCGCTGCCTGGAACGAAAGCAGATCGGATATCCCTTCGACCTTCCAAACGAGTTCCGCAGTCTCGATGCGATCCAAACCGTGCCGGCCGACTAATCCCGAGGCTCCAACCGTGATCCGCTTCTCAAGAGTCGTCGGATTCCCTTCACCCTTGTAAACCTCGATCTTCCCGCCGTCACCGGCCTGCAAAACAAACCCGCGAACCTCACCGTTAATCCCGCCAGGCCCATACGCTGGCCATGCGACGACGTATCTTGGATGCGGTGACTTAGCCGGATACTTTGCCAGCCTCGCGCCGCACATCAAAACAGAATCTTCCGTGATCCCTGGATAGGCAGAGATCATTCCGCGAATCATCAACCGCGACCAACTGGCACTAAACGAAATCTTTTCCTCTGGACGTTCCTGATCGTTCTTGGGGAACTTTTTTAGCAGTCCTGCTTTCTTTCCGAACTCTCGTTGAGCCTCTTTCA
>Ga0265338_10006741_pt1 | contig 14504 bp, 14 predicted proteins | sample 42126metaG_FD_193579 | JGI IMG/M metagenome (GOLD analysis project Ga0265338, IMG submission 193579) | Rhizosphere microbial communities from Carex aquatilis grown in University of Washington, Seatle, WA, United States - 4-21-26 metaG | ecosystem: Host-associated > Plants > Roots > Rhizosphere... | reverse complement strand
ACATTGAGCGTGCCGCTGATGGTCAAGCTGTTGAAGCCGGACAGGACGGCGTTCTGGGCATTGAGCAGGACGGTGCCGATGTATTTGTTGGGGTCATCGGCCTGGATGGCATAGACCGCGCCGCCCGCCTCCCAGGACGAGTTAAAAACCCGGCTGCCGGGGATGGCACCGCTGCTGCCGTGCGGATTGTATTGGGTGAGGCGGGACTGGGGGGAGATGAGCGTGTTAAAGCTTTGGGCCTCAAAGCCATCGCCATAGCTGACCAGACCGTTTATGCCGCCGTTGCTCACATCAACGATGTAGGCATAATTTCCACCGTAAAAATAATTGCCATGCATCTGCGCGTTGACGTGAGGGTTGGGACTGCCAAAAATGATCGCGCCGCCGAAACTTAATTTGGAACATTCCATGGCGATTTGATTGGGTGACCCGGTGTTGGTGTAGCCTGACCGGTTGCCGCAATAGAGAAACATGTTGTTGTCGATCGTCAGATGATCGCAGTCATCCATCACCCCGCCCGCCAGGCCCAGGAAATCGTTGTCATGGATATTCAGGATGTCGTCGGTTCCCCCTCCGTCGATCTTCACTCCGCACAGGAGGGCCGCCTGGCTGCCGCCAATGCTCGGGGGCGTAAATCCCCCGCCATAACCGGCGATCATAATCGGCCAATATCCGAGCCAGCAGTTGGCGATTTCGCCTTTGGCCGGAAAAAACAATTTGACCAGATAGTTGGGCATGTCGCGGGTGGACGAAATAAACAGATCGCGCAAATAGGCGCTTCCGATGCCGCCGTTCAATCCCAGGAAATTCAAAACATCCGTGTTCGTGGTCCCTACATAAAGAATTCCCGAAGCGGATTGTCCCGCTCCCTGGATGATGATGTTGAAGTTTGTTCCCGGGGGATTGAAGACGTCGCTGTGCCTCTGAAACACACCCGCCGGCGCCGTCATCATGACTGTCCCGGGGCCGATGACCACCCGGCCGCCGATGGGTCCGTAAATGTTGGTTCCGTTCGCCAGCAGGCAATTAATCGCCTCCTGCAGACCGCCCGTCGCGGTTCCCGGCGTGTCCGGACCGAACATCATGCCGTTGTTTTTGGTTTTGGACAGGCCGTTGGCGAGGCCGGACGGAGACACGGTGACCTCCGGAAACCCCATCACCACCCCGTTGGCCACAAGCTGCCCGTTGATGATGTTGGTGGCCGTGGTCGCGTTGATGAGCGGGAGGACGGCGGTCGCGATCTGCTGCGCCGTGTTGGTCGAGGCAAAGTTTTGCGAGTTGGTTTGCGCCGTGAGGGCATTGTCCGCCGTGAGGGCATGGATGGCGTAGGGGGTGGCGGTGAACGGCTGCGGCGGTGACAGCACCACAAACGCATTGGTCTCGCCATAGTGGCGCACGCGGATTTCCAACCGCCGATCACTCCCGTCAAAAACCGCGCTCCCGAAATCCAGGGTTACGATAAATAATCCGTTGGTGACCCCGACCGGTGAATTCGTGACCGGCCCGGCGACCGCATTGCTGTTCGCATCCAGAAGCCGGAAGGAAAAGTCATAGTTCCCGATCGGCCGTGTGTTATTATCAAATAATCGGCCCTGGTAAGTGAAAGCCGTGCTTTGGGCCCACGCCGAGGTTGACACAAAAAGCGCCGTCCAGGTACTGAGAAACCTGTGTTGCACTTCTTTATTTTATCAGGAAAAATGGCGCACTCAAGTGGAGAACGAGATGATGTTTAAATACTTTATTGTAAGATAGATAGGATGCCAAAAATCCAAGACTCAGGCGTCCCGGCTGCGGTACGCGTCTTTCAGAGCGCTGCGCAAATCGGGAAATTTGTATTCAAAACCGGATTCCAGAAATCGTTTCGGCGCGCAGCGGCAACCTTCCAGCGCGAGTGACGCCTCGGACTGCGTAAGCTGGCAACTCAGTTTCACCAGCCAAGCAGGGACCGGCGGGCTCCACGGACGATACAGGGTACGGCGAAGCACGCGCATGAATTCCGCGTTGGTTTCCGGAGCCGGGGCGACGGCGTTGTAGGTGCCGGCGAGAAAATTGTCAAAGACCAAAGCCCGCAGGAACATCTGCGTGAGGTCCGCGTGATGGATCCAGCTGATATATTGGCGGCCGTTGCCGACCGTGCCGCCCAGGAACCATTTCACATAATTGGCCAGCACGGGCAATACCCCGCCATCCCGTCCTAAAACGATCCCGATGCGGAACAAAATACGCCGGGTTTTGGGCGCGTTCGCCGAAAAAAAAGCCTCCTCCCAGCGCCGGCAAATCTCCGCCAGCCGTCCCGTTCCATTGGCGGTCCGTTCATTGCACCAGTCATCATGCCGGTTGCCGTAGAAACCGATGGCGCCCGCCTGCAACCACAGGCGCGGCGGACGTTTCACATGGACAATGCCGCCGGCCACCGCCCGCGCCGACTGGACGCGCGAATCGAGGATCTCGCGCAGATTTTCCGGGGTATGACGGCAATTGATGTTGCGGCCGGCAAGGTTGATGACCGCTTCCGCGCCATCCAGATATTGGATCCATTCGCCGACGTGTTCACCGTCCCATTCCACCTCCTGGATGCCGTCATCTTCGCGCTCGCGGAGTGCGCGTGTCAGCACGACGACCTCGTAATCCTGCCGGAGCAATTCCCGGGCGAGCGTCTGGCCGATAAACCCGCTGCCACCCGCCAGCACAACGCGCTTTTTGGGGTTATGGCTCATTCGATGTATTCGGGCGTCAACACTGGCTGGCGGCAATTTTGCCCTGAAATTAAGAAAAATAAAATCGAAATACTGCGGGCGGGATCCGGACGGCCGGAAACATCACTTCACAAGATGTGCCCGCCCCATCCAGACATCCTGGAAACCCGGTGAATAATTGGCGCCAATGCAGGGCGCTTCCTTGAACCATTGCCAGGATTCGGTCATCAACGTGCCATCAATAATCGAGACCGGCACGGGCATCTGCCGCCAGGAGGGATGCCATACCCGGAAACACCGGCGGGTGGAACCTCGTGAGGTAAATGCGGCGTATCGTTCCAACAGGAATTCATCAAGCGAAGACGGCGGGCAGAATTCAAATGGAGTGTTTGGATTGAGTCGCGTCTCGTGAATAAACTTTCCCCTCCCTCCGGGCGCTTCGACGCAGCCAGCCAACCAACCCTGCTCGTGGGCATGCCGATAGTTGATCCGGGCAAAGCGGTACGGCAGTCCGTAAAGCAACGGCCCGAGCAAAACACTCATCCGGTTGGGCAGCCATTCCGCGATGAAATAGATTCCTGATTCATTTTCGTGCTTCACGTAAGTCCGCACATTGAGAAACGGGTGTGTGGCGATGGGTTTGAAGGGCCACGTAGCCAGGCGCCCGCCCCGGCGAGGATGCATATCGCGCATGATGAAGGCAACCAGACTGACCAGCGCCCTGCCCTGCCAAAGATCAAGCGCGAAAGGCACTTGCGATTGCAACGACTTCGCATCCACCTCGTAATGGATGAATAATACCCGTTCCCAATCTGCCAGAAACAACGGCTCGCCCGGCGACGCCAGCAACCGTTGCTTGCCGGCGGCACTCAGCCGGCCGGATAAATTCGTTTCCGGTGTCGCAGTTCTTGCCCGCAGCAGGTTCATGGCTCATATCAGTTCAGGACCAACGGCGACCGGAGTAACGATCGCACCGCCAGATGGCCCGAGAATTTTGGTTCATGGCATTTCAAAAAAAGCGCGATGCGGGCGGCGGGGATGTTTAGTGCAACCGGTGTGGGTTGGATGTTGGATGGCGCAAAGGGCCGCTGCCATATTTTGAAAATGGAAGTGAAAACCGGAGGCCAAAAGCCGGCCCGGAACAACGCGGCGGCTCTTGATCATCAATTCCGTTTCCGTCCGCGCAAAGAATGCGCCCACTTCAAGCATCCAGGCCGTCGCGGGAAGGCCAAACGGAATCCCACACAACTGCCGGAAGGCCCGCATCATTTCGTGGTTGGGCAAAGGACTGGGCGCCGCCACATTCACCACCCCGGACAGTTCAGGTTTCGCCATGATCCAGCCGATGGCCCGGCAGAAATCCTCGGCGTGAATCCAGGAGACATATTGTCCGCCATTTCCCATTTTTCCTCCCAGCCCGAGTTTCGTGAGCCGTCGCAACACAGGAAACACCCCGCCGTGTGGTCCCAGGACCATGGCCGTTCGTAACGCAACCTTTCGTGTGTCCGCTGTTTGAGCATCGTCCAGCGCCTTTTCCCACGCACAGGCGACCTCAATGGAAAAGGCATCTTTCGCTTCTGCGGTTGCCCCAATGGCGCCGGTTTCATCCATGGGCTGGTCCAGTGAATGTTTGTAAATGGTGGCGGTGCTGGAATTCAACCAAAGTGCCGGTGGCCGTTTGCATCCTTCAATGACCCGGCCCAAAACCCGGGTTGAATCGACTCTCGACTCCATGATGGCCCGTCGATTGGAAGCGTTATATCGGCAATCTACCGATCTGCCGGCAAGATTGATCACGACATCCGTGCCGTCGATGACCCCGGCCCAATCGCCTGGTGTTTTTCCGTCCCACACGATTTCCTTCAGGCCGTTATTTCTTAGGCCAGGGAAACGTGTCAACACGACCACTTCATGGCCGCTCGAAACGAAAGCTTCCCCGAGGATCCGTCCTAGAAATCCGCTGCCGCCTGCCAGCACAATGCGTTTTGGGGTGGCGTTCATTTTTTCCATGCTGCCCAGACGTAAACAACAGGCAGATAAATAAAGACCAGGTTTGTCGCATGGTAACCAAGCCGCCAAAATGCGTTCGTCAGGTAGGGCCGCACGTCGAACACGAAAGTGGCGGCCACCAGTCGGACCGTCCAGAAGGCCGCCAGGAACGCACACAGCGCCCGCGCCAGACCACTCCCAGCCGCCAGGGTGCCGGCAAAGGTGAAGGTGATCAACCCGAAGCTGATGAGGCAAAGCCCGATAAACGTGTAGTAAACCCAGAATAATCTCCGGATGAACACCGGCAAGGTTGCGAGGTGTCGGCGCAGATGGACCGCTCGTGGCATCGAGACACCGGCACAAAGCGGACCCAGATGAAGGGCACCGGCAATTTGGAGCAACAATGTCAGGTTGGTGGTAATCATGGTGATTTCCTTAGGTTGCGCCGAGGGCGTGGAGCATCGGCAGGATGATGTGGTGAATGAAAACCGGATGAAAAAGCCAGAAGGCCGGTCCGGCCGCGCAAAGCACGGTGAACAACCAGCCGCGCCAGCCCCGGCCCAGACCAAGTCGCCGGGCAAAACGGGTGCGCTCAAACACCACACCCAGTCCCTGAATCAAAAAATATCCCGTCGGCAAACCGTAGCCACCCCGTGCCGGCAGGGAGATGACGAGTTCGTGGACCAGTCCAGACAGGAGAAAGACCAGCAGCGTCGCACCGAAAACGCCGCAGCTCCGCAATAACGGCCGGAAGGCCAGGTCTTGCGCCAGATGATGAAACGCCGCGTTCCAACGTCGTCCCCAAAATTCCGTCAGCGACGCGGTTTGCAGCGGCCGGCGCATGATGGGTTGGGCGTTGACGCCGGCTTTTTGCCAGGCCAACGCCAGCAATTGGAAGCAGCCGAAATGGAGGCACAAAACGACGCCGGTCATGCCTACCCAGCCAGCCGCCAAAGGATACGGAGCCAGGAAATTCCGGGTGACACTCCAAATCACCACCGTCCCCAGCAGCGTCTTCGTGGCCGCTAAAAACCAATCGCGTTTTACCGGCGCGACTCCTGCCCCCCTGCCTCGCAGGAAAGTCTTCGCATCCATGCCGACCCAGGCAAAAAGGTATCCCAGCGAAATCCATTGGCTGACCGCGCGGTTTTCCCGCAACGCGCGTCGCCAGGTCAGCCATTTACAGCCAAAATAAAGCGAAAAGGCGAGCAACCACATGAACACCCACGCGGGCAAAATTTCCCGGGTGAACAACGTCAAAATCGGTAACAAAAGTAGCGGCAAGGTGTCCACCCACCGGGTTTGCCTGCTCGTCAGGCAAGCCCCGTTGAAACAATACCGGTTGGCGGCGACTCGACGGTACATCACGCGTAGCAAAGGCATGACTCCCGGAATTCGGGCCAGCGCAAACAGCGGCCACGCCCACCAGATGCGGCTTGTGATCTGCACAATTCCATCCGCCCCGCCAAACACTTTGCCGTCCGGCAGCAGGACGATCATTTCGACCGGGTCACTCCCCGGAGTCAGACCCAGATGTTCACTCACCCACGGAGTTTGCAGCGCCGCCAGCTCAAAACCGTGCTTCCGGAGTAACCGCCCGAAACGACGGGCGCCGCCGGTGCACAGCCGGCATGCACCGTCGTAGAGCACCCAGCCCCGCATCGGGACCGCGCCACAAATTTCTGTCATTTCTGTATCAAGAGAAATAATGATTCAAAAAAAAATTTAGAATCGGAATCCCAGCAGTTTGCCGGCTTTCCCGCCCAGTTTGGCGAATTGTTTCAAGCCGGCCGTGGGCCATTTCCGGATCTGCTCATACCAGCCGGCCGTGGTTTCAAAAAAATCGGCCAGTTCCCGGAGCTTTTGCTCGGTGTGCTTGCCGATTTGCTTGTCGTCTTTCGCCTGTTCGATGCATTCCCGCAGCATCCCCAGGGTCGGATCCATCTCGCGCCGTTTGCGTTCGTCGAGCACGATGCGGAAGGTGTCCCAGACGTCCGGCAATGCCTCAAAATGGTCACGTTTGTCCCCCATCACGTGCACCAGCCGGACAATCCGCCAGCTCTGCAATTCCTTCAAACTGTTGCTGACGTTGGAACGGGCCACCTCCAGCGTTCCGGCGATGTCTTCGGCATTGAGCGGCTGCGAGGCAATGTGCAGCAGGGCGTGGATCTGCGCGACGGTGCGATTGATCCCCCATTTCGTCCCCATCTCCCCCCAATGCAGGATGAATTTTTGCTCGACTGGGCTCAAGGCACGCATATTTCTTTTATTTCTGTCACAGCAGAATTTACAGAACATAAGTAATACGTCAAGCAAAATGTCAAACAAAAAGTTCCCGGGCTATGCCACAGCCGGGATCAGGTTGATCTGCGGGGCGTTCGCTGGAGCCAGCGGATTGGTGCTGAAATCTTTGGATTCCAGCCGGCTCAGCCAGTCCCGGATCATCGCCAGCACGGCGGTAACATCCAGCCGCTCATGCGCGCGGGGGTATTTTTCAAGGTTGGCCCGGGCGAGCTTGAACAGCGCGGCAGCGGGGCGCCGGCGGTCCTTTTGCAGATGCACAAACGCCCCGGCGAGCTGGATCAAGCCCTTGTAAAACGCTCCATTGGGACCGTGTTTATCCTTGAGCCACAGTTGTTCCAGCACGTCGTGCGCCTCGTAAAACAGCCGGCGGTTGAAACAATCGAAATAGCCCAGGTAATACGGGTCGAGCGATTCATCGGCGAATTGCTCCACCATTTTGGCGATGCGGGCGCTTTTGTGGCTCACAAATCAAGGGTAAAGACCGGGTGACAAGTGACAAGCGGCAAGTGACACGAAAGCGCGCGACGGACAATTTACCGTCCGGTCACCTGCCACGTGCCGCGTGTCACCTCTCATTTATTGCGAAATCAACCGGAAGAAACCGCTGCTGTTGGTGGGTGAAAGCGCGACTTCGTCGTGCAGGTTGGCGAGATTGAGCGCAGGCGTGTTGGTCAGCGTCACCCAGTCGGCGGTCAGATCCTCTTTCTGCTGCAACACGAAATTGGTCGAAGGCATGAGCCAGGACAAGGCGAGGTTGCTGCCCGAAGGCGCGAGGTTCAGTTGCGGCGTTGGAGTGGATTGCGAAATCCAAATCCCGCCGCTGGGGCTGTTGACCACAGCCACCACTTCGTTTCCATCCGCCGAAATTGCGGCCGCCTGCCAGGCCAGGCTGGACACGGTGTTCGATGTCCAGATGGCGCCCGAATTCGTCGAGGTAAAAATGACGCCTTTGATCCCGAGCGCAACCAGTTTGGTGCCGTCGGCCGAGGAAGCGCAGGCAATCCAGTCACTCCGGGCGGGTACACCATTCGTTGCCCAGGTATTCCCTCCATTCGTTGAAGTAAAGACACTGGGACCGGGACCCACGGAAGCCACCGCTACCAGCCGCTCACCGTCGGTTGAAGCGGCCAGGGAATGAACACCTCCGCCTAACGAGCCAGCCAGCGCCCAGGTCAGTCCCGAGTTCGTCGAGATGATCGCGTGCCCCACATTATTGGCCGCCGTTAATCTGGTGCCATCGGCCGAAGAAACAATGCAGCTCAGATCGGCCGTCGTGGTCACGTTGGAAGTCCAGAGGGCGCCCCCGTTCGTCGAGAGATAAACCAGGTTGGAGAACCGCACCGCAGCCAGTTTGGAACCGTCCGCCGACGAGGCGGCGGAATACCAGATGCCGCCGGCGACATTGTTCGTTACCCAGGTCGCCCCGGAGTCCGTTGAAGTGTAAATTCCATTGCCGGTGGCCGCCACCACCCGGGTGCCATCGGCCGAAGCGGCCAGGGACCGCCAGGTCGGGTTCAGCGCATTGACCTGTTGCCAGGTGGCTCCTGAATTGGTTGAAGCCCAAATGGCGTTGGCCGCCGCCACCAGCCGGGTGCCGTCCGCCGAAGCGGCAATCGCGACCCAGCTCCGCAGATCCGCGCTGGTCTGCGTCCAGGTTTGGGCGGACGCTATTTGGACGGAGAGGTACAAGCAGCCGACCGTCATTGCCACGGGCAACCAATTTTTCATTTCTAATTGGGATTATTAAATCACCTTGCCGGGATTTTTCAAGCTGATTCTGGGCAATTGATGTTTCGTGGAAGCGCGATCGCCAGACGATGTTTATTCTGATTTAAGCCGAAAGAAACCGCTGTCGTTGGTGGGCAAAAATGCGATTTCATCCTGAAGATTCGTGAGATTGAGCACCGGCGTGTTGGTCAGCGTCACCCAACTGGCCGCACCCAGATCCGCTTTTTGCTGCAACACGAAGTTTGCCGAAGGGATGGTCCAGGCCAGCGCTACCCTGTTGTTCGCAGGTGCGACATTGAGTCGCGGCGCGACTGTGGATTGCGAGGTGAAAATGCCGCCGCCGTAAATGGTCGCATTCAATTTGCCCCCATCGGCCGATGACACAATTGAAAGCCAGGATTCGCCTGGGGCATCCGTCAACGTCCAGGTTGTCCCCGAATCGGTCGAAGCATAAATGCGGCCGCCATTCACCACCGCCGTCAACCGGGTGCCATCGGCGGACGAGGCGATGGATAACCAATTGCCAGAAGGCGCGTTGGTGGCCTGCGCCCAGGTTGTCCCCGAGTTGGTTGAAATAAAAATTGGACCGCCAAACCGGACTGCCGCCAGGTTGCTGCCATCGGCTGAAGCCGTCACCGATCGCCAACTGCCCGCCGGAACATTATTCGATATCCACGTAGCCCCGGAATTGGTCGAGGTATAAGTCGAACCCCCATCGGTTCCCGCTATCAATTTGGAGCCGTCGGCCGATGAGGCGATCGAAACTCACAATTTATTGGGCGCGCCCAGGAGCATCCAGGTTGCGCCCAGATTGGTTGAGGCGTAAATTCCGCCGCCCTCATTTGCCGCCAACCAGGGGTTGGCATTTACCGATGAGGCGACCGCACACCAGAGACCGGGAGACAAATTGGTCTGCCAGGTGGCTCCCGAATTGGTCGAGGTGTAAACCAGGCCGCTGGTAACGCTGGCAATCAATTTGGTGCCGTCGGCTGACGACGCGACTGCAAACCAATGTTCGTTGGGCGCGTTATTCAACGCCCACGTCGCCCCGGAATTGGTCGAAAGGTAAATCGCACCGAAATTGGCACTGGCATCTAGAGTCGCGGCAATCAATTTGGACCCGTCGGCCGATGAGGCGATGGCCTGCCAGTATCCATCAGGCACGCCGGGCACCTCCCAGTTGGTTCCTGAATCATTTGAGGTATAAATCAGGCGCTGATTGACCGTTGCCCGCAATTTGGTGCCGTCGGCCGAACAAGCGATTGAAGACCAGTTCAAGTTGGGCGCGTTGTTCGATACCCAGGTCGCTCCAGCATCGGTTGAAGTGTAAATCGAGCCCACAAAACTCGTTGGGTCAACACCGACAGCTGCCAGTTTGTTACCATCGGATGAAGAGGCAACCGAAAACCAGGCCAGACCGGGCGCGTTGTTTGACGCCCAGGTCGCTCCCGAATCGGGCGAGGTATAAATCCAACCGCCACTGGCACTGCTGGTTACCACCGCCAATTTGGTGCCGTCCGCCGAAGAAGCGATTTTATTCCAATTCAAGTTGGGTGCGTTGTTCGACACCCAGGTTGTTCCGGAATCGGTCGAAGTGTAAATCAAACCCGCAAAACTGTTGGTATCATAACCCACGGCCGCCAATTTGACGCCATCCGCCGAACTGGCGACGGACCACCAAAACAAGCTGGGCGCGTTGTTTGACGTCCAGGTCGCCCCCGAATCGGCCGACGTGTAAATCCAACCGCCGGTGACGCTACCGGCCACCGCCACCAATTTAGTGCCATCGGCTGAACTGGCAACGGAGTGCCAAAATAAACCGGGCACGTTGTTTGAAATCCAGGTTGCTCCCGAGTTGGTTGAGGTGAAGATCGGGTTGCTGGAATTTCCGGCCACGGCCGCCAGTTTGGTGCCGTCGGCCGAACAAGCAAGGGAAGTCCAGTCATTGGTAGGCGCGCCGGTTAACGCCCAAAAAGCGCCGGAATTGGTCGAAGTATAAATGCCGCCGCTGTCAACGGCCGCCGCCAATTTGCTGCCATCGGCCGAAGCGGCGATGAAAAACCAATCCCGTCTGGGCGCATTGGCAATTTGCTGCCAGCTTTGGGCCCACACCGGCTCGACGGTGAGGTTGAAGAGCAAACCCATCGTTGCTATCAGGAGGCAAGTTTTCATTTGCTAATTGAAACTATTAAATTACTTCGCCGGGATTTTTCAAGCCGATTTTGGAGGTCTGCCACGAGGCGCATCTCAATTTGGGGGTAACGGAAATATCCTGTCCCGAAGGGACATTTTGAAAATGGTTCCTTCGGAACCAAACGGCTGCTTAAAAAATGAGATGCGCCCGGCTCCACGTTGACAAGCTACCTTCGGACACAACCTATTCAGAGATCAACCGGAAGAAACTGCTGCCGCCGGTGGGCAAAAGCGCGATTTCATCCTGAAGGTTCGTGAAATTGAGCACCGGCGTGTTGGTCAGCGTCACCCAGCTCGCCGTGTTCAAATTGTCATTCTGTTGCAGCTCGAAATGGGCCGAAGGCACAATCCAGGAAAGAGCGAAGTTGCTGCCCGAAGACGTCAGCTTCAACTGCGGTGCGGGAGTGGATTGCGAGGCATAGATGCCCCCGCCCAACACCGCCACAGCCACCGACTTATTTCCATCCGCAGACCCAGCGACGGAATTTAAAGTGTCATCGGGCACACCGTCTGATGCCCAGGTGCCACCGGAATTGGTTGAGGTGAAAATATTGGGGGCAGCTTGTTGAGCCGCCGCCACCAACTTGTTGCCGTCGGCTGAACAGGCGACCGAAACCCAGGAACCACCGGGTACATTGTTTGACACCCAGGTTGAGCCGGAATCGGTTGAAGTATAAATCGGGGCAAAAACAACATTGTTGTTGATCAAAAGAGGCAAGCTTACGGCCACCAGTTTGCTGCCATCCGCCGACGAGGCGATATCCGACCAATTAAGATTGGTGGGAGCGCTGGCCGGCGCCCAATGGGCCCCTGAATCGGAAGAGAGGTAGATGGAGCCGCCATTCGTACCCAGATTGCTGCCCCCGTCTGTTGCGGCCAGCTTGGTTCCGTCCGCCGACGAGGCGACGGAAGTCCAATATCCAATGGGTGCAGTGGTTTGCGCCCAGGTGGATCCGGAATCGGTCGAGACGCAAATCGGGCCGCTGATCGACGAGCGTCCTCCCGCTGCGGCCACCAATCTTATTCCATCAGCGGATGAAGCGACTGCGGTAAAGCCCGACACACCGGGAATATTATTCGACGTCCAGTTGACCCCCGAATTGGTTGATGCCCAGATGGAGCCGGCAGCCGCAGCCACAAATTTTTCCCCATCCGCCGACGAGGCGACGCAACTCCAGGAGCCAAGGTCGGAACCAAACTGAGGCTCGCGGTTTGAACTCCAGGTCGTTCCCGAATTGGTGGAAATGTAATAACTCCACCCCAGGCTCGTCGCCACCAGTTTGCTGCCATCCGCCGATGAAGCAATGGAAGTCCACATGCGGTTGGGCGCATCAATTTGTGTCCAGCCCTGAGAGAAAACACTATTAATGGCCGTGGCCACGCCACAACCAATCAGTATTAACGTTCGCGGGATTTTCATGGCATCTCTAAAACTATCGGATTTTACAGCAAATCGCCTGCCAGATTGACTCCCAGCGGCGTCGCTTCGCGTTGACAAGTTCCCTGCCCTGCGACAATCTGCGCGTATGGCGAAACCTGCTTTGGGACGCGGTCTGGGCGCTTTGTTGGGCGGCAGCCCGGTTCTGACCCAACCGGCTCCCGCATCGGCATCGGCACCCGTTCCCGCGCCGGCGGCCCCGGCTCCCACGCCCGACACGCGCGAGCGCGTGCAACGCGTGCCGCTGGATCGCATCCGCCCCTGCCCGCTGCAGCCGCGCAAGGATTTTTCCGCCGAGGCGCTGCGCGAACTGGCGGATTCCATTCGCGAACAGGGCATCGTGCAGCCACTCATCGTGCGCGAACGCGGCGGATTTTTTGAATTGATCGCCGGCGAACGCCGCTGGCGCGCGGCCCAGCTCCTGCAGCTGGCCGAGGTGCCCATCATCACCCGCGAAGCCGACGACCGTGCGGTGCTGGAACTGGCGCTCATCGAAAATCTGCAGCGCGAAAACCTCAATGCCATCGAGGAAGCGCACGGTTACGAACAACTGGCCGGCCAATTCCAGCTCACGCAGGAGGAGATCGCCGTCAAGGTCGGCAAAAGCCGGGCGGTGGTGGCCAATGCCATGCGGCTGCTGAAATTGCCGCCGGCCGTCCAGAATTTCATCCGCGAAGGCCGCTTGTCCGTCGGCCATGCCAAGGTCATCCTCGGCATCACCGACGAGAAGAAGCTGAAACTGGCCGCTGAACGGATCATCAAGGAAGGCTTGAATGTGCGGCAGACGGAGGGCCTGGTGGCCAAGCTGCAGGCCCGGGGCTCGAGCAAATCCGGGCTCAAGCCGGAAACCGTCGCCGCGCCGGGTTCCGACCCGCACGTGGCGGATCTGGAGGACCGGTTGCGCGAAAAATTCGGCACCAAGGTCCAGTTGCGCTATGTCGAAGGCAAAGGTGCCGTGGAAATTTCGTTTTTCAGCGATGCGGAGCTAGAGCGAATTCTACAAATTCTCGGCGTATCGGCTGAGTGACCGGGGGCATGAATCCCCAGCAGTGGGAAATGCGACCAGACAAAATGCACTTTAACGCAGAGCACGCAAAGGACGCGGAGAAACGCGGAGAACAACGCCTCTGCGCATCTTTGCGTTTCTCCGCGTCCTCTGCGTTCAAAAAGTTACGCGGTTTGAGCAAAACCATTCGAACAATCGAGAGCCGCGCCCGCCGGCAGTTTTGATCTTGTCACCTGTCACATGCCACTTGTTACAACCCCATGATTCTTGAAGTTGTCAAATACGGCCATCCCGTGCTCCGGCAGAAGGGCGCGCCCATTGAAAAGGTCACGCTGGAAATCAAAAAGCTCATCGCCGACATGTTCGAGACGATGAACGCGAACCATGGCGTCGGGCTGGCGGCGCAACAGGTTGGCCAAGTGTTACAGTTGACCGTGTTGGACGTGCGCGAGGCCAAGGACCGCCCGTCCTGGCTGGAACTGAATGGCGAGCCCGCCGACGTGAATGAATTCATGCCGCTGGTGCTGATCAACCCGGAACTTAAAACCGGCGGCGACCCGGTGGCCGGCGGCGAAGGCTGCCTGAGTTTCCCGGAAATTTTCGGGGAAATCATACGGCCGGAATCCGTGACAGTGAAAGCGCTGGACAAGAAGGGCAAGCCCATCGAATTCCGGTGCGGCGGCCTGCTGGCGCGGGCCATCCAGCACGAGGCCGATCACTTGAACGGGATTTTGTTCATCGACCGGATGAGCAAAAAAACGAAAGAAGAACTGCGCCCCGAACTGGACGAACTGCAGGCCAAAACCAAGGCTGAACTGGAAGCCGGCGGCAAACCGTGACTCAATAAACCTTGCGGAGGTTCGAGGGGAGGATGTTGAGTTCCAGGCGGTATTTGGCGACGGTGCGGCGGGCGATGACGATGCCTTTTTCGCTGAGCATCTTCACGACTTCATGATCGGACAACGGCTTGGCCGGATCCTCGCTCTTGAAGATCTCGGCAATCATGTCCTTCACGCTGGTGTTGGATACGTTTTCGCCGGTGGCCGTTTGCAACCCGCCGGTGAAGAAATATTTCATCTCGAACACGCCCTGCGGGGTCTGCATGTATTTGCCGGACACGGCGCGGCTGACGGTGGTTTCATGGACGCCG
>Ga0265338_10006740_pt1 | contig 14504 bp, 8 predicted proteins | sample 42126metaG_FD_193579 | JGI IMG/M metagenome (GOLD analysis project Ga0265338, IMG submission 193579) | Rhizosphere microbial communities from Carex aquatilis grown in University of Washington, Seatle, WA, United States - 4-21-26 metaG | ecosystem: Host-associated > Plants > Roots > Rhizosphere >... | reverse complement strand
TTCCCCTATCACACCCCCGGTCTCGGGATCCGGCCCTGACGCGTGGCGGGAGGCACGATCACGCTGCGGCTCCCTGGCATTGCGGAAGCTGGACGATGACCTCGCGGTCCTGCTCGGCCTGCGGCAGGATCCTGATCAGCGAGAACTCCAGTTGACAAGCATATGCCGACCGCATTCACGCGATTCCGCGCAAGCTGTACAAGCCGGAGTAGGAAAATGTCACTCGATGTCCGACGATACAGCATTTACCCATGCGTCAGCTGATCACGGAATTGAGCAGCAGGATGAGTAGCAGGATGTTGCATGTGAAGAGTACGAACTGCAGCAGCGTCGCGGTGTCCCTGAGCCGCTCCCGGGCGAACATGCCGGGCGCCTGGGTCTGCTCCGGCTGAGGTGCCGGGGACCGGGGAACCTTACTGCCGGGGGAAGCGGCCGTCACCAGGGCAGCCTGCAGGCCCGCACGGACGCCATGCTCGATCATCCAGCGTCGTCCGAGCGACGGCAGCATGGCACTCATCAACTCGGGTGCCGTGTATCCCGCGCGCTGCGCCGCAGCGTCCAATGCCACGATCACCTCGTGCGGCGCGGCGTAGTCATCTGCCCAGCGCGACAGCTCCGCGATCACCTCCTGATCATCCAGGTCGGGGATCACCGCGCGCCGGAAGATCACCTCAAGCGATTCCATGTAGTGCCGGGCATCGCGTTGCAGCAGCGGGAGCAGGAACCAGCCTCGGCCTACCAGGAGCTGCCTAGCCGCGGCACGATCCGTGCTGGACGGAAAATGTCCGTCGACGATGGCCCGCAGCGCCGCGTCGAAGTCCGGCCCGGGGCCGCTGTCCAGGCGGAGCAGCAGGCTCGTCAGCGCGCCGGGCCGGTCAGTCGCCTGTTCGTGGTCCCGGGGCGGCGCGGTGGTCGCTCGCGGTCCATCGGCCGCTTCCTCCCGGATGCTGGCGGTGTCCGGTGTCATGGGATCCGTCGCCACGGCGGCCGCCGCCAGTTCGGCCGCAAGGTTGCCGTCGGCGTCGGCCGCGGCAGCCGGCCACGATGCCGGCGCGGCTTGCTCCGCCTGGCGGCCAGGCTCTGCCTGCTGGCGGGGCGGGGCCGGTTTCGCCGCCACAACCGCAGCCGGCGCATCGGCCTCGTATTGCTTATGCAGGGCCTGGTAGACAAATCGGAAACGATCATCCGGCCGCTGGTAGCGCGCGAAGTGCGATTTCAGCCATTCGGCGAGATCCGCACCACCCGCGATTTCGAACGCGTAAACAAGAAGCTCCGCGACGCCGTCATAATCGGTCGCCGTCACCGGGCGCTGGTCGGATGGCCTGACCAGGGTTTCCTCGCGGGTGCTCGTGGCGGGCTGAGCGTCCTGCTGCGCGCGGAAGACAACGCACGGGAGGGCCGCCGGGTCCTTCTTGCCAAGCGGCGGCTCGAAGGTTGAGAACGACCAGTCGCGCGCGCCGGCCTGCTGATCGTCCAGCCCGGTGAGCAGCGGGCCAGTGATCCGGCGCAGACCCCACAGCAGGGCCGCCTGCCTGCTGTCGGCCGGCGGCTCGGCTATCTCCCGACTAGGAAGCTGGACCGCCAGCGGCCTCCCGCGGTCCTGGAGCGCGGCGGCCACCAGCCACGCCAGGCCGGGCGCCCGGGCGGCCGCCTGGTCCAGTTCGTTGGTCCTCTCGGCCACCAGGTGCCGCAGCTCCGCCGAGCTGACCGGCCGCAACCTGACCGTCCCGACAGTAAACTCACCCGGGCGAGGACCGACAGCGGACGGCAGGCCCGCGTGACACACGGCCACGGCTGCCTCGGGCGTCAGCAGGTCGGCGGGACCGACGAGGACGCGAGTCGCCTCTGGCCTGGTCGGCTTGAGTTCCACACCCCCCGGGCGGCGCAGCCGCCATGCGAGTGCCGCCCATCCGTCGGCGAACGTCCCGTACCGGACGCTCGCCGTGGGGCTGTCCCCTGCCCCGCCCTCACCCGTGTGCAGTGCCCAAAGGCGGATCCGGCCGAACCACCACTGGGTATCGTCGGATGGCATCGACGAAGCGACCGGCGAGAAGTCGTCGTTGTGCTGCCAGCGGCACTCGAACTGGTGGATGTAGTGCGGCTCCGGCGGTATGCCAGCGGCATAATGTGCCGACATTCTCGGCCTCCTCACCGGTCAGTACACCCGTCATGGCGAGCATCGCGACCAGCGGTCGCAGGACCCGGCGCGGCCGGACGCCTCGCGGGTATATGACCTCTCCGTTCGCGGTTCGCACCGCGGCGCCACCGGTCGGCGAGGCGACGTGCAGTGTGGCCTTCGTGCACGCGTCATACGGGCGTGTCCATTCCGCCGCGCCGCGCTCGCGCAGGTAGGCGTAGACGTCAGCGCTCTCCGCGCGGAACTCCGCCGGGTCGAGAGCAGGGACATCGGTGCGCAGCCAGCGCGTCACCGGATGGTCGAACCGGACCAGGTCCGCCTTGTTGAGCACGATCGCGGCGCAGACCTTGTCCGGCAGCCGCCCTGGAGTGGAGCCGACGACATTGAGCACGGCCGTGAAGGTGTCGTCGCCCAGCCCGTCATCGCCCAACTGCTCAGGATCGACGACGAAGAAGAAGCCGTCCGCGACGTCGAGGAACCGCTTTTCTCCAGCCTCCCTTGCCAGCTCCGCGCCCGCCACGTCGAACAGCGCCACCGGCCTGGCCTTGCCTCCCCCCGGCGGGGTAATGATGAAGGCGTCCACGAACGCGACGACACCCCGGTCGGTCACCTGCAGCGCTTTCCGCTGCCGGAACAGCGGGTCCACGGCCTCGTCTCTGAACCGCCGGTGCAGTGCCAGGTCGACGGGGCGGCTGTCGATCCCGTAGTCCCGCAGCCGGTTCATCATCCCGACCATCGCGGTGAGCAGGTGAGACTTGCCGGAATGGGTGAGCCCCACGAATCCGAGGACCACCGGCGGCCCGAACCGGCCGTAGTCGACAGGCAGATAGTGAGCCATGCCCTGGCTCAGCCCGCTCTGACCGTTGCACTGGACGTAGGCGCCGCGCTCGAGGAACGCGCGCTGTGCGTCGGTGGCGCCATCGGGGATGTCGAGGCCCTCGTAGGCGCTCACGCCGTCCCACTTCCGCAGCGGAAGCGCGCCCCAGTCAAGCTGCGCCAGGCAGATCGGGCAGGTCACTGCCTGTCCGTTCCCCCGCTCGGCCGCCGTCGCGGCTGGCCGCGGCGGCGGCATGGTCATGACCGCAGCCGGAGGTGGAGCGGTGCTTGTGCGCTGCTGATGACCGGTGTCATGGCCGTCTCCGCCCGGGGCGGTGCGAGCGCCGGACTGGGCCGGCTGCTGGGCATCGGGCCACAGGGCAAGCAGCCGGGCGACCTTGGCCGCGTGGCCAGCCGACTCAAGCACCCCTTGCTTCCGAAGAAACTGGTACAGGCCTGTCGGCCCGGCCTGGACGTAGCTGCCGACCAGGCCGGCTGCCGCACGCTCGTACCCGGCGGCGGGAGCTAGCTGCCCGGGCTGCGGCCGGAAGCAGACGAACAGCCCGGGCGGGGTATCGGGGACGCGGGTGGCCCTGGTTAGGAAGGAGACCGGCCTGCTGTCCCCGAGCGCGGCGAGGATCCCTATCAGCGCCCATAGCACGGCTTCCGGTGCGGCCGGCTGCATGCCGGACGCCATGACGATCTTCTCGTTGCCCCGCAGGATCCACGACACCAGGGGTATCACCATCTTGGCGACCTCGGGTGACCGGGCCTGCGCGTCGAGGACGTCGCGTTCCGCGGCCGTGCCGAGGGCTGTCTCAGGAATCGGCGGCAACGGGCCCTTGCCGCGCGGGAACAGCAACTCCGCGGGGAGTTCGGGTAGCTGCAGCGCGCGGCCGTCCGTCAACTGCGCTGCGTCGCCGATGAACACGTGCGCCATGTCTCCGGCGGCGGGCTGGCGCGCGGCGGCCGTCCAGCGGATGAGCGCGGCCTGCGATCCCAGGTTCTGGTAGTAGCGCGCGGGCGGGTCCCCGGCCCGCAGCAGCGGGTCGATCGTACGCCGCCAGCTGGCGGTTTCCGCCGGCGGAAGAGAACTAGCCACCAGCCCGAACTGGCCGCCAGGATCGCGCGGTACCTGGTAGATCAGCTGGCTGAGCGTATTCATCTGACCAGGCCAGCCCTTAGTAGCGCGGGCATCAGCGGTTCCCTCGTCGCAGGCTGAACCTCTTCCTCTGGTGGTCAGGCTGGCCTGCTTGCGCGGGTTGCGTCCCGTTGGGCGCCGCCGCTCCGGCCTCATCGCCCGGTGCCATGGCGAGGCCGGGCGCCACCGGGCCGTCATCGCGGCCGCCTGGCGATCTCGGCGGGGGCGCGCCCGGGTGCTTTCTGAGCTGCTCGGCGCGGAAGCGCGCGTAACCGCTGCTTAGCCCGGAATCGATGGCGAACCCGTCGGGCACCGGGCAGGTCATGTTCAGCCGGTCCCGGCCGGTCATGATCTCCCTGGCCGTCGGCCGGCTGCTGACCGGGCCGAATACCCCCCTGAGCAGTTCCCGCAGGCCGTAGTCGGCCAGTTGGCTCGGGTCCGTCAGCGGCTTGCGGGCCGCCATGTAGAAGATCAGCTGGCCGGCCGCCCATATGTCGTCGCGTTCAGTTACCAGGCCGTGGCACCCGCCGGGCAGCTGCTCGGGGGCCGCCCATGGCGGCGACCCCGCCTCCTGCCTGGGCACTCTAGTCACGGTGCTCAGGCTGAAGTCGGTGATCTGCACGCGCTGGCCGTCCCAGCGTACGGTCGAGGGGCTGAGGCCGCGGTGCGCGATCCCCGCGGCGGCGAGCCAGCAAAGCCCGGTCAGCAGACTGACCCGGAACAGCTGCTGAGATTCCAGTGTCAGCTGGGCCGCCACCTCGGCGAGCGGCTTGCCGCGGTACGGTTCAAGCAGCGCGAACGGGTCGGCGGAGGTGGCCTCGTAGCCGTGCAGGCGGCTTACCTCCGACGGGTAGCCGCCGGTCGGCCACGCCGCCTTGTGCAGCCTGAGGCCGGCGAGGATCTCGTTGTCGAGTCGCTCATAGCCCGTCTCCTTCACATCGCCGTCGATGAGGATCTGGAGCCATTCCCCTTCGAGGTCAAGCCTGACCCGGCGGGCGGACAGCGCTTCCGGCGCCGTCGGCTCGTCGCGCGCGACCGTGATGGTGCCCCGGGCCGGCTTTCCGTCGGCCAGGCGGAATTGCACCGCAGCGGAGGCCGCCTCGACGTCCTTGGCGGCGTCGCCCGCAGCGACGCCGGGGAACACGCCCGCAGACATGCCGGCGGTCCATCCGGTGTCGCCGGTCACGCCAGAGCCTCTGGGGACGTCTCATCGGAGACCCAGCTTCGGTGCCTGCTGACTGGCAGCAGCGGCACCAGCCGCAGGAGACCCGCGTACTGCTCCACGGGGAGCCAGACCGTTTCCTTGGGAAGCACGCTGCCGAGCGCGTCCCGGCTGCGCAGCGGCGCGAACGTCACCACCTGCGGCCGGCCAGACAGGTCGAGCGCGTCCAGGTCCTGGTGCCTACAGAGCTGCCACATCGTCTTGGCCGGCTCGTACTGCACCAAGGTGGTGACCAGTTTCAGCTCACCGTCACGGCCGCCCTCGGTGACGGCCTTCACCGTCTCCGGTGCGAACGGCGGCCTGGCGAGCGCACCGTGCTGGCGGGCTGCGTCCGCCCATTGCCTGAGCAGGTCCGCGGTGGTCGCCTGGGCAAGCTGCAGGGCGGGCTCGCCGTTGACCATGGTTTCCGCGGCCATGGCGGTGAGTACCCCGGTCACCAGCGCCCGCAGGTACGGCAGGAGCACCTCGGCCTGCCTGGAGGCCGGCACGACGTCCTGCCCGGCACCGGGATCAGGCGGCGCGACCGCGTGCTTCGCGAGTTCCTTGACCAGTCCATCGAGCGTGTTGCGTGCCCTGGTCACCTCGTCAAGCATGGTGCCGCCGCCCGACCACTGGCTCGCCGCGACCGCCAGCACCAGGTCCGTCAGGTCGGTGGCGGCTTGCCGGGCCGCCCGCAGCGCGAGCCCGTTGCGCCACGCGGCCACCCGGGCCTTCCAGTTCCAGACGGCGGCCACGATGACGGCCACCGCGACCAGGATCCCGCCGCCAAGCGGAGCCAGGCCGTGCAGGCCGGACCTAAAGGCCGCTGGCACGGCGATCACGGCGAGCGCCACAAGCACGGCCAGCTGTACCCGGCGTCCCGGCCGCGGCGGCGGTGGCGGCGCGGCCAGCGCGAGCAACAGCTCGTCCGGGCAGGCTTCCGTTGGATTCTGCGACCCGGCCTGCATGCCGCGAAGCAGCGTCCGTTCGGTTACCGACAGCCGTTCCGTCGCCTGCGGCAGCGTTTCGCCGCGCCGGACCGTCTCGATGATCGCGTCGAACACGGGGGAGCTTGCCTGGTCGCCGGGGTTCTCGCCGCCGCCGTCCGCACGGTCCCATGCGGCACCGCCGCCCTTGATCACCGCGAGCGCAGGCTTGGGGAGCAGCACCCCTGCATCGGTCACCAGCTGCCGCTGCTGCACGGTGAGCTGCCTGCCGGGCAGCCCGCCCGGCGTGCCCACCTCGGTCAGCAGCCGGGCCACCCGGGTCCTGAGCGCGGCCAGGGCGGCGCCGACTTCCCTAACCCGAGCGGCGGGGTCAAGCCCGCCGATGCCGAGCAGTCCGCCGATGCGTCCCAGCTGCCTTGCCTCGGCGGATGCGGCGCTGACGCTCGTGTTGACCGCGTCTCTGAGGCGGGCCAGCTCGCCATCCGGCACCAGGCCGACACCGTCGGCCGGGCCGGTCCCAGAGAGCGGCAACGGCTCGTCACCCTGCACGGGGACAGACCGCCCGTCCGCGCCGAGCCGTCCGATGGCGATCGCCAGCGCGCCGGCGAAGCTTGTGGCCTCATCGTCGGATCCGGCCAGCCGCAGCCCTGGGCTGGCTACCCCGTCGGGCAGCTGCTTTCCGGCCTCGCGCACTTGGTCGAACACGTCGTCGAAGGACAGCAAGTACACCAGCTCGTCCAGTCCGCTTCTCCCCGAGTAGCTGGCATGCCCCGTGGCGATTTCCCCCTCTCCGAGCCGCCAGTCGACGCCGGAGAGGTCACCCACCCACAGCACCGGGTGCTCCTCGCCGCCGAGATTCGCCGGGATGAGGAGCTTGTCCTCATGACCGACGCGCTCTCGCGGCCCGACCGTGACGCAGAGCAGGGTGCCCACGCGGAAGCGTGCCGACAGCAGCTGACCGTAGACCGGCGCGTGCTCTACGAGGAGCGCCGTGTCGTCGATAACAAGCAGCTTGCCGAGATCTGGATGCTTCCCTGGGTCGTCGAGCATCTCCGCGGCGGCCGCGGCCGCCTGGTCGGTCGGCATGCCCGTGAGCCGCAGCACCGCCACGGTCACCTTGCGCTCCCGGCCGGGTCATCGTCGGTGGCGGTGGTGCTTGTCTGGGGTGCATCGGTACCGTCGTCCGGGTGGCCGTTGCCCGCCAGCCTCACCTCCACCTCAAGCCGCCGCAGCGTGGACGCGAACGGCGACTGGACATGCTGGAACCGCTTGTCAAGCGCCGCGGGCAGCGTCAGTTCCCAGAACGCCTTCATCTGGGCGGCCCGCGAGCGGCGGCCCCCCTCGTCCTCCTTCTTCAGCATGCCGTCGAGCAGCGCGATCTGGCCCTCGGCCAGGTTCCGCACCACCGTGTACAGGCGGTGCGGCGGATCGGGCGTAGTGTTCAGGTTGCGCGGGAGCTCGCTCATCAGCTGCTCGCAGAACCGGCGGTGAATGTCATCGTCGTCCAGCGCCCACAGCTCGTACGAGCGCAGCAGGCTGCCCCATGACGACGCCTGCCCGAGCTTGTCAAGCGGCAGCGTCTGACGCACCTCGCCCAGCTTGACGGTGACCCGGGCCGGTGAGTTCTCCGGTTCCTCGATATCGGCGAGGCCGTTCCACAGCGCGCACAGCAGCCGGTGCAGGATCTCCACCCGGTGATCTTCGTTGGTGGCCAGGTACCCGAAGTCGTAGCCGGTCCGCTGCCGCCAGCCCAGCAGGTCGGCCTTCTGTGGCCTGGCGAGCGCGCCCGCCCACAGCCTGAGCACCTTGCGGACCTCGCCGACTTCGGTGACGCCCATGGCGGTGCGGAACAGCACCACGGAGATCGACTCGGTCGTCGAGTTGCGGAACTCCTCGGTGACGCCGGGGCCTTCCGGCAGCAGGATGGAGTTCTTCAGGTACCGCGTGATCGCGTCGCTCGCCGCGTCGGCCGGGTAGGAGACCAGCACCTTCAGCGGCCCGCTGCCCTGCGGGATGAAGGTGGCGGGCACCATTCCGGCTAGCTTCCCCTTGAACTCCTTCAGGTAGTCGTCCAGGTCGCCGCCCGTCGTCACGTGCCCGGCCGCCTGTGCAAGCACCTGCTTCAGCTCAGGCAGCAGCGGCTGCTCGCCCGGCTCGGTCTCCCCCAGGAAGGACTTCACCTTGGTCTTGAGCACCTCGCGCAGCAGTGCGACGGCCCGGTCGGGGCCGTGCTCCACGCTGAGCTTGTACGCGTCGCGCCAGCCCTCGGCCCCGATGAGGACCTGGGCGAGTTGGGCCTCGCGGGTGTTGGGGTGCAGCTGGCCGCTCCTGCTTCCCCGTTCCAGCATCCGCCGCACCACGTTCTGGTAGAACTGGTCCAGTCGGCCGGCGCCGGAGGGCAGCAGGTAGGACACGCCCACCCGCTTTCGGTACAGGTCTTCCGAGCGGCGGTCGAAGTCCTCGTGGTCGTTCAGGGCGAAGGCCTGCAGCTTCCTGGCCAGTGTCATCACCTCGCCGCGGACTCGGTCGAGCGGCGGGCGCCACGTCGAGGTCTGCAGCTCCCAGGCCTCAGCCCAGGCCACGTTGGTGGCCCACCCGTACCACTCGTCCTGCACCTCGCGCGCGGCCACCGGCGCCTCGTCCTGCCACTGCACCCGGTGCAAGAACCGGTTGCGGAGCTCGGGGACCGGCGGCGGCGCGGCGCCGAACCCCTCGGGGTTTGGCGGCGCCGAACTCCTGCGCAGCAGCACCCCGGACGCGCCGGACTGCTCGATGTCGGTGCCGAGGTTCGGGTTCCCGTAGACCACCCGGTACACCCGGAAGAGGTCCATCTTGGCGAGCAGCTCAGTGACGCCACGCGTCGGCTCGAACTTCAAGGCGTACTGCGGGACATCGCGGGACAGCTGCGCTCGCAGGTTGACGATCCCGCCGCGCATCGCCTCCCGCCGGTTGTTGAGCGCGGCGGTCACCTCCCCGGCGCCGTGCACCACCCCGGTCGGCTCCCCGTAGTCGCTCTGCGCGCGCGCGAAGACCGGGTGCACGTTGGCCAGGCTGAGGAACTCCTCCATCGCGTCGAGGTTGGACTCGCCTCGGACCGGCTCGGCCATCTGCTCGACCGCCGCGCGCAGCAGCCGCGCCCCGACGATGCCCGCCAGGTCATCGACCGGCACCGTCAGCGAGGCGACGAGCGCGGTCGACACGCCCTGGTTGCCGATCGCGTTCATGGCGGGCACCTGCCGGTGCACGGCTTCGTTGACGAAGCTGTCCGCGAACGACTGGTGCTGATCGCCGGCGCGGTGGTCCTCCTCGGTCAGCTCGGTCCCCACCAGGGACAGCATCAGCGAGACGATGGACCTGTGCATGTCGGACCGGGTCGCGCCGTCCGGCCGGGAGAACAGGAAGCCGGTCTGAATGATCCCAGCGGGCAGCACGATCTTCTGGTTGCCCGGGTAGTGGACAGCCACCTCGTCGGGGTCGATCGGCCCCGGGTCGACCAGGCTGACCAGGTCCCGCCGGGCGTCCCCCCCGTTCTGCTCATCGACGAGGCGGAACAGGTCGAGCAGCGCGCGCCCGGCGTTCAGCTCGGCCGCCCGCCCGCCGCCGAGCCCCGGCTCGAACGCCGAGGGCATCAGGACCAGCGGGAAGATCTTGACGCGCAGCTCGGCCGGCATCGCCTCCACGATGAGGTGCAGGTAGTCGTAGAAGATCCCGCACCCGGTGCCGCCTGCCACGGAGAACGCCACGAACACGTCCAGGCCCCGCGGCAGCTGGCCGCCCAGCGCCTGCAGGTCCGCGCCGGACCCGGCGAGCTTGCCGATGGCGGTATGGATATCCTTTGCGGCCCGCGCGGTGTCCTTGTCGTCGAGGAACGTGCCGAACAGTGCGGCCCGGCCGATGGTCGGGAACTGCCCGGCCCCCTTGAACAACGGGTTGACCCGCGGTTCCCCCTCTGCGGGCGGCAGCCAGGGATCGATGACCCGGCCGGCCTGCAGCCGCAGGTTGCGGGCCAGTTCGGGATAGCTGGCCACCCGCGGGACCAGGCCGCTGGCGTAGTGCGCGGTTTCCGCCACCGCGGGCTCGTGCTCGGGGCCAGGTGCGACGCGGCGCGGCAGCCGTTGCAGCTCGTGCTGGTTCATGTCCGCGTAGACGAACTGAACACAGGCGGGCAGCTGGTAGGGCAGCATGCTCGCCGCATGCCGTCGCTTGCGGAAGTCGTTGCCATCCGGCCCGCAGATCTCGTCACGCAGTCGGCGCTCGAACTCGGCCCCGACGTCGCAGCCGGTGCCGCCAAGGCCAACGAAGAGAACCGGCTGATAGAGCCTCATAGCCATGCTTGGTCACTTCCTAATGCCTTTAGGTTGCGAAATTTCCGGCCTTCTCGTATGCGGGCCGGTCAGTACCAGTTGTCGGGTGCCTGCTTGGTGGGTGCGTCGGCTGACTTCGGTGGCGGGGCGGAAGAGTCGGAGGGTGCGGTCGGCGTTGCTGGATCGGCCGCGTGCGGCGTACTGGGCCCGCCGTCCGCGCCGGCCGGAGCCGACGCGGCGGTCGCGTGCCCGTTGGCGCTGGCCCGGCCGGCCGGCGGCCGGCGGCCGCCGGCATCGGCCCGCCGAGCCCGGCCGGGCCGCTCGATGCCGGGGAAGTACCACGGCCTGCGCTTGCGCCGTTTCCTTGTGTCGCGGAAGGCGAGGTCAAGGCCGCTGGGCAGCGGCATGCCGGGTCCGCTGGTGGCCTGGTCCCACTGGGCACCGTCGGGCGAGACGACCTCGACGCGGCCCGGCGGCCGCCGCCGCACCTCGTACACGGCGTTGCCGTCCCGCGGCTGCGCGAGCATCAGCCGGGCGTTCTGCCCCGTCTCGTCCCTGATCACGAAGCGGAAGTCCCGGGACCGCCCGGACTGCGGCGCGGTCAGGTCCCTGCCCCTAGGCTCGCCGTGCCTGCTGAGCGAGGCGGTCAGGCCCTCGACGAGCAGTTCCCGGTTGCGCGCCCGCCGCCACAGCATCAGGTACACCGCGGCGAGCACCGCGAGCACGCCGGCGAGAATGATCCATCGCAAGTACTGCGCCCAGAAGCCTGGCGGCTTCGTGACCTGCACCGTGTCCTGGGCCGACGCGTACACGAGGCCCGGGTTGGAAGCACTGACCACCTTGACCGTGACGACCGCCGTCCCGGGAGGCGAGCCCCTGCCGACGCCGACGGTGAACGGCTCGGTCAGCGGGGCGCCGCCGGCCGGGACCGTCACCCGGCCGGACGGGGCCGTGAGCAGGACGCCGGGATAGCTGCTATCGGCCACCACCAGGACCGCCTGTGGCTGACCGGTCTGGTTGGTGAGCGTGACCTGGCCATGGATGCCGCCGCCCGCCTGCACGCTCGGCTGGCCGGGGAACTGGACCTGGCCGTTCAGCTGTGCCAGCGCGGGGCTGACCGCCACCTGGGCCGATATCGGCGTGACGTTCAGGTCATAGCCGGCGGCGGTGCCGGTGAACGTCAGCGTCCCCGTCTGCCGCGGCGCGGTGAAGGTCCCGGTGTAGTCGCCGACGCCGGTCGACGTGCCCTGCCCCTCCCCCGCGTTGCTGACGGTCACCGGCTGCGCGCCGGCCAGGCCGTCGCCGGTGACGGTGACCGACGTCCGCAACTGCGCGAGCGTGCCCGGGTCGGTGACCTTGTCACCGTTCGGGCGGAGCACGCTGAACGTGACGCTGACCGGATGGCCGGGCAGCACGGTCGGGGTGGCGTTGAGGTAGGCATTCAGCGCGCCCTGGAAGATCGCGGTCGCGCTGACCAGTTCACTGGCCATGCCCTGCGGCGCGGTCAGTTGTACCCGCCACTGCCCCGGCTGCGGATTGTCCAGCTGCAGCACCTCGGTCGCGGTGCCCTGCCCGCTTACCTGCGCAGCCCCGAAATCTTCCGGGGTGCTGCTGCCCGGCGGGTAGAAGGCGACCTGGACGCGCGGGTCCGCCCGGTAGACGCTGATCACCGCGCTGGTGGCAATGGAGGGGATGGTCACGTCTATCGGCCGGGTCTGCCCGCCTCCGATCATGATCGGAGGCGGGTTGCTGATACCCGAGCAGGTGGCCTCGCCGAGCAGTGTGTCGAAGCCGGCCAGCGCCTCCGGTCGGCCGGAGACGATGATCGCGTGCGGCTTGGCGTAACAGCTGTTCTGCGCGCCTCCCGCCGCGAGGTGACCAAGGTACTGCTGGTCAAGGGGGGCGATGGTGCCGAAACCGAGCGGCCACACCTGGACGCCGTTCGCGTTCGCGGCGGCGAGCTTAAGGTCGACCGCGTGATGCGCGCCGTCCTCCCAGTCCGGCCATCCGTACTGGTGCGTGTGGCTGTCATCGAGACCGCCGTCAGTCATCATGATGATGAGCTTGTGCGCGCCTGCCGGAGCCGTCGTGCCAGGTCCCAGGTAAGACATGGCCTGCCGGAGCGCTGCCGCGTAGTCGGTGTCGTTGCCCTCTGCGGCGGTCCGCCGGTGCAGCTTGCTTATGCAGCTGGCGAAGTAGCCGTCGTTGGCCTGGCTGGCGGTATGCGGAGGGCACGTCACATCGACCGGATTCTGCGGCGGCACGGCCTGGTCGTCGTTGACCCCGCCGAATCCGATGACCGCGACCTGGCTGCCCTTGTTGAGCATCCCGAAGGTGATCGTCTCGGCCGCTGCCTTTTCCTCGGCCACGCTGAGCGGGGTCTCGCTCCCTGACTCATCGACGAGCATAACGACGTCAAGCAGGGTGGTGCCGTTTCCGGCCGCCCCGGCCGATATGACTGCAGCCGTTGGAGTACGCTGCACGGCCTGGGCTGGTATTCCTCCTATTACGGCTGCCGCCACCGCCAAAAGCACAAACCACGCGCGCCACTTGCGCATGTCTTCTCCCACTAATATGCGCGCGACTTGCCCTGAGTCAGGCTCACCGCTGACATATGGTCCCTTGCCACCAAGATACCTCAACACTCCTGGTTTTGATCATCGTGGAAGGCTCGCGATTAGCGGAACTTCAGCGGTTCGATCGTTTGACAGCCGGCTATCCGTTTTCTAGCTAAGGTTTACTTCCAAGCCGGCATTGTTTCGACGTAGTTCAAATTAATCATTGGCTCGTCGGATCGCTCAAAATCCCCGGATATCCAACCGATTGTAAACTGGTGAGATGTGAGTAATTAAGGGACCCAGTGATAGCTCGAGGGTGGAGGCTGGCCGTCATCGCCATGAGGACGAGGCCGGCAGGCCCTCAAGCCGGACACGGCGTCGGCTTGGCGCCCCTGCGGGCAAACTCCCGTGATCCGGGTCTCCGGGAACGGGCGGCTTTCGGCGGCAGGCCGGGCTTGCGTGAAGCCTGGCCGCCCCGGCCGGTTCTTCTGCCACGTCCAGGCCCACCGCAGGCGCAGGGGCGAGCGCCCAAGTGGGCAACCACGCCGCCACCACCCTGAACCAGCTCGAGGCCCTGGTCCGCACCAGGCTCCGCAGCATCCAGCACCGGCCAGAACTCATCAATGCGCTTCCCGGCCAGACCGCGCTTACCCGTGACCCGCCACCGTAGACCCTGACCTTCCAACCTCTGTAAAGCTTGTACAACGCCGCGAGACGCTGATTTCGCTTGTTGAACAGTTCGTGCAGAAATGGCGTAAGACTGATAGGTGTGGCGCCTGGCCCGTTTCCGCGTTCTGGCCAGCGGGCAGTGCCAGCTGTCCGGGGGCCGCCCCGCCTCGCGTGATGACGTGGCACCAGGGGAAGGTGCCGCCGGGCGTCCCTGCGGCCACGTTTGTAATCTTCTCGTCGGTCACGGATGCTGTAGACCGGCGGTCCCATGGGCGGACCGGCCGCTCCATTCGATCTGCCATCATGCTCGCCCTAGGGCGAGAGGCCGTTAATTGCGATTACTCGCTAGTCCCTTGCTTTTGACGTCAGCTCGCCCTGGCTAAACGCGCAAATGTTCCATTCTGCGACACGAATGTCGGTTTATGTGAAATTCCCTTATGCGAGGGATTGTTGTTACCAACTGATAGCCGACGATGAAATGTGAAAGTAATTGTCCGCTAAAAGGCTCTATTCGGCGGCAGCCCCACAAGTTCCGTTGACCCGGTGGAAGAGAAGTGGCAGAAAACTGTCAGGCGCTTTCCCGCCGCACCAGCTCGGTGGGCAAGATCACGGCCGACGGCTCGCCGCCGTCGATCGCGGTGAGCAGCAGCCGGACCATCTCGCTGCTGATCCGGGGGTACGGCTGCCTGATCGTGGTCAGCGCGGGCCGGGCGGCGACCGCGGCCGACGAG
>Ga0265338_10006738_pt1 | contig 14509 bp, 13 predicted proteins | sample 42126metaG_FD_193579 | JGI IMG/M metagenome (GOLD analysis project Ga0265338, IMG submission 193579) | Rhizosphere microbial communities from Carex aquatilis grown in University of Washington, Seatle, WA, United States - 4-21-26 metaG | ecosystem: Host-associated > Plants > Roots > Rhizosphere... | reverse complement strand
ATTGAACCGATGACGCTGGCTGATTTCGAAGAGGTCCTGCGCCTGTGGCAGGGCGCGGCGGGCGTGGGCTTGAATGAATCGGACACGCGCCCGGCCATCGCGATTTACCTGAAACGAAATCGCGGGATGAGTTTCGTCGCCCGCCAGGGGAAAGAACTGGTGGGAGCCGTCCTTTGCGGCCACGACGGTCGCCGGGGTTATCTGCATCATCTGGCCGTCGCGCCGTCGCATCGCCGGAAAGGGCTGGGAACGAAATTGGTGGCTCGTTGCCTCGCGGAATTGAAGCGCTCCGGCATTCTCAAATGTAATATTTTTCTGTATGCCGACAATGTCCGCGGCGAACGATTTTGGCGGAACAACGGTTGGGAAAAGCGTGCTGACGTTTGTTTGGTGCAAAAAAATCTTGGTTCGTCACGAGCCAAATGCGGCTGTTAGTATGGGTCCAGATCCCCTGAGATGAAAAATTTTGCAGTAAAATGTTCTTGGTTCCTGGTCGCGCTCGCGGGCGCCTGGGCCTACTTCACCTTGACGTTTCGTCGCGGTGAACCGCTCAATTCCGCCTATATTCTCATCGCGGCGCTCTGCACCTACGCCATCGGATACCGATTTTATTCCAAGTGGATTGCCGTGCGCGTGCTCATGCTGAATGACCGACGCGCCACGCCGTGCGAAGTCCACGATGACGGCAAGGATTTCTGCAAAACGAATAAGTGGATTGTGTTCGGCCATCATTTCGCGGCGATTTCCGGGCCGGGTCCGCTGGTCGGCCCAGTGCTGGCGGCGCAATTTGGCTATCTGCCGGGAACACTGTGGATTCTAATCGGCGTGGTGCTCGGCGGTGCCGTGCAGGATTTTGTAATCCTCTTTGCATCCATTCGGCGCAGCGGGAAATCCCTTGGGCAGATGGTGAAGGAGGAATTGAATGCGCCCGCCGGATACCTCGCGCTCATCGCCATTCTCGCGATCATGATCATCCTGCTGGCGGTGCTGGGGTTGGTGGTGGTGAACGCGCTCGCCGAAAGCCCCTGGGGCGTTTTCACGGTCGCCGCCACGGTGCCAATCGCAATGTTCATGGGCGGCTACCTGCGTTTTTGGCGCGTGGGAAAAATCATGGAAGCTTCCGTCATTGGCCTCGTCCTGTTGCTCCTGGCGGTGTGGGGCGGGCAATTCGTTCACAGCCACGCCGATTGGGCGCTGCGATTCACGTTCCAGGCGGAGCCGATCGCGTGGACGATCATTATCTACGGGCTGGCGGCGAGCGTGTTGCCGATCTGGCTGCTGCTGGCCCCGCGCGATTATCTCAGCACCTTCATGAAACTCGGCACCATCACCTTGCTGGCGCTCGGGATTCTGCTGTTGCTGCCGCAACTCCAGATGCGCGCGCTCACGCCGTTCGCGAGTTCGGGCGAAGGTCCGGTGTTCGCCGGGAAACTATTTCCGTTCTGTTTCATCACCATCGCCTGCGGGGCGGTATCCGGCTTTCACTCGCTCATCGCCAGCGGCACGACACCTAAAATCATCGGACGCGAACAACACGCGCGCACGATCGGTTACGGCGCCATGTGCCTGGAATCGTTCGTGGCCATCATGGCGCTGATTGCGGCGTGCACGCTGGAGCCGGGCGTGTATCTCAGCATGAACATCAAGGGCGACGCGGCCGCTACCGTCGCCGCGGTCACGGCCCACGGATTTCCAGTTTCAATTGACCACATGACGGCCCTGGCAAATCAGATCGGCGAAAAAACTTTGTTCGGCCGCGTGGGCGGCGCGCCGACGCTGGCGGTGGGCATGGCGAATATTTTTTCGAAGGTGTTCAACGGCGCGGGCCTGGGGCTGTGGTATCACTTCGCCATCATGTTTGAAGCGCTGTTCATCCTGACGACGCTGGACGCCGGCACGCGTGTGGGGCGTTATCTCCTTCAGGATTTTCTCGGGCACCTCTGGAAACCGCTCGGCGACACCAAAAAATTCGGCGCGAACTTTTTTGCCAGCGGCTTGATGGTCGCGGCGTGGGGATATTTTTTGATCCAGGGCGTGCGCGACCCGCTGGGCGGCATCAACTCGCTGTGGCCGTTGTTCGGCATCGCCAACCAAATGCTGGCGGCGATTGCGTTGTGCCTGGCCGTCACCGTTATTTTGAAAATGCAACTGGCGCCGTGCGCGGAGTCCCGAGTCTCAAGTCCAAAGCCCAAAGTCGGGAGACCGGCGTTGGCGCTGATAGCGTTTGTGCCCCTGTTGTGGTTGCTGGCGGTCACGATGACGGCGGGAGTTCAAAAAATTTGGCATCCAAACCCGAAGATTGGATTTTTGGCGCAGGCTCTTTCGCTCCGGGAAAAAACACCCGCTTTGGAATCGGCAGTTGGGGTCGCCCGCGCGATGGGTGATCGGGCGGTGATTGAAACGGCGGAAAAAGCGCTCCAGGCCAATCGAATCCTGCGATTTAATAATCAACTGGACGCCGTGGTCGCCGGAACATTTCTCCTGCTCGTGGCGGTCATTTTTTTGATGAGCATCCGCGAATGGCTGCTGCTGATGGCCGGGAAGAAAGCCGCGGACCTGCGCGAGACGCCGCCGACGTGGCTGCCGGATTACGCATTGACGCAGGCAAAACCCTGGAGCGCGGTGGCGTTGCTGGCGCTCGCGTTCGCGCTGGTGAAGGAGCTTTCCGGCGAGGCGGAACTCGAGCGGGCGCGGGAACACGCCTGCGCCCATCTGCAAAAGCCGGAGGATGCGCAAATTTACGTGCAAACCACCGAGCAACGGTTTAACGGTGTGAAACGGTGTTGCTGATTTACAATGAAGATCGGTTTATATGGCGGTTCGTTTGATCCGGTGCACCTCGGGCATTTGCTCGTGGCGCAGGCGGCCCGGGAGGAACTCGGACTGGGCCGGGTGTTTTTTATCCCGGCGACCCAATCGCCCTTCAAGCCCGGCAGCGCGCCGACGTCCGGCGCCGACCGGGCGCGCCTCTTGCGCCTCGCGCTCGCGGGAAAAACCTGGTGCGAAGTCGACGAGCAGGAGCTGCATCGCGGCGGGGTGTCTTACACCATTGACACGGTGCGCGATTATCATGGCCGTTTTCCCGACGCGGAGATTTTCTATTTAATCGGTGGCGACCACGTGCAGAAATTGCCCTTGTGGCGCGAAGCGGAGGAGTTGGCGCGGCTGGCGGAATTCGTGGTCGTCCCGCGGCCAGGCCAGGCGGACGCCTCCTTTCCACAACCGTTTCACGGGCGCGCGCTGAAAGGTTTCCCGCTGGCGGTATCCTCGTCGCAAATCCGCGAGCGAGTAAAGGCCGGACAGCCGATTGATCATTTGGTGCCGACGATGGTCGCGGAAGCGATTCGCGGGGCGGGGCTTTATCAAATGACGAATGACCAATGACGAATGGCCGGCGAACGCCCCCATTTCCATTCGTCATTCGTCATTTCAAACCTGGCATCGCACCCCCAGGGGCGCATCCTGACACGGCCCCCAGAACGTCGAGTTCCTGCTCGGCAAGTATCAAGAACCGCAAAGAAACGGGCCCGGGTTGGAGATCACCGCGGTGAGGTCGGAACCAGTATGGGATGCCCTCCGCCTCGAGCGGGTGCAATAATTCCTGTGTCCATTCACGCCGATTCAGGTTAATTTGCCCCGGCAACTATGGATTCAAAAAAACTGGCCCTGCTCTGTCGCGAATTCGCGGACAACCGCAAAGCGGAAGACATCGCAATTCTTGATGTGCGCGAATTGTCGACCGTGACGGATTATTTCGTGATCGCGTCCGGCACCAGCGAGCCGCATTTGCGGGCGATTGTCGATGAGATCACCGACCAACTCCGCGATGAGCATGACATCCGCCCGCGCGCCGTGGACGGCACGTTGCCAACCGCTTGGGTGGTGCTCGATTTCTTTGACGTCATCGTTCACGTCATGAGAAAAGACGTGCGCGAGCGTTACGATTTGGAAACGCTGTGGGGCGATGCCCCCCAAGTAAAGCCAAAGAAAATGGCCCGAAAAGCTCGTAAGTAGGGGAACGAGCTAAAGAAGGCACGGTAAGCGGAGGGACGCTGACCGCTTTTGCGCCTTATTCCGGTTTTTCCGCCGGAGGAGGCGTTTCTGCCGCCGTCTTAACCATTTCATCGAGGAGCTTCTTGAAATCTTCCAGGCCCGGTGCCGGGATGATAATCGTGTCGCGGCGCCCGCCCACATCTTCCGTGATGCGAAGGAATCGGCCGCGCACGTTTTCTTTCAAGGTGAACACAAAAGTTTTGCGTTCGATTTGGACCTTGTCCGTCTTCAGAGTGTCTTCATTGACGGGAGGTCTTGGCTGCCCGAAGGAACGTGGATTGTGGTGATGGTGCCCGTAAGGTGATGGTCGGTCGTTTGAGATCATACTGTGTTTCCCGAGACGCCGTGAGGGCGTCGATTTACCTATAACCTTTGATGATTGAGCATTTTTGTCAACCACCGAATTGCCCCGTTAGCTTCGAAATTGTACGGGGCGCACGAACCGTAATGTGTCCGAGGGGCTGCTGACCCGCCAGACATAAAGCCCGAGTCCCCCTATCGTAATCAGGTTCAACAGGATGCCCGCCGCGTCTAGCAGGCCAAAGTATTTCCCCGCGGATTCCCGCTGGGCAGGCTGCGCTTTGGGGCTGTAATGGGTTCGGTTCAGGCGCATCAGGGACGGCTGAATAGCGTTGCCGCCAATCAAGGTCAAGGCGAGCAGTGCCACGACCAGCCCCAAGGAGAACTTCCGCCGGGGCCGGCCCATGTAAAGCCATTCGGCAACAAAATGGAGCACCGCCACGACCCCGCACGCGAGCGTCACGTGGTAATAGCGCGACATGATGACACCGCTGATAGCGCCGGGAAAATAGGACGCGCCCGGAACCCCCAGGCTGGCTCTCATGTCCGAGGAAAAACAGGCGGGCTCGACTCCGAACGTAAAGAAAAGCGCAGTCCCCAGCCACACAGCGGCATTCATGACCCCAATGAATCGTAAGAAGCCAGTCACCCCGGAAGCGTAGGGAAATCCAGCATTACTGCCAAGCGTGAATCATGGCGGTGGTCCGTTTTTCGTGTTTCGTGGTGCGTTTTCCGCGTTGCGTGATTCTTGCATCGCGCGTTCGAACGAATCCACGCAATACGGAAAACGCACCACGCACCACGCCCCCCGTTCACAAAATATTCGCCGCCAGTTCCGCCAGCTCCGAGCGCTCGCCTTTTTGCAGCTCGATGTGCGCGGAGACCGCTTCGGTCCGGAAACGACTCACGATGTAATTGAACCCGTTGGAGGAAGAATCCACGTAGGGATTATCGATCTGGTAAGGGTCGCCCGTGAAAATGATTTTCGTGCCGTGACCGACGCGGGTGACGATCGTTTTCACTTCGAGCGGCGTCAGGTTCTGGGCTTCGTCGATGATCATGAACTGGTTCGCGATGCTGCGGCCGCGAATGTAACTCAGCGCCTCGACCACGATGCTGCCGGAACGCATCAAGTCCCCGCTGCGGCGATGCTCCTGGCCCATGTTCAGGTCGCTCAACATTTCGAGCGCATCGTGAATCGGCTGCATCCACGGCGCGAGTTTTTCTTCGAGCGACCCCGGCAGGAACCCGAGTTCCTTGCCCATGGAAATCGTGGGGCGCGCCACCACCAGGCGGCGGAATTCGCGATCATGCACCGTGCGCTTCAGTCCGGCGGCCATCGCGAGCAGGGTTTTTCCCGTGCCGGCCTTGCCCATCAGCGTGACGAGCTTGATGCGATCGTCCAGCAGGGCGTCGAGCGCGAAATGTTGCTCGCGATTCCGCGGTTTGATGCCCCACACGCCTTCGCGGCAATCAATGATTGGAACCAGTTTTTCGCCGGAGGCATCCACTTTGGCGAGCGCGGCCTTTTTCGGATTGGTTTCGTCGATGAGCGCGCAGTATTCGTTGGGAAAATATTTTTTGCCGCCGTTGATCTCGAGTTCGCCGTTGGCGCGGAAGGAGGCAATATCGTGCGACGGCATGGTCAGCTCCAACATGCCGGTGTAGAGATCCTTGATGAATACGCGGTCGGTCTCGTAATCCTCGGCTTGCAACCCGAGCGCATCGGCTTTGATGCGCAGGTTGATGTCTTTGCTGACGAGGATCGTGTCGTTGCGCGGTTGGGCTTTCTGCACGCCCGCGGCCATCGTGAGGATGCGGTTATCAACCGTGTGCGGATTGAACACGCCGACTTCGCCGCTGGAATGGCCGTTTTTCTGGAAAACAATTTTGAGCTTCCCGCCGTTGGGCAGTTTCACGCCTTCACTCAGGCGGCCCTCGCCGCGAAAGGAATCCAGCATGCGCGAAACCGCGCGGGCGTTCTGGCCGAGTTCGGACGATTCGCGTTTGAAACGGTCAATTTCCTCGATGACTTCGATGGGAATCAGGACCGAGTTTTCCTCGAAACTGAGCAATGAATTGGGATCATGGAGCAGGACGTTTGTGTCGAGAATGTAATTTTTCACGCGCGATAATCAGTTTCAAGTTGGACATCCGTGCGTGCCATTTTCGAATTTCTTTGTGGCACGCGGGTATCTGGTAATGGCCGCTGTAGAGGAAGTTCTCCAGCATCCCGAAAAGATCGAAATCAACAAAGCGCGGCGTCTCGCCGAGCAGGAAGGAGTGGTGCATCACCATTTCCTCGAACGGCAGGAGGCTGGCTTCGAGTTTCTTCAGCCAGTCGCGGCGGTCGGCGCGCCATTGATCGATGCAGCCGCGGCCGAACTTGCGTTCCTTGAAGCGGAGATATTGCAATTGATCCGCCGGCCGCACGTTTTCCTGGTAGTAAACGTCGTTTAGCCGGAACGCGGCGCCTTCGACTTCGCTTTCGATGAAACGCCACAGCAGGCTCTGCACGCCTTCAATGTCAGCCGGGAACAGGCCGAGCCCGAGTTTGGAATCCAGGTATTTGGCAATAACCTGGGAATCCTCGCTGACTTCGAATACATCGGTCTTGCCATCCATCAGGATGGGCACCCCGTAATAACGCTGGCGGCTGAGCTTCCAGACGAGGGAGCGGTCTTGCGGAGGAATATTGACGATTCTGAATGGCGCGCCCGAGTATTCCAGAATGCGACGCTGAGCGATGCAGAACGGACTCCACGGAAACTGAACCAGTTCAATCATGTCAATTTTGTCGGAACAAAATCACTCTAGTTGTGCCGTGCGTCAGTGACAAGCGGAAACAGATTCAATGAAGCAATAATTCGAAGGTTAACGTGATCGTAACAATCGTTCTGGAAGCGCACGCTTCTTCCCGCCCCGCCTCGCCTCGTTCGTAGCGCAGAGTGGCACTCTGCTTCAGCCAGGTGTTGTGGGCAAGGCGTACACTTTTAGCCGTTTGAAACGACTTTTGACCGGCCGGTCAGAAGCGGTTGAAACCGCTGAAGCCGTCTTACCAACAAACATTCTCACGCCCTTCACCCACTTTTAATCGCGCCCGCGGCTGTGCTGAAAGCCAACCGCAGCGGGACATCGCACGGGGCGGGATGCCCGTGCCACTAGCCGCCGATACAACTCATCGAACGCGAGGCGGGCTGAAAATCCGCTTCGCCGATGTGATGCCGCGCTTCTTTCTGCCAGACGACGCCCTTCAACCACTCGCCAATTTGCTCGTCCGAACTGCCGTCGCGCAACCGCGTCCGCAAATCGTGCTCGACTACGCTGAACAGGCACGTGCGCACCTTGCCGTCCGCCGTCAAACGGATGCGATTGCAATGGCCGCAAAACGGTTCGCTCACCGGCGCAATGACCCCCACTTCGCCGCGGCCATCGGAAAAGCGCCACCGTTTGGAGGTGGAGGACGGGTTGTCCGACACGACGGGCTGGAGATCAAATCGCGCGCGCAACCGCTCCAAAATCTCTCGGCCGCTCACCACCATTTCCTTCTGCCAGGCGCGCGCGGAATCCAGCGGCATGAATTCAATAAACCGAAAACTCAAATCCTGCTCGTGAGCAAACTCCGCCAATGATTCAATTTCGTGATCGTTGATGCCGCGAATGACGACGCCGTTCACTTTCAACGGTCCAAACCCTAACTCCCGCGCCAGATCAATGGACTTTAGCACTTCATCAAGGCCGTTGCGCCCGGTCATTTTCTTGAAATTATCGCGGTCGCGCGAATCCATGCTGAAACTCACCCGGCGCAATCCGGCCTCGCGCAACGCCCGGCCTTTTTCGGGAAATAAAAATCCATTGGTGGTCATCGCCAGGTCTTCGATGCCGGGGATTTTCGAGATGCGGCTGACGAGCACTTCGAGATCGTGGCGCAACAACGGTTCGCCGCCGGTCAACCGAATTTTTTGAATTCCCCAACCGGCCGCCAACCGGACAAAGCGCTCGATTTCTTCAAAGCTGAGCAGGTGGGTGCGCGGCACCCATTGCTGGGTGATGGGCGCGGGATTCGGCATTTTTGCCCAGTGGCCGCGATAGAAATTTTGCGCGGCCTCGGTTTCCGGCAGACAATACAGGCAGCGGAAATTGCAGCGATCGGTGACACTCACCCGGAGGTCGCGCAAAACGCGGCCGTGCGAATCCACCAGCAGCGCAGTCGGGGTCATTTCGGCGGGGAAGCCGGCTCGCTGTTGGTCGGGGCGATGACTCGCACCGTTCCGTCGGCGTTGACTTCCACGTTAAGATCGTAGTTGCCGTGCTTCGGGGCGGCGTTCGAGTTGGTGCCGTCGGGGCTCGGCGCCGGCGGCGATTTTTGCATCAACTGCTGCGCGCCTTTCTGATCCGCGCGCGCGAAAATGCCTTCGCGAATCCAAGCCAGTCGGCGGGAGATATTAAGCTCCTCTTTCAGCTTCGCCACCTGAGTGCGCAAGACTTTCAGATCGTTAAACTGCCGTTCCAATTCGGCCTTTTCGGCGACGAGCCGTTGCAGTTCTTTTTCCAAAAACGCCTTGTCGCCTTCTGACGCCGCGAGTTTCTTTTGTGTGCTGTCAATCTGCGATTGCAGGTTGGTGATGGAGGTGCTGAGGTCCGCGGCTTTTTCGTCCAACTGTTTGTTTTGTGCTTCCAAATCGGAGATCTGGGTGTCGCGCTTGGCCACTTCATCCTGCGCGGCCTTGAGCGAATCCTCGGTCTTGGCGAGGGTGTTCGAAGTTTCCACAATCTGGTTGGTGAGGATCACCATGTCCCGCACTTTCGCTGCGAGATCGTTCGTGAGCGCGATGTTCTTTTTGCGTTCGTCTTCGAGCCTGCCCTCGGCTTCCACCCAGCCGTTGGATTGCGTCGAAATGGTGTCTTCCGCCGTCTTGCGGTCTTTCGTCGCGTTGGTTTGGTTGACCACGAGTGCAATGGCCAATCCGACACAGGCTAGGGTCAAGATGATGATTCCCATGCGATTTCTCATAGCGTTCTCAAAGATGCTCGCGCCCGTGGAATTTGGCAAGCGTCCATCTCCGGCCTGTCACGGCGAACGCATTTCATTCATTTGTCTTCGTTCTTCTCTCTGACACCGCGGCTTCAGCTCGGTATCATTAACGCCCGAACGACTCTTTAGGGGTTTCGTCCGCTTCTGACCGACGGGCCAAAAGCCGCGGTGTTAATGAAATTTTAACGCGTTTGCCCTGTCCATCGGTGTCTCCACTTGAATAAACGTCTTCCTCTTCTAAATTGTCATAGTTGATATGAGATTGCCGCGCGAGATCGCCGTGATGACGCTGCCGAATGCAACGCTTTTCCCCCAGGCGTTGCTGCCGCTTTATATTTTCGAACCGCGCTACCGTCAAATGCTCTCCGACGCGCTGCATTCCAATCGCATGTTTGCGGTGGCGATGCAAAAGCCCGGCAACACGCGTGAGACTCCTTTGCCCGTTGCCGGCCTCGGATTAATCCGCGTCTCCGTCACCCACAAGGACGACACCTCGCACTTGATCCTGCAAGGCATTGCGCGCGTGGAGCTGGACCAGACGGTGCGCTACAAACCGTATCGCGTGCAGCGCATGCGCCCTTTGGAAACACCGCCGTGCGATAGCGTGGCCGTGGATGCCTTGCTGGCCAGGGTGCGCGAGCTGCTCCAGGAACGCATCGCGCTCGGGTTGCCTTTTCCGCCGTCAGTCGTGTCCGCCACAGCCGAAAGCGCGGAGCCCGCGCCGTCGTTTACGCCGAAGGAAATTCTTGGATATCTGGATTCATTGACTGATCCCGAGCAAACGGCAGACCTGGTTTCGTGCGCGTTGCTGCCCGGCGGCGTCGAGCGCCAGGCCATTCTGGAAACCATCGATGTCGAAACCCGGTTGCGCCGGCTGATACAGTTTTTGCTGGCGGAAATCCGTAAAAAACGGAAAGGTGGAAAATCATGAGTGACGCTGCCATGCCGGAACAGGACCTGGGACCGATCAGTCGCGAGGAAATGATGTCCGGGCTCTTCGCGCACCTGGTCGTTCAACAATCCAACATGGCGCTCCTGTTGATGGGCAAAGTGCCTCATCCGCAAACCGGCAAGACGGTGCGGGATATCGAAGCCGCGCGACTATTCATCGATCAACTGGAGATGCTGGAGGCAAAAACGAAGGGCAATCTCACGAAGGAAGAGGACCAACTCCTGAAGCAGAGTCTTTTGTCGCTCCGCATGGCATTTGTCGAGGCTGTGGAAGCTCCGGAAGCGGAGGCCAAAAAGCCCGAAGCGGCGGCGGCTCCCGCGGAGAACAAGATCGAATCGGCCGCGCCAACCACGACGGAGGACGAATCGAAAAAGAAATTTACGAAGAAGTATTGAGGTCGTTCGGTTGGAAATAGAGCCGACTCGCGTCGGCTGCCACAACAAAAAAGGCCCGGCTTTCGCCGGGCCTTTTGTTTCCAAATTAAGATGTTACTTGGTTGCCGGTGTGGCCGTGGCAGGTGCGGCGCTTTCTTCTTTAGGAATTTCCACCGTAAGATCCGTGCCCTTCAATTTCTCGTCAAGGATCTCGACGTTGGCGTCCTTCACCAGTTTGTTGGTGTAACCCGGCAGGCTCTTTTGAAAAGCGACCTGGACGAGGTGATCCTTGATGCCATCCTTTACCTTGTCGTAGTCCACTTTCTTCGCGGGAATTTTTTCGCTCAGCTTGATGATATGATAGCCGTATGAGGTTTCCACGATGCCGCTGATTTCGTTGGTCTTCAACGAAAACGCCGCGTCTTCGAATTCCTTCATCATCTGGCCGCGGGGGAAGGTGTATTCGCCGCCTTTGTCCTTGGAGCCGGGGTCTTCGGAATATTTTTTGGCCAATTCAGCAAAATCCGTTCCCGACTTGGCTTGTTTCAAGATGTCTTCCATCTGTTTCTTCTTGGCGGCTTTCTTGTCCGCCGGCAACGGCTGATGGGTGTCCGCGTCTTGAGTCATCAGGAGGATGTGGCTGGCGCGCACCATTTCGGGCTGTTCGAACGCGGCCGTATTCGCCGGGTCCTCGTAGAACTTTTTCACGTCCTCATCCGAGATATTCACTTTCAGCTCGCGCTCCAACACGACGGGGAGGGTGCCGAGGTCGATTTGTTCCTTATCCCATTGAGCGCGGGTTTCGCCGCCGAAAAATTGCATGCTGACGCGCTTGTCGAATTCTTCATCGGACATTTTGTTGTCCGCTTTGACCTTGGCGACGCGGTCCAGGAAAGTTTGCTTGGCCTTGGCGCGATCTTCATCCGTGGCCTTGCCGATGACCAAGTGCTGAATGAGAAGATTCTTGAGCGCCTGTTGCTCCAGGTCCGCCGGGGCGGGGACCTGGCTGGCGGCGTATCGGGCCTTCATTTTGACCACGGTCGCGTCCAATTCATTCCGTTTGACTTCCACACCCTTGCCCTTGGCGACGACGGAGTCGCCGAACAGCGCATCGAGGCTCGGCGCCGCTTTGCCGGCGGAGTTCGTTTGGGCCGGCTGGTCCGGCGTCACGCTGAATGCCGCCATCGGCGCGATTGCGCAAAGCAGGACACACAATTGACTAATTTTTTTCATAACTATCTGTTCACTCTAATATGGTTCTATAATTTGACGACAGCCACATTGCTGATGTCAGGATCTTTTCGAATTTCGTCCAGAACTTCATTGGGCGGGACGCTATCCAAATTCAGTGCGGTCAGGGCAAATCCACCCGCAGTATCGCGGCTCAGGCTCATGCTGGCAATGTTTACTTTGTATTTGGCCAGCAGGGTTCCGAGGTAGCCGACAATGCCCGGCCGGTCCTTGTTGTTCAGCAACATGACCACGCCAAACGGCACAATTTCCGTCGGCTGACTGTAGACCCGGACAATCCGCGGATTGTCCGGCGAGCCAAAGAACGTTCCGCCCGCCGAAATCACCTTAACCCCGCCGTTGGAAGCCTGCACATGCAGCCATTCGTTAAACGTCACGGGCTCATTCGACCGCTTTTCCTCGACGGTTAAACCGAGGGTAGATGCGACACTCCGGACGTTGACGTTGTTCAAATCTTTTACCGCCGCCCTCGTAAGAAATCCCTGCAAAACCGCGCGGGTGATGGGGTCAATGTTCGGCAGGTCCTTGGCTTTGCCGCCGTAAGTGATGTGCAAACGATCGACCTGCGCCGGGGCCAGTTGGGCGAGCAATTTGCCGAGCTTCTCGCCCAATGCCAGGTAGGGCTTCACCTGGTCGTAAGTCTTGGCGTCGAGGTAGGGGAGATTGACCGCGTTGCGGACTTCGCCGGTGAGCAAATATCCCGCGACGACTTCGGCGACTTCAATGCCGCATTTTTCCTGCGCCTCGCCGGTGCTGGCGCCCAAGTGCGGGGTCAGGGTGATGCCCGCATGTTTCCGGAACGGATGATCCGCCGGCAGCGGTTCGGTGGAAAAGACGTCCAGTCCGGCGGCGGCCACTTTGCCGGAATCCAAGGCGGCAATCAGGTCGTTCTCCACAATGATTTCGCCGCGCGCGCAATTCACGATGCACACTTTCGGTTTCATCTTCGAAAACGCGGCGGCGTTCAGCATCCCGCGCGTCTGCTCGGTGACGGGCATGTGGACGGTGATAAAATCCGCATCGCGATAAACGGCGTCCAGTTCACCAACCAATTCCACGCCCAGGGCTTTGGCGCGCGCTTCCGAGAGGAAGGGATCGTAGGCCAGCACACGCATACCGAAGGCCAGCGCGCGCTTGGCGACTTCGCCACCGATGCGGCCCATGCCGAGGATGCCCAGGGTTTTTTCCGCGAGTTCGACGCCTTGATATAGTTTGCGGTCCCATTTGCCCGCGACCATGGAGCCATGCGCTTGCGGCACTTTGCGCGCGAGGCTCAGGAGCATGGCAAAGGTCAATTCCGCGGTGGTAATGGTATTTCCGCCGGGCGTATTCATGACGACGACACCGCGCTGGGTCGCGGCTTCCACATCGATATTGTCGACACCCACGCCAGCGCGGCCGACCACGCGGAGTTTTGTCGCGGCCTCGATGATTTTCTTCGTCACCTTGGTTTCTGAACGCACGATCATGGCCACGACGTCGGAGACGAGCGGCAAAAGTTCGGCTTCGGACAGCCGCTTCGGGAGCACCGTGACCTGGAATTCAGGCCGTTGCTGCAAAAGGGTTATGCCTTTGGGTGAGATTGGGTCGCAAACAAGCACTTTCATAAATTAGAACGGCGAGTCTAGGAGAACGCGATAAGGCGGTCAAACAGGTAAACACAGCGCGGGAGAGTCATGTTCCTGACTTATTTGAGCCATAACCCGGGATTGGCGCCCCTTGGGATCGCCGCCGGGACGTCGGCGCTCTCAGGTTTTGCGCGAATCGGAATTTGCCAAATCCCGCGGGTCTGGTAATCGTATTCAGTGAATTTCTTCGTCCAACACAGCGGGTTGCGCGATCTTTATGACAAGGTCGCGGCGGGCGAGCGCATTTCCGAGTCGGACGCTTTGCAGCTGTTTGAATCGAAGGATTTGAACGCGATCGGCGCCATCGCGGATCTGGCGCGGCAGAAAAAGGTGGGCAACCGCGCGAGTTACATTGTCAATCGCTACATCAATTATTCGAATTACTGCATTCTCTCATGCCAATTCTGCTCATTCGCGCGCAAAAAACGCGATGCGGATGGATTCGAACTCACGACGGCGCAGATCGTGGAGAAAGCGCGCGAGGCGATGAAGCTCGGGATCACGGAATTGCACATCGTGGGCGGGTTGCATCCATCGCTCCCGTTTAGTTATTACACGGACATGCTGAAGGCGTTGAAAGGATTGGACGCACGCCTGCAATTGAAATGCTTTACGGCCATTGAAATTTTGCACCTCGCGTGGCTGGCGAAAAAGTCGGTGGAGGAAACGTTGCGGGAATTGAAGGCGGCGGGATTGGATTCGCTCACGGGCGGTGGCGCGGAAATTTTCCGCAAGGAAGTCCGGTTGGCCATCGCACGCGGCAAGGAATCGGCGGACGAATACCTCGATGTGCACCGCTCGTGGCATCGCATGGGCGGGCGCAGCACCTGCACGATGTTGTATGGGCACGTCGAATCGCTGGCGGATCGCGTGGACCATCTGCGGCAGTTGCGCGCGTTGCAGGATGAGACGCACG
>Ga0265338_10006737_pt1 | contig 14511 bp, 13 predicted proteins | sample 42126metaG_FD_193579 | JGI IMG/M metagenome (GOLD analysis project Ga0265338, IMG submission 193579) | Rhizosphere microbial communities from Carex aquatilis grown in University of Washington, Seatle, WA, United States - 4-21-26 metaG | ecosystem: Host-associated > Plants > Roots > Rhizosphere... | reverse complement strand
GCCAGGGCGACAAAACCGCGCAGCACAATCACGGTTTGCACTACGCGGCGCTGGAACTCAAGGAACCTGCGGCCGCCAAGGCCGCAAAAAAAACTTCCACCTGAATCAACTCGCGAGTTCCGCGAGTTTTGCCTTTGCCTTGCCGCCGTCAATTGTCGCCGCCGCCAATGCCCAGCCTTCCACGAGCGATTTCGTTTTCCCGGCAACAAATAAAGCCGCGCCGGCGTTGAGCAAAACCGCGTCGCGCTTCGGCCCGCGCTCGTCGCCGCGCAAAATCCTGCGGACAATTTCCGCGTTCACGATTTTGTTGCCGCCCCGCAAATCGGCCAGCGTCGCCGGTTGCAACGGGAAATTTCCCGGCGACAAGGTTGAAACCGCAAGACCGTGCTCCTGGTAAAATTCAGCGACCATGTTTTCACCAAGCGTCGAAAACTCGTCCAGATGTTTTCCGTCGGCCAGTCCGCAAACGACCATTCCGCGCCGGGCGCCAAGCGATTGCAGCGCACGCGCCATTGGCTCGCAAAGTTCCGGGCGCGGCACCCCGACGAGCATGGCCGAAGGCCGCGCGGGATTCAGCAGCGGGCCCAGCAGGTTGAAAATCGTCCACTGTCCGCGTTCGGCGCAAAGTTTTCGCGCCGGCGCGATGTTTTTGAACGCCGGATGAAAATTCGGCGCGAAGAAAAACGCGAAGCCGTATTTGCGCAGCGCATGCGCCGCGTCCCCGGGCGACAAGTCAACTTTGATACCGAGTTGTTCAATCACGTCCGCGCTGCCGACCGACGACGTCACGGCGCGGTTGCCGTGTTTTGCCACGGTCACGCCGGCGGCGGCACAAAGGATGGCGGCGGTTGTGGAGATGTTGAACGTGCTTAAGCGGTCGCCGCCGGTGCCGACGACGTCGAGGATTTCGCGGGATTCGCGCCAGTCTTTTTCAATCGGCGGCTGGATGGATTTGTCGCGCAGCGCGCGGGCGAAGGCGGCGATTTCTTCCGGGGTTTCGCCCTTTTTTGAGAGCGCGGCAAGGAAATCAGCCTTGAGTCCGGTCGCAACCTTTTCGCTGGCGAGCCGTTCAACCGCCTGCCATACTTGCGCTTCTGCGAGCGTCTGCGCGGCATTGAGTTGCTGAATCAGTTGTTCGAGCGGTTCCGACACGAGCGGATTGTAAGGCTGGGCGTGTCCGGCTCAAACCGAAAGTTACGTGGACGGACGGGTGAATTTCCGTAACTTGCAGGGCGCCATGGCGTCTCAATAGTAACAGTTCGTCTGAATCAAGATTTTATGGCAACAAAGCAAAGCGGCGGCAAATTGAAGTGGCTGATTATTTTTTTCGCAATCGTCGTGGTTGCGGCGGGTGGCATTTGGTATTTCAGAAGCGGGAACAGCGACGCGCCGCAGTATCAAACCACGACGGTCGCGCGCGGCGATTTGATGCAGGCCGTCACGGCGAATGGCACGTTGAATCCGGTGTTGAACGTGACGGTTGGCTGCCAGGTTTCGGGCCGCATCAGCAAACTGAACGTGGATTTCAATTCGCCAGTGACGAACGGCCAGTTGATTGCGGAAATTGATCCGCGGACGTATCAGGCGCAAGTCGATCAGGCCCGCGCCGATCTGGCCAACGCGCAGGCGAATCTGGAATTGCAAGAGTCCCAGGCGAAACGCAGCGCCGAGTTGTTCACGAATAAATTGATTTCGGGGTCGGATTACGACACGGCCGTTGCCACCCGGGACGAAGGCCAGGCCATGGTCCTAATCAAGCAGGCGTCGCTCACCAACGCGCTGGCGAACCTGGGTTACTGCAAAGTCTATTCGCCCGTGGATGGCACGGTGATTTCACGCAACGTGGACGTGGGGCAGACCGTCGCCGCGAGCATGAGCGCGCCGGTGTTGTTCCAGATCGCCAACGACCTCGCCAAAATGCAGATTGACGCCAACGTCTCCGAAGCGGATATCGGCAGCGTAGAGGAGGGGCAGAATGTAAGCTTCTCCGTGGACGCTTTTCCCGACCGCAAGTTCGCAGGCAAAGTAAAACAAATCCGCAACTCGCCCACCACGGTGCAAAATGTCGTCACTTACGATGTGGTCATCGAGGTCAGCAATCCCGATTTGAAGCTCCGGCCGGGCATGACGGCCAACGCCTCCCTCATTACAGCTGAACGGTCAGGCGTGTTGAAAATCCCCAATGCCGCGCTTCGTTTCCGGCCGCCGGATTCCGCAAACAAGGGAACCAAACCCGCCGCAACCAATGCGACGCTAGCCGCAAAAGCCGGCGGCACGAATGGAACTGCTGTTGCGGCGAATGCCGCGCCGCCGCTCACCGGCAACGAACCACCGGAGGAATTGCAGAGGCGCGTGGGTGAAATGCGCGCGCGCGGTGAGGACATTCCGCCGGAGATCCGCACCAAACTCCGCGAGTTGTATCAGAGCGGCGCGCTGCAAAGGCCTGCCGGCGGCTTTGGCCCGGGCAGTGGTGGCGGTGTTGGCGGGCGCGGCGGCGGTGGTTTTGGTTCGCGCGGTTCGCAATCCTCGTCGCACACCGTTTACGTTCTTGCTGCCGACAAAAATTCCGGCAACCCGTCGCCGCAAGCCGTCAGTGTCAAGACCGGCATCAGCGACGGCACTTCCACGGAAATCATCGATGGTTTGAAGGAAGGTGATAATGTCATCACCGGGCTGAAATTCTCGCAATCCACGGCTGCTCTGGCTCCGGCTGGCGGGGCAAGCCCATTTGGCGGTGGCGGTGGCGGTGGTTTTGGCGGGCGCGGCGGCCGTTAGTTTTGCAACTTGCATGAAGCCCGTCATCCAATTGGAAGACATCCGCAAGACTTACCAGACTGGCGAGGTCGAGGTGAAGGCAGTGTGCGGCGTGTCGCTGGAAATTTTTCAGGGCGAATTTGTAGCGCTCATGGGCGCGAGCGGTTCTGGAAAATCCACGTTGATGAACATCATTGGCTGTCTCGACCGCCCGACAGGAGGCAGTTACCTGCTTGATGACATTGACGTTTCCCAACTCAACCGCGACGAACTGGCCGACATCCGCAATCAAAAGATCGGCTTCGTTTTTCAAGGGTTTAACCTGCTTTCGCGCACGTCCGCTTTGGAAAACGTCGAACTGCCGATGCTCTATGCCCGACAGCGTTTGGAAGGCGCAACCCAGCGCGAACGGGCATTGAAAGCGCTGGAAATTGTCGGCCTTGGTGAACGCGCCGACCACAAACCCAACCAGCTTTCTGGCGGACAGCAACAACGCGTGGCCATCGCCCGCGCGCTCGCCAATCAGCCGGCGCTGCTGCTCGCCGACGAGCCGACCGGCAATCTCGACAGCCGCACAAGCATCGAAATCATGGGCGTGTTCCAGAAATTAAACGATCAGGGCATTACCATTGTCATGGTTACCCACGAACTGGACGTGGCGCAATACACCAAGCGCATGATCGTCATGCGCGACGGCAAAGTGGTGGGTGATTCGCCCGTGGTGAACCGGTCGAATGCAGAGAAGGAATTAAGCCGCCTGCAAGCGGAACAAATAGCCGCCCAACTGGCCAATTGATTATGCGTTACCTCGCCGTCATCAAAATTGCATTCCGCGCGCTGCGCCGGAACAAAATGCGGACGGTGCTGACCATGCTCGGCATTATCATTGGCGTAGGCGCAGTCATTGCGATGGTGGCCCTCGGCCGTGGTGCCAAGGCGCAGGTTGAGGCGCGCATCGCCGCGCTGGGCCAGAACGTCATCCAGATTTTTTCCGGCAGCATCAACCGCGGCGGCGTGTTCACTGGCTTCGGCGGCGCGGGCACGCTCACAGTCGATGATGCGCTCGCGATTCAGAACGAAGTTCCCGGCGTGCTGGCGGTCAGTCCGGAAGTGCGCAACGGCGCCCAGATCACAGCCGGTGAAAATAATTGGAGCACACAGGTTATGGGCGAGGGCGTGGATTATCTCACCATTCGCGCTTGGGACATGGCAGAAGGAGCGATGTTCACCGAGGCCGATGTCCGGTCCGCCTCCAAAGTCTGTGTGCTCGGAAAGACTACGGCGGACCGGTTGTTTCCCGATGAGGACCCGGTGGGTAAAATCATCCGCGTCAATATGCGCGGCGGGAGCGCCAGCGCACCCATGAAGGTTCTGGGCGTGCTCAAGGTCAAAGGCGCGAACATGGGCGGACAGGACCAGGACGATACCCTCATCGTGCCATATACCACCGCCATGAAACGTTTTTCCGGCGCCACGACGCTCCGCATGATGCAGGTGTCCGCAGCCAGCGCCAAACAAATGGCCGACGTCCAAAACGGCATTGCCGAACTGCTGCGCCAGCGGCACCGCATCCAGGCTGGCCGCGACGACGACTTCATTCTGCGCAACCAGCAGGAAATCACCGAGGCCCAGACCGCCACCACGGAAACCATGACTGCTTTGCTTGCCGGCGTGGCCATCATATCACTCATCGTGGGCGGCATCGGCATCATGAACATCATGCTGGTGAGCGTTACCGAGCGGACGCGCGAAATCGGCATTCGCATGGCCGTCGGTGCGCGCGGCCACGACATTCTCCTGCAATTTCTCATCGAAGCTGTCACGTTAAGTTCCACCGGCGGGCTGCTCGGCATCGTGCTGGGCATCGGCGGCGCTGAAGCGATTACGTTGATCAAACAATGGCCCACCACCGTTTCCGCCGAATCCATTATCATCGCGTTTGTCTTCAGCGCGGCGGTGGGAATTTTCTTCGGGTTCTATCCCGCGCGCAAAGCTTCAAAACTCGACCCGATTGACGCATTACGCTATGAATAGCGTGTGACCGCTGAAGTCCTGTCCACGCACACGCCGGAGCTTTTTCAAAAAGCCGTTCTCCGCGCGGCGGAACTGCTGCGCGCCGGCGAGGTCGTCGCGTTGCCGACAGAAACGGTTTATGGCCTGGCGGCCAATGCGCTCGACGAAAAAGCCGTCGCAAAAATTTTCCAGATCAAGGGCCGTCCGGCAAACAATCCAATCATCGTCCACATTGCAAGCAATGAAATGGCAAAACACTGCGCGACACACTGGCCGTCGCTGGCGGACAGACTGGCGAAGGCATTTTGGCCGGGTCCGCTCACGCTCATCTTGCCGCGCGCCGGAATCATTCCTGATGTCGTGACGGCGGGCGGCGCGACCGTCGGCGTCCGCTGGCCAAGCCATCCGTTCATTCAAGCCGTGATTCGCGAATGCGATTTCCCGCTCGCCGCACCGAGCGCCAATTTGTCCAGCCGAGTTTCCCCGACGAACGTGGAGCACGTCCGCCAGCAGCTCGGAGGCAAAATTCCGTTGATTGTGGATGGCGGCCAGTCGCAGGTCGGGATTGAGTCAACGGTCCTGGATTTAACGGTTACGCCGCCTCGGATTTTGCGGCCGGGCATGATTCACGTGGAATCGCTCGCCGCGGTTTGCGGTGAAGTTCAGAGTTCCGAAGACAAAACCCCAGGAGCGCTTCGGAGTCCGGGCTTGCTGGAAAAACACTATTCGCCGAAGGCAAAGCTGTTGGTCTTAAACTGGCGTGACGATGCCGATTTGAAATCCCAACTTGTCACATGTCACATGCCACTTGACACTTGTCACATCATCGCGCACACCAAAATTCCCTCCGGCAAACATTTCGCGGGGGTGAGCGTGATTCCGCACGATGCGGAGGCGTTTGCGCGGGCGATTTATGCCGAGTTGCACCGTTGCGACGAAGTGGGTGCGGACGGGATAGTTGTCGAGGCGCCTCCGGATTTGCCGGAGTGGGCCGGCATCGCCGACCGGTTGCGGCGGGCGGCGGCGTGAATTTTATTGCGGCGCCGGTTTCCAGCGTTCGCGGTCGGTCAGGAACAGTCGTTCCGGCAAATAGCCGGTCGGTGCGTGGGTCAGCGGGAAGTTGGCCGGCACCCGTTTGTCGTTCAAGGTCTGGAGGAGGAAACTGCCCCAACTGCGTTCGCTTCCTTCCATCCATTCGGAGACAAATTTGCCGTCCATCGTTTGCGGCGTGACGTAAAGCGCCTGAATCGGCTTCATGTTTTTGTCAATGGTGGAAAATTCATCCTGCCAGTCGAGCGTGAGCCAGACGCATTGGCGCCGGCCATACCACGCGACGGCCCCGGGCGCGTCGCTCATCATCAATTCGTTTTCGTTCATCCAGCCGGAGACCTTCTGGATGTCCGGCGGATAATAGGGCGGATAGACCACCGGATTGGTTTTGGGCGGCGACAGCGCAACAATCATCGGCAGACAGGACAACATCACAAAGGCCGCCATGATGGCGTAACGCAATTGGAACGCCGGCAACACCATTTGCTCCAGCAGCGTGAAAAGAAAGCTGGCACCGTAAATGAATACCAGTGGCGCGAGCAGCACAAGCAGGTTTTCGGAATTCACCTCCGGAGATTCGACGGAAATCTGCGTTTGCCCCAGCGCCTGCACCACAATGAACGTGCCGAGGCACAATAACAGAAAATACCGCAGCCGCCGCGCGGCAACGCTCCTGAAACTCAGCAGCAAACCCGTCCAAAACAGCAGGGTCGCCCAACTGCCGCCGAGCCGGGCCAGGTCATTCGTCAAAATGCCTTGGCCATTGGCCACAAGTTTGTGGAGATACGGCATGAGCAAATGCAAATTCCTGAAATCCGGGTGGATGGACCGTTCCAGTTGAAACTGCGGGAACAAAAGAGTTGTTTCTGCCGCCGCAAAACCCGCCGTGCCGAACGGCATGCCGCTGACCGCGAAATTGCGGACGACCCACGGCGTCAGCACGAGAACGAACGCCCCCAGCGCCGCCAGCGCGTGCAACGTCTTTTTTTGTCCGCTGAACAAAACCAGAAACGCGACCACGGGAACAATCGTCCAGCCAAACGCGTAACGAGTAAGCGCGCCCACGCCCGTCAACACGCCCGCCATCACTGCCAATCCCAACAGCCGGTTCATGCGCGGCTGTGGTTCGCGCGCAATCTCTTCAATTTTAAGAATACACCATGTCAGTCCCAGAAAAACCACCAGTAACAGCATTGTGGATAGGCCGGACACGCTGAACCGCCAGAGCAGTTCACAGCCAATCATCAAAATGGCCGAGAGCCACGCCACGCCGGCGTCGAAGAGTTTTCGCGCGATGAAAAACGTCAGGACGACCGCCGCCATGAGCAAAATTTGGTTGAACACGGCGATAAAAAAGTCCGGCTGGTAACGCGAGAACTTGCGCCCGCCGGGCATCACTCCAGAGTCATCGTTTTCGCTCCAAAAAGATTTTTTGAGTTCGACTGGGTAGTGAAACGGCAGGATTTTCATCAAACCCGCCAGCAAGACCGGATACACCGGAGGATTGGCGAGGTCCGGATGCATGGTTTTAAGGCGCGCGAAATCCGAATTCGCGTTCGTGAGCGAGAGCGGCATCCCGGCCCCGTTGTGCCTTTGCACGAGGTAGAGACTCAATGGCCGGATGAACAACGTCGTGTAGCATTTGCCTTCGGAAATGTTTCGCGCCAGTTGCGCTGCGTCCATGCCCTCCGGTGTGGCGAGGTTCCGATAAGCGTGAAAATCATAGCGCACGAACAGCGCCACGACCACCAACAGCAATGCGGTGATCCGGAAAAAACGCGCCCCCGCGCCGACTTCCAGCTTGTGAATCAGGTTTTGGATGATATCCAACAGCGGCATAGGTCAAAATCCTTCCAGGTGATGCGCATGCAGCTTGCGATGAAACGTCCGCCGGCTCATGCCGATTTTTTTTGCGGCCAGGGTCCGGTTGCCGTTCGTCTCTTTCAGGGCCCGCACAATCAATTGTTTCTCCGCCTCCTTCACCGTCAAATCATTTCCTTGCAGGAATCTGGTTTCAACGGGCGTGCTCCCATTGCGGACGGATGGCGGCAGGTCGCGCCGCGAAATTCGTTCGCCCCGGCTCAAGACCACCGCATGCTCAATGGCCGTGCGCAGCTCGCGCACGTTGCCCGGCCATGAAAAACCCATCAGGCATTCGAGTGCATCCGCCGTAAATTCGTTCACCGGCTTCCCATTTTCCTTTGAGAACTCGCGCAAAAAGCTTTGCGCCAGCAGGGGAATGTCGCCCGTTCGCTCGCGCAACGGCGGCAGTTCAATCTCCACCACGCGCAGGCGGAAAAACAAATCCTCCCGAAATTTCCCGGCTTTGACCAGCTCTTCCAGGTTCTTGTTCGTCGCCGCCACCAAACGAACGTCTGCGCTCAGGGTTTTATTTGAACCGACGCGTTCAAATGTCCGCTCGCCCAAAAAGCGCAGCAGCTTCACCTGGATGGTCGCGTCAATCTCGCCGATTTCGTCGAGGAACAACGTGCCGCCCTGCGCCTGCTCGAATCGCCCGATGCGCCGCTCGTGCGCGCCGGTAAACGCGCCCTTTTCATGGCCGAACAATTCGCTTTCCAGCAGCGTCGGTGCCAGCGCCGCGCAATGCACCGTCACGAACGGCTGCTTCGCGCGCGGACTCAACTGGTGCAGCGCCTTCGCGACGAGTTCCTTGCCCGTGCCGCTTTCCCCGCCAATCAAAACCGTCGCCCGTGTCGGGGCAACCTGCTGCACGACCTCAAAAATTTCTTTCATCGCCGGCGATTCGCCGATGATGTTTTCCAGACCGAATCTGGAATCAAGCTGCTGGCGGAGCGATACATTTTCCGCCTCTAGATTTTGTTGTTTTAACGCGCGAGCGATCCGCATTTCCAGTTCATCAATTTGCAGGCGGCCTTTCGCGATGTAATCGTCCGCGCCGCGTTTCATCGCGTCCACCGCCAGCTCCTCCGAACCGTAAGCCGTCATCAAGATGCAGATTGGCGGCTTCGGCAGCGACTTGGCCCGCGAGATCAATTTCATCCCATCTTCATTTGGCAGTCGAAAATCCGTGAGCAGCACGTCAAAGTTTTCGCCCTCCAATAAATTCATCGCCGCCTGCGCGTCTTCGGCGATGTAGACGTCATAACGTCCCTCCAACGCCGCGCGCAGACCTTCGCGTGTCGTCTTCTCGTCATCCACAATCAGTAATGCCGGTTTTTCAGCCATATTTTTATCCGCGAATTGCACAAATTTTCACGAATTGTTTTGTCCTGATTTTAAATCGCGCTCATTCGTGAAATTCGCAGATTTATTTCCGGTTGTATTCTCCAGCAAGCGCGGCTTGCGCTCATGCAGCGGCAGCCAGATCCGAAACGTCGTTCCGCGCCCGACGTTGCTTTCCAGTTCAATCCGCCCGTTGTGCGCCCGGACGATTCGTTGAACAATCATCAAGCCGAGGCCGGTGCCCGTTTTCTTGGTCGTGTAAAACGGTTCAAAAATGCGGTTGATCTGTTCCTGCGGAATGCCGCCGCCGGTGTCGGTTACGCTCACCCACACGTCGTCGCTCGTCTCGCCCGTCTGCAAGTTCAGGATGCCGCCGGTCGTCATTGCCTGCATCGCGTTTTTCACCAGGTTCACCAAAACCTGCTGCAATTGCGTCGTGTCCGCTGGTGTTGCCGTCAAATTCCGGGTCAGTTTGGTCTTCACGGTCACGCCGCGATTTTCGATTTCCGGACGCAGCAGCTCCAAAGTCTTTTCCACGATTTCATTCAGTGAAACCATTTTCAACTGCAACGGTGCGGGACGGATTGCCTGTAGAAATTGCGTGACGATATAATCCAGCCGGTGGATCTCGCCCTTGGCCACGTCGAGGAATTGCCGCAATTTCCTGGAAATTTCGGCGGGGTCGCTTTCGGCGGCGAAATTTTGAGAACGCGGTCGTGAGGCTGATTTTGAAGGAGCCGCGCTGGGGTTGAGCTTGTTCAATTCGCGCTCCATGAGCTGCAGGTGAATGTGCAGTGCGTTGAGAGGATTGCCGATTTCGTGCGCGACGCTCGCGGCAAGCAGCGTCAACGCCTGGATGCGTTCGCTTTCGATGGCCTCAAAGGTTTTCTGACGCGCCTCGGTCGCGTCGTGCAAAATCAGTGCCACGCCGGAACTGCCCGCGGCCTCGCCGTCGAGCGGTGCGGCGTAGAGCCGGAGAAAACGCGGACGCGGGTAATGCACTTCAAATTCGTGGCGCGTGATGCGCGCGCCGCCCGCGAGGTCCGCGCGGGAAATTTTCTCCCAGTCCACCTCCGGCAAGATGTCCGCGATTTGCAAATCCCCGGCATCCGGCGGCAGGCCGATGAGCCGCGCAACTGCCTGGTTGAAATAAATGACGCGCCCGGTTTCGTCCACGACCAGCACGCCATCCTCGATGGTATTGAACAATGTTTCGAGAAAGCTGCGTTCCCGCGCGAGCCGCTGGACGACCGTTTGCAAGCCCTCCGTGTCCAGCCGGCCAATGCGGCCAAGCACTTTATCTAGAAAACTGGATTTGATTGCAGCCATTGGCGAAAATCAATATTTCAAGGTGACAAAATGGCACAACCAAGAGATTCGTCAAGCCAAAAAAGTGTTCTGGTGGCACAGTGGGAAAGTGAAATTGTCACTTCCCGTTCGCCGTCAGCGACAGGAAAATTTCTTCAAGCTGGCCGGAGTTGCCGCTCTGTTTGCGGAGTTCATCGCGCGTGCCAACGGCGATGAGTTTGCCACCGTGTATGATGCCGATGCGGTCGGCCATTTCTTCGGCGATGCTCAATTGATGCGTGGAGACAAGCACGGTCATGCCCGCGAGCGAGCGTTCCTTGAGCACGTCCTTGACGACGCGCGCATGCTGCGGGTCAAGCCCGACCATCGGTTCGTCAATCACGAACACTTCCGGGTCATGCAGCAGCGCGGACACAATGGCGACGCGCTGGCGCGTGCCGTGCGAGAGGCCCTCCAGTGGGAGATTCGCGAATTCAGCGAGATGGAACCGCGAAATCAATTCGTTCGCGCTGGCCTCAATCTTCGCGTCGGGCGTTTGAAAAAGCTGGCCGATGAAGCGGAAAAATTCCCACGGGGTGAGCTTGTCGTAGAGAAATGGAAAATCCGGCACGAAGGCGAGGCGGCTGCGCGCCTCGAGCGGCTGCGCCTGCATGTCGAATCCGCAGACGCGCGCGGCGCCGGCGGTCGGTTTCATCAGGCCGGCGAGGATTTTCAACGTGGTGGTCTTGCCGGCGGCGTTGGGGCCGAGCATGGCGAAAAATTCCCCGCGCGGAATGGTCAGCGTCACGTCGTTGACCGCGACGAGTTCGCCGAATTTTTTGGTGAGATGGTCGAGTTCGATCACTATTTGCTCCATTCGTCGAGCACGGCGGTGATGCCGCCGGGCAGTTCCACGCGCAGGATTTCCCCGAGCGTGCTGACGTGAATGACTATTGGTTGGCCCAGCACGTGAGTCTCCAGCCGGTAAGCCGATACCACCTCGCGGCCAATCATCAAGCGGACGCGGCGCGCCTCCCACGGAATATTCTGGGCGAGCCCTGCGGTGGTAGACGGCAGGGCGGGCAGATAAAGACCGCTTGAGAGGCTGCCGCCGCCGCTTTCGCCAAGTGCGCGCAGCAGCGTGTTGGGATTTTGCAAATCCGCGAAGGTGAAAACGAGGGAAGTGTTCATATCGCTGTTCGTGATTTGCACGGACACCGTCTGGTTGGTGGCCAGCGAATGAAGTTCAACCGCGGCGAAATGCGTCGAGAATTTTAAATCCAACTCGCGCCACTCGCGGCGCGGCGAAAATTCGATGCGCCCGTCGAATTTCACCCGGTTGGTGAAATTGCCGAAGGCCACGTTGCCGTTGACCCGGATTTGGTATCCCGCGCGCGCAACGAGGCCTTCCGGCGGCGGATTGTCCTCGTCGAGCTTGGCCATTTCCTGTTCGACGCTGGTTGAAAATGCGCAGAAGCCCATTCTTTGTCCGTCCTGATATACGCTCAATGACGAGGTGTCCGGCGCGGTCAAAATTTTCCGGCAGACCAAATCCAGCGGCACGGGAATTCCGCTGTTGCGCGAACCATATTCCGCGCGCCACAACAGCACGTTCATCACGACCCAAAATGCCGTGACCAGAAAAAATGCGCCGCGAGGAATCATTCAAACTTTTATGGTGGCGGAAGGTTCAACACCTGCCCGATGCGAATCCGGGCTGGATTCATGCCTGGATTCGCCGCCTCCAGCGCGCTCAATTTCACGCCGGTCTTGCGCGCGATGCCGGCCGCCGTTTCGCCAGCGACGACCGTGTGCGTGCGCGGCTTGGCGGGTTTGTCTTGCGTTATGCCCGGGTTCGCCGGCGGCTGCGCCGAAATGCCGCCCGGCGCCGGGCTGGTGTTCTGCGGCGGCGAATTGCTCCGCGCCGCAATCTGGCCCGCGTAATAGGCATTCCACTGCTTCACGCTTTCCTGAAGCCGGTCCACCTGCTGCTGCAAATCCCGGTTTTGCTCGGTGAGTTTTTCCAGTTGCTGTTGCGCGGCGGACGAGGACGGCAGCCCCAGCACGTCGGCGGCCAGTTGTTGTTTGCAGGCGTCAACGCGCCGCCGGATGACATCCGCATTCCCCGCATTCGGGTTCAATTTCAAATACCGTCCGTAGTGATAAATCGCCGCGGCGGGATCGGCCGCTTTTTCTTCGTAGAGCCAGCCGAGTTCAAAATGCGCCGCCGCCGAACGCGGGTTCGCTTCGAGCGACGCCTCAAACGCCTCGATTGCGCCGGGATAATCCATTGCGTTGACTCGGCCCTGGCCGAGGACGAAATGCGGCTCCTTTTCCTCGTCCGCTTGCCCCTGGCCCGGCGTGCAGCTGCCCAGCACTGCGCCGAGCAGGAAGGCGGGCGCGTAAAACGCAAATCGAATCCAGAATCGCATCACGGGAGGTTAAACGAACCTTCCGGCTGCCGCAATCGCGGGCTGCGGGCGGGCGCAGCGCGGGCGCGACTACCGCCGGCCAAAACCGGGCTTGAGATTCGCCGGCGCGCGGCGCAGATTAATGGTCTTGCGCGCGTGGCGGAACGGCAGACGCGCCAGACTTAGGATCTGGTCCCGAAAGGGTTGGAGGTTCAAATCCTCTCGCGCGCACCACCGAAGCTGAAACGCGATCAGTCATGAAACAATTGCTCTTGTCACTGTTGCTGGGTGCGGCGCTGCTTACCGGCTGCGCCAGCCGCTACGTCATCACGCTCAAAGACGGCCACCGCGTCGTCGCCACCGACAAGCCGAGATTGAACAAGGAAAATCTGACCTTTGTTTACACGGACTTGCACGGCCGGACGAATTCCATTCCGTCCACCCGCGTTCGCGCCATCGCCCCGGCTTCAAGCCAGACGCCGTCGAAGTAGGAATTTTTCCGCGTATTTGCCAAGCAGGTCAGCCTCCAGATTAACCGCGTCGCCAACCTTTCGCTCGCGCAACGCCGTGACTTCGTAAGTGTGCGGGATGATCCAGATGCGGAAACTTTTCTTCTGCACGCCGGCAACCGTCAGGCTGATGCCGTCCACTGCAATCGAACCCTTGAAAACGAGATAACGCATCACCTCCGATGACGCGGCGATGTCGAGCACGTGATCCTTGCCTGCGCGTTCCCAGCGGATGATTTTGCCGAGGCCGTCCACGTGGCCGGTCACGAAGTGCCCGCCCAGCTCGCCATTCGCGCGCAACGAACGTTCCAGGTTCACGAGTGAACCCGGCTTGGCGAACTGGAAATTCGTCCGCAGCCAGCTTTCCTGGAGCAAATCGAATTGAATCAGCTTCGCCTTGCCGCGCGGGGCGACCTTCACCGCCGTCAGGCAGCAACCGTTGACCGCCACGCTGTCACCGACCTTCACACCGCGCCCGCAGAGGTTGGCGCGCACGGTCATTTCAATGGACTTTTTCGCCGGCGTGATTTTTTCAATAACGCCCGCTTCTTCGACGATACCTGTGAACATGGGATAAATTTAATGGCGGAGCGGGATTCCGTCGAGCCGCGTTTAATCAACCCGCGCCATGAGCAGCAAATCTGTGCCAAGCCGCCGCCACTCGATTTCCCGGAGTTGAATCACGTTAGCCAGGCTTTTGGCGCCGTCACCGGCGACGCTTTTGCTCGAGTCGCGCCCGCCCAGAATCTTTGGCGCGTAAAAGAATGCCACTCGCTGCGCAAAACCGCCGAGCAGAAACGACGCATTCACCTCGCCACCGCCTTCCACGAGCAGGCTCGTCACGTTTTCAGAACCAAGTTTTTTCAGCAGCCAGCGCAAGTCGAGCGACGCGTGGTGGATAATGCGTGACCGGTTTTTTACAAGCGGCGCGGCCAGCAAGTTTGCGCGTTTGGCAAGGGCCGCCACTCGTTTTTTTGGCGCGCGTCGGCCGACGACAATCGTCGTCAGCGCCGCAAATCCATCACGAATTACTTTCGCGTCCAGCGGCGTCCGCGCCAGTGAATCCAAAACTATGCGCCGAATCGGCTTTTCCATTTTCATTCGCACCGTCAATGACGGGTCGTCCGCAAGAATTGTGTTGATGCCGACGATGATCACGTCCGAACCCAGCCGCAATTTCATTCCATGCGCTCGCGCCATTTCGCCGGTGATCCATTTGGACTCTCCGCTGGCCGTGGCGATTTTGCCGTCAAGCGTCATCGCCGCCTTCACCGTGACAAACG
>Ga0265338_10006736_pt1 | contig 14511 bp, 15 predicted proteins | sample 42126metaG_FD_193579 | JGI IMG/M metagenome (GOLD analysis project Ga0265338, IMG submission 193579) | Rhizosphere microbial communities from Carex aquatilis grown in University of Washington, Seatle, WA, United States - 4-21-26 metaG | ecosystem: Host-associated > Plants > Roots > Rhizosphere... | reverse complement strand
GTTATGGATCGTTTGAACGAAGGCCAGCCGGGGTGGATGTGAAATGGACGCGCGCATGAATATCTTCAAGACATTCACGTTGAAATGGTGGCAGGGCGGCCTTTTCAAATGGGGAATTTTTGCCCTTGGAATTGCGGTCGGAGCTTATTGGCACGATTTTTTTGGTGGCTATCTTCCCATTCTCATCGTTGTGGCCGTGCCCAGCCTCGCATATGTCACGTATGTGTGGTGGAAGCAATAAACAGCCGTCGCATTCCCCATCATGCCGGCGTTACGTGATCCCGTTCTGCCCGACCTGCTTGCGCCGGGGTTGCGGATTGTGTTCTGCGGCACGGCGCCGGGCAAGGTTTCGGCGGCCGCCGGGCATTATTACGCGCATCCGCAGAATAAATTCTGGCCGACGCTTTATAAGATCGGCCTCACGCCGCGCCGGCTTGAACCGGCTGAATTCGCCAAGCTTCTGAAATACGGCATCGGCCTTACCGATATCGCCAAATTCACAGCGGGGCAGGATCACCAATTGCCGAAATCGAGCCTGGGTGCGCGGGCGATCCGGGATTTGCGTGCGCGCATTACCCGTGCCGCGCCGAAAATTCTTGCTTTCACCAGCCTGACGGGTGGGCGCAGTTTCCTCGGTCGCAAGGCCGGCTTCGGCGAGCAGCCGGAGAGAATAGAGGAGACGCGCATCTGGCTGCTGCCGTCGCCTTCGCCGAAAGCGCACTGGAATTGGGATGAGAAAATCTGGCGCGCGCTGGCAGCGCAGATAAAAACTTAACGCGTCAACGGCCGATACTTGATCCGGTGCGGTTGGTCGGCTTCGGCGCCGAGGCGGCGGCGGCGGTCGGCTTCGTAATCCTGATAATTGCCTTCGAACCAGACGACACGGCTGTCGCCCTCAAACGCCAGCATGTGCGTTGCGATGCGATCGAGAAACCAGCGGTCGTGGCTGGTGACGACGACGCAGCCGGGGAAATCGACGAGGGCGTCTTCGAGCGCGCGCAGCGTATCGACATCGAGATCGTTGGAGGGCTCATCCAGTAGCAAAACATTCGCGCCGGATTTCAGCATCTTCGCCATATGCACGCGATTGCGTTCTCCGCCCGATAGCAGGCCGACTTTTTTCTGCTGATCCGGTCCCTTGAAGCCAAAGGCGCCGACATAGGCGCGGCTCGGCATCGAGCGCTTGCCCATGTCGATCACATCCAATCCGTCCGAGATTTCCTCCCACACATTCTTGTCGGCCGCGAGCTTATCGCGGTTCTGATCGACATAGCCGAGTTTCACGGAATCTGCGATCTTGATCGTGCCGCCGTCGGGTTTTTCCGCGCCAGTGATCATGCGAAAGAAAGTGGTTTTGCCCGCGCCATTAGGCCCGATCACGCCGACAATCGCGCCTGGCGGCAATTTGAACGTCAGCTCGTCGATCAGGAGGCGATTGCCATAAGCTTTTCGTAAATGGTCGACGTCGATGACGTTTTGCCCCAAGCGCGGTGGTGTGGGAATGACGATTTGCGCCGTATCGGCGTTTTTCTCGCCGCTTTGCGCGAGGAGGTTTTCATAAGCGGTGATGCGCGCCTTGCTCTTGGCGTGGCGGGCTTTCGGAGAGGCGCTGATCCATTCGAGCTCGCGGGCGAGCGTCTTCTGGCGGCCTGTCTCCTCGCGCGATTCCTGCTCAAGCCGCTTCTGCTTCTGCTTGAGCCATGCCGTATAATTGCCCTCATAAGGAATGCCCTTGCCGCGATCGAGCTCAAGAATCCATCCCGTGACGTTGTCGAGAAAATAGCGATCGTGCGTCACCATCACCACGGAGCCGGGATAGGCAAGTAAATGTTTTTGTAGCCACTCCACGCTTTCGGCATCCAAATGGTTTGTGGGCTCGTCCAGCAGAAGCAGATCGGGCTTTTGTAGGAGCAGGCGGCACAGCGCTACACGACGCTTCTCGCCGCCGGAGAGTTTCGTGACATCTGCGTCGCCCGGCGGGCAGCGCAACGCATCGAGCGCGACTTCGATGGTGCGGCTCAACTCCCATAAATTCTTGGCGTCGATCTGTTCCTGCAATTCAGCCTGGCGATCGATGAGCTTCTGCATCTCGTCGGGATCGGTGACTTCGCCGAGCTTGTTGCTGACCTGCTCGAACTCATCGAGCAGGGCCTTGTCGCCCGCCAACCCTGACATCACGTTCTGCTCGACGGTGAGCTTGGGGTCGAGTTGCGGCTCCTGCGGCAGATAGCCGACCGTGGCGCCTTCGGCCGACCACGCCTCGCCGGAAAAATCCGTGTCCATTCCGGCCATGATCTTGAGCAGCGTCGATTTGCCCGCGCCGTTCGCGCCCAGCACGCCGATCTTGGCGGTGGGGAAAAAGGACAGCCAGACGTCTTCCAGCACCTTTTTCCCGCCGGGCCACGCCTTCGAAAGGCCTTTCATCGTGTATATATATTGATAGGCGGGCATGGAGATCCAATCGCGTGAGGCTGCGATTGTTACTGCGCCGCATGTTGTTAGGCAACGGCCTTATTCGGCTCAGTACCGCTCCGGCGGGCCGCTGGCGGCAGCTACTGCGCTTTCATCGCGACGCATTCCGTATCGTCGCCGCACTCGCTATGACAAGTCCAAATCCACGGGCTATTACCCTGCGGGAAGGCTGGCTGGGGGGTACCGCTTGCGCACAACCCGGCAGCGTAAACTTGCCCCGTGTTCTGGAACGCCTTGCCGTTTGCCCCGCCGCACACACCGGGTATGCAATCATTCGGATCGGACGGTTGCCAACCAGCCGAGCAGCTGGCGTTCGTGCCGCCATCCGTGCTGGCGCATGTCCACGACCATTTCGACGAGGGGCCGGCCCCTTGGCACTCGTAGGTGCTTTCCGAGCAATGATTACGGTTATAGAGGCAGGACGAACCGCTCCCGGCGCAGGGTCCGTTGCAATAATTTTTGGGATAGGGCGCTATGCTGTTGGGTGTGCAAGGAAATGGTTCTTCTTCCTCGAACGCCCACATGCCCAATTGCGGCGCCGTGAAATTCTGCACGGTGCCCGAAGCACACAAGTTAGAATCGTCGGGCGCGAGGGTGTTGAAGCTGCCGCCATTGTCGGTCCCGCATTGGGCGGGGGTTCCGGACGAACTGTAGGTCAAGCTCGTGCGGAGCCAGCTGTCGTTATAATGCGTATCCGAATCCTGGCCCTGATAAACGGCCGTGGCCGTTTCCGTCCATGGATTCTTGCCGGAGCTGTCCGTGCACTGGAAGTTGACCTGGATCGTTTGCTGCGGCGGCTGATTGGTCGCGGGATCGGGGTAGCGCGCGTAGGCGAGCGAAACCGGCTGGGACGCCGGGTCGGCATTGAAGCAGTTATTTGAATCCCCGTAGTTCGGCGGGATTGAATCCCCCATGATGCGGGAGCAATGCCTCGCGTTGACGATCGTCGTCGGAACGTGGCTGGCGAACGCATTCCATTCATTCGCGCTCTTGAACGGCACAAAAATCGAGGACGAGCTTGAAGTGTTGTCGACATACCGGCATTTTGACCAAACGTCGATCGGGCCGAGTGCTTGCCCACTTTGGGAACCGCCGGGATCGCTGCGCGCGGCGTCGGGAAAAGGCGTTGTCGTTGCAAACAAAGGATTGGGGCACGGCTTGCCGGATGTAGCGCCATCGGTGATAGCGCATTGGTCTTGAGGCAGGCCAAACGCGGCCGGCGCATGCAGCCCAAGTCCTAGAGAAAGGAATAGGACGAAAACCGGCAGCGAGGAGATCGTGCGGAACATCAGGGCCTCTTGAATATATAGAATCTGTAAGCCTGCGCTTAATTTTCCCTTAATCGGCTGGTGGCGGCCCGAGTGCCTGGTTAAACTTACTTCCCCCGGGCCAAGCCTTCGAAAGGCCTTTCATCGTATAGATATATCGATGGGCGGGCATGCGGACGTTCCTATCAGGGATGAGTTGCCTCGTGCAACGGGTTGTTTTCACGCAAGAAAACAGCGCCAAAGCATAGCTTGAAGCAGGGGGTTCACTCGGCTAAAACCGTGCGCCCTGCCGCGCGCGGGGCGCGGCTGCAGTCCCCTTCGTCTAGTGGCCCAGGACATAGCCCTCTCACGGCTGTAACACGGGTTCAAATCCCGTAGGGGACGCCATACAGATATGAATCCGTGCACCATTTTTCTACTAAGGGCGCAATAGAGTCAGCGCATAAGAAACACCGATCGCACTGATGCAGGGCGGCCGATTCAGGCTTCAAGGGCCGCGTGGCCCCATTTTTTTTGACGGAGCAACCAGTGCGTTCGTCGAGGCAAGACCGGCATCCTTGTTGAACTGATTCTGGCCCTGCAGTGTAACTGGTGTTTCTAGAAAAACTTTTGCAGTGCCTTGCGGATCGGCAGCTTGCAGGGCTGTATCGATCAACTGTTTTTCACCCACAAGAAGATTGGGATCATACTTGGTGCTGGTTGGTTCCAGCACAATTCTGCCGTGGTCATCCCTCAAGGTCGCGTAGTTATTTCTGTAGTAAATACCTCCATCAAACCAGCCAACATGCACCCGGCTTAACTGGTCCTTATAACTCTTGGTATCTCCAAGCCTTATTTGCTGTCCGGGATGCTCTTTGTCCGCCACCATTTTGTTGGGATCTATTGGAAATATCTCGGCCGCTTGTGAGCCGCCCGAATTATCACCATAGATTTCGGCGCCTGGAGTTACTTCGGGGGGGTGCATATAGTCAGGCCCGACAGTTGATATGTTTTTCATCCCGCGGCTCTGGGCGTATTGAACCGCCTGATCGCCATCCATTAATTGCTTGATGGCGTCGTTCCCAGCATTGGGTACATCAGCTTTAGGCTGGGGAGAGGGATCCCATTGTAATGTAACTGGTGGTTTACTTTCCTCTGCCATTCTCAATACCATTCAAAAAATTTAATGGAGAATGATAGCGGGCTACATTCCAAGGACCCCGACTATTTTACTACCTGGTAGATTTAGGAACTACCTTATCGATAACTATACGATGACTGCTTGAGACGGAAGGATGGGGAGTGACTTTATCGATAACGATGCGATGTACGGTCGCGCTACTGGATTGTGCCATCGCACCAGATGGAGCCAGCGCACCAAAAGCGAGTACCGCAGCGAACGCTACAGAAGCAATTAATCCTCTCATGATAATCTCCTGTTAAAAGAGTTATTTTTCGCACCAACGTTTCGGCAATAGGATAGAAAATAAGATCAAATGTTTATAAAATAATTAATGTGCTGCCATTGCCCATTTTTCCAAACGAGTTACGGCTTTAGCAAGAAAGTTTTTACCATAATAATTGGTGGCATAACTTCGGCCCATGGCCCCTCGGTCAGTCCTCTCACCAATTGCGTTGGCGCGAGGGTTTATAATGCTCCACATCAGCGCCTAAGGAATTGGCTTTTTCAAAACTTTAGTGCTTGATTGGGGCCGGCTGAATAGATAGACAACGACAATTTCCAGTACTCGGGTTTACCCCGTCCCGTAAACGATACAGATATGAATCCAAGTACCGTTCTTTCTAAGTTTTTTGCTGGGTTCTGCGCCGGAGACTTAATTAGTATCAATTGGTCTTCTATCTGACGGAAACGCACAATGGTCAAACAAACAACCTCTAACGATGGTGCGCAAAACAAACTATCAGCTCTTGGGCGCCATGACGGTTTAACGCGGATACTGCACTGGGTCTTCGCCGTCATCATTATTTACGTCAGCATCACCGGCTATTCCCTGACTTGGATTACGAACCATCACTTACGTTTCTTTCTTGCTCATCTCAATATGTCACTTTCAACCATACTGATCCCTCTGTTTCTATTGCGAGTAATCTGGAAATTCGCCCGCAACAACCCGCCGCCGCTTCCCATTGATTCGAGGCAGTTGAAATTAGCGCTCGCGGTGCATGATTTTCTTTACCTGACAATTTTTGCGGTCTTGACCACGGGTTTTTTGATGGTGCCGCAAGGCTATAAATTCTTTGATCTCATTCCGGTACCAACCCCTTTCAAAAAGGGACCAATCACCGAGTTATTTGCGCACGTGCATTCCATTTGCAATGTGTGTTTGGCGGGATTGGTTTTTTTGCATGTTATGGGCGTGATTTATCATTCTGTGTTCAAACGCATTAACATATTGAGCCGCATGCTATAGCTGCGAATGTAACCTTAGAATATGCTGACATCCTCAGATAATTTTGGACAGATAACCGGGGTTACCTCGCGCCCATCGACCTGCTTCGCCAGCACATCAGCGCGGAATATTTAGAGTAACCTTCCGTACGCAAAGCCATAGCCAGTATGATGCAGTGGGATCTAGCTTTATGAGAGAAATAAAAAGCGCAGCAGCAGATTCATGGGCAGACGCTTAGTTCGGGACCGGCTAGAAAATCTTTTATAGATTCAATATTTGATCTCTAAAATGCGTTCTTATTGCATCTAACGAGGGATACCAATAAGCTATCCTTGATTTGTCCACTTCGTGACTCAACAATTCCCTCATGACCAAGCAATCTTCGTCCGAGGAAAACTCCCGTGTTGCCGATGCCAACCGCGTCGAGGCTTTCAGCGACGCCGTGTTCGCCATCATCACCACTTTGCTGGTGCTTGAAATTCATCGCCCCACAGGTGCTCCTGGAAAGCTGGCCGAAGAACTTCTCGCAAGCTGGCCAGCCTATCTTGCTTACGTACTCGCTTTTCTTTACGTGGGGATCATATGGCTCAACCATCACAGCCTTTTCCAGCTTATCGGCAAGGTGGACCTGACGCTCAACTGGACCAACCTCGCGGGGCTTGGCATGACGGCTTTTCTGCCGTTTCCGACGGGAATAATGGCTGACGCTTTTCGTCTAGGGAATTTTGCCGACGAACGGGCGGCGGTCACGCTGTATGCGATCGTCGCCGGGCTCATGTCGCTGGCATGGTTGCCTCTTTTTGTCTATCTCAACCGGCATCCCGAATTGATGAAGTCTAACGTAAAGGCCGAAACATTCGCCCGCGAAGTAAGCCGCCCGATTGTCGGTGTGTTATCCTATGGCTTGGCGGCCGTGCTTGGCTGGTTCATTCACCCTCTGCTGGCCATCGCGCTTTTCGTTTTCATGGTCGTCTACCACGCATGGACGTGCCAGGGCGTCTGTGTCCGCCGCCGCGCGGGTTAACCGGCGCAGGATTTAGCGTGGCGGCACTTACCCTCCGAGCGTCTTGTCCTGATTTTTGAACCAGGTGAGCGCGTGCTCGAAGTGCTGCGGATCAAAGTCCGGCCAATATTCGTCCCTGACGCAAAAATCTGCATAAACCGATTGTACCGGAAGAAATCCGCTCAATCGGCATCCTCCCCCCCAGCGCACAATCAAATCTAGGCGTGAAACTTCCTTTGAATGCAACCCACCGTTTTTAAGACCGGCCAGATCCCATTCCCAACCATAGTTGACGAGCAGATTCATTTTCATTCCAGCGCCCTGGCGCTGCCGAAATTTTTTCAACACCTTGGGGAATTGCGCCGAAGTCTCGTCACCGACAACAAGGAGTGCTGCGCCACGCCGCGCAATCTCTAAAGCGAATGCGATGCAAGCCTTGCCGAACGCCTGTTTCTGAACAGAAGGCCGCTTGGTGTTGTCCTGAGTGAAGCAGTAGATGGAAACTTCCTTGATCCCGCGTTTCTTACATTGCTCATACAGCCGCAGCCCCGGCTCGATACCATGAGCGTATCCGGCTTCCTTGGGCAGGCCACGATCGACGGCCCAGCGGCGATTACCATCGGGAATAAAACCCACATGACTCGGGAGATTATTTTTCAAGAGCGCTCCAGTTGATAGAATGGGTTTTGTCATGATGTCATCAAAGCCGCTCAGGCTATTTGATTAATGTCATATCGGGAGCTGCTCAGGACGCACTGGGCCTAACGTCGCAGGTAAAAATCTTGTGGAAATTCAATGCATCGTTTCTGAAATGTGTTCTCATTGCATCTCATTCAGAGAACGCCAGGCAGGAGTGAACTGCACACCGGAAGCTAGCCTTACAAGCGCTTCGTCCCTTAAAAATTTACATTGCAACCCGTAACTCCGTTACCATCGCGCTTGCCATCAAACCAACATACTTCCGACCGGGAGAAAACGATGCTGTCTGAGAAACTTGAATTTTTTACGCATCGTTTCGCGAAATGGGCGGGTAGCGCGAGCGGGTTCGTCGTTGCGCTGCTCTCCATATTTATTTGGTTTCTTGCCGGAGGTATTTATAAATTTTCTCATGATTGGGAGAGTGGACTAACAATCTATATTGGTGCTGTTACGTTTCTCATGGTGTTTCTCATACAGCGCAGCCAGAATAAGGAACTCACGATTTTGCATGTGAAACTCAACGAATTGATTGCATCTACAAAGCTTGCCGACAACCGCCTCATCAATGTGGAAGAGCTGACGGAAAAGGAAATTTCTGAAGTTCAAGACATACATCGTAAAATCGGCACGGAAGATTAGAGATATTCAGGCAATATCGATGTGCCGCCCGCCGGATTTGAATCAGTAAGGAGACGCCAACACGCGGCGTTCATCAATCACCAGAAATTATAATCGCACTCCGGTGGGTGGCAGGTATGCGAGCACGCTATGAGCCCCGATAGCGCAATGATGGCGAGCGCTATGAGCAGGAGTCGGGCAATTCCATTTTTCATCATCGTACCTTCACAACAAATTATGGCTTAATCTTAATAGGGCATAAGATATCCGCCCGCGTCCTCATGACGCAATGACAAAATTCTGTGGAGATTCAGCGTATGATCTCTAACCCGCACTTTCACTGTATCTGTTAGAGACAATTGACCGTCTTGTATTCTGCCGCCTGCGTTGCCATGTATATATAGCAATCGCAAAAGCGGTTTCACTTGTTTTTCGGTGTTCCCCCCTCGCTTGGCTGAAGGAGACATCATGCAGGAAACGGAATCGGAAAAAACCAACCTGACGCGCAAAGGTGAAGCCTTCGCCTTGAAAAACGCTCAATTAGAGCAAGCCGCCAGCCTTCATGAATCGGAAACGGAAACAGCGCGCGTATTTAAAAATTACAATAGAAAAAAAGCGAAAGATCTTTTGAATAACGATAAAGAAATCAAGGAAACCGCCGAAGAAGCGCGCCGGTATGCCGCCGATACTCTTGCCGGTGCTCAGGGTGAGGCCGCGGCGATACTTGAGGATTCACAGGCGAAAGCGGCCGCAGCCCTTAAAGATTCTCAATCGGAAGCCGCGTCGGCGTTAGAAGCCGCGCTCACGTTCCGGGATCAATAAAAAAAACACCTGGCTTTCGCCTCAGATTTGCGGCGCGACCAGGAACGCAAGTACGGCGCAAAAGTGCAGGCATTTGCCGGTTAGAACGCAGCTATGCCAGATCGCGTCTGTCCAGCGTCCGATATCGCGGGCGAAAATAAGCGCACCGATCGTGTAAGCCAGCCCGCCGAGGCCGAGCAAGATAAGCGGCAGCAGCACGACATGTTGCATCACGCCGCGCATCGAAGTCACGATCAACCAGCCGAGCGCGAGATAAAATCCGACGAAAACGCGATCGTAGCCGTGGCGTAGGATTAATCTCAGTGCGATGCCACAAAAAGCCAACCCCCATACCCAATAAAGAAGACTGACACCAAACGGCCCGTTGATGCCCGCGGCCGCGAACGGCGTGTAGGTGCCGGCGATGAGCAGGAAAATCGCCGCATGGTCGAAATGCCGTGCAAGCCAACGCAGCGACGCCGTATCGTATCTCGTGTAGATGAAAGAGCAGAGCGAGCAGGTGAAAAGGCATGCGCCGTAAATCAAGCTCACGGTGGCGCCGTGGCGGTCATGCAGGAAAATGGCGACGATGACGAGCGTGGCGAACGCAGCGCTGCTGAAAGCGAGCGTTGCCGTCAGGATCCCGCGGTTCACGGTGCGCGAAAGGCCGGTAGGATGAGTGAGTGACATCGCAAATCTTGTAAGCCGGTTCCCATCTCGCCGCTACCTAAACCGGGGATCCCGTGCCCGATGGGAAAGGCATATTATACAAAGGATTACGGCCGCGATTATGCGATTGTTTTCAAGGCAGCGGCGTGATAGCGTCCCGCCTGAGTTTAGAACAACTCTGTTGCTTTTGCATTGGGCTGCTCCTTGAGGGCAGCCGTACCCGGCCCAAAACCGGCGCACTGAATTGGCCTCACGGCCACCTTCCCCTCGCGTTTGTCAAAGAGTTCCCGGTTCGAAAACGTTTTTCGTTCTCGGCTACGCTCATTGTTCCGCCATCCGGCGGGGCATAACGCCATGTGAAGGAGAAAAACAATGGCAAATGGTAAAGTAAAGTGGTTCAACCCCGCAAAAGGTTTTGGATTCATTCAGCCCGACGAAGCCGGCCCGGATGTGTTCGTGCATATCAGCGCGCTCGAGCGTGCCGGTATCGCCAACCTCAACGAAGGCCAGCGCGTCAGCTATGACGTGGCCCCGAACAACAAGGGCAAGGAATCGGCCGTGAACCTCAAGGTTTCGGACGCTGCCTAATTGTTGAACATCGTCGCAAGACGATAGCGATTAAGGGCGCCGCTCACGCGGCGCCCTTTTTTGCGTTCTGAAATTATTAGTCGGCGCATTATTCGGTTGGTGGGCTTGATAAATTCGCGCGTTAACCGGTTTTCACGTTTTTTAAACCAGTTTCGGGGTAGCTTGCTACATACAACGCCTGATACCTTTTCCATGGGAGACCATAATGAAAAAAGCCGTATCCATTATCGCCATCACCGCTCTGGTTGCTTGCGGCGTGTCGCTTTTCTCCAGCGCGCAAGCGCAATCCAATATCGGCCGTCTGACTCTCGGCAAGATGGACGCGCTTCAGGCTTCCACGACATTAAGGATCGTGAAGTCGCACACCGGCGGAAAACACTAAGCATCAAAGTCGCATGACAGCTTCTCTTTCTGGAGAGCTGCCGTTGCCTCTTATTTGAAGAAATTCTGAGTCGTGTGCGAAAGCTTGCGAACGGACTGACCTTTTACGTTTAAATCGGTCTGTATGCCGTCATTGTCGATTTTTATGGTGGCTTCAACGGTCGGTCTGTCCCCGTGAACTTCAAAAGCGCGTTGCACGGCTGTGTTCACCGCCGTATCCGCACCGCCTAGCTGTGATGGAGCGTGATGCTCGAAATATGGGTTGTCGACCACATCGGAGTTTCTTTGCCGGTATGCCGAACGAAATGAGGAATCGGCTATGGCTTTGGCTGTAGCTTCTGGAGCAAATGCGGCAAGGGAAGGCGAGGGAATAGCGGCATAAGGAGGCCGATGTCCTCGGTATCCTTGCATATGGTGATCTGCCATTGCGGCTCCAATAGGATTTGCTTCAAAATACAATTCAATCCTACAGAACTGTAGCTAACCAAAATTTAATGCGCGTTATCGGGCACTCTTTCCTCATAAGTGCCTTGAACGCTTGAATTATTTATCTTCTTTGGTGATTTCCGAGATGGTGGCGGCCAGCGCATCTGCGCTTTTGGCACGGTGCCAGGACATCGGCATGGTGGCGTCTTTTTTGGGTTGTTTTTCGGGATTTTTAGATAGAGCCGTTTGGTCGGGCGCAGGCGCCGGATTTATGCGTTTGACCTGAGGACCCATGGCACCTCCAGCAGCCAACACTTCCAAAACGTTTGTTCATTAGATACCCGAAGAGGAAAAGAAGAAAGCGCGATAGTGAGGTTAAAATAATTACGCCCGAACTTTTCGTACAAATCGATTTTACAAAATTATCTTGCGGCGGCCCGGACAAGGCATCTTGAATATTTCGCGGCGATGGAGCACGCCTCGCTCGCATTGGGTGCAGAGGATCGGAGTCGTCTCGGAAGGCTTTGAGGCATCTGGATCGTTTGCCTACCGCAAGGCCTTCTGGTCGATGGGTTGCTTTTGCCAAGCCCTAATTTCGCCGGAAAATAAGGAGCCGCGCGCCGCGTTAACCATATTCGGCGGTACGAAACTATTTTTCTGGCCAAATTTACCGATCCATCTATGTTACGCTCAAGAAAGGGATATTTAACAATTCATATTGGCCATGGCGACAGATAATAAAATTAATCCCGGAAACGATTTCACCGTCGAGGGACTTCAGCTCAAATTCGATCTGCCGGCGCCAGAGGCGCTTTCCGACAATAATCCGGTTCGGGTTCAGGCAAAATATAACCTGCGTACGCCAGGGGGCACCCCGCAAGACGATTTCAGACTCAATATCGATCCTGACGATAAGAACCAGATCATCAAAACCTTACGTCTCAATGGCAAAGAGCTGGTGGCGGGCGTAGATTTCGAAGTGCGCACCGAAAACGGCCAGCGTTTCGTCGTTTTCCTGGCGCCGATAAATGACAATGCCGAGATCTCCTGTGACGTTGAACTGCGCACCCATTTGAATACGTCCGGCGAAGGGCTTTATCTCAGCGAGCATCCCGACACGAAAGCCAAAACTTATCTGACGCAAAATGAAGAATTTGGCTTTCGGAAAATCATTCCGTTCCCCGACCGGCCTTCGGTCGCCGTTCAAAGCATTCGTACCGAAGTTACGGGCCCGACCGAAGCGCTGCCAGAACTGCTCTCGAACGGAGATTTACAGCCAGGCAGCTTTACGGAAAACGGACGGAAAACGGTTGTATGGGAGATCAATCGTCCAATGCCAAGCTATCTGTTTGCGCTGGTGGCCGGAAAATTCGATAAAGAAAAGGACATTTACACTACGCTTGATGGCAGCAGGGAAGTTTCACTTGAAGCCTATGCCGATCCGGGCAACGGCCCACGCGCTAAAGTAGCACTCGCCGCGCTCAAGAAGGCGATGCGGTTCGACGAAGAAAGATACGGATTCGTTTATCCTTACAAGCAGATGAAAATGGCCGGTGTTCGCGCCTTCAACGCGAACGCGATGGAAAATAATACGCTGGTTACCTTCCGTGACCTTGCTTTTCTAGTCGATCCGAAACTTTCAACCGACGATAAAATCCGCAACGTCGCACTGGTCGTGGCGCACGAGTATTTCCACACTTTCACCGGCAATGAAGTCACCGTCAAAAGTTTTGCGCAGCCGGCCCTCAAGGAAGGGTTGACGACCTACCGTGAATCTCAGTTTATGGAAGAGACTTTTGGAATCGGCGAACGTGTTCGTCGTATTCAGACCCTACGCACAAACCAGTTCCAGGAAGAGGAAAGTTCGCTTGGCCATCCCATTTATCCGGATGAAAGCAATCCATGGGCCGCCTCGCTGCTGTATACCGACACCACCTACCGCAAAGGTGCATTCCTTTATGGTGTGCTTCATACGCTCATAGGCGACGAGGCCTTTTACGACGGCATGAAGAAGTACCGCGAGCGGTTCAGTGGCAAAGCCGCGAACTTTGATGATTTTCTTAAGGCGATGTCGGACGCAAGCGGCGAGGATTTATCGGGATTCCGCAAATGGTGGATGCAGACCGGTACACCGCAGGTAACGACGTCCTGGAGCTATGATAAAGGCGTCTGGACGTTGACGGTCAAACAGCAGAATGAGCATGGCGATCCCATTCTCATGCCGTTGCCGCTACAATTCATCGGCGCTGATGGCAAGAAGATGAGTGCCCAGTTGCTCGACGACGATGGTAAGCCAGGGAAAGTTGCGAACAATCATATCTTGTGGGTCAAAAAAGACGAGCAGAAATTCGTCTTCACCGGTCTTAAGGAACCACCAGTAGCTGCTTTTGGTAGCCACGCAATTCCCGTCCAGTTCAATCCGCAAAACTATTCTATCGCTGATATTGCCCGGCTGATGACGGCAACGGCACTCGATCCGATGATGCGCTACGAAGCGGCGCAACAGGCGATGCGCCAAATCCTGCTTAATGCCTACAACAATGGCGGCAAGATCGATGCCAAAGCCTTAAAAGCCTTGGTCAACGCACAACGCGCGATTCTTACGGGCAAGAGCGAAACACTCGACCCGGAAATGAAATCCTACATGATACAGCCGCCATCGCTCGACGAATTGGCGCTTTTAGTCGGCAGGGATGTTGATTACCTCAAACTTGATAAAGTGCGTTCCGCTCTGAAGAAAGAAGTGGGGCGTCGCCTTGAAGGCACGTTGCTCCAATTGTTCGAAGCGAACAAAACAGTGCCGAAAAATCCCGCCGATAGTTTGGAGGTGTGGAACGAACAGGCACAAAAACGGGCATTGCGCATAGCCTGTCTCAACCTTCTCGATGCAGGAGAGGCTAGGGCGGCCAAAAAACTGGTCGATAGAATTGCCTCCGATCCGAATGCGGACATCACCGAACGTCAAGCGGCCGTGACGCTCGCGGCCAATCGAGGCACGTTTGAGAACTCCTTAGTCGAGCAGGCGGGCCGCGAATGGAACGCGAGCGATTTTCCGCTCGTCAAGGAAGAATTTAAACGGATTCAGGTAACAGCTCATCACTCAAGAGCTTTCGAACGTGCCACGGCATTAACACGACAAGCTCTCGCCAATCCGAATTATACGTCCAACGATATCGAAGCTACCGCCGTAGCCTTC
>Ga0265338_10006735_pt1 | contig 14511 bp, 11 predicted proteins | sample 42126metaG_FD_193579 | JGI IMG/M metagenome (GOLD analysis project Ga0265338, IMG submission 193579) | Rhizosphere microbial communities from Carex aquatilis grown in University of Washington, Seatle, WA, United States - 4-21-26 metaG | ecosystem: Host-associated > Plants > Roots > Rhizosphere... | reverse complement strand
ACTGGAGAGAATGGACCTCACCAACGCACAGAAGCGCGATATGCGTTTCTATCCGCAAGATGCCGTCATTGTTTTCAATCAGAAAGTCCGCAATGCCCAACCGGGCGCGAAAGGCAAGCTGGCGGGAATTTTGAAATCGAGCGTGCTTATAGAAGTCGGCGGGAAATTCGTAATGGTCTCGAACCGATTGCTTGACCGTATCACGGTCTGCCAGGCGCGCGAGATTTTCGTCGCCGATGGGGACCGTCTGCATCTCAAGGCCAATCGCAAACTGGCTTCAGGCGGGCGCGTCACCAACGGTGAACTCGTAACCGTGAAATCTGTTCGCGCCGATGGCGGAGTTGAATTGACTGATGGCCGCGTCCTGGACAAATCATTCCGTGAATTTCTTCCCGGCTACGCGGTCACGTCCTACGGTTCACAGGGCAAAACCGTGGATTATGTCCTGTTTTCCGATTCGACGGTCAAGCCGGCGACGAACGCGCAACAATGGTATGTGACCATTTCGCGCGGGCGGCGCGGCATCCGCATTTTCACGCCGGACAAGCAGCAGCTTCGTGAAAATATCACCCGCTCCGGTCATCGGCCACTGGCGATGGAATTTGCGGCCGATTCTGTCCCGCGCGGACAGCATCTACTTTGGAATCGGCTGCACGGTTATCTTATTCGCTTCGGTCGTCGAGCCGCCGAACGAATTTTCCGTCTCCATTTGGCTCAACAACATCAACCAAAACATCAAACCATACAAAAACATGAGCACAAAAACACCCGAATGTTGGGCCAGCGACCCACAGGCACGCGGATTACGCATTGAAGTAACGCCAGAGCGTTCACTGTTGTTGCCGCACAATCACTTCATCTTTGCGGAACTCGACAGCGGCGGCGACGAACAAAACCTCAAGCTTATGTTCACCACGCATGAGATTTCCGTTCGCGGACATCATCTGCGGCGAATTGAAACGGTCATGCAGCGGTTGGAATTGTCGCAACTCGCCAAGTTGCCAAGCAATCAGCGGAAACTTATCACGGAAGGTCAGCCGGTGATTCTCGACATTGCCGTTACTGAAGCTGCTGACGCAAACAAGCGTGCCGGAGATAAATAGCCTGTTTGTTTCCTGGTGTGCGTCCTGCTCATACCAGCGCCTGGCCGGTGGAGATGATTTTCAAACTTACGAGTTGCGGATTGAGAATTACCACGCCGCCATCTGCCCTGCGGCTGGGAAAGTAAATGCCGCTTGCATTGCCAGTAATGCCGAGTGCTTGAAGGCATTCGACCACAAATTGAGACTTGAGGTATTGCCCAGTCGCAAGGTCACGGTCTTCCTGGATTGCTGTAAGGATTTCCTTCGGCAGTTTATTCATGTTCCAAACTGGTGTGTCTTGGCGGAAGCGTGAAAACTCGTAAATTGTTGGTCCAGCGGGGCGCTTCTCGGCAACAGATACGTCGAAGGACGTTCCATACCAATTTCCACTTTCAGCCTGTGGCTTGAAACTACCACCCGCAGTTGAAACGTAGCCCGTCCAATACTGCGCTGGTTCAACAGGCACGGCACGGCAAAGACCGCTGCCCAATGGGAGATGGTCCAATAAACTGTTTCCGCTGGCTTTAAGCCAGCCCGATGTGTAATTGAAATAATCGTTCATATACCATCCTTTACACAGACTGCATCGAGAGTAGTCGGTTTGGGGAGCACTTTTTGTGAGATTTTCTTTTTCACAAATCGTGAAAAGAAGTGTAGCGCGACGTGAAGTCGGGCATGTCCCGCCTGTTCGATCAAGATTCGGCCTTCTCTTTAGAAAGCCGAGATCGGCTAGGAGAAAAAGTAGCCCAAGGAGCGAAGCGATGAGTGGTTGGGATTGCCGATGACGATGTGGTCGAGGACTTCGATTTTGAGAAGTTGGCCCGCCCGGATGAGGTCGCGGGTGATTTTGATGTCCGCTTCCGAAGGAGTCGATTCTCCACTCGGATGATTGTGCGCGATGATGATTGCAGCCGCACTTGCCATGATGGCTAAACGGAATACTTCACGGGGATGGCAGAGGATTGTATCCATCGTGCCAATGGACACCAGATAGTGACCTTTGATGCGCCGACGTGTGTTGAGAATGAAAACCACCAGACATTCACATTCAGAATTGAAGTAGGGATGAGTCGCGATGTGCGTTTTCCAATAGGCGGCTGCCTGGTCGGGTGTTTCACAATGTTGCATGGTGTCGGGTGTGGGACATTCCCGTAGTGAGACGATTTTCCATTCCTGTGGTTGAGCCGGGAATTTTATCGGCTTGATGACTTGATTGACGGGTTGCGGAGCGGTTGCGGGGCATCCAGTGGAGATGAGGTTTTCAGTTGTGTTCATGTTTTGCGTTTTGTTCTGAAGGAGCGGGACTGCTCTCTTCACCCGCCCGGAGAGAGCAGGACCGCTCCTGACAAAACGCACCCGGCTGTGCCCACGCCGCCGGGCTGCGAAGCATCAGCAACTGAGTGACGGCGGGCGCAAAGATGTTGCGGCTGCCGGCGCGATGTTGCGCGGAGCAACCAGAGGCGCGGGTGCAGCCGGGATGAACACAACGGAAAATCGCATCGGCGGATGCCAGCCGACTTTCGCAAGCAATTTGATGACCTCAGTAAAATGCAAAGCGGCGAATGCGCGAAATCTGAAGCCAAAATCCTTCGACACGAGTGCCCAAATCCAGTATAAAAATCGAGCAATTCCAATTTGCATGAGCGTGTCTAAAAGCAACGACCAGAAAACTGGTGAAAACGCTGGTGAAAAACACGGCGTGTTTCCCGTGACTCAGTGGAGCAAGTTGGTTGATTTACGCGAGAATACGGGGGAAGAACGCCGGGCAATTCTTGATTTTCTGATTCGGCGATATTGGAAGCCTGTTTATTGCTTTGTTCGACGATCCGGTTATGAGGACGAACAGGCCAAAGATTTGGTTCAGGAATTTTTCATGGTGGCCATAGCCAAGGATTTGTTTTCCAAAGCCGATCCTGAACGAGGCCGCTTTCGTAATTTCTTGCTCACATCACTGAAGCATTTCTTGGCAAATGCCCGACGTGAGGCGTTCGCAAAAAAACGTCATCCCGAGGATGGTTTCGTTTCAATTCACGAATTGTCCACACAAGAAGGCGGTCCCGTAATCGTATTAAAAAATACTGAAACCCCGGATGAATTGTTTCATCGAAGTTGGCTTCAGGAATTGGTCTTGCGCGTCTTGAAGACGCTGGAAACTGAATGTCTTGCGACCGGCAAGAGGACGCATTTTGAACTTTTGCGACTCCGTATCATCGAACCTATTTTGGAAGGCAGCGAAGCCCCATCCCTCCGGGCGCTGGCGGAGCAATATGATTTGGGAGAAAAAGAAGTTGCTAATCAGGTGCTCACGGCGCGACGCGCATACCACCGCCTGCTGCGGCAAGAAATCCGGCTTTACGCCCAAAACGATGAGGAAGTGGCTGACGAGATTCAAGACCTGTGGCGCTTTATGGCCAAATGAAGCGATAAAATTAATCATCGCTGAAGCAGAATTTCCACAAGAGTCGGTTAGATCAGAGTGTCGCGCGATTTTTTGCACGGGCAGATAATCCGCCATTAGCAAAGTCAGTTAACATTTTCTGAAGCGATGAAAACGTGGTTCAGCAAAATATTTGGCAAAGATCAACAGCCGCCACAAGCGGATGCTGAACAGACGATACCTGCCGACATTGGGCGGACGGTTCTGGCCTCCGCTTCGATTGATCCGCAAGCCGTTCACGCCGCTGAAGCGCAAGTGGCGGCGGAATGGAAAGTGGGCGATGTCATCCTCGATTTGTATGAGGTGAAGCACGTCTTTGAAGGGGGCGGAATGGGATTGGTTTATCGCGTCCATCACCGGGGCTGGAATACTGATCTCGCCGTCAAAAGCCCCCGCCGTGATTATTTCAAGACGGAAACGCAGAAGGAGAATTTTACACGCGAATGCGAAACTTGGATCAATCTTGGCCTGCATCCGCACATTGTCAGTTGCCACTACGTTCGGACGTTGGGCGGAATCCCGCGCGTGTTCGCCGAATACGTCGAAGGCGGGACTCTGAAAGAGTGGATTGATTCCCGGAAACTTTACGAAGGTGGTGAGCAGGAATCGTTGAAACGGATTCTGGATGTTGCGATTCAGATGGCCTGGGGATTGCACTACGCCCATGAACAAGGGCAAGGGCTTGTCCATCAAGACGTGAAACCGGCGAACGTGCTGATGATGCCGGATGGGACGGCGAAAATCACCGACTTTGGGTTGGCCAAGGCGCGGGCCGCATCTGGCGATCCTGTTGAGGCTGGAGCAGGGCGAAGCGTTCTTGTGAGCAGCGGTGGAATGACACCGGCGTATTGCTCACCCGAGCAGGCCAACAAGCAAGCACTGTCGCGCAAGACAGATATTTGGTCATGGGCGGTGAGCGTGTTGGAGATGTTCTCGGGCGAAGTCTGCTGGCAGAGCGGCGTTGCGGCACCGGAGGTGTTGAAGCGGTTGAGCGAAGTTAGAACTGAGGGGGTTGGGATCCCCAAGATGCCCGAGGGTCTTCGAGAGTTGCTGCAAGTCTGCTTTGAGTTGTATCCGACCAAGAGGCCGAAGGATACGAATGAAATCGCCCGGCGATTGGTAGCAATTTATCACGACCATCTGAAGGAGGACTACGATCGACCGGAGCCAGTCGCGGCCGAGTTACGGGCAGATGCATTGAACAACCGGGGTGTGAGCATGTTGGATCTTGGGAAGGGTGAGGAAGCAGAGAAGCTCTGGGCGGAGGCTCTAAAGACCGAACCGCAACACTTAGATACCACCTACAATCTTGGTTTGTTTATGTGGCGCACAGGACGGATCAAGGACATAGAGCTCCTAAGCGACTTGCGGGAATCAGAGAAAACAGCCGACGATGTTGTCCAAGTAGCTGTTTTACGAGCACGGGTGCTGCTGGAAAGCGACGATTGCGCGGGTGCCGTATCTTCTCTTGAAGCACTAGAGGAAGCAACGCTCAAGCGGCAGGACGTGTTTAGAGTGCTAGAGGCGGCAAGGCAGCGACTACTCAATTCGCGCCGCTGCCTGCGCATTTTCGTGGGTATCACAGCGCCAGCTTTTCTAAGCGCTGACGGCCGGTTTGTATTATCGGCAAGCAAAGAAGACGCTAAACTTTGTCTATGGGACGTGAATACAGGCGAACGCCTTCGCACCTTCGCAGAGCAGCACGCGGACATAGAGTCCATAAATCTGAGCCACGACGGTCGCTTTGCATTATCGTTGAGTTCTGGTGACTGGACGCGATCGTTGGCCCCAAAGTTTAAGGTTTGGGAAGTGTCAACGGGGCGCTGCCTGCGGACTTTCAACGAGTCCAGAATGTATTCCGTAACGTCAGCCCGTTTGAGTGGGGACGGCCGATTTTTACTGACGGGTGGGCTTGAACTAAAGCTGTGGGATGTGGCGACGGGGGAATGCCTTCGCGTCTTTGAGGGGCACACGGACAGGTTGGATTCTATAAGTGTTAACGTGGACGGCAGGTTTGCGCTGTCGGGAAGTGATGACAAGACTTTACGGCTGTGGGAGGTAGCGACCGGGCGATGTTTAAACACTATTCAGAATTCAGAACCAGTGAGGTCGGTCACTTTAAGTGCAGATGGGCGATTAGCTTTGACGGGTGGCAAATCCCTTAAGCTGTGGGACATGGCGACCGGAAAATGTCTACGCAATTTAATCTCCAGACATAATGAGTCTTTTTCTTCACTTTGCCTCAGCGCAGACGGTCGGTTTGCTTTAACGGGTGGGAGCGCGCTCTCGCTGTGGAATTTGGCAACGGGGAAGTGTTTGCGCACATTGGAGGAGACCCAATCGTCCGTAACGCTGAGTGCGGACGGCCGTCTTGCTTTGTCTTGTGGTAAGACGACGAAGCTATGGGAAGTGATGGGTGACGCTGTTACTCAGCTAGCGCCCGAGAAACTCTCCCAACTGGTTACCAGTTATGATGCGATCTCAGCATCTTTGAGCTACCAGCAACATCTACAGGTCGGCAGGGATGCGCTCTCTCGTGGCGAGCCAGTGGTAGCTTTGCGAGCGTTCTGCGAGGCGCGGAACCAGTCTGGATTTCAGAGGGACCGCAAAGTTCTCAATGAATATTCACGCCTCTATCCGTTTCTTCGGCATTGTGGTCTCTTCGGGGGGTGGGAGACCGGCACAATTGTGGTGGACGAGTATCAGGTGCATCTCGCCTGCTTGCTACCAGATGGCCGTTCGGCGCTCTCTGTGGGTGTCTGGGGAGGGGGTCTTAAGCTTTGGGATCTAGCATCTGGTAAATGCCTGCGCACCTTAGAGGGGCACAGCGGACCGGTTTCTTCTATGTCTTTGAGCGCCGACGGTCGGTTCGTGGTTTCGGGAGGCAGTGATAAGAAAATTAATGTATCGGAGGTCGCGACGGGCAAGTGTTTGCGCACGTTCTTGTGTGGAGACAGCGTCGGTTCGGTATGCGTGAGCGCGGATGGGTGCTTTGTGTTGTCGAGTTGCGACAAAACACTAAAATTATGGGAAGTGGCAACGGGGCGAGGGCTGCGCACGTTCGAGGGGCACACAAATCGCGTCAACTCGGCATGTTTGAGCGAGGATGGCCGCTTTGCGCTATCTGGAAGTAACGATTACATGTTGAGGTTGTGGGATGTGGCAACGGGGCACACGGTAAAGGTCCTTTGGGATGTGGCAACGGGGCATACGGACAAGGTGAGGTCGGTTTGTTTGAGTTCCGACGGCCGGTTTGCACTCTCCGGAAGCAGTGATAAGACACTCAAATTATGGGAATTGGCGACAGGGAAGTGTCTGCGCACGTTCGAGGGGCACTCGGGTTCCGTGGACTCGGTTTGTCTTAGCGCAGACGGGCGCTTTGCGCTATCTGGAAGTGCAGACGCAATGATAAAACTATGGGAGGTGGCGACCGGGTGCTGCGAACAGACCTTCGTTGGGCACACACGCGGGATGTATGAATATGGGGTGACGTCCGTTTGCCTGAGCTTGGATGCACGGACGTTGCTTTCGTCAGGTGACAAAACGTTGAAAATGTGGTTCCTAGATTGGGAGTTGGAGGAGAACCAGCCGACCGATTGGAGTGAAGATGCTCGGCCTTACCTGAGCACTTTCCTTTCCGCGCATACACCGTATACCGGTCTTCTGCCGACGGACTGTCAGCCCTCCGAGGACGAGATTTCGCGAGCCCTCATACGTCGAGGGCGGCCCACCTGGAACGAAGAGGATTTCCAAAGTCTGCTGTTCTCGATGGGGTGCGCGGGCTTGGGGTGGCTGCGTCCAGAAGGTGTGCGCCGTCAATTGGAGAAGATGACTGCCGAGTGGCAACGCCCACCGCCGATTCCTTGGGAGCAAACCGCCAAATAAGGAGTTCAATGCCTGCGAAAATCTCACTGAAAGTCTCCCTAGGTGCCTTGAGCGGCCAAGAGTTTGTTTACGACGAAACGACCTCGTGCATCGTTGGTCGCGCGAACGATTGTTCGCCCCAGTTACCGACGGACGAGGCGCACAAAACCGTTTCGCGTCATCATTGTTTGCTGGACATCAATCCCCCAGACATCCGTGTGCGCGACTTCGGGAGTCTGAACGGCACCTACATCAACGGGAAGAAGATCGGCCAGCGGGAGAAGGGATTTACGCCGGAGCAAGCAGCCAAAATAACTTTCCCCGAATATGACTTGAAGCATGGCGACGAAATTCGCGTGGGTGACACAGTTTTTCGAGTCGCGGTGTTAGTGCCGGCACGTTGTGCCGACTGTTCGACGGAGATTCCCGATGAGAAAAAGTTGCAGGCGGAGCGGTTGCCTGGTGTGTTCCAATGCGAGACTTGCCGCAGGAAAGCCGATTTGGCCCAGCGCAAAGAACCGCCCAAGAAGAAACCCAAAGTTTGTGCCAAGTGCGGTCGGGATGTTGCCGCCGAGATGGGCGAAAACCGTCAAGGTGATTTCGTCTGCGCCCGCTGCCAGGACGACCCGTTGCAAATTCTCAGGGGGATGCTCGACAAAGCCAAAGCGGAAGGAGGCGATCTGCAAAAAATCTGTGGTTACAGCATCGAGCGCGAGTTGGGCCGGGGTGGGATGGGAGCTGTCTATTTGGCACGGCACGAAAGCACCGCGAAACTTGTGGCCTTGAAGGTCATGTTGCCCAAAGTGGCGGCGGACGAACGCGCGAAGCAATCCTTTCTGCGTGAGGTCAGCAATACGAAAGCATTGAAACATCGCAACGTCGTCGAATTCCTAGACTCCGGTTGCTCGAACGGAACATTCTTCTTCACTATCGAGTATTGCGCTTTAGGGAGCGTGGATAAATTGATAAGACAGCGTGGCGGCAAGCTCCCGATCAAGGAAGCGATGGCTATTCTCTGCGATGTTCTGGACGGATTGGAATATGCACACCATGCCCCTATCCCGAATGTGAAACTTAAAGACGGGAGTTACGCTGAAGGCAAGGGATTCGTTCACCGCGACCTCAGTCCGCACAACATCCTGTTGGCTGAGGGCCGGGGCGCGAGCGTGGCCAAGGTATCTGATTACGGGTTGGGCAAAGCGTTTGACACGGCGGGATTGAGCGGACACACGCGCACCGGCTCCACAGCGGGCAAACCGTGGTTTATGCCCCGTCAACAAGTGGTCAATTTCAAGTATGCCGGCCCGGAAGTGGATGTCTGGGCGGCGGCCGCATGCCTCTATAATATGTTGACTGGAGCCACGCCGCGTGATTTTCCAAGGGGCAAGGATGTCTGGCAGGCTGTTTTGGAAACCGAGCCGACGCCGATTAGAAAGCGGGACTCGTCGATTCCGCCGCGTTTGGCCGAGATAATTGACAAGGCGCTGATTGATAAGCCTTCCATCGTATTCAAGACCGCCGCTGATTTCAAAAAAGCTTTGCTGGCCTCACTATGAAACTGACTGTCCAACATGCGGGTTTGACTGATGTTGGGCGCGTTCGTCAGACGAACGAAGACAACTGGACAGCCAATCCAGAGCAAGGCCTTTTCATCGTCGCGGACGGTATGGGCGGGCAATTCGCCGGAGCGCTGGCATCGAAGGCGGTCGTAGAAACTCTGCCGGGTATGGTGAGAAATTCTTTCGAGACAATGGAAGGGTTGCCAAGCAGCCTAGCTAGACGGCGAATGGCGAAAGCAGTTGCGGCGCTTAGCACGCAACTGTGGCAGCAGACCCGGAACGAGCCGGGTTTGGAGGGTATGGGTTCAACGGTCGTATGCGCTCTTGTGCGGGGCAACCAGGTTCTCATCGCGCACATGGGCGACAGCCGGGCTTATCGGCTGCGGGCGGGGCGACTCAAGCAATTGACCAAAGACCATTCCTTGGTCGAGTTGCTCGTCAGTTCCGGTGACATCACGCCCGAACAGGCCGCCACGCACCCGGCACGCGGTCGCCTGACGCGCAACGTGGGAATGGATGGGGAACCACTACCGCAGACACGTCTGCTGAATTTAAAGATCGGGGACCAACTGCTCCTCTGCACCGATGGTCTCACGGGAATGTTGAGCGACTTGCAAATCCAATCAATTCTAAACAAATCCGCACCGTTGGAATCGCACTGCCAACGGCTTGTGGATGCCGCCAACCAAGCGGGGGGCAAGGACAATGTTACTGTTCTGTTGCTGTTACTCTTGAGCGGAGAAAAGAAATGGTATTCAAATGTTCGCCAAGCAGAATATTGCGAGGAACGGGTAAGTAATAAGTTGGGCGACAATCAAAAGCAATAAAACGATTTAAGTTCAGAATGAGCGTCATGGTGACGTCCATTCTGTTCTGAGGAAGGACAACATGAATTGGTTTAAGAAAATATTTGGAAAACAAAATAGCACTAACACCGCAAGTGCTGAACTTGGGCATATGATCGTTAAAGGCGGTGTTGTCCATGGTGACCCAAGTATAATTGATGTTCTCCGCAAAAGCGAAGAAATGGAGAAAATACGAACAGGTTCCATCATCCTCAAGTGTCCCACATGTGGTCAGGCACTCCTTTCGCAAGACAAGGAAGCTTTGTTTTTCCGTTGCCAATCATGTCCGGAAGGCCAAAACGAGTTCAATTGGAGTTTCGCATCCTCCGAGTTGGTTTCAATTACAAAACAAACTTCCGCCGCTTCTACTCCGCATCCTCCTTCCATCCAAGAGGCGGCCCGAGACGGTGACATGGAAAAGGTCGGAACACTGCTCAGAGGCAATCCCGATCTCGTATTCAACAAAGCTAAATGGGCATTCGGGATGACCGCCTTGCATATGGCAGGATCTTTTGGCCGTAAGAGCGTGGCGGAATTGTTGGTTGCCAACAAAGCCGACGTCAATGCCAAGGACGAAAACGGCAAGACGCCCTTACACTTGGCTGTTGCTAATGGCCATGCGGACGTGGGGAAATTGCTGCTTGCCAACAAAGCCGAGGTTAATGGCAAGGACAACGACGACGAGACGCCCTTGCACTTGGCGGCGCGTTATGGCCACAAGGGTGTGGCGGATTTGCTGCTGGCTTGCGAGGCAGAAGTCAATGCCACGAACAAAGGCAGATGGACGCCTTTGCACTTGGCTGCTGCTGATGGCCATGCGGATCTGGCGGAATTGCTGCTGGCCAACAAGGCCGACGTCAATGCTGAGGGTAAAGGCGGTGAGACTCCCTTGGACATGGCCGCATTTAATGACCACCGGGACGTGGTGGAATTGCTGCGCCAGCACGGCGGACACGAATAAAATTCCCCACCACGCAGAATTTGATGACAGAAAGGTAAGTAAGAACTGAATGGTGATGAATCGGTGATTAAGGAAACCCTAGCGAGAGGACAAACTATATGAAACTAAAAGATTTAAGCCCAGAAATGCGGGAGATTTTAGGCCCGGAATTGCTGGCCGAAATGGAGCTTTCCGAAAGGATTGAGAATGCTCCAACTGAATGGCTGGGTGATAAGGTGGTTACAGCTGAAAAGACCGTGCCAGTCCCGGGTCTCGGACTTCTCGGTGCGGTTACTCTTAAGGGAGAAATCACTCAAGAGGGATCACGCTACAAATGTAGGACGGAAGTGATTTGTCTGCCAATGGCATCAAAACATGAAGAAAAAGAGCTTTTTAACACCTTGGATGAAGCGAAACAAAACGTCATTAAATCCTGGTCTGCTGAGGCTGGTGCCTTAAGCATGGTCTTACAGCGTATGCCCAAACAATAGCATTGAGCATCGAAAGGAAATATGGCATACGACACATCAAGTCCACATTTTAGCGCCGGAACGAGACTCCAGTCTCAAGGCCGATTTAAAGAAGCCGTCGCGTGCTTTGAAGCATGGCTCCAAAAGGAACCTGCCAACGTAGTCGCATGGAATCTCAAGGGACTTGCCCTTCGAGGTCTCAGCAAGTTTGACGATGCAATGTATTGCTTCGATCAAGCTCTAAAAGTGCTTCCGAACGATGCACCCACATTCGGCAACATGGGCCGCACGCTGCATGATAAAGGGGACTACGAGGGGGCGATTCTGGCGCTTGATAAAAATCTGGCGACCCATCCATCTTCCGCAGATGTGTGGAGTTTCAAAGGAAGTTGTTTTGCCAAACTACAACGACCACGCGAAGCTTTGTTATGCTTCGAGAAGGCGACCGCGCTAGAACCAAAGAAAGCCGAGTATTGGTCAAACAAGGGCGCGGCGTATGCCGATCTGGGTTCCTTTGCGGAAGCTTTAGAGTGCGCCCAAAGAGCCATTACCGTGGAGCCGGGCTGCGCGGCGGTATGGTTCAACAAGGCCAATTTTGAAGAAGAGCTTGGCAACACCGAGGCCGCAATCCACTCCCTAGAAACATTCGTTTCGCTCGCTCCTGCAACAATGCCGGCACAGATCACAAATGCTCGGGAACGCATTCAACAATTAAAGCGATCTGAAAGAAAGGAAACTAAACAAGATAGTCTGGACCCAAAGATGCAAGCTATATTGGATGTATCCCAAAGGATTGCGAATGCTCCAACTGAATGGCTGGGTGATAAGGTGGTTACAGCGGAAAAGACTGTGCGAGTCCCCGGTCTCGGACTTCTTGGTGCGGTTACTCTTAAGGGAGAAATCACTCAAGAGGGATCACGCTACAAATGTAAAATGGAAGTAATTTGTCTGCCAATGGCATCAAAACATGAAGAAAAGGAACTTTTCAACACCTTGGATGAAGCGAAACAAAACGTCATTAAATCCTGGTCTGCTGAGGCTGGTGCCTTGAGCCTTGTTTTGATGTGTATGCCAGGCGAATAGACAACAAATGGATACACAAATGAGCACGCATGAGCTACAGGACAACTCCAAGAGAAGTGACCTCAAAAAGGTAAAAACACTACCCACTGAGGTAAAACGCGACTGACCGCAATCACAAATGGTCGGTATTGTTGTTTAACTACAAACCACAGAAAGGGAAAGGAAATACAATATGAATTATCAAGAAATCGAACATTTAATTGGGAAAGGCGAATACGAAGTTGCCTTAGCAAGCGCTAACGAACTTCTCAAGAAATCGTCCCAGGATGTCGAAGCGCATTACTTACAGACTTGTGCGCTGATGATGCTAGATCGAAATCAGGAAGCACTCAAAAGTGTTAATCAGCTTTTAAAGACTACACCCAATTTGATGAAGGGTTTGCGTTTGGCAGCATCAATTTGTATAAAAAACAATCTAGGCACCGAGGCTGTTCGCCACATGGAGACCGCTTTGGCTGCCAGCAATGGCAATATGCCGGCGGATTTCATGATCACGCTCGGCGATTCATATGCCCAAGCACAGAATTTTAGCCGGGCTGTGGAAACCTATGAAGCGGCACTTAAACAAGGATTATCTGGAAGGCATAGCGGCATGGCAAAAATAAATGCTGGCTTGGCGTTGATGAACCTCGGCCGCTTTTCTGAGGCAAATACATTTTTGTCTGATGGGGTGAAGGAAATGCCAGAACATCCAGCTTTATCACTGCTTCCTGAATCGCTATATTTGGGACTATTTGATCGGGCGTTTTCAAATCAAGCACCAGTAGCCGTAGCATTGCTTCTTGAATTGAAGGACGCGGCCAAAGCGGCTTGGGACGCCAATCCGGGTTCCGCCGATGCCCAAGCTATTTTCAATTGGCTTAAGGAACTAAACCCAACTCCTGATTCGTATCAGACGTCAGAAATGGAAAAGCTCCTCATCAGCGCTTGCGCAGATGTTGCAAAGTCGAGGCGAACCTATAATCCAGAGGAGCGCAAGGAATTGCTGAAAAATGCCCAAGCAAAAGCAAAATCTGCGGCAGGTGTGCGAGGCGCTGGTGCGTTGAACGTGCGACTCTCGTTTAGCCTGGGACGATGACTCAACTGAAATATGCCTACGGCCAACATACAGAGACCTGACTGGTTGTCGCTCGGTGCAGATGCGTTGAATCTCCGATACTTCGAGGAAGCGTTACAACATTTTGCAAGTGGATTTACATCGAGTGAACATCTTGTGCAAGCCCAAATTGGAATTGGGATGGCCCTTGAAGGTCTTGGGAAAATTGAAGCCGCGCGTTTCGCATACCAACATGCTTTGAAAATATCACCGGAATCTGCCGATGCGGTGGCGCATTTGGCCGGTCTTCCGCCCGCACCTTCAATCACTTGCGAGTGGATTGTCGGACAGCAATTGACCAGTGACATCAGTTGTGATTGGCAATACAAAGTCAAGGAGATCAAGCGCGGTGGCTTCGGCATCGTGTATATCGTTTCGGATCGTGAGGGGGATCCATTAGTTCTTAAAACTATGCAAGGCCAGTTCGACTGGCACGAGGAGGATCGTTGCCGTTTTGAACGGGAAATCGTGACATGGCTCCGCCTTGGAAACCATCCGAGGATCGTGCGCGCTATTACGCTGGACCGAGTGGAGGGGCGTCCAGTCTTGGTGATGGAATACTTGCCGGGCGGTTCGGTTGCAGAACAGATAACGAATTGTCCCGTCAACCTCGAAACGGCGCTGAAGCATGGCTTGGATATTTGCACGGGAATGGCCTACGCCCATAAAAGGCTTGGTGTCGTGCATCGCGACTTGAAACCTGCAAACTGCCTGCTTACCAAAGCGGGAAGACTAAAGGTAACCGACTTTGGCCTGGCAAAAATGCTGTCCGAGTTTAAGGCGCGGGAACTCGGGCTGCCTGATTCAATGTCGCATTATCCGGCATTCACAAGCACGCCTATGGGCACGACAAGCTATATGTCGCCCGAGCAGTTTGAGCGGGGAGCCAAGCTTGATACGAGAGCGGACGTTTATTCATTTGGTGTCATGCTTTTCGAAATGCTGACAAATGAACTCCCCAGGGTCGGAACTGCCGCCCAGGAGTTGGTGGAACAGAGCGACGCAGGCCAGGCACTGCCAGATAACCTGCGGTCGATTATCCTCAGATGTGTTGACTTGGAGCGGGATCAACGACCGACTGACTTTCAGCAATTGCAGAGCGAGTTGGCTGAAGAGTTCAGGCAATGCGTGGGAA
>Ga0265338_10006734_pt1 | contig 14512 bp, 13 predicted proteins | sample 42126metaG_FD_193579 | JGI IMG/M metagenome (GOLD analysis project Ga0265338, IMG submission 193579) | Rhizosphere microbial communities from Carex aquatilis grown in University of Washington, Seatle, WA, United States - 4-21-26 metaG | ecosystem: Host-associated > Plants > Roots > Rhizosphere... | reverse complement strand
GATCAGCGCCAACGACGCCCATACGCGCGTCCGCGATGAGACGGGCTTATCGGTCGGCGCCAGCCAGAGCAGCCACAGCGCTCCCACCGAAAGGAATACCAGACGCGGCATCAGCGCCCAGCCGTCCAACCCCACTTCCCACAGCGACCAGGCGACCGTCGCCAGCAACACAGCCCAGTAGAGGCAGATGCCCAACACGCGGCGGCGCAGAACCATGAAAGCCGAGATCAGGATCAAGAGGCCCGCCGCCACGTAGTAGAGCGAGCCGCCCATGGTCGCGAGATAGGCACCCGGCAGCGCCAGCCCAAGGCCGGTAATCAGCAGCAGAAGAAAAGAAAGAATCCGCATGTTGCCCCGCGGTTGATGTCCCAGGGGCGCACTTTAAGGCCCCCGCTGAAGTGAGCAAGGGCCAGCAGATGTCTAATCGTACCAGCCCGGCGCCTTCACCGCGTCCTGATACCAGTCGATGGTATGGCTGAGCCAAAGCTGGGAATGGGTGCGGGCCAGGAAATCCTCCACCTTCTTGCGCGACTCCGCCGTACCCAAACTCTGCTCCCGCGGCGGCACCTTCCCCAGCGTGCGCTCGGCCACGTAGTGATAGAGGTCGCCGGACACCACCACGCCGCCGGTGTGCGCCAGCTTGACATACAGCGACTGATGTCCCGGCGTGTGGCCCGGCGTGGAGAGCAGCACCACGCTGCCGTCGCCGAACACGTCATAGTCGCCGTCTATGTATTTGATCTTGGCATGGGCCAGCGCCGCATAGCCCCGCGTGGCGACCGTGTTCACGTTCGGTCCGAACATCACGTCATATTCGGCCTTGCGCGCCAGCCAGGTCGAACCGGCATAGTCATTGGCGTTGCCGACATGGTCCCAGTGGGAATGGGAGATGGCAAGGTAGGTGATCATCGGAGCCGTGACCCCGACATTCGCCAGCTCGCCCCGCAGGGTGGTGAATTTCAGAATGCCTTCCTTGCCCATCATGTTCTCATAGATCGGGCGGCCGACATGGCTGTCGGGAAGGCCGGTATCGAACAGCAGCATCCCCTTGGGATGCACCACCAGGAAACAGGGATCGGCGAAATTCGGATTGCCGACCTGCTCCAAGGTCAGGCCGAAACGTTCGGGCTGATAGGAGATGATGGTGCCGCAATCCAGTACGTAAAGTCTTGGGCTGGTGATTTTTGGCAGCGGCGGCAGGCCCGTCGGCGCGGCCGGCTGGGCCGATACGCCAAATGCCATAAGACCGAAGAACGCCAGACTTGCAAGACAGGCCCGCAGCATAAACCCTCCCCTTTTTCATGACCTTTTTTACATCAGGCGCTGGTTCGGAGCCGCTGACAAGGGGGGCCGCTCTCGCTACTGATGTTGCCCGATTTTCCCTTAAAAAGGGCCATGCAGCCAGACCCGCATGAACTGCTGCGCTATGCCCTGAAGGCCTGCCGGGACGGCAAGCTTGCCGCCGCCGACATCGCCACGCGCTGTTCCCTGGATCTGGAGCCGGACAATGTCGCGGCCGTGCATCTTCTGGGCATCATTGCCGCGCGCGTCGGCGCCCGCGAGGCGGCTATCTCCTATTTGCAGCAGGCCTTGGCGCTCGAGCCCGGCAATGACCGCATCCGCGACAATCTTCGCGCGGCCCAGGCCTTTGCGCCGCCGCCTCTCCCGCCCGGCAATCGCTATCTCCTGATCAAAAGCTGGGGCGCCGGCTTCTGGGCCGATGTGTCCCAGGTGATCGGCTCCCTGCTGCTGGCCGAAGCGACTGGCCGCATTCCCGTCACCTATTGGGGCGCCGACAGCCTGTTCAGTGACAAGTCGGGGCGCGATGCTTTCACCTTCTATTTCGAGCCGCTGTCTTCCATCGCATTCGAGGTGCTGACGCAGATCACCCCGGCCAGCGTCTTTCCGCCGCGCTGGCATAGGGACAACCTGATCCGATCGGGAATGGAAAAATGGGAAGGAAAAGGCTCGCGCGCCGGCGCCGTCTATTTCCTCAATCGGCCAGAGACGATCGCGGTCAGCGATTTTATGATCGGCGTGGTGGATGTCGAACCCTGGCTGCCCTCGTCCCATCCGTTCCATGGCAAGCCGGCGCTCGAAATCTATCGGCATCTTGTCACCCGCTATCTGAGGCCCCGTGCCGATATCCTGGCGCAACGCGACAGGTTCCTGGAGCGGCATATCGGAAACAGGCCTTTCATAGCGTTGCACATGCGCGGATCAGACAAGGCGATCGAAGACCCAGATCTCGACAGGACAAATGTTCTTCTGGCAGAGGCGCTTGAAACGGTGGACCCGTCCTGGCCCATCCTGCTTCTCACCGACGATGCGAGATGTCTGGCCCGCATGAAAACACGCTATGGCGCACGGCTGTTTGCGACCGAATGTCAGCGCACCTCGACCGGGGAAGGCCTGCATTATCTTCCGGGCACGGATCCGGTGCGAGCCGGGCGAGAAGTCCTGGTAGATGCCTGCCTGGCGCTGAAGGCGCAGCGTTTCCTCGGCAATGGCCGATCCAACGTCTCGGCGATGATCCAGGTCATGAAGGATTGGGAGCCCGGCAACTGCACCTTGATAGGCCGCTCCATGCTCTTGGAGCGCAATCTGCATGTCCATCAGATCCCGATCACGGCCTGATCGTGAATGCCCCGCCGGCCTCGCGTCCATTTCCCCAGACCGAAAAGGGATTCTCGGTCGCCGTCTCGCCGGGCGCGGGCGGCGCGGCCGAGACCAGGGTCAGATCGAACAGCAGGGTCTGGTTCGGCGGGATGACGCCATTGGCGGCGCCCTTTGATCCCAACGCCAGGTTGGCCGGCAGCACCAGCTGCCAATGATCGCCCACATGCATCAAGGACAGAGCTTCGGCCAGACCCGCCATGGGCACATTGGCCATGCCAAGACTGGCGGGCAAAACCGGCGTGGTGGATTCCACCACCGTGCCATTGATGAGCCGCACGCTATAGCCGATGCGCACCACATCATCGCCGCCGGGCCGCCGGCCGGGCCCGCTGCGCAGGACGCGATATTGCAACCCGCTGGAGCGGATAATAGTACCGGGCTTTCTGGCATTGTCGGCAAGAAAAGCCGTGTTGGCGGCAAGATTGAGCGCCTCATCGGCGGCCAGCGCGGGAGAGCCCAGTAAAACCAGAAAAACCATCAGCCATTTCATCATCGCGCCATTCTTCGCGACGATATCCAATGGGTCAATGCCGTTTGGTTTTTGCCGCAAAAGTCGCCATCATGGCCGAAATTAAGGGGGCGAAAATGAGGAAACTGCTGGCCAGTGCCGTCGCCATGCTGCTGTTGACACCGTCGGTTGAGGCGCAAGCCCCGCGTGAAAAAATTATCATAGACAGCGATATCGGCGATGACATTGACGATGCCTTTGCCGTCGCCCTGGCGCTTTCCAGTCCTGAATTCGAGGTGCTGGGCTTCTCGGCCTCCTTCGGCGACACGCCGACGCGGGCAAAGATGCTGGACCGCATGCTAGGCGAAATGGGGCGCAGCGACATTCCAGTGGCGATGGGCGCGCCCGTCGATGTCAACCGTAATGCCTTCACCCAGCGCGCTTACGCGGAGGGCGGACAGTTTGCGCGGAGCCGCCATCCCAACTCGGTGGATTTCGTACTGGATCAGGCGCGCAAATATCCCCATCAGGTGACGTTGGTCGCCATCGGCCCGCTGCCCAATGTCGGCGCCATGATCGACAAGGACCCCGCGGCCTTCCGCCTGCTCAAGAAGGTGGTGATCATGGGCGGCTCGATCCGCACCATGACCGATCCCTATGGCGTGGCGGCCCCGATTGCGCCGCATCCGGAATGGAACATCAAGAACGACATCGCCGGCGCTCAGAAGCTGTTCGGATCCGGTGTGCCGCTGCAGGTGCTGCCGCTGGATTCCACGGCGAACCTGAAGATGCATGAGGTGGCGCGCACCGCCCTTTTCGCCCATGGCAGCATGACGACCAACACCCTGGCCGGACTTTATTATGAATGGAGCCAGTATACCCGCAGCCCGACCCCAACACTTTACGATCCCATGACCCTGGCCTCGATGCTTCAGCCTTCGCTCTGCCCTCTGACCCTGCTGCATCTGACAGTGGACGATGCGGGCAACACCAAAGAAACGGAAGGGCCGCCGAACGCGCAGGTCTGTCTGCACTCCGATGCCGATGCCTTTCTGCAATTCTATGTCCGGCGCGTGACCTCGCATTGATGGACATCGCCCAACTTTATGATGCCGCGCTGGCGGCACAGAAATCCGGCCAGGAAGCGGAAGCCGAACGGCTGTACCGCCAGATATTGGAACAGGCCTCGCCGCCCGAAGTGCTGGTCAATCTGGGCAATCTGCTGGCGCGGCAGGGCCGGCGGGATGAGGCGCTGGCGCTTTATGACCGGGCGCTGGCGGCACGGCCCGATTTTCTGGAAGGCCTGTTCAATCGCGCCGGTGTACTGCTGGAACTGAAACGCCCTGAAGAGGCGCTGGAAAATTATGACCGGGTGGTGGCGCTGCGCCCCGAGCTTTTCGTCGCCTGGAACAATCGGGGCAGCGCCTTGCGCGCCCTGCAGCAGCATGAGGCAGCGCTGGCCAGTTTCGAGCGTGCCGTGGCGTTGAACGCATCTCATGTCAACGCCCTGGCCAATCGCGCCATGGCGCTGTGGGACCTGCGGCGGCTGCCGGAGGCGCGCGCAGCGGCGGATCAGGCGCTTAACGTTCAGCCCACACACGCCGAAGCGCTCTACACCCGAGCCAACATCCTGCGCGATCTGGGCCGCATGGCCGAGGCGCTGGCCGACTACGAACAGGCGCTGGCGATCCAGCCTGCGCATCTGCATGCCCTGAATGGCGCGGCACAGACGGCGCTGGCGCTGTGCGATTGGGCCAAGGCCGAGGCGCTGGCGCCGCGTCTGAAACAGAATGCCGCTGCTGGCCCGGCGCTGATTCAACCCTATGTGCTGCTGGGCTATGACGACGATCCCCTCCTGCAGCGGCGTTGCGCCGAGAATTATGTCCGCCGCACCGTGCCGCCGCGCGCCGCCCTTGCCGGCAAGCGGTATGGACACGACCGCATTCGTCTGGCCTATCTCTCGGCCGATTTCCATCAGCATCCCACATCTCAGCTTTTGGTCGAATTGTTCGAGCGCCATGACCGCACGCGTTTTGAGGTGACGGCGGTTTCCTTCGGACCGGATGACGGCAGCCCCATGCGGGCGCGGTTGAAACAGGCCTTCGATCATTTCGAAGATGTGCGCGGCCGCAGCGACGCGGATGTGGCGCAATGGCTGAAGGCGCGCGAGACCGATATCGCCGTAGATCTGAATGGCCACACCCATGGGGCGCGAACCGGCATTTTCGCCCACCGGCCCGCACCGGTGCAAGTCAACTATCTGGTCTATCCCGGCACCATGGGCGCGCCGTTCATCGACTATATTCTGGCCGACCGCATCGTGCTGCCTTTGGATCAGCAGGTTTTCTTCAGCGAGAAGATCATTCATCTGCCCTACAGCTATCAGGCCAATGATGCGACGCGCGCTCTGCTGCCCGCGCCCAGCCGCACTGAAGCCGGTCTGCCCGCCGAAGGCTTTGTCTTCTGCAGCCTCAACAATGGCTGGAAGATCACCCGGCCGGTGTTTGAAATCTGGATGCGGCTGCTTGAGCAAATAGAAGGCAGCGTGCTCTGGCTGCTGGACGGAGCCCATGCCGATAACCTGCGCCGCGAAGCCGCCGCGCGCGGCGTCAAACCATCACGCCTGGTCTTCGCGCCCAAACTACCGCCGGACCAGCATCTGGCTCGGCATCAGCTGGCAGACCTGTTTCTGGACACTCTGCCTTACAACGCCCACACCAGTTGCAGCGACGCGTTGTGGGCGGGGTTGCCGGTCATCACCTGTTACGGCAAGGCCTTTCCCGGCCGGGTCGCCGCCAGCCTGCTGAAGGCGATCGACCTGCCCGAGCTGGTCACCACACGTTTGGGTGACTACGAAGCCAAAGCGCTGGAGCTGGCGAAAAACCTCGCCTTGCTGGCAGCGACAAAGCAGAAACTGCTGCGCAACCGGCGCGCCACGCCGCTCTATGACAGCGAGCGCTTTCGCCAGGCGATCGAGGCGGCCTACGAGAAGATGCTGGGCTGATCCTCACCCTTCGACAGGCTCATGGTGAGGATATCGCGCTCATCCTCATGCTGAGCTTGTCGAAGCATGAGGAACACAGCACTAAAGCGCTTTCGGCCGCTTCTTGGGATCGAAGCCGTAAAACCGCTCCGGATTTTCCACCAGGACACGGTGGCGCAGCTTCTCGTCCGGCGCCCATTCCGCCAACAGGTTCAAGAGAACCACATCGTCGGGCATCGCCACCGGGTTCAGCTTCTTGGTGGCGTCGGGATGCGGCCAGTCGCTGCCCCAGATGCAGCGCTCGGGTGCCCCCTTCAGATAGCCACGCGCCGCCTCGCTGGCGCCGGCGTAATGCGGCGGCGTGCCCCCGCCATAGAGATAAGCGCCCGACAGCTTGACCCAGCCATGGCCGGAATCCAGCAATTTCCGCACCGTCACATATTGCGGCCCCTTGGCATCCACCGCCCGGCCCAGATGATCGATGATCACCGGCACCGGCAGGCCCAGCAGCAGCGATTCCATCTGCACCAGCTGTTCGGGCGGCATGTTGCACTGGATGTGCCAGCCCATCGGCGCGATGCGTTTGGCCAGCGGCGTGACTTCCTCGGCGCTGACGGGATTGCCCAGCCCGAACTGCACACGCACCCCGCGCACGCCGGCGGCATTCAACTGTTTGAGCTCCGCGTCGGTCACCTTGGAATTGACCACGCAGACGGCGCGGGCGTTCTCGCCCAGCTGCTTCAGCACATCCAGCACGCATCTGTTGTCGGTGCCATAGGTGGAGGGTTGCACCATCACATTGCGGCTGGTGCCCAGCTTCTTCTGCAGCGCCTTGTAATCGGTCACCGTCGCAAAAGGCGGCTTCAGGACAGCGTTGGGATTATAGGCAAAGCGCGGATCGTAAATGTGATGATGGCAATCGGTGGCCCCATCCGGCACCGCGAAGGTGACGCGCGGGTCCTTGGCCAAGGCCGGCGTGGCGGCAAGGCCGGCAACAACAGCACGACGATCCAAACGCATTATTTCTTCCCCGAATAAGTTACCCGCCACACCGTCTGGCCGACATCATCGGCGACCAGCAGGCTGCCATCCTTGGCCACCGTCAGGCCGACCGGTCGTCCCCAGGCCTTGGGTGGATTTTTCGACACCCCATCCCAGAAGCCGGTGAGGAAATTGTCATAGCCGCCGACGGCGCGGCCGTTCTTCATTCTGATGCGCACGACCTTGTAGCCATGCGGCTCGCTGGTGTTCCAGGAGCCGTGCAGCGAGACAAAGGCGTCGCCTTTGTAGTCGGCGGGGAATGTGTCGCCGGTATAGAAAACCAGGCCTGTCGGCGCGCTGTGCGCCGGAAACAAAACATCCGGCACGATCGCCTTGGCCACCATGTCGGGCCGCTTGGCGCCCAGATCCGGATCTGGATTCTTGCCGATATAGCTCCACGGATAGCCGTAAAAGCCGCCGGGCTTCACATAGGTGAAGTAGTCGGGCGGAAGATTGTCGCCCAGCCCGTCGCGCTCATTCACCGCCACGAACAGATCGCTGGTGCCGGGATAGACCGCGATGCCGACGGGATTGCGGATGCCGCCGGCATATTCCACCAGCTTGCCGTTCACGACTTTGAACACTTTGGCGCCCGGCTGATATTCCGAGACATTGTCGTGGCTGCCCATCTCGACAAAGATGCTGCCATCGGCCGCCAGCGCCAGATCGCGGGTGGCATGCATGCCGGAATTGCGCAGGTCGGGGCCGGTCGTCACCTTCTCCGGCTTGCCGGCCTTGGTCTGCCCTGGCTTGTAGGGTACCCGCCACACCGCCATCTGGTCGCTGTAATAGAAATAGCCGTCTTTCAGGGCCATGCCCTGCGGCTTGGTCAGGCCGCTGACAAAAGTGAAGCGCTGATCCGCCGCGCCGCTGCCCTTGCTGTCGCGCAGAATGGTGATCTTGCCGGCGCTGCGTTCGGCGAGGAAGACATCGCCATTGGGCGCGGTCAGCAGCCCCCGCGCATTATCCAGATGATCGGTGAAGATCGAAACCGTGAAGCCTTTGGGCGCCTCAGGCTTCATTCCCGCAGGTCGGGGAATATCCGTGTCATTGTTGGCCACGGCCGGCGTGGCGTAAGGCTTGGGCAGGTCGGAGACTTTCAGCTCGAAATGCTGGCCGGGCCGATCCACCGCCCAGGTGGGACCCATCGCCAGCGAGAGCCATAGCGGAACTGACACAAATCTTTTCATCACCCTCCCCGTGCCGTCTGGATGCGGCTTTGGCTGCGGATGATGGCGGGGTGCGGCCCCAAAAACAATGGTGCCGCCTCGCCTTACCGGCTAAAAGCCCCGCCATGATCCAGAGCCACAAGGCACAGGCACGCGCCTGGTTCGAAAGCCTGCGCGACCGCATCGTGACGGCCTTCGAGGCGCTGGAAGATGCCGCGCCGGACAATCTTTATCCCGGCACGCCCGGCCGCTTCGAGAAGACGGCCTGGTCCCGCGGCGAGGACGAAGGTGGCGGCGTGATGGGGATGATGCGCGGCCGGCTGTTCGAGAAAGTGGGCGTGCATACCTCCACCGTGTTCGGCGCCTTCTCACCCGACTTCGCCAAGCAGGTAAAGGGCGCGGCCAAGGATCCCCGCTTCTGGGCCAGCGGCATCAGCCTGATCGCCCATATGAAAAACCCGCGCGTGCCGGCGGTGCACATGAACACCCGCATGATCGTCACCACCGAAAGCTGGTTTGGCGGCGGCGCCGATCTCAATCCCACCCTCGATGCCGCGCGCAGTCCGCGCCATCCCGACACGGTGGACTTCCATGCGCGGCTGAAAAAGGCGTGCGACGGCTTCGATACCGACTGGTTTCCCAAATACAAGAAATGGGCCGACACCTATTTCTGGCTGCCGCATCGCGCTGAGCCGCGCGGCGTGGGCGGCATCTTCTATGACCATCATGACAGCGGCGACTGGGACCGCGACTTCGCTTTCACCAAGGCGGTCGGCGAAGCCTTTCTCGATATGCAGCCGCAGATCATCGCCCGCCGCATGGTCGAGGCCTGGACCGAAGAGGAACGCCACGAACAGGCCAAGTGGCGCGGGCGCTATGTCGAGTTCAACCTGCTCTATGACCGCGGCACCCATTTCGGGCTGAAGACCGGCGGCAATGTCGAAAGCATCCTGTCCTCCATGCCACCGGTGGCCGAATGGCGGTGATGTTGCGCCTGGGCTCGCGCGGCTCGCCGCTGGCACTGGCACAGACGCGCCAGGTCGCCGCGATGCTGGCGCAGCACAGCGGTGCGGATATCGAGGCCTTCCCCATCGAAACCTTCATGACCAGCGGCGACCGGCTCTCCGGACGGCTGCAGGATCAGGGCGGCAAGGGTCTTTTCACCAAGGAGCTGGACGAAGCACTGCTGGATGGCCGCATCGACTGCGCCATCCATTCCATGAAGGATTTGCCCACCCGCATGCCGGTGGGCATCGTGCTGGCGGCAGTGCCGGCGCGGGAAGACCAGCGCGATGCCTTCATCGCCATGCGCGCGAAAGGCCTGGCCGAGCTGCCAGGCGGCGCCACGGTGGGCACGGCCAGCCTCCGGCGTCAGGCCCAGACCCTGCATCTGCGCCCCGACCTGAAGGTGGAATTGCTGCGCGGCCGAGTGGAGACACGCCTGGCCAAGATCGAAAGCGGCGCCTTTGACGCGACCTATCTGGCGCTGGCGGGTTTGCGCCGCCTGGGACTGGAACAGCACGCCACCGCAATCGTGGACCCCAAGGCTATGCCGCCCGCGCCGGGACAGGGTGCGCTGGCCATCACTGCCCGCGCCGGCGATGAAAAGACCCTGGGCCTGCTTGCCCCGCTCAACATCGCCGAACACGCCACCACCACCACGGCCGAGCGCGCCTTTCTGGAGGCGCTGGATGGCTCCTGCCGCACGCCCATCGCCGCCCTGGCCGGCATCGCCAACGGTCGGCTGAGTCTGCTGGGCGAAGTGCTGACGCCGGACGGCAAGCATCGCTGGCGGCGTGAAGAAAGCGTGGCTCTTGGTTCTGATGCCTCAGCGGCGGCCCGCGCCCTGGGCCTGAAACTGGGCGCCGATATCCGCGCCGAAGCCGGACCGCTTTACACCGCTCATTTCGGTGATAAGGGCTGGTAGTCCTCTTTCAAGGCCTGTCTTTTTGGCGCAGCATCCCGGAAAACAAGGCCATCGCGCCATCCGGGAGGACGAAATGCTGAACAAACGCGGTTTTCTTACAGGAACCTTGGCCGCCGGCATGGCGACGACCGCCGCCGCACTCGCACAGGATGCCAAGCCGGCGAATGGCCTCAATCCGCCGCGCAAAATCCCGCACGGCATGATGAAGACCACCCCGATGTTCAAATACCCCAAGGGCTACGGCAACGGCCTGGCGGTGGCGCCGGAAGGCCTGTGGGTCGCCGAGCAAAAAATTTCGGGCGATTCCGCGCGGCGCTATGGCTTGCCCGAACCCGCGGATCCGCGCGAAGCCGCCTGGCTGGTGGACTGGAACGGCAAGCTGCTCAAGACGGTGATGACCAACTGCCGCAACTGTTCGGGCATGGCCTATGGCGACGGCCATGTGTGGATGATGGCGAACCAGGAGCCGCAAGGCTGTTTCGAAGTCGACATGAACAGCAAGGAGATCAGCCATCGCCAGATTCCGCTGGCCTGGCCGGGGCAGAATGGCGGCGGCAGCCATGGCGCGCAGTGGCACAATGGCAAGTTATGGATTGCGGCGCTGCGGCCCAAGCTGCTGATGCGCGTCGATCCCAAGACCTGGATGCCGGAAGTCGCGGTCTCGACTTACACCAGCCCGGACAAGCCGCGCACCCATGACATGACCATCGATGACAAGGGCAATATCTGGCTGGTGCTTGGCAATGACAGCAAGAGCTACAAGGAAGGCAGGCCTGGGCTGGTGATGTATGACGGCCAGACCGGCGAGATTGCCGCCACCTATGATTTCCTGCCTGACTCCTGCGATCCGCACGGGCTGGAATTCCACAACGGCACCTTGATCAGCTGCGATGCCGGCATCCATCCCGGCTGGCCCAATGGCGACAGTCCGCATGCTGGTTGGGTGTTCAAGATTGAGCCTGCTTGATCATCCTGACACACCCATGGCCGACCTGACGATCCGGCTGGCGACCGCGGCCGATCTCGCGGTTCTGCGCGGCATCATGGCAGTCGCGATCGCGGAGAATCTGAAGCCGTTCCTGCCGCCGGAGCTGATCCGCGCCAGCGAGAAGGTGATGGGACTTGATACCACCCTGGTGGAAGACGGGACCTATTGGATCGTCTTTGCGGATGGCGAGCCCGCTGGCTGTGGCGGCTGGAGCCGCCGCAACACCTTGTATGGCGGCGACCATACGGGCGGCCGCAATGCTGCCCTCCTCGATCCGGCCGTCGACGCGGCGCGGGTTCGCGCCATGTATACCCATCCCTCCTTCCTCCGGCGGGGGATCGGGCGCCTGATCCTGGATAGCTGTGAAGCCGCGGCCCGTAGCGAAGGCTTTGGCCGCCTGCAACTGGCCGCCACCTTGGCTGGCGAACCCCTATACCGGGCTTACGGCTTTCAGGAGATTGAGCGTTTCACGGATGGCGGCGTGCCCCTGATCCGCATGGAAAAGCGGATCGCGAAATAGCTCTTCAGAGATCAGCGATGATCAATCCACCCGGAATCCGGGCCGCGTGGCGATATAGGAAGAATCCAGTGCCGAGATGCTGGGGCAGCCCAGCAGCTTGAGGGTGCGGACGATATCGGCGCGGAAAATCTCGATCGCGCGCTCGATCCCCGCATCGCCCGCCGCCGCCATGCCATAGGCATAACCGCGGCCGAGCAGACAAGCCTTGGCGCCCATCGCCATGGCCTTGACCAGATCGGAGCCGCGGCGGATGCCGCCGTCGAAAATCACATCGATCTGGGAGCCCACGGCTTCCAGGATGCCGGGCAACACACGCAGCGATCCAGCGCAGCTATCGAGCTGGCGGCCGGCATGGGTGGAGACCACCACGCCCTGCGCCCCGTGATCGACCGAGCGCCTGGCGTCGTCGGCCGTCATCACGCCTTTCATCACGATCGGTCCGTTCCACAGCTCGCGGATCCATTTGAGGTCAGTCCAGGACACCTGCGCGGATTCCAGCGCCGCCGCCACATCGATCGCCGCCAGGGGACCCGATCCCGGGATCACCACATTGGGAAAAGGCCGAATCATGCCGTCGGCCACAAAACCCGCCAGCCAGCGCGGATGCGCCAGGATGTTGGGCAGATAGGGAAGCTTGGCGAAGGGGTTCTTGCCCATCAGCGCCTTCATGCCGTTGCGCACATCGCGCTCCCGATTGCCCGCAACCGGCGTGTCGATGGTCACGAACAGTCCCGCATAACCGGCGGCCTTGGCGCGGGCGATGCCGTCTTCGGCGGCCTGCCGGCCGCCTGCCAGATAAAGCTGGAAGAAGGTGGGGCCCTTGGATTGGGCCTTTACATCTTCCATCGGATGACCTGACAGGGTGGAGAGAATATAGGCGGTGCCATGACGGCCGGCCGCAGCCGATGCCGCCAGCTCGCCGCGCGGATGCATCATGCGGGAATAGCCGATCGGACCCAGCATGAAGGGCAGGTCCAGCTTGCGGCCCAGCACCGTGACGGAGAGATCGCAGGAGGGCGTGGCCACCGCAAAGCGCGGCTTGAGATAGACTTCCCGGAAGGCGCGCTCGCTGTCTTTCAAAGTCACTTCGTCGTCAGCGGCGCCATCCAGATAATCGAACACCGCATCGGGCAGCCGGGCGCGCGCCAGCCGGCGCAGGTCCTTGACATTGACGACACGGGGAGCAGCCAAACTCATCGATAAAAGCCTCTTGGCGGGCGGTGGAAGATCCTTGCGTTTATGCCCGCAAACCCGCAGCTTTTAAAGCAGCCTTTCTCCATGGGCGGCCTTGAGCCGCCCATCCAGAGCCACGGGTCTCGGTTATTGAGAGGTTGCTGGATGGCGGGGTCGCGCTTCGGCCTAAAGGCCTCGCTGCCGGGCCATGGTGAGTTTTTTAGAAGGCCGAAATGCCGGTCTGGGCCCGCCCCAGTACCAGGGCATGGATGTCGTGCGTGCCTTCATAGGTATTGACGGCTTCCAGGTTCAGGACATGGCGCACGACATGATACTCGTCGGCGATGCCGTTGCCGCCATGCATGTCGCGGGCCTCGCGCGCGATGGCCAGCGCCTTGCCGGCATTGTTGCGCTTGAGCAGGCTGATGGCTTCGGCCGCCAGCTCGCCATTTTCCATCAACCGCCCGGCCGCCAGGCAGGCGTGAAGGCCCAGCGTAATTTCGGTCTGCATGTCGGCGAGTTTCTTCTGGTAAAGCTGGTTGGCGGCCAGCGGCTTGCCGAACTGCTTGCGCTCCAGGCCATAAGCCCGCGCCGCATGCCAGCAGAATTCCGCCGCCCCCATCGCGCCCCAGGCGATGCCGAAACGGGCATGGTTGAGACAGGCAAACGGCCCGCGCAGGCCTTGCGCTCCAGGCAGCAGGCGATCTTTGGGAATTTCCACGTCCGCCATCGCGATTTGGCCGGTGATGCTGGCGCGCAGGGAGAACTTGCCTTCGATCTTGGGCGTGGAAAGCCCCTTGTCGCCCCGCTCCAAGACAAAACCGCGTATCCGGTCGTCCAACTTGGCCCAGATGATAAAGACCTGCGCGATGGGCGCATGGGTGATCCAGGTCTTGGTGCCCGACAGCACAAAGCCATCCGCGGTCTCTTTCGCGCGGGTTTGCATGGCGCCGGGATCGGAGCCGGCGTCCGGCTCTGTCAGACCGAAACAGCCGACCCATTCCCCGCTGGCCAGACGCGGCAGATATTTCTTTTTCTGTGCCTCGCTGCCGAAGGCATGAATAGGATGCATCACCAGGCTGGACTGCACCGACAGCGACGAGCGGAAGGCGGAATCGATCCTCTCGAATTCCCGTGCGATCAGGCCATAGGCGACAGGCGAAACCCCGCCGAACTCCGCAATCGTGCTGCCAAGCAGACCCAGCGCGCCCATCTCGGCCAAGAGGGCCGGATCGAAGCGCTCGTGCCGATGCATTTCCAGGATTTGCGGCATCAGCCGGCTTTCGGCAAAGCGGCGAGCGCTGGCCTGGACCAGCTTTTCCTCTTCTCGCAACGAAGAGCCGAGCAGCAGCGGATCGGCCCAGTCAAACGACGGTCCTGGGTTACCCATCTCAGCCCCAAATAAAAACGGGGAGGCCATATGCCTCCCCTAGTGTCGTGGTTTCGAAGTTCGCCACATTATCGATATTGGGCTCTAAGGCGAACTTCGAAACCAGACGACACTAGATTAAACTAGTTGCTAGTGTCCCTCGATTCCGAAATTCGCTAAGAGCCCGATATAGATACCATGCGAATTTCGGAATC
>Ga0265338_10006733_pt1 | contig 14512 bp, 11 predicted proteins | sample 42126metaG_FD_193579 | JGI IMG/M metagenome (GOLD analysis project Ga0265338, IMG submission 193579) | Rhizosphere microbial communities from Carex aquatilis grown in University of Washington, Seatle, WA, United States - 4-21-26 metaG | ecosystem: Host-associated > Plants > Roots > Rhizosphere... | reverse complement strand
CGTTGTCGATAAATTTCCTTTTTGGATCTTCAAAAACGTAGCGTCTTCTCCCGAGCATTGTTGTGACAAAGCCGTGAATTTTGGCGTTTTTTAGGTAATTGTCGTAATAGGTTTTTATATTTGGGTAGGATGCGTAGAATGCTTTTATAAATTGTTCTGCATCCTCTTGAGGGATATGCAGGCCTGCGCTCATGCCATAACTGCTCATGCCGTAGATAATTCCAAAGTTGATGGTCTTGCCTACTGACCGCTGTTGTTTGGATACTTCTTCGTAGGGGACGTTAAACAATTTACTCGCGGTTAACGTATGCACGTCTTGTTTTTCTTCAAATGCTTTAATTAACGCTTTTTCACCTGCGAGGTGTGCAAGGACGCGAAGCTCTTGTTGGGAATAATCAAACGATACCAGCACATGACCAGGATCGGCAATAAAGCACGATTTAATTTCTAATCCAATGGTGGAGGTTACCGGAATATTTTGCAGATTGGGATTTAGGGAAGAAAGCCGTCCTGTATTAACACGGATTTGGTCATAAGTAGTATGAATACGGCTTTTGTCATCAACCTTTTGAATAAGACTTTCCACATATGTTGAGCGCAACTTCGTCAGTTCTCGATAGGTTAATAAATGAGCAATTATCGGGAATTGGTCTTTGAATTTTGATAATTCCCCCTCATTGGTCGCGTACCTTCCGGTTTTTGTTTTGCCCAGAGGGATGCCGACTTTCTCCGCCAAAAAGCTGCCAAGCTGTATCGGAGAATTAGTATTGATACCGCCTCCTGTTTCTTTGGCTATCTCTTCTTCAACGGAAACCAACAAATGGTCAATATTTTCGCCGACTTTTGCTAATTGTTGCGTATCCAAAAGAATGCCTTTTTGCTCCATATGCCAGAGAACTTTTGCCAAAGGCAATTCAATAGCATAATAAAGTCTCTCAAGCTGAGGATATTCTTTCAGTTGCTTCTGCTGTGCTTCAGCAAGCTCTGATAGATTTTTCACACCATACTTTGCCACTGTATCATCCTGGGTTCCAATTGAGCGTCCTTCGGATAAGAGAGCTTCAGCAATGTAGCAATCGAAATCACTATCAAAATTATCGGAAGCTTTACTATCCCAAACAGCTTTCATCATGAAGTTATTATACCTCACCACGCAAACTTTGCTGTATGGGTTTTACTTGTTGGAATTTCCGAAGAAGATTATGAAGATTTTATTGAATGCTTTTTAAGCCATAAGGAAATTTCTTCGATTTCTGGTTTGGAATTTTCAATATAAAGAGCATATTCTACAATTTCCTTTTGCTCAGCATTAAACGCATATCCATTTAATGCAAGAAATGTCATGACAGAAAATATAGCTGTCCGCTTATTACCATCAATGAACTGATGATTCATGAGAAGCGAATGTACTAATGCCGCTGCTTTGTCAAATAGAGATTTATAAAGATCAACTCCATCAAAACTTGTTTGAGGACGCATCACTGCGGATTCTAGCAGATCAAAATCGCGAAGACCATGTGAGCCACCAAATGCATCAATTTGCATTTGATGAAGCAGCAGAACATCTTTTACTGTCAAATATTTCATGTAAGATGAGATTATTTCTTCGCAAGTTCGGCAAATGCTTTGGCATACCGTTTAAGAAGGTTTTTTGCAACTGAATATACTTCTGGATCAATTACCTCTTCAATTACCTCTTGAGGATTAAAATCAATAATTAACCGTTTTTTTTCAGGTTCGAACTGCACTTTTGCAACGTCAACATCTCCCACTTGTTTTAAAATTTGACTTGAAATAGTGAGTGCTTTAGAATTTCCAACCGTGATTAATTTTTGCATCATATTATAACGATGTTATAACGATATGAGGCTTCTGTCAAGAGGTTAGTTTCTTTGTCTCAAAAAGGCGGGGTTTCTTAAGTCAGAACTTCCTTTTGAATTCAATATCTATCAAAGATTTTGAATAAAACAAAATCTTTTTTAAGTCATCAAATACAGATTTATTATATTTCCTACGGATTTTTAATGCAAGCGAGGCTATTTATGGTATGTTATACTTTTCTGATGAATAAAAAGTATCTTCTTGGTATTGGAATTCTTTTTATTGTAGCTATCGTAGGTATTATTACTTGGAAAAGCATAAAGAATGCTCATCCTGTAGGTACTAGCAAGTCACTGGCTCATCAAAGAGCGCCACTTCCCAAAGAAGTTACTGTTACCCTCAGTAAAACAGGCTTCTCCCCTTCTCAAGTCACTATTACTGTTGGTTCTGCTATAAATTGGAAGAATATTAGTGGTTCACAACAAACAGTCAATTCAGATAACTATCCAACAAATCAGTTACACAGAGAATTGAATTTTGGAATATTTGCGAGTGGTTCATCAGTAACATATACATTTAAGAGGCTTGGGACATACGGATACCATAATCAATTGAATCCTAAACAACACGGGGAAATAGTCGTTAAATAAACTTGTGGTCTTAGTTAACCTCAATACCACTCACCATAGCATTATCGGTAACTGTTGTGAATTGTATTGATATCTTTCCATTTGAGTCTGCAGTGACAGGGAATTCTTCAATCACTGCTTTGTCTGCTCCTCCTGCTGTTGCATAAACATCAAAGTTGGTAAGGACTTGTGTTCCATTGATTGAGACATTAAAGATTCTGCTTCCATCTCCTCCTTGATTGCTACTGAGAGCTGTCCCCCAGTATAGTTCACTGAAGTGAAGCCTGACGGTGTGGCTACTATTGGGTGCAAAATTGGAGAGGTTGTAGGTAAAATTACCATATCTGACTGTTTGGTAGACTGATTCTGGTGCAGGACTGGTGACTCCTGTTGTGTCGATACTTGCTGTTGTTGAGAATGTACTTCCTCCGGTACTATCGATGTCTGAAACGAATGATCCTTCTGTATCTCCGCCTGCGTTGATGGCCTCACTTGTAATGGGTGTTGGGGTAGGTGTTGGGGTTGTGGCAGGTGATCCACTATCTACTTCTATACCATTTACCATTGCGTTATCGACAATTGATGTGAATTGTACTGTGATATTTCCATTACTATCTGATGTTGCTGGTACTTCTTCAACAACTGCTTTATTTGCTCCTCCTGCTGTTTGGTAGATGTCAAAGTTACTAAGAGCGGTTGTCCCATTGACTGAGACATTGAATACGCGAGAACCTACTCCACCACTATTCCCATTTGCTCCAAAGTATACTTCGTTAAAGTGAAGACGAAGTGTGTAGGCGGTATTTGGTGTGAGATTTGGGACTGTGTAGGTGAAGTTACCAAAACGGACCGTTTGATAGACTGCTTGTGGTGCTGGGTTGGTAACTCCACTTGTGTCGACTGTTGCACTTGAGGAGTACGTACTCCCTCCACTGAATCCTGTGTCTGCTGCAAAACTTCCAACTGAACTTCCTCCTGCATTAATGGCTGTGACGAGAGAACTCGCTTGGGCTATTCCAAAGTTTTCAGTTGTATTTGCGCTCAATGCGACAGTTGCTGGATTGGTGGTGGTTGCTGTGTACCCACTTGGTACAGTCAATGTATCTATATATGTCCCTGATTCAAGATTTGAGAATGTGTAATTCCCGTTACTATCCGTAGTAGTACTTTGCCCGGTATTCAGGGTTACTACCGCTCCCGAAACGCCATTTTCTCCTGTATCTTGAAATCCATTCTTATTGACATCGTTATATACTTTTCCTGTTAACGAATAACTTTCAGTTATGGTAAATGTTTTGGTATTAGCTGTTTCAGGTACTCCTGAATTATCTACTGACCAGTACGTAATTGTATGACTACCTGCACCTGTTGCGGTGAAAGGAGTTGTATATATCTGTTGTGAACCACCATCGATTGTGTAATGCGTACTTGCAACGCTAAATCCTGATGCTGCACTTGCTGAAAGAGTCACTGTTGTTGGATCCGCATAGGTTCCATCAGAAAATGGTGTTGGTGAAAGACTTGCTGTTGTTACTGGAGTTTGATGATTGTACTGTAAAGCAACTACCTCTGTCTGATCTCCTGTAATAGCAATATTATTTAAATTAAATGTATTATATATACTACCACTTGGTGGGGTAATGATAAAATTACTAAAGCTATTACCAGATGTTGGGAATAGCCAAACTGTTGTGTTCCCAGAGTTGTCAGTGGGTTGACTGCTATTAAACGTTGCTGATATGACGGTCCCATTTATATTATTTGCCAAAGCTATTAAGGGCTCACCAAAATCACCTGCGCTAACTACTGCCCCGCTAACAGCATTATTCAACGGATCTTGAACATGAATAATTACCTTCTTTGCTGGAAGTGTAAAGTTAAGAGTTGTATTTTGAGACAACGTATAAGAGTTATCTTGAATAAGATAACTTGTCGGGATATGTAAAGTATTAGAAGAATTAGTATAAGTGAGCTGAAGTTGTTGAGTACTAGGAGCAACGGTAATTGAATAAGCACCTGAAGCATCTGTAGTAGATGTGTTGTTTCCAAAAGAAACCACTTGTCCTGGAAGAGGATTACCTGAAGCGTCATTTACATGTCCACTTAAAGTTACTGGTTGTTGTTGCATAATTATTGTTTTAGTTGTATCAACCGTAATGTGTATGTTGTTAAGACTTGTTTGTAGATAGTTACTACCAGTTGGTGGGTTCGCTGTAAAGTTAATAAAACTATTACCATTTGTAGGGAATAACCAAACCACAGTATTCCCTGAAGAATCTGTTGGTTGACTAAAATTATATCCTCCTGAAATTAAAGTTCCTGTTATACTATTACCTAATGAAACGGAAGGTTCTCCAAATTCTCCTGCATTTACAACAACTCCGTTAACAGAATTATTTAATGAGTCTAACGCTTGAACAGTCACTTTTTTAGCAGGTAGTGTAAAATCTAGGCTTGTATTCTGATTAATAGTAAATGAGTTTTTCTGGATTAAGTAGTTATCTGGAATATTTAAATTATAGTCTGGTGGATTTCCTGAGGAATAACTAAGTTGTAGTTGATGTGATCCAGGTGCAACAGTTATAGAGTAACTACCCGTTAAATCAGTTGTTGAAGAGGTATTGTCTAATGATACTATTTGATTTGGAACAGGATTACCAGCAGCGTCAAAAACATGTCCACTTAAAGTTACTGGCAGTTGCATAGTTACTGTTTCTGTAGTATCGGTTGTAAAATGGGCATTGGAGAGAGTTGTTGTAAGAAGAGCACTTCCACTTGGAGGAGTAACACTAAAGTTAGCAAAATTACTACCGGAGACTGGGAATAACCAAACCACAGTATTTCCTGAAGAATCTGTTTGCTGACTATTAATATATGAAGCAGAGACAAGTGTCCCATTAAAGCCTCCACCAATTGCAAAAGTTTGATTACCAAATTCTCCTGCGTTAACAACAGCTCCATTTAATGGACTATTTGATGAATCTTGCACATGAACTGTCACCTTTCTTGCTGGAAGAGTTATATCAAGTGTTATATCCTTAGTAAGAGGAAAAGAATTATTTTGAATGGTGTAATTATTGGGGACATTCAAGTTGTAATTTGGGGGATTACCAGCGGCATAGCTGATTTGGAGCTGGTTTGTTGAAGGGGCTACACTTATCGAATAATTGCCTGAAGAATCTGTCGTAGATGTTACATTATTAAAGGAAATCACTTGATTTGGGACTGGATTACCCAATTCATCATAGATATGACCTTTCATTGTTACCGTTCCTGAAGGTGTAAGTATAAAATTTAAACTGGTATTAACAGAAATATTTTGGCTAAATGCAATCGCAGAAGAAAAACTACTTCCGGTAGCAGGTGTTACTTGAACATTGTATATTCCTGATGGTATTGAAAGACTATAATTTCCCGTAGTTGGATCTGTTGTTGTACTATCGTTATTTGAATCATTTACGCTAATTGTAGCACCACCAATAGAATTGCCTGAGGAATCTTTCACGCTGCCTGAAAGCATAACTGTACTCGCATGAGCATATGTTGGAAAACCTAAAAAGAAGACTAGGAAGAGTAACGGAGAAAATAATAAAAATAGTTGCCGCCTCATTTTGATTTATTTCATTATTATGATTATCTATAATCATACGTGTCAAGTAAGAAAAATGTATTCTTCTGCATCTATATATTTCAATTAAATTAAGATTTGCGCGGTTTATTAATTATTCATTACTACTTGTCCGTTCTTGAAGGATAAATGTAGTGGTTTATCATTCATAATTGCTTCATATGCAAAAACTGTTAATGAGGACTGCGTATATGTTGAAGCCTGTATAATTGATTCTTTTGCATCACTTTTATCTCCTTTCGTATATTCCAATATAGCTAAATCAGTCCAGAGTGAGCCATCTTGAGGATATCTGGGTAATGCTTCATTTTTAATAAAATTAATACTTGTCTGTGAATCACCATAAAATAAAGCTAATCCGGCCAAATTTTCGTATGTTTGATAATAATCGCCATATTGTAGCCCCTTTATAAAGGCTTTTTTAGCAGATTTGTACTCGCCTAAAGAAAAATAAGCCACACCCAAACTCGTATAATTACCTGTATTGGGGAAAAGTTTTATAGACCGTAATGCATGAATTTTTGCTTCTTCAAAATTGCCTTGTTGGAAATACACAAAACTTAAATTATATTCCAGATCATACGCATCCTGCGATATTTGAATATCATGACTTACCAAAGTAAATTCATCTCGATAATCAAAACTTCTATAAAATGTTCTAATAGACAAAAGTAATAAGAGTAGGAATACAGATATAATAATAAATGAATTTTTTAGATTTATATGAAAGACTTCCAAAAGAACACCGATCATTCCAAGAGTTCCAACAATCGGAAAATAAAACCAACGTAATGCAACTGTCTTGTCTAAAGGAATAAGTTGTAAATGTATTAGTATTCCAGCAAGAAACCAAATTGCAAAAAATATATAGATAGTAAAAAATTTATGAGAATGTTTTTTATAAAGAAAAATAGCAAAACCTGCAATTCCTCCTAGGAATAGCAAATCAAAGAGAAGTGGGAGATAGAAATGATTGAAATCGATGGTGGTAATAACCCATTGATATGAAGATGACACTTGGATAGGGAATATAAACGTCTTTAGATAAAAAATGAAAATTTCAGGAATATTTAAAAGACGTGTTGAAAAATCTAATTTTTCAATAGGTGCATTTGCGATAGTTTTTGTTAAAAAACCAATAGCACTTATTCGTGCACCTATATAAATAACTACAAACGGCAAAGTATACATTATCCAACGGGAGAAGTCTTTCCGTTTAAAGATAAAAATATACACACTTGATATAAAAAGAAATAAAACCCCAGTCTCTTTAGAAAGTAACGAAAGAAAGAGTAAAATACTAACAGTGAGAATTGCTTTTTTGGAATTAAAACGTTGTATTGTCCATAAGGAAATAATTCCAAAAAAGAAAAATAATGCTTCCTGCATGTCTGAGTTATAGAGAGCGACTTCGCTATTAATAGGATGTACCAAGAAAATAAGAGCAAGCAAAAACGCTATAGATTTTTTGAAAAATTGTTTAAAGACTAAAAACACAAAACAAGCATTAACAATATACAAAATGATTAAAATGAAATGGAATCCAAATGCACCAGCACCAAAAAAGGTATATATTAAGGAGAACATCGCAGCAGGTATAGGTCTATAAAACGCTCCACCGAGTTTTTGTCCTCCACCACTAAAGAATGTTCCTCCTGAAAAAAATTGGGGAAAATTACTTATGGAATGGATGATGGGGTTATCAGTAATTTGCAAAAAATCATCCCCAACAAAACCATTAAAAACCCCGTTAAAAAAAACAATCAGTCCAATTAAGATAATGAAATGAATTGCTTTTATGGTAGTAAACGGAACAAAATAGCTTTTAAATGAAAATTCCTCTTCCTTCTGTTCATGCTCTGGCATGTAACTATATTATAATAGTATGCCGTTCAGTTCAAATGGGAAACTATGTTTGCAGAAAGTCTATTTAGACTAAAGTATAGTTTGGGCTGATTTGACAGCATAAAGTTCAATTACGTTGCCGCAAAAATGCGGGGATGTCCCATTCGTCTTCGGCGCTTTTTTCTTCCTTCTTCTCTTCCTGCTGAAGCGGCTGCATGGATTGCTGCGGTGCAAAGGGATTATGATCATCTTGCTGCTGCTGATCTTGTTGATTTTGATTTTGTTGCGGCTGGGGCTGCATAAAAGGATCCTGACGGCTCAAAGGAGTTTGAGAGATTTGAGGTGTTGGCTGAGGAATGACAAATTGCTGCAAACGCTGTTTTGCTTGATCAAATCCTGTTGCCACCACAGTAATACGAATCTGATCATGCATGGTTTCATCAATTGTTGCACCAAAAATAATATTTGCATCAGGATCTGCGGCCGCTGAGATAATTTTTGCTGCTTCATCAACCTCGGACATTGTAAGATCTGATCCACCAACAACATTGAACAGAACTCCTCGCGCGCCATCCATAGATATTTCAAGAAGCGGTGACGCAATTGCTGACCTGGCTGCAGTTTGTGCGCGATTCTCACCGATTCCTGATCCGATACCCATGAGCGCAGATCCTGCATTTACCATAATATTGCGAACATCGGCAAAGTCTACGTTAATCAAACCTGGCAACGTAATAATTTCAGAAATTCCCTGTACCCCTTGGGTCAACACAGAATCCGCAACTTTGAACGCATCGAGAAGTGACAATTTCCGATCAACAACATCAAGAATTCTCTGATTTGGAATAACAATCAATGTATCGACTTTGTCTTTGAGGTTATCAATACCCTCTTCTGCTGACACCATCCGGCGGGTGCCTTCAAACATAAATGGCTTGGTAACCACAGCGACTGTCAGTGCGCCGACTTCTTTTGCGATTTCTGCAACAATTGGCGTTGCACCGGTGCCTGTACCGCCGCCCATTCCTGCGGTAAGAAAGACCATATCTGATCCGTCAAGGGTTTGTTTGATCTTCTCTCGTGATTCTTCCGCTGATTCTCGTCCGATTTCTGGATCGCCTCCTGAACCGAGACCTTTGGTGAACTGATCACCGATTTGGATTTTGGTGTCTGCTTTATTAAGGAGAAGTGCTTGCGCATCTGTATTGACTGCAACAAAATCAACACCATGGATGTTCCCTGCAGAAATCATGGAGCCAATAGCATTGCTTCCGCCGCCACCAATTCCCATGACTCTAATTTTTGCAAAATTTGTTGCTTGAGGTCTAATTAACATACGTGTGGATGTTCCACAAATCCTACCAGATGTCTATAATAATTGCAAGCGGGGAAAAGTTACGGAATGAAGCTTTTTACTAGATTAACAACCTTTTTCAAAACTTTGGCAAACATAAAATTACCTCCGGGAAATCCAATTCGAATTGATGAATCTTTTGTACTAGAGACACTCATACCGTAACGAACCAAACCAACTGCTGTAGAAAATGCCGGATGCTGTACTTCATCAATAATTCCTTTTACGTCAGTCGGCATGCCGATTCGAACCGGCATCGCAAGAGTTCGACGGGCTGCTTCACGAAGACCAACGGTTAAGGCTCCCCCGCCGGTAAATACTACCCCTGCAGGAGTTTGAGCTGCAAAACCGCTCTTTTTAATCTCAAGTGCAATCATCGTACAAATTTCATTCAGACGAGGACGGATAATGCCATCTACCAATGTCTTTTGAGAAACTTTGCGGATATCTTCAGATAAATTCAATGAAGATAAATCGATTTCATCAGAGGGTTTTTGTTCTTTTTCGCCTTCATCAGAACGGACAATTCGTTTGCTTTGCGTCTGTGAGAAGTACAATTTAATTTTTTCAGCGCTTTCCAAAGAAATACGAAGACCAATCGCCAAATCATTTGTCACATGACGGGCACCGATTGCAAGAACTGATGAATATGCCATCGAACCTTCCGTGTAAATCGCGATATCTGTTGTGCCTGCTCCGATGTCGACCAATACAACTCCCAATTCTTTCTCGGTATCAGATAAAACAGAAAGCGAGCTTGCATAACCACTGAATGCAAAACTATCTACATCGACACCTACTTCTGAGAATGCTTTTTCGAGATTGCGTAATGAAACGGTATTTGCCGTAACAATATGTGTATCAACTTCAAGACGAGTCCCAGCCATCCCAACAGGATCTTTGATGCCTTCTTGTCCGTCAACGATATAATTTCGAGGCAGAACATGAATAATATCACGAGTTGAAGGGATAGAGATTGCCTTTGCAGCATCAATCACTCGTTGAAGATCATTTTCAGTTATCTCGCCGTTTGGCGTGGCAACTGCGACAACACCACGAGAATTTTGACAGCTTATCTGACTGCCACCAAGAGAAACAATGACATGAGAAGCAGAATATCCAGCCATTCGTTCCGCTGATTCAAGAGAACTATTAACAGCATGAACAGCTTCTTCAATATCAACAACCTGTCCTTTACGGATACCCTGAGATTTTACTTCAGAGACTCCTAAGACACTAATGACATTTTCAACAACTTTTGCAATAACAGTGACAATTTTATAGGTGCCAACATCAATTGCGACAATAATTCTACCTTCCATAATTTTAAACGCGGAAACAAGCCAAACTTAACGCAAAATAAAACAGAACACCCCGCGTCTTTCCGCGTACAGTTTCGCGTAGTTCTGTGCAATTCACTTAAAATTTAAGGTTTTAAGACAATAACCGGCTGATCAAACCTTAAATCTAATGTACTAAACTGTCTCCCTTCCATTGTAAGATGAGAAAGGATGTATTGTAAAGAGGCTATTTGTATCATTATATCTTTTTGCGAAGAAAATGTCACTTTGCCCCCATTCTGCAGTGTAATAACGTAAGAACCATTTCCATTTTGTATCGACGTGTATGCTATTTGATCTTTATTAAGACTATTTTGTAAATTAATGTATGTTTTATCCTGTTGATTCGATTGACTTGGGTGAGTTACTTTTGTAATTGAAGGGTAAAGCTTTTGCATCTTTGCTTCAAAATAGTAAAAAGAAATGCCACCCGCGATGATAATAACGATTATCAAAACAAGTGAAAGAAAGACAATCTTTTTTACAAATCGTTTGCGTTTACGCGGAAATTCTTGTTTCTTTCGCATACTCTACCTCCTTTATAATTTTTTCTGCTGCATCAAGATGGATCAGTTTTTTTGCTTCTTCCTTATGATTTTTGTAAGATTCTAAACTGATGAACATCTGTGTAACTTTCTGTAATAATTGTTCCGATGTCGTCTCTAATTGATCAACAATTTCTGCCAAACCGATCTTCTGCACAAATTGAGCATTGGACAATTGTTCATTGTGCTGACCATACGGAAGAGGTATGAGAAGACTTGGCTTGCCAAGATACAAAAGTTCTGTAACGGTATTGATACCGGAACGTGAGATTACTAAATCTGCCTGCAAAAGATTGTTAAGAACTTCATCAGCAGTAAGAAATTTTTTGAGAATATATTTCTTTTGTAATGATGCAGGTAGTTTCATTTTTTGTTTTTCCAAACGGGCAAAATCACCGAATTCTTTGGCATCTCCCGTCTGATGAATGATAGTATACTTTTCTAAAAGTTCGGTTAAGCACCCTTCAATCAGTACATTGATACCATGCGCTCCCCCACTCCCCCCAGTGATGTAGATGAGAGAAGAATCTTTTTTACTAGTCCCTGATCCCTGTTCCCTAGTCCCTAGAATAAACTCCTTCCGCAACGGATTACCCGTCAAAACAGTTTTATTTTGGGGGAAATAAGGTAGTGACTCTTCCCAGGAAACACATATTTTTGTCGCAAATCGCGAAGCAAATTTATTAGAAAGTCCTGCATGAAGTGTCTGCTCATGGATGACAGTTGGCACACGCTTCATTGCTGCTGCCAGAACAATGGGTATCGCTACATATCCTCCAAAAGATAACACGACATCTGGTTGATAGGTATTGAGTATTTTTTGCGCTTGGGTAAAACCAACTGGTAGTTTCAAAAGAGATGAAAAGGTATGTTTAGTAAATTTTCGTTGTAATCGTCCTGTTGTTATTGTTTCAAAAGGTAAGTTAAGGCGTTGTGCTGTCTGATATTCCAATGAAAGTGCGCTGTCGCCTTCGAAGGTGTGCTTGCGTCCAACAAGGAGAACTTCCCACTCCTTTGGCATTTGCTCAATAACGGCAAGTGCTGGTGAAAAATGCCCGCCTCCACCCACGGCTATCAAAACCTTCATACATTAAGTATATCATTCTTGTGAAAAATTAAAACTGAAGAGTGTTACATTTTATTTCGATGCCTGCTTGGAGATATTGAGAAGAATTCCGATTGACGCCAGATCAATGACCAATGCTGATCCACCATAGGAAATAAAAGGCAGAGGTACTCCTGTCAATGGCAGAAGAGCAGTCATAGCCGAAAGATTAACAACAACTTGCATCCCGATAAATGCGATAATTCCCCCTGCAAGTAATTTGCCAAACGTATCTTTTGCGCGTCCGGCAATAAAAATACCCCGCCAAATAAGACTCGCAAAAACAAGAATAAGAATCACAGATCCGACAAAACCTAATTCTTCTGCAATAATTGGAAAAATTGAATCAGTAACATTTTCCGGAAGATATGCATATTTCTCAATCGAATTTCCAATACCAAGTCCAAAAAGTCCTCCGGAACCAAGTGCGATAAGAATTTGTTTGACTTGATATGACGTTCCACTTATAGAGCTACTTAAATTAAGAAAACTTGTCAGTCTGTGCAATCGATACGGTTCAAGCATGATATAAAAAAATCCAATCACACCGACGACTGGAGCAGCAACGAAAAATTGGAAGATATTTCCACCTGAAAGAAAATAAACAATTGCTGATTCACAAAGGATAATTGATGCAGTCCCAAGATCAGGCTCAAGCATAACAAGAAATAATATCGCACCCATTAATAAAAGAAAAGCAAAAAATCTCCCCTTTTCTTTTTGAGAGAACCAGGCGGCGAGATAAATTGCCAGACCTAGTTTCACAAATTCCGCTGGCTGAAGCGTGAAAAAACCGAAATTCACCCAGCGATTTGCTCCTTTTGCGCCAGATCCAATATGCGGAACGAAAACTAAAACTAACAATACGAGCGCAATGACGAGAAGTGGCAACGCGAGATTGTATAACTTGTGATAATCAATTCGATAAAAAATAAATAACGCAAAAAATCCTAATCCAGCCCATACAAGCTGACTTTTGATATAGGCATATTTATCACCAAAAAGATCATATGCAATGACAGAAGACGCATCATATACCATTAATAAACCAAATAATGCCAATGCGAGCGTCAAAGCAAAAAGGACGGAATCAAATTTACCAATAGAAATTTTTTTGAAATGAAATCTATGTTTCATAGGCAGCAATATTATTAATTATATAGAGATGAAGAATTAATTGGAACACAGTGTTAAATTAGTGCGATAAAAACTCCCAGAACTGCAAGAAGAAATCCAATTAACCATGCGCGCATGACGATTTTCGGTTCTTCCCACCCCTTCTTTAAAAGATATAAATGCAAAGGTGCAGCTGGCATCACTCTGCGCCCAAGATATTTTTTACTCAGAAGTTGAATCAATGATGAGCCAACTTCAATGACAAAAACTCCTCCTATTATGATCAAAGCAAACGCCTTCCCAGTGAGAAGTCCCGTAACCGCGAGGGCTGCTCCGAGCGAAAGTGATCCTACATCACCCAACCAAAGTCTAGCTTTATAAATATTGAAATAAAGAAATGAAGCGGTGCTACCGATAAGAACAGCGATAAAAATCCCCAATGGCTGATCAAGCTGTACGGAACTAATTGCAAGAAACGCGAGCAAACAAATAATCAACAAGCCTGTCGCCAATCCATCAAGTCCATCGGTAATATTAAATGCGTTAACAAAACTTACAATCACACATGCCGCAAAAGGAATAAAAAGCATCCCCAGGAAAAGGAGTCCTGCTCCATGAATAAAAATAAAATCATAATGTAATTGAAAATAAAAAACTGTGGCGATAATAAATGCCAAAATCCATTGAATAAGAAATTTGTAGCGGAACCGCAATCCGAAGAATTTTTCCTGTCCTGGAGAAGCTAATTTTTTCAAATCATCATAGAATCCCAGAACACCAAAACTGATGAATGAGAAAAAAATTACAAATACTTCCCATGGATTTATCTTCACATTAAATATCCCATACGACCACGACGTCCAAATGATAACAACAACAATAATAAGAAGTCCTCCTCCAAAAGGGGTCCCAACTTTCCATGAATTAAATTTATCAAAAAGCGGCGTTCTTTTATTAAACATATCTTTTGTAACTTGATTGTGGCGGCGGAGTTTTACTTTGTAGAGAAAATCGATAAAGGGGACAAGAAGAATCGCGGTAATCAGTGACGATGAGAGCATAAGCCCCAACAGCTGTATCATACTATATATTATACTCCTTTATATTCTGTGAGGAAACACTAGAGTTT
>Ga0265338_10006732_pt1 | contig 14513 bp, 13 predicted proteins | sample 42126metaG_FD_193579 | JGI IMG/M metagenome (GOLD analysis project Ga0265338, IMG submission 193579) | Rhizosphere microbial communities from Carex aquatilis grown in University of Washington, Seatle, WA, United States - 4-21-26 metaG | ecosystem: Host-associated > Plants > Roots > Rhizosphere... | reverse complement strand
ACCGCGACTTACTAACCATTCACCTTCTCATGCTGTTGCCATCGGTTGCCCACTCTTATTCTAGAAAAGCGATTCGAATGCGATCGAAAGCCGCGAATGTGATCTATCTTCCGCATGTGCTGGAGTGCCTGATGCCCAGTCAAGCACGATATTTCATAAGCGACTCCTCAAAGGTGCCACGCTTTGCCGGAATCCCTCAAGCAGCTTTTAAGGATTCGAGTGGTACATTTGCAGCTTTCTCGAAACACTTGCTTCGGCCGAGTCGCGTCACGCCTTCGTGCTTCACCAAGAATGCATGATAATTGATATTTATGATTAGATTGTACAAAGCATCGGTAACCGGCACGAAAGCAAGCATCTCACCCCCAGTTCGACTGTGATCGGTCGTTATTGCGAGACATAGCAATTTCGGAGGGAGATCGTCTATGGGCTGCAAAAGCGAAATCGTAACAGCAATCACTGACCCGACCATGTCTAGAATTTCGCGCTATGAGATAGCGCCTCTCGGTCTCTAGAAATTCGGAAACAGCTTACTATGATCATTGAGCGCCGAACGCAGCAGCTGGCTATAGAAGATCTCTCACGAACCATATTGCCAGCGTGTTCTTGGCTGTATAAACAGCATTTTCTCCGATCGCATCTAAACAAAGCTGCATATAATGATCGCCGCGCATATTCTCCCTTTGAAATCTGCGTCAATGGTCTTCTAGTTCCCAAACTCGACGCCTTCAAGAGTGATGGGCGAAAGCTGGTTTCCCCTTTACTGGAGGCACAAGTGCGGTGAGGGTACTATTGCTCAGCAGATCAGATTGGCATGGCGGCGCTCCACGGGCAACCTATCAGCTCCACGTCGCGTTGCTCGAATCTGGCTGTAACTCCATGATGCTGGCAATGGACAAAACGACTAACGATGAGCGCGTTTATTCCGCAACACGATGTTCGTTCATTAACCGCTGGCGCAATCGACTAGACCGATCCTTTCTATTGCTTGCTCGCGCTGGCTGGCATCCCCCAAGGAAGGCATTTTCATTCCAATATTTCGGCGTCCGCTTGGCGAAAATGATCAATCGTTTCGATGTCGATGTCGTTAACATACATTGGGCAGCAAATGGTTTTCTGCGCATTGAGGACTTGCGTTTCGTAACGAAACCCATCGTTTGGACGCTTCATGACATGCATCCTTTCACTGGAGGGTGCCATTATAGTGCTGGCTGTCGAGGTTTCGAATCGGATTGCAGGAACTGTCCGATCCTAGGACCGCTCTTACCTATATTGGATGCTTCGTGGGTCCATAGAAGGAAGCGGAAATACTATCCTCGAATTGCGGCTGTTATTGCGCCAAGTCGTTGGCTGACACGGTGCGCGGAGGCAAGCAGTATCTTTCGAGGTTCGAGTTTCCACACAATACCAAATTCTGTAGATATAAAGACTTTCTCTCCTGGCTCTAAGCCGCAGGCGCGGCGAGCGTTGGGGATTGATCCCGAGGCCAAGTTCGTGGCTCTATTTGGTGCTTCGAACGCGGACAAAGACAAACGTAAAGGAATTCATCTCTTAAGAGACGCCCTCGAAATTTTTAGCACGCATTCGTCTTCGGATGGGTTCCAATTGTTGGTGTTCGGGAATGAACGACCTCGGTTGGACATCGTCTCTAGCTTTTCGATTACGACGTTGGGCCACATACAGGATGACGCGAGACTCGCATTAGCATACCAAGCGGCGGACATTTTCGTGCTTCCATCGTTAGAGGACAATCTCCCAAACACGATGCTCGAAGCCATGGCATGTGCGCTCCCGTGTGTCGCAAACAGCGTCGGCGGCATGCCGGACCTAATAGTCGATGGTGTTAATGGATTTCTGAACCGCTCGAATTCAGCCGAAGGCCTCGCTAAAGAAATCGTTCGTGCGATTGGGTTCGGGCCGCGATTGCTTGATCTGGGTCTAAACGCCCGCAAAACGATCATGCAAGAATGCACGGCTACAAAGCAAGCTCTCGCTTATTCGGAAGTTTTTCGGACATGTGTTCAAAGTCAGTCAACTCCCAATCGCGAAGATTAGCGGTTGTGCGGTTATCAAAGAGAGTGTCTACGTCGTTACTCCGGGTTAACGCTCGCTGGTTCGGTTAAGAAGGGGCCTACAACTTATAGACACACTCAGATTCACACTGATGCCTTCAGCAAAGCTGGATTTCAAACGCGAGATTCGCATACCGAAAGACTTATTTGTCCTTTCTATCGTTTTCACGTTGGCGGTGCTCTTACAAGCGATGGCCGCCTTAGATTCGGGATACCTTCTCCTTCCATTGTTCTGCGCCTGTCTATTTGCCATGTGCTTCGTGAGTCCACCAGCAGTCGGATCCTTTTTCCTGTTTGGATGGGTATTGTTGCCCGCAATGGACGACTTACCGTTTGGGCCGTTGCAAAGGGTTCCAGCGACATCTCTTGTCGCGTTGGCGGTACTATTAGGTCTTGCCGCCGCTCGGATCAGGAATGGTTCATGGCGAAAGCTTTGCCGGTATCCGGTTCTCTTCTACATTGCCCTATTTCTTATAATATTTGCGGACGGCTACGCAGGTATAGTGTTTCATGACAAATGGGGTAATCTGCTGGTTAGGACGTTAGCGTGGCAAAAGTTTATTTCATGCGCCTCAATGTTCGTTTTCGGTCTTCTATGCTGCAGGGATCCAGAAGATTTTAGTCACATCACGCGCCTGATACCAATCTGGTTTCTCCTCTATTTGATCTACACTCCGATCAGCGCGTACCTAACTTTCATACAACACTTGGTAGGCGTCGCATCATCGTATAATGTTGGACTTGAGTACGGAACCCTCAATGCCAACACCTTTGGACAAGGCGCATGCGTCGCTGCCGTAGCTGGGTATATACTGTCGTCATGGACAAGAAGACCCATAATCATTCGTGGTTTCTACTTCGGTCTTTTTCTGTTGGCGACCACAGTCGTGCTTGTAACGGCGTCACGACAGAGCGCAATAGCGCTGGTATTCGGTCTTTGGGTCGCCATCGCACATCGCCGTCTGCTGGTGGGCTTTGTATTGGCGGCTGTAGTCCTGGCGTTTTTAGGAGGAGTCAGAAATCGCGTTCTAGCAACCCCGACGGAGGATGTTTTGCTCGGCCGCTTTGAGGATTTGAGCAAACCTGGTGAAGAATGGAGCACGCAGAGTGCGGTACAGCGCACTCGTGAGATCAACGCCGCACTCGTTCATTTGTGGGATCACCCGTTAGTAGGATTCGGGTTTGGCGGATATGCATTGACGCAAGCCCTTCCGGACATCGCGTCAAAAACTGAGGTGAATGAAACGACCGTTCTAAATGCGTTATCCGACGAAGGATATTTTCTGGTTGGCGAGCACAACTTTCCTATAGCGTTATATATGGAAACCGGACTTGTGGGGTCTATCTCGTTCTTTGCCCTTTTGATTGGGTCATACGTAATTTTCCGGCGGCGACTCGCTACTTTAATCATCATCGATAAGATCGAACCCGTTTTGATGGATCGTTGTGTGGTTAGCATAGGGGCGTCAATCTTTGTGCTTCAGAACATAAGTGGCGGCCTTTCGATGGGGTCCATGAGTACACTGCTTTTTCTGGTCGGAGCGATGTTGGCTGGCTTTGGATGGCGGCCTAGGATTAACACCCAAGTCCAAAGCGAGTGAACTCCACGCCTCCCGATATCGTCCGTTGAAACCTCCTAAGGCGGCGTCGATGATTATGGCTTGAAAATGAAGATGACATGGTTCGTTCTCACCCTTCTTCTTATGGACATCAAAACCACAACTGACATTCAACTATAGGAAAGATCATCAATGGCACAAAAAAGAACAGCGTTAGTTTGCGGAGCGGGCGGCTTCATCGGCGGCCATTTAGTAAAAAGGCTAAAGCATGAGGGTTATTGGGTTCGTGGTGTCGACGTGAAATACCACGAATATGCGGCAACCGATGCTGATGAGTTTGTTTTAGGCGACCTCCGGGAGCAGAAGGTCTGCCGCTCCCTCTTTGATCGCACTTATGAGGAAGTCTACCAGCTGGCGGCCGATATGGGCGGCGCTGGCTACATCTTCACAGGGGAACATGACGCGGACGTCATGCATAACTCGGCCATAATCAACCTAAACATGGCAGAGCTCTGCAAAACCCATCGAGTCGGCAAGCTCTTCTATTCTTCGTCCGCCTGTATGTATCCCGAGCATAATCAGCTCGATCCAAGTAATCCAAAATGCTCAGAAGACTCCGCATATCCCGCCAATCCGGATAGTGAATACGGATGGGAAAAACTTTTCAGCGAACGGCTCTATCTTTCATACTGGCGGAATCATGGCCTCCAAGTACGCATTGCGAGGTTTCATAATATATTCGGTCCTCTCGGAACATGGACTGGAGGCAGGGAAAAGGCCCCGGCAGCCGTTTGCCGCAAAGTCGTCGCCGCTACGGATGGCGGTGAAATCGAAATCTGGGGCGATGGAAAACAGACGCGGTCGTTTCTCTACATCGACGAATGTGTAGAAGCTGTTCGTAGGTTGGTGACTTCGGATTTCACAGGTCCTGTCAATATCGGCTCCGACGAAATGGTCACAATTGATGAGCTAGTTGATTTAGTCTGCGCGATCGCAAGCAAACATGTCATTAAAAAGCACATTCCCGGACCAACAGGTGTTCGAGGCCGAAATTCCGATAACCGCCTGATCTTTGAAAAGCTGAGGTGGAAGCCCACTGCCCCGCTTCAAGACGGGCTCGTGAAGTCTTATGCATGGATCAAGGAGCAGGCGGAGCGGCAAGTTCCACGACCCTGATCGCGGCTGCTCTTAAGAATTCGAATGCCTTCGATCATCGTCGGATTAAGTGGGGGCCTAGGAAACCAGCTATTTCAATACGCGATGGCGCTTTGTCTGTCCCTCAGAAACAACGCTTCGTTCGTCTTTGACCTCTATGGATTCGAGTTCGATCGGTACTATCAACGGACGTACGGACTGGCGCCGTTCGACATCGGCCATGTCGAGTTCGCGCGGTGTCCCTATCGGTTCACAACGGCTAGGGTACTGCGGTATTCGTCAAAGAAGCTTCCGATCGTACAGTCGCTTTCGAAACCTTGGTTTCTCGTCGAGAATTCCTCGGAATTTAGGGAGGATCTCTCGACAGTCACGATCACGCGACAGACCTACCTCATGGGATATTGGCAGGATGAAAGGTATTTTTCATCCGTCAAAGAAAAGCTGAAAACGACATTGTCACCTAGAGGTGCTCTTTCGCTCGCCAATGCGGAACTTTCACAGCGGATCCATGGCACAAATTCTGTGGCAATCCACTGCAGGCGCCTCCACACGGTAGGTGCAGCTGCTAACGCTGCATCGGCATCCGATGCCGAAAGGCGGTGCATTGCTCTCGGAACAGATTATTACCAGAAAAGTATCGAATATCTCTCCGAGCGACTGAATAACCCGCATTTCTTCGTTTTCTCGGACGCGCCCGAATGGGCAAGGCAGAATCTGCACACTCGCTTTCCGATCGCCATATTAGACCAGGGCCGTGGACCGGACTACGAGGACATCTTTCTCATGAGCCATTGCCGGCATCATGTAGTCGCAAACAGCTCCTTCAGCTGGTGGGGCGCCTGGCTGGCTTCAGACGAGGACCATATCGTGATCGCACCCAAGGACATTCAGTACATACCAAACATTCCCGAGCGCTGGATGCAACTTTAGCTCTTTCCGATTAAGAAGATGGTCGCCCTTGTCGAGGATTCGCCTAACACGTCCAGATTGCCCGAGTATCACCTGTCGGAGGCGGCAAAACAGATCAAGGGGCGCTATCTGTAGTGCTGCTGAATAGGGTTCGTTGACGCAATCTAATCCAAACTCGGAATTATCAATATGCTCCAAGAAATAAGGCGAATTGTGGGAGGAATCAAGAGAAGATATCTCCCGTCTGAAATCGACCGTTCGGTGCAGAAATGGAAAGCTGACAACGGCGACTACAAATTAAGGTATAATTATGATTTGAACGAGCAGTCATTTGCCATAGATTTGGGTGGATATCAGGGCCAATGGGCAAGCGACCTCTTCTCTCGTTTTCGATGTAGGATCGCAGTGTTTGAGCCTGTTCGCGAATTTGCCAAACAGATTGGCGAGCGCTTCAAATTCAACAAAAACATCGAGGTATTTGCCTTTGGATTGGGTGCTACCAACAGGTTCGAGCAGATGGTGCTTTGTGGTGACAGGAGCTCAGTCTTTCGGAAAGGGGATATTGCCGAGGAAGTTAAAATTGTGGATGCCGTTGAGTGGATTCTTGGGAGGCCGGAAAAGACCATTGATTTGATAAAGATAAATATCGAGGGCGGTGAATATGAATTGATCGAACGGCTTGTCATGGGAAATGTAATAACAAGAATTCGAAATCTGCAGGTTCAATTTCATCACCTGGGATCTGACTCGGAGAGGCGAATGGAACGCATATATGATTTGCTCCGTGTGACTCATAGAGCTGTCTACCAATATAAATTCGTCTGGGACAGCTGGGAGATTCGCACCAGGCCCAATGCCTCTCGATGATGCACAGGCAGCCCTTCCCAGGCACTGTTCGATCTACCTCCCTGGAGAAGTGACGTCCGGATTTAAGTGTCGGGGCCCACATTTGGCGGCATCCAGGGCAACAGACCTCCCTATGCTCCTGACAGCTTGCCACATACACATTCAACTTCCGAATCAACGAAATCGCGCCAACATTACGAGACATTGAGTATGAGAGCAGCGAAGGATTTCTTCCAGAGTGAATCATTAATGTTAAAGGAAGGGTGTACGCGTAATCGAAATTGACGTGCGACATCGGTTCGATGTTCAAAGTTCTATGCCCCAGATCTCTAATCGTGACGCGCTGGTGTTTATCAGACAACTCCGATGACTGATCGTTTCAGCAATTGCCTGATAACAGTTGCGATGCCGGTATATAATGCCGGCGTTTATTTGCGTACTGCAGTGTTATCGATCTTAAACCAGACTCATTTGAACTGGGAATTGCTCATTATCGATGATGGATCAACGGACACCTCGTTGGAAAGCATCGATGATATCTATGATCCGAGAATCAAGTTGCTCCGAGATCATTGCAATAAAGGGCTCGCGGCCCGTTTGAATGAGGCCGTCGATTTGGCACGAGGGCAATTCTTAGCACGAATGGATGGAGACGACATCTCCTATCCGGACCGGTTTGCGACTCAGATTGCACTGTTTCGCAGCGATCCACAACTTGATGTGGTTTCAGTTCGAGCAATCACGATTTCAAGAATGAATGAAATTGTAGGGATATTACCTTCGCCGCTTAACCACGCAGAGATTTGTGCCAAACCGTGGCGTGGGTTCTACTTTCCGCATCCAACTTGGATGGGAAGGATTGAGTGGTTTCGCAGGCATCGATACAGAACTCTTTTCCGCAATCCTATTTCAATCGAGGACCAAGAACTGCTGTTGCGTACCTATCGCGATAGCAAATTTGCTTGTGTGCCAGAAATCCAATTTGCCTACCGGATTCAAGACAGAATTCTATTAAAAAAACGCCTGAAGACCCGGCTGGCATTATTCAGAGTTCAAACGGCTAGCTTTCTCACCAACGGACAATATAGATTTACACTGATTGCTGGAGTTGTATTTGTTCTAAGAATTCTTTCTGATTTTGGGATCTTCCTTTCTCAGTTATCGGGTGCGAGTTCGACAGGGCAAAGTTCGTCAGTGCTAGAGAATCCCGCTACACAGCAATGGGGTCAATTGAAACGCAGGTTTTCGCCAGATAAGCTTTGAATGATGGACGCGTTGCGTATTTCCAGAGTTGCTACAGTTCCATTCTTCTTCCTTCACCATCTTGGTGAGCAAATCAGATTTCTGGTGCGGGCAGGACATAAAGTAGACTTAATCTGTAGCAGTGGACCTGGCTGCACTGAGCTCGCGCGCATGGCAGGCGTGCGGTTGTACAATATAAAAATTCCGCGCAAGATTGCGCTGTTAGCGGACATCGTCGCCCTTTTTCGCCTCTACCGCTTATTTTGTCGTTCTGGCTGCCAAATCATGCACTCGACCACACCTAAAGCTGGTCTGCTTTGCGCTATAGCGGCCCGGGCCGCCGGAGTGCCTGTCCGGTTGCACACTTTTACTGGTCAGCCATGGATGGAAATGCGTGGGATTTTGTGCTGGGTTGCGAGGGGTTGCGACCGTCTGATCATTGCACTCAATACACAGTGCTATGCCGATAGCAGAAGCCAAAAAGATTTCCTGATCGCGGAGGGTATCGGCAATGACAAGTCGCTGCGTGTCCTGGGGCCTGGATCACTGGCTGGTGCTGATGTACATAGGTGGGAGCGTGCACTCAAAGAATACCGCCAGGATGAAACGTGGAGAGCGCTTGGATTACCCAAAGGTTCGCCCGTAATAGTTTTTGTGGGACGCATCACGCGCGATAAGGGTGTAGTGGAGTTGATTGAAGCTTTTATCGGTCTATTGGCGGCTGGTGTTGATTGTTTTCTAATTGTGGTCGGTCCATTTGAAACGGGCGGTGATGTCATGTTGGAGAGAAAGCTGGCAGATATACGCACCCATAGCAGGGTCCGGTTGGTCGGGTACGATTCCGTGCCAGAGAAATTCTTGGCCATTGCCGATTTGTTGTGTTTGCCTAGCTATCGTGAAGGCTTTGGAAACGTGGTAATTGAAGCGGCTGTTATGGGGATACCCGCGGTCGGGACCGCAATTGTCGGACTCAGTGATTCAATTGTGACTGGCGTCACTGGGCTGCTCGTTCCGCCTAAAAACTCGCAGGCACTGCGCGACGCATTACTATTGCTACTGCGCGATACGGATTTGAGAAAACGAATGGGGCAAGCGGCTCGTAATCGAGCAATACAGCAATTTGACGCCGCTCGTATCAACGAACTTCTATTGCGCGAATATGAGCGTCATTACAAACTTTTGATTCAAAAAAATGGCTTCGCTTAAGAAATGCGAGAGGGTACTGGTTACCGGCGCAAATGGATTTGTCGGAATGTCGTTATCGGTAGCACTTGTAGCCAAAGGTCTTTCAGTCCGCTTAGCGGCACGTAATGAGCAGATTTGCAGTGAAGTTGATCGAAGACTCGCCAAAATCGTTCACAGATGTTGTTACGACACAAACGTCGTTGAGGTAACGCCTGTTGGCGATTTGGGGACAGACATCGAGTGGCGCCCCACTTTGCAAGGGATCGATACGGTTGTTCATTTGGCTGGACGTGCCCATGTACTTAAAGAGCGCACGAGCGATCCTATGGCGATTTTCCGAGCGGTGAACGTCGCAGGAACCAAACGACTGGCCGAATGTGCGGTTGAGACTGGGGTTCGCCGTCTGATCTATATCAGTTCAATTAAAGTCAACGGCGAACAGACCCGTGGCCGACCCTATGACGAGCACGATTCACCACAACCCGAGGATGAATATGGCATTTCCAAATGGGAGGCGGAACAGGCACTGTGGGGAGTGGTTATGCAGAGCTCGATGGAAGCGGTAGTGTTACGTCCGCCATTGCTCTATGGTCCCGGCGTGAAAGGTAATTTCTACGCACTGATGCACGCCATCGCTCGTGGCGTGCCGTTGCCGATTGCATCGGTGAATAACCGACGAAGCCTGCTTAACGTCAGGAATCTTGTGGATGCGATCCTGCTATGTCTCGACCGAAACGCGGCAATTGGTAAAACCTATCTGCTAGCTGATGATGAGGACGTTAGTTCGCCTGATCTTGCCCGCAGAATTGGCGATGCTTTAGGGCGACAGGCACGGCTGTTTTCATGCCCACCAGGCCTGCTGAAATTCGCTGGTGCCTCAATGGGACGGTCCGCAGCTGTATCGCGCTTACTCGGATCGCTGCAAGTGAATAGCAAAAAGATAAGGGATGAGCTTGGCTGGCGGCCATCTACCGGGATCAGGCAGGGACTCTCGGAGACTGCGCATTGGTTCTATAATCAATCTAGCCAATCGAGTTCTTTGTGATTGCTGCAAAACTGATCTTTTGTTCGGTTTTTCAGCGCTTACAGATTAGCGAGTTGCCGTAGAGCAATGAGCAATATCCTTTCTCGGTGAATCTTTGGTTGGCCTTTTTCCTGTCAGCAGTAGTATCCTATTTTGGCTGCTTTGTTGCCATAGCCTTCCTCAGGCGGTTTCGGATTATAGATCAACCGAACCAGCGATCAAGTCACGACAAACCAATTGTGCGCGGCGGTGGGGTGGCAGTACTAATCGCCGCAGGAGTCGTTGGTAGTTTATTCGTACATTCGCATTACCGTCCAGAATTGTTTTGGATTGTCCTTGCGGGCACAATTTTGGCGGCCGTTTCATTTGTAGACGATCTATGCTCATTGCCGCAGATCCTCCGCTTTGGTGTGCATATTTGTGCAGCGCTCTTTGCTTTGACTACTTTGGGATTCGCTGGATCGACAAATGCGTCACTGCTCACGACGGCATTCGTGGCTGTCGTGGGCTTTCTCTGGATCACCGGCTATACCAATGCTTTCAATTTCATGGACGGTATTAACGGCATGGCTGGAATGCAGGTCGTTACGACTGGGATCGGCACGGCACTCGTGGCGCTATCGGCAGGTGGGAGTGTGGACCATCCAGCGATCGTCCTTGCCATTGTGCTTGCAGGTGCTGGAGCTGGATTTCTTCCACATAATTTTCCTCGTGCGCACATGTTTCTTGGAGATGTCGGCAGTGTGCCCCTCGGTTTCTTCCTTGCCGTATTCGCTTTCTGGCTCGCGCGGGATCTCGGATGGTGGCTGCTTTTCGCATTCGGATTGCTTCATGGGAATTTCATCGTTGATACCTCCGTCACCCTTGCACGACGTATCCGGAATGGAGAGAGATGGTTCGAACCGCACCGTGAACATTTTTACCAACGGTTGTTGCGGGCCGGTTTGTCGCACCCGTTTGTTACAGGGTTGGAAGGTCTTATCCAAGTTGTTGTGCTTTCTTTGGTGCTCGTTGCAGTAAAGATGGGTTGGGCGGCGCGTATTACTAGTGTTGCAATTATCTGCTTAATCTGGATTGCGTTCTTTGTTTATGCGGAGTCTAAATTTCGCCGAAGTTTAGTCATTGAGACATTACCTTGAATCCAGCATCAATGGATTCCTAGTTTTGCTGCGTGTGATGGTGCGATTGCATCGTTGCATGTTTTTCAAACTCGACCTTTGGCATCGTAATCACCACAATTAAACTTTCTATATTTATGCCTTTGCGAAATTCTCAAATTGGGCTGCAGCAACCAGCTCTCTTCTCTCACGGAAATGACACCCGCCCAATTCACTGCTTCAACTTCACGTGAGCAACGGAATTGATCTGCTTAAAGACTCCAAGCTATACGCTGACAACGGAAGCTCTCTGCCTTTTTCTGCCACGATGATTGGCAGTAGCTCGCCGTTTGCTAATTCGACATCCCATAGCCGCTCGCCATTCCGGGATGCTAGCGGTTTCAAGAGACTACTACTGCTTATCGTCATATATAGTGGAGCAATTCTTGTAGCTCATTGGCTGTCGTATTTGATCCGATTCGAGTTTCACCCGCCAATCGAACAGCAGGCGCTGTTTTGGCAAAACCTACAGTGGTTGTTACCGATCGAGCTGCTTTTGCTTCTATTGTTTAGACAGTTTCGGAGCTTGCTTAGTTATTTCAGCCTACCTGACGCTAGGCGCATAGTGTTGGCCTGCGCCGTAGCATGTGGAATTTCTCTGTGTGTTTGGTATTCCACAAAGGGGCAATATGCCCCGCCGCGATCAATTATCATTCTCTCTTTCCTCCTAGACTCAGCTGCCATGGGTAGCGTGCGTTTGTCATTTCGGATGCTACGAGAACGGAAGAGAGTGAATCGGAAGAGTGATCAGCCTTTACGCCGTATCGTAATTATTGGTGCAGGCGACGTCGGAGCTAACCTGGCCAAGGAGATGAAACTTCGCCGTGATCTGCGAATGTATCCGATCGCCTTCTTTGACGATGATCCCAGCAAGTGGAATACGAGCATACATGGGGTGCCTGTCGTCGGTCGACCGGAGCTATTGACCGCGCGCAAAATTCATGCGGATGAAGCGGTAATGGCCATGCCGAGCGCTTCGGGGCGTCGGATACGTGAGGTCGTGCAGGTATTCAATGAAGTGCGCCTCCGATTCGAAACCGTTCCATCCATGGAGCAAATGGTGAACGGCATAATGAAGGTTTCCCAGATTCGCCCGGTACAAATCGAGGATCTGTTAGGACGCGAGCGAATAGGGCTAGAAACGGAAAGAATTCGAGAGCTTGTGCGGGGGAAAGTAGTAATGGTGACCGGGGCGGGCGGAAGTATCGGCAGCGAATTGTGCCGACAGATAGCGGTGTATGATCCTTTGCGCTTGGTGCTCGTCGAGCGCTGCGAGGTGCAGATGTTCCAGATCGAGCAGGAGTTGCTCGGACTCGGCTTCGGGTCGCTAATTGTGCCGCTTGTTGCTGATATTCTAGATGATGGACGCATGTGCGGTATCTTCGAACATTTCAGGCCGCAACTGGTTTTTCATGCAGCGGCTCACAAGCACGTGCCATTGATGGAACACCAGCCGTACGAGGCGTTTCGCAATAACGCTATTGGCACCAAGAAGCTTGCAAAGTTTTCCGTTCAGTTCGGCGTTGAGCGCTTTGTGCTAATCTCGACAGACAAAGCTATAAATCCTACAAATGCGATGGGCGCCACAAAACGGCTGGCAGAATTATATCTTCAGGCGCTCCAATGCCACAACAGCTTGGCTACGAAGTTCATCGCCGTGCGATTTGGCAATGTCCTCGGGTCGTCCGGCAGTGTGATACCAACCTTCAAAAAGCAAATTGCTTCCGGCGGCCCGGTCACTGTCACACACCCGGAGATAACGCGCTATTTTATGACAATTGATGAGGCTGTCGGACTCGTGCTTCAGAGCGCGATGCAGGGGCAAGGCGGAGAGATCTTTGTTCTCGATATGGGTAAACTTGTAAAGATTGTCGATGTAGCCCGGCAGTTGATAGAGCTCAGCGGGCTCAAACCAGACATTGACATTGAAATCAGATTTACCGGCCTGCGACCGGGTGAGAAACTCTTTGAAGAGCTGAACGGCAAAACCGAACGCATAGTGCCGACCCGGCATCCCAAGATCATGCGCTTTACGGACGACCCGCTGCCGTTCGAAGCCCTGCGGCAGGGGCTCCTCGCTATTCACGAGAAGGCGACGAACAAGGATGCGAACCAGATCAAACTGGAGATCCAGAAGCTCGTTCCCGAGTACAAACCGTTTATGACGACCATCTGAAGATGGCAGGGTATCTTGTAGCGAGGACGGATTGCACCTTTCCTGGGCAAGCAGCACAATACAATCTATGAATTGTGAGAGGCTAGAATCAGCGGGATCACCTCAGTCTGTCGCTAAGCCAGCGGAACGCTGCCTCGGCGTCGACATTATGTCCACCTGGATGAATGAGCAATGCGACGTTCGACGATTGACCAGAAATCCGGTACGCTCGTTGGATCTCGTTAAACTCAAGGTCAAACTCCTGTTGCGGCATGACTGACGTATTGAAGTTCAGATTAAGCAATTGCTCAGATGCTCCGGGGCAAAAGGAGGCATCCTTCAGGCCGTATTGGAACAAAACTGGCTTGGGTGCCGCCAATGCAGCCCAGTCGCATTGTTCCAAATAGTCTCCGAGCTGACTCAATATACCGCAATCACAAGCGGGCGGTATCCTTGTATGTTTTCGAATATGGTTCCAAGTTGTAAGCGCACCAGCGACGACTCCAGCGCCCACGCGTTCGTCAAGAGCCAATACGTTGAGCGCCAAATAACCGCCCGTTGAAAGTCCGCAGACGGAAATCCTATGAGGATCTATGATTGGCACACTAATGCCATAATTCAGAGCTACGATCGCATCCCAAGTCCATTCTCCTTCGAGTGTCCAGCCCGGATGCTGCAGCTTATGATCCATTGTGGCAGGCTCGAGTACAGCCCAACCTCGGATGGCAAAATACGCACAAAAATCGTCGGCATGGCCTAGCGTGAACGCAGCAGGATCGGCCGAGCCCCAAGGCCCTTCATGACCATGAAGTGCCAAAAGAAGCGGTACTTTCGTTAATCCATTTGGCAACGCAAGGATCGCAGTATTCATGCGATCAGCTTGCGAATGATATTTGATGGTTCTCAGTGTAAACGAACCACAATCTTTCTCTTCAAGAACAACCACATCGAGAGGCACACGAGGAGGAACCTCCCCATTCATTAGTCTTGCAGCGAGATTCAGGCGCCATATTCTTTGCCACTTTCGAAATTCCTTGGCTTGAGCGGGAAATTTTGACTTCCTAGCTATCAGTGCCGTGGCGTAAGCGCTGATTTCGGCATTCGAAACAGCGAGAGCCCTTGTCGGCGGAGGTGATTCCCTAAGATGGACGACTACCCTCGCAGGATGTGGAATATCGAGTTTGATACCGTACATGCACGGCTGTCTGA
>Ga0265338_10006731_pt1 | contig 14513 bp, 7 predicted proteins | sample 42126metaG_FD_193579 | JGI IMG/M metagenome (GOLD analysis project Ga0265338, IMG submission 193579) | Rhizosphere microbial communities from Carex aquatilis grown in University of Washington, Seatle, WA, United States - 4-21-26 metaG | ecosystem: Host-associated > Plants > Roots > Rhizosphere >... | reverse complement strand
GGTTTCTTCGGAGCCGGGAACATCGCGCTGGCTGACGGGCGCGCCGACTGTGAACGCTTCGCGGCCGGTTTGGCGCGAATAAAGCGCCGCGAAGGCAGCGAGCAGAACGGCGTAGAGCGTTGTTTGTTCGCGACGGGCGAATGGTTGAAGCGCTTCAGCGATGTCAGCCGGAATGGAGATGGGGCGCCAATCGCCATCGACGTTTTTTCGGCGCGGCGCGGGAAATGAGATTTGCGGCGGTTCGGCGGTGTCGGATTGGCGGGCCGCGAGATCCAGAAAGGCGGCGGGCGCGGGCGGAAACGCGGGATCGGCGCCGCGCGCGGCGGCGGCGTAGGCGATGGAGAAGTCGCGAAACACGACGCAGAGCGATAGGTTGTCGACGATGATGTGGTGGAAATTGAGCAGCCAAACGCTGTTGGAATCGGAGATTTTGATAAGGCGCGAGCGAACGAGCCAATGGGTTGTCAGGTTGAAGGGCATTTGCGCCTCGTCGAGGATGAGTTGATCGAGATCGCGTCCGGCGAGATCTTCAACTGCAAAAGGCGGCGCGGAATCGACGGCGGGTTGCTGCAGCGGTTTTTGTTCGACGACATGAATGCGAAGGCGCAAGGCGGCGTGGCGCACGGTGACAGCGGCCCAGGCGCGTTCGAGGGCCGGGATGTTGAGGGGGCCCCCAATGCGAATCGCGAGCGGGATGTTGTAAAGCGGGCGGCCTGAAGCGAGCTGGTCGGCGATCCAAATGCTTTGCTGTGCTGGAGAGAGAGGGGCGGGGCCGGAGGCGAGCGGCGCGGGTGACGCGGGATCGATTTGGAATTGCGCCAAGAGGCGCTCTTCCAAGGCGCTCCGTTCTTCCAGACTGAGGCTTGGCACTGAGGTCATAACTGCAACCGGCGCCAGTATTTAAAGCCGCTATGGACGAGGCGAAAATCAGGCGGAAACCTGAGCGAAGGGGGGATTTCGCCTCAAAGCAAGTGAGGGGCGCCGCTGATGGCGAACCGCACTTGAAGCGGGGGCGGCGAGGGCATAGAACGGGAGGCGGCCCATGAGACGAGCGCAGATTGTTGGGATCGTGGCCGCGGTCGCGGCGGGCGTGACGGTGGCAGCCCTCGCGCTACGGGAACCGCAGTATCACGGGCGTGGGCTATCAAGCTGGCTGCGGCAATGTTCCGAGACGCCGTTGATGGAGAAGGCGCGATTGGCGGAGGCGCAGGAGGCGGTGCGGGCAATTGGAGCAAAACGAGCATTGCCGGAATTGATGCGGCTGGCCGAGGCGCGGGATCATCCGGCGCGGGAATGGATCGCCGCAAAATGCGAGGGAATTGGAATCCGATTTTTGCACGAGCGCTCCGCCGATGAGCGGCAGCTTGAGGCGATAGCGGGTTTCGAGGCGCTGGGGACGAACGGAGCGCCGTCCGTGGGCGAGTTGACGAAGGCGCTTGGCGACGGGCGGCTGGCGTTCGTGGCGGTGCGATGCCTGGACAACATTGGCAAGCCGGCCGAGGCGGCGTTATGCCAAGGTTTGACAAACCGGGACGCGGCAGTGCGGCGTTGGAGCGTGGCCGCGGTGGCGGGAGTAACGGACGATGTGGAGGTCTACCTGAACCGAATCAAGGGGCGGCTGAACGACAGCGATGAGAATGTCCGGTACGCGGCGGTGAGCGGGGTTGCCGCGCAAAAGGATGCGGCGGAGCTGGCGCTTCCATTGCTGGTGTCGACACTGGCGGACAGGAACGACGGAGTGGCCTGTGAAGCGGCGCGATCGCTGGCGGATTTTGGGAATGACGCGACGAACGCCTTCGCGGCGCTGACAAATTTTGTCAATACGAGCAACGAGAACCGGGTCAGCGCAGGGTTCTCCACGTTGGAAAAAATCGCGCCGGAAAAGTCGCTTCTGATTTTCAGCAATGCGGTTGTGAATGGGAGCGGAAGAATGATGTTGTCGGGATTAGCGGCGCTGAAAGCGACGGCGCCAGAGTTGGGATTGCGGATGACGTTGGAGGCGCTCAAGTCCGATCACGGTGGTCGGTGTGCGCAGGGACTCATTGCGGCGCGGTCGTACGACATCGAAACGCCCGGAATCGTCGACGCCATAAAGGCTGTGTGGCGACCCGAAGCAAACAGCGAAGCCATTAGAACGATGAATTTTTTGGTGCAGCGGCAGAAGGCGAAGGTGGGCAGCGTCCTAAACCTGCCGAACGATCCATCGTATCAAGGCAAGACGCTGGGCGAATGGCTGGAAACGCATGCGCCGGACAGCGAAGCCACGATGTCAAGCAATGCCCTGGCCGCGGTGCGCGCGATGGGAACGAATGCCATACCGTCATTGCTCCAGAGGATGGAATACAGGGACCCGGTCTTCGGCTTATTTGATTATGAAGCGAGCACCAAGGCGCTGCTTGGCTTCTGCGCTCTTGGAGAACGAGCGGCGCCGGCGCTGCCGGATTTGGCCGAAAGGATGAATGGGGACGACGGGGAAGCCGCCCTGCGCGCCGTAGTGGCGACGGAATGCGTTGGCGCGGACGCAGGACCCTGGCTGCAGAGGGCGTTGACCAACAAATATCCGGACGTGCGCGCCGCCGCAACCGATAGGCTGCGGGACATGAATTTGTTGCCTGTCAAAAAATGAGCTATCGCGAAGTGATGGCGAGCGAGCCGCCGGAGCGGCCGAAGAAGCCGTAGGCGGCGTTCTGGTTTTGGAGGACGGCGCCGAGGAAGGTTTCGCGGCGGGCGCCGGCAGGGTCGTAGAACGTGCCCCAAATCACGCCATTATTGACATTCATGGAGGCGACGAAATGGTTCGCCAGGAGCGCGAATGTGAACGTGGCCGGGGGCGACAGCGTGAGGTTGTCGCTGATCGGGTTGGACAGGTCGCCGCCGGATACGGTCAATACAAGATTCGTTGAGGAAAAAGCGGTCGCATTGCCCGTGGGCGGAGTGTAGGGAACGCCGCTGATGGAAAGAAGGGCGGCAAAACCTTTATTCCAATAGAGCGAACCGGACACGTTTCCGTTGATGTTGATCCAGCCCATCGCGACAGCGGCGCCGTTATTGTAGGAGATATACAAAGGAGAAACGCCCTGGGAGGACATATAGCCGAAATGGCTAAACGATGTTCCGTCGGCCAACATGCCGGCTTTGACGACTCCGCCAAGGGGACCGACGGTGAGGGCCAGGACGCCATCGCCGACAGGCGCGCCACCTGAGCCGCCGTTGATGAGAGCCGTGTAACGCCCCTCGAAGCGCGTAGCCGGGCTGGCGGCGCTAAAGCCCGGTTTGTAGGCGGTGATGTTAGCGGTCAGGCTGCCGATGGTCACAGTTCCGACCAGAGTGGACGTGTCTTGAAATTGCATGGAAAGGTTGATGGGGGACTGGGAGCCGCGCGAGATGGTTTTTTGAGCGGGCGCATTGGTCGGGAACCAACCTCCGATGGAGTAATACACTCCTTTTAGGACTAGAGTAGCTGAATAGCCGCCCTTCGGGCCGATCAAGAGGCCGAAGTAGCCTGCATCGGACGAATCGAAGCTGCTGGAATTGTAGAAAAGGCCCGAATAATTGCCGGCATACTGCTGGAACGGGCTTGGAGGCGGAGGCGGGGGCGGCGTAACTCCAGAGTCTGTAGGAAGCAGCCGGGCGATGCTGTTGCGCGAAACGCCTTCGACGGTGGAAAAGCCGCCGCCGATCAGAATTTTGCCGTCTGACTGCACGGCGACGTCCCAGACGAAGTTGTTGACGCTTGGGGTAAAAGTAGAATCGTAGGAGCCGTCAGAATTCAGGCGCGCCAGGTTTAGCTGCCTGTTGCCGTCCACCATTGAAAAGTAGCCGCCGATAAGAATCTGGCCATTGGGCAGCAATCGAATCGACTCGGTCTTGTCGTTGTCGGCGCCGACGAAGCTGGTGTCGAAAGAGCCGCCGCTATTCAAGCGTGCCATGCTTTGGCGAAAGGCGTTGGTGTTTTGGGAATCGCCGCAAACCAGATACTGGCCTGAGGAAAGTTCGAGCGCGTCATAGACAGCGGTAAGATCGCCGAAGTAGGGATTGAAGGAGGTGTCGGCGGAGCCGTCGAAATTGAGGCGGACCATTCGGTTGAAGGATTGGTTATTGTAGCTTGTGAACCAACCGGTGAGGAGGATCTGGCCGTTGTTTTGGATGTGAAGGGAGCGGCCCCAGGACGCGAAGTTGAGGCCCGAGCCGACATCAAAGGCTGTGTCAAGGGAACCATTGGCGTTGAGGCGGGCGATGCCGAACCTGTCCGTGCCGTTGTAGTTGGTGAAATTGCCTGTGATCAGGATTTTGCCGTCCGATTGGACGGCGGTGGCGAAGACAAACGGATCGGCATCGCCGTCGATGGCGACGCCGAGAACGCCGTTGGCGCCGGAGCCTGGGTTAAAGGAAGTATCGAGGCTGCCGTCGGCATTCAAACGCGCGACGAGGTTGCGCGAGGCTCCGCTGACCGAAGTAAAAAAGCCGCCGATGACGATCTTGCCATCGGATTGGAGGGCCATCGTGCGGACCCAATAGGAGGGGCTGGCGTTGAAGGAAGAATCGAGCGAGCCATCAGAGTTAAGGCGGGCGATATAGCTCTGAGAGGCGCCGTTGAAGGAGGAGAAATTGCCGCAGATGAGGATTTTGCCGGTGGAGAGCGAGAGCACTGTTTCGACGATGCCGTTAGCGCCAGAACCCGGATTGAAAGAGGAGTCCAGGAAAGTGTTGGCGCCGGCCGACAAAGCGGCAAGAACCAAGAGCAAGATAAGTTTAGTCTTCATACGGGCATAAGCCTGTCTCTATTTGCGGTCATAAATCCGGGTCAGCTCTGTCAAAAGAAACAGAGCGTGGCTCCCGATGGTTGGATGCTCGAAAAGGGCGCCGACGCTGACATGCGGGCCCATGCGGCGGCGAAGCCGGGCGATAATCTGCATGGCGAGGAGCGAGTTGCCGCCCAGGGCGAAGAAGTTGTCGTGGATGCCGATGCGGTCGATCTTCAGCACGTTCATCCAGGCCTCGGCGAGCGCTTTTTCAATAGGAGTGCGCGGGGCGACGAATTCCTTTTCCAATTCCGGGCGGCTGAAGTCCGGCGCCGGGAGGCGTTTGCGGTCGATTTTGCCATTGGGGGTTAGAGGCAATTCTGTCAAGCGCACGAAGCGCCCTGGGACCATCGCGGCAGGCAGGCGTTCGGCAAGGAAATCGCGCAGCGCCTCGGCGGAAGCGGGGCCGTTGCGCGAGACCCAGTAAGCGACCAATAGCGCGCCATCGTGCGCGGCGACGACAGCCGAGGCGACGGCCGGATGCCGGACGAGGACGCTTTCGATTTCGCCAAGCTCGACGCGGTGGCCGCGAATTTTGACCTGATGATCTGCGCGGCCGCCGCAAACCAGTTCGCCGGAGGGCAAAAAGCGTCCAATGTCGCCGGCGCGGTAGAGGCGAAACGCATTGTCAAAAGGATTTTGTGGAAAGCGTTCGGCGGTGAGCTTTTCGCGCCCGAGATAGCCGCGGGCAAGGCCCGCGCCGCCGATAAAGAGTTCGCCGTCGGCGCCTGTGGGCATCAACTGCATGCGCGAGTTGAGGACGTAAACTTGGGTGTTGTCGATGGGGCGTCCGATGGGAACGGACTCGGCGCCAGGCGTGACGCGATGGATGGCCGACCAGATGGTGGTTTCGGTCGGGCCATACATGTTCCAGACTTCGCCGCAGCGCGCGAGCAACTGATCGGCGAGAGCGGCGGGGAGCGCTTCGCCGCCGCAGAGGGCTTTGAGAGATTGGCCGCCCTTCCAGCCGCTTTCGATCAACCCGCGCCAGGTGGTGGGCGTAGCCTGCATCACGGTGGCGCCGGACTGCTCGATCAGGCGGGCAAGGGCGGTAAAATCGATGACATCCCCTGGGGCGGCGATGACGACGCGCGCGCCGACGACAAGGGGGAGCAAGAGCTCCAGGCCGGCGATGTCGAAGGAGAGGGTGGTGACGGCGAGGAGGGTGTCTGCGCTTGACAGGCCGGGCCGCCGGCGCATGGAGTTCAGGAAGTTCACGACGCCGCGATGGAGGACCTCGACGCCTTTTGGCTTGCCCGTGGAGCCGGAAGTGTAAATGACGTACGCCCGGTCGCTGGGAGCGGCTTTGGGCGGTTGGGGATCGGGGGTCGGCGCGAGAGGGCCGGGATCGGCGTCGCGATTTGTCAAGATGATTTTAAGGCCGGCGTCGCTGGCCATGAAATCCAGCCGGTCCTGGGGATAGGCCGGGTCAAGCGGGACGTAAGCGGCGCCGGACTTGAGGACGCCGAGCAGGCAAGTGAGCATTTCGAGCGAGCGCTCGCACTGGATGCCGACAAGCTGGCCCGGCCCGACGCCGTAAATGCGAAGACGCGCGGCGAGGGCGCCTGCGTTGTCGTCGAGCTGGCGATAGGTCAGATGGCGGTCGCGGAACGAAGCGGCGATTGCATCGGGGGTTTTCGCGGCCTGCTGCTCGAAGAGCTCGTGGACGCAGACATTTGGAAAATCGGCGTTGGTGTTGTTCCATTCGCGAAGGAGGCGGTTGCGTTCTTCGAGGGAGAGCAAGTCGGCGTTTTCAATGGGGGCATCGGGATCGAGCGCGAGCGACCGGAGCGCGCGTTCGTAATAGCCGCACATCAGCGCGATCTGCTCGGGGCAGAATTCGTTGGGGTTGAAGTCGAAATGCATTTGCAGCTCGGAGGAGTCGGCGTCGAGCATGAAGGTCACGTATAGATTGTAGTTGTTCGCCTCGAAGTAATGATCCTCGGTAAAGGAGCGTTCGCCGTAGCCGGGGAGATTTTTATAGACGTGGAACTGGACAAAATCGAAGGCCGTTTCTGAGAGGGGCTGGCCGCCGGCAAGCTCCTGGACGCGAGAAAGCGGGCAGCGGCGATGCGGAATGATTTCCTTTTCTGCGGCGAAGGTCCGCTGAACGAGGCTTTTCCAGGAGCCGGTGTCGACTGTCAAGCGCAAGGGCAGCGTGTTCAGGAAAAGACCGATGAGGCGTTCGCCGTCCAACGTCTGGGGGCGGCCATTAGTGACCAGGCCAGTGACGATGTCGGTCTGGCCGGTGAGGAAGTTGATGACGCGGAGGTGCGTGGCAAGCAGGAGCGTGCGGAATGGCGTCTGCAAGGCGCGCGCCAGGCGCTGGAGGTTTTGCAGGATTTCGCGCGGGAAAATGATTTCCGTGCCGCGGACCTGTTCGTGGCCGCCCTTGCGCATCGATTTGGGCCAGCGGGGAAGGGTGAGCATGGCGGCGCCTTCCATTTTACGCTTCCAGAATTCGGTCGCGGCTTCGGAGGCGATGGCGGCCTGTTCGAGCGCGACGAAATCGCGATACTTGACGCGCGGGGCGGCGGGCGATTGGGCGCCGCTGTAATCCCGGAACAATTCTGTGAGCATGGCGGCGAGGCTCCAGCCGTCCATGATGGCGTGATGAAAGCTGACGATGAATTGGAAGGCGTCGTCGGAATCGCGCTGGACATGCAGGCGCATCAGCGGCGGCCGGATCCAATCGAACGGATTGCGTTTCTCGGTTTCGACCCAGGCGACCAATGCTTGACGCTGCGCTTCCGGCGGCGCGTCGCGGAGATCTTCGATTGTGAGCTGGCATTCCGCGCGGTCCTGGAGGATTTGGCGGGCCTCGGCGATGTCGAAGCCGGTGCGAAAAATGTCGTGACGGTCGAGGAGGCGATTGACGGCGGCGCGCAAGGCCGGTTCGTCAAAGGGCATGCGCAAGCGAAAGCTGAAGACGTCGTGAAATGTCGCGGATGCGGGATCCTGTTCGCTGTGGAAGACCATGCCCATCTGCAAGCGCGTCATCGGATAGGAATTGCCGCCGTCGCTGGGCGGGATGGTTTCGGCGCCCGATTCCTCGGCAAGGCCGGCCAACTCGGAAATTGTTGGATGCTCGAAAAGCTGGCTGAGCGAGAGGCGGACGCCCTGGGCCTCGGCGCGGGCGAGGGCCTGAATGCTGCGGATGGAATCGCCGCCCAATTCAAAGAAGCTGTCGTGAACGCCGACGCGGTCGACGGCGAGCGTGTCCTGCCAGATGCGCGCCAGCGCGGTTTCGCGAGGGGTCGAGGGCGCGACGAATTCGCCGCGCATTTCGGGCCGGGCATGGCCCGGCTCGGGAAGGGCCTTGCGGTCGACCTTGCCGTTGAGCGTGAGAGGAATCTTGTCAAGAAAAATAAACGCCGCCGGGGCCATTTGCGGCGGCAACTTCTGGAGCGTCCATTCTCGCAATTCGGAGACGTTCAGGGCGCTCGCGGCGACGATGTAGGCGACTAGCTGCTTTTGCTCGCCCTCGCCGCGCGCATCGACCACGCATTCGCGGATGGCAGGATGCTGGAGCAGAGCGGCCTCGACTTCGCCGAGCTCGATGCGGAAGCCGCGGATTTTGACCTGGCAATCCTTGCGCCCGAGGTATTCGAGATCGCCGTCGGCCAGGCGCCGGGCGAGATCGCCGGAGCGATAGAGGCGGCCCTCGCCAAAGGGATTGGCGATGAATTTTTCGGCGGTCAATTCGGGGCGATTTAAATAACCCTTGGCCAGCCCGGCGCCGCCGACGCAAATTTCGCCGGGGCAACCTTCCGGGACTGGCCTCAAATTATCATCAAGCAAAATGATCTCGAGATCGGGGATCGGTTGTCCGATGACGCTGCCGAGGCCGGCTTCGACATCGGCGCGCAGGATTGGACGGCAGGTCACATGCACGGTGGTTTCCGTGATGCCGTACATATTGACAAGACGCGGCTGCTGATCGCCGTGGCGCGCGAACCACGGGCGCAGACTTTCCAGGCCGAGCGCCTCGCCGCCGAAAATGACGGAGCGCAATGAGAGTCTGCGCGCCGCGGGAGCGGACTCTTCGGCCCAGATCAACTGGCGGAAGGCGGATGGCGTTTGGTTGAGGACGGTGATTTTTTCGTTTTCGAGCAGTTCGTAAAACGCGGCGGGCGACCGGCTCACGAGATAGGGAACGATGACAAGCCTGCCGCCGTAAAGCAGCGCGCCCCAGATTTCCCAAACGGAAAAGTCGAACGCATACGAATGAAACAGGGTCCAGACGTCGCTTTCGTTGAAGGCGAACCAGCGCTCGGTCTGGCTGAAAAGGCGCGCGACGTTTTCGTGGGTGACCATGGCGCCCTTGGGCTGGCCGGTCGAACCGGACGTGTAAATAATATAGGCGACGTCTTCAGGCGCGATTTTGACTTCGGGATTTTCCGCGGACGTCGCGAGCGCATCCTCAACGCATAGGACTGCGGCGGCGCCGGGAGGGAAATTGCCCGCCAATGAGCGTTGCGTGACGAGTATAGGCGCGCGGGTGTCGGCCAGCATGAAGGCGATGCGCTCGCTGGGATAAGCGGGATCGATGGGAACGTAAGCGCCGCCGGCTTTGAGCGCCGCGAGGATGGCGACGATCATTTCGGGCGAGCGTTCCAGGCAGAGCGCGACAGGCGTGTTCGCCGTGACGCCAAGGTCACGCAACCTGTGCGCCAGTTGGTTGGCACGCTGGTTGAGTTCGCCGTACGAGCAGGTCCGACCCTCAAAGCAAAGCGCCGTCGCGTCCGGGCGGCGGCGAGCTTGAGCCTCAAATAATTTCGGGATGGAGCGGCCCTCGTTCACGCGTTAGAGGATAGAAAGGGCGCCGAAGGCCAACAACGGTGTCGCGCCTGTTTCTCCGGTCAAATAATACCCTGCGGGGCGTCGGGTGAAGCGCCTGATGGGGGGGACAACGCTTGTGTAGCAGCGAACGTGAGTTCGCTCTGAATATGAGCCGACTGACATCGGCTGCTACAATCCATCAGATTTCCAGGCGTCAGGTCAGTTTGACAACGGGAGCGTTGCGCCGCGGCTGATAACGGCCTATCCTCTGGGACAAACGTTATGATTAAAGAGCACGATTGCGTCGTCTTGACCGCCGATGTGCCCGAATTTGGTTTGAGGGCGGGCGATATTGGGACGGTGGTGCATGTCCACGATGCTGGCAGGGGTTATGAAGTAGAATTCATGACCTTGACGGGAGAGACGGTGGCAGTGGCGACTTTGCCTGCTCGAGACGTGCGGGCTGTTAATCGTCGCGATCTGGCGCACACGAGAGAATTTCAAGCGGCGTAAGCTCCGCGAAATCCGCTGTCAAACAAATGAATAGAACCCTTAAACAAGCGCTGCGCGAGAGGCGATTGGTGTGCGATGGGGCGATGGGGACCGAACTGATGCGGGCCGGCCTTGAGCAGGGCGGATGCGGCGAAATGTGGAACCTGACGCATCCGGAGCGCGTGCTGCAAATCCAGCGGCGGTATGTGGAGGCTGGAACGGATTGCCTGATCACGAACACCTTTGGCGGGAACGGGTTGATGCTCGCGCGGCATCAGCATGGAACGGATCTGGCGCCGATCAACCGCGCGGCGGCGCAAATCGCGCGCGAGGCGTTTGGAGGCCGGGAAGGTTTTGTGCTTGGCGACATTGGGCCTGTTGGGGGCGTGCTGGAGCCATACGGAGATTTGAAGGCGGAGGACGTCCGCGCGGCGTTGCTGGCGCAGGCCAAGGCGCTGGTCGAGGGCGGCGTTGACGCGATCATTTTGGAGACGCAGACGTCGTTTGAGGAATTGGGGCTGGGAATCGAGGCCGCGAAGGAGGCCGGGGCGCCGATGATCATCGCGTCGCTGGCTTATGACCGTTCGCTTGACGGAACGTTTTTCAAAACGATGATGGGCATTGCGCCGGAGCAGGCGGCGGAGTTTGCGCAGCAAAAAGGCGCGGATGTGATTGCGTTGAATTGCGGCACGGGCATGGACATGGAAGGCGCGGCGCAAGTCATCCCGAAATATAAATCGGCGTGCGACCTGTTCACGATGGCGCAGCCGAACGCGGGGCTGCCCGTGCTCGAGAATTTGAAGGCGGTCTACAAGCAATCGCCCGAACAAATGGTGGAGCGCCTGCCGGACTTGCTCGCCACCGGGGTGAATATCGTCGGCTCGTGCTGCGGCAGCGGCGCCGGCCACACAAAAGCGATTCGCGGCGTGGTGGACGAGTTCAACCGATCCCATGCAGTCAAGTAAATCGGAGATTATCGCGCGCCTGCTCGATCCCGGAGTGATCGCTGTCGTGCGCGCGAAGTCCGCCGAACAAGTCCTGCCGCTGGCCGAGGCCCTGCTGGCTGGCGGCATTATCGCCGTCGAAATCACGATGTCCACGCCGGAGGCCTTCCGCGCCATCAAGGAGGCGAGCGCGCGTTTTGGGGGCGCGGCGCTGATCGGCGTGGGGACGGTCCTGGACGAGGCGACGGCTCGGCGGGCAATGGAGGCTGGGGCGCAATTTGTGGTCACGCCGATTCTGCGGCCGGCGATCGCGACAGCGGCGCACGAAGCCGACCGGCCGGCGATGCTTGGCGCCTATACGCCGACAGAAGCGCAACTTGCGCATGAGGCCGGGGCGGATTTCGTGAAAATTTTTCCGGCGGACGGCCTCGGGCCGGCCTACATCAAGGCGCTGCGGGCGCCGCTGCCGCATTTGCGGGTCGTTCCGACGGGGGGCGTGAATGTCAATACTATTCAAGAGTTTTTCAAGGCCGGTTGCGCCGCCGTCGGCGCCGGTTCCTCCCTGCTCACTCCGCGCATTCTCGCCGAGAACGACTGGCCGGAACTGGCGCGGCTGTCACGCGAATTCGTCGCGGCGGCGCGTTTCGCGGAGCGCAATCAGAAATGATTGGGCTCGCGCTTGAGGAATTGGCCGCGGCTGGGGTCGCCGACGAATTGGCCGTCGCGGGCGGCGATCTTGCCGCGGACGGTGACGACGTGGGGGCGGCCTTCGATGTTGACGCCCTCAAAGGCGTTGTAATCGAGATTCATGTGGTGGGTTTGGGCGGAGATTTTGCCGCGGTAACTTGGATCGTAGACGACAAGGTCGGCGTCGGCGCCGGGCTGGATGGCGCCTTTGCGCGGGAAGAGGCCGAAGAGCTTGGCGGCGTTAGCGCTGGACGTGTTGACGAATTGATGGAGGTCGATTCGCCCGCATTTGACGCCGTAAGTAAAGTATAAATTGATGCGGTCCTCGAGCGATGGGATGCCGTTGGGGATTTTTGTGAAATCGCCGCGGCCCATTTCTTTCTGGCCTTTGAAATCAAACGGGGCGTGATCGGTCGCCAGCGTGGCGACGGCGCCGGTGCGCAATGCGTTCCAGAGCACGTGCTGGTTGGCTTTGTGGCGCAGAGGCGGCGACATGACGAATTTGGCGCCTTCGAAGTCCGGCTTCTCGGCGTCGGTCCGGTCGCAGAGCAGGTATTGAATGAGCGTTTCGACCCAAATATTGCCGCCTTTGGAGGCAAAGCCATTGGCGACGCTCAAGGCGCCCTGGCAGCTTGTGTGAACGATGTAGACGTGGGCGCCGGTCGCCGCGGCAAACGCCACCAGATGATGGACGCCGGCGGCCTCGACGTACGGCGGGCGGCTCCAATAATGAAATTCCGGGCCGGTTTTGCCTTCGGCGAGCAGCTTCTTCTGCATTTCGGCTATGAGATCGGCGTTTTCGCAATGCGCGGTGGTGATGACGCCGAGTTCCTTGGCGAGCCGGAGGACTTTGTAGAGTTCCTCGTCGGTGACGCCGAGGGCGCCTTTGTAAGCGAGAAAGATTTTGAAGCTCGCGACGCCGCGTTTGACGATTTCGCGCAGGTCGCGCTCCGTTTCGTCATCGAAGCGGACGGCGCCCATGTGGAACGTGAAGTCACACGCGCTATGGCCCTGGGCTTTGCCGAGCCAAAGCTCGAAGGCGTCGAGCGCTTTGTCGGCGCGGCTGGGGCAAATCATCTCGATAAATGTCGTGGTGCCGCCGACCAGCGCCGCTTTGCTCGCGGTGGTGTGGGTGTCCTTGGCGAACGTCCCCATAAACGGCAAATAAATGTGGACATGCGGATCGATGAACCCGGGGAAAACATATTTGCCGGCGGCTTCGACAATTTCGGCTCCGGGCGGCGGGGGGATATTTGTGTCGATGCGGGTGATGGTTTCGCCTTCGCAGAAAATGTCGGCGACGTAGCGTTCGCTGCCAGTCACGATTTCGCCTTGCCTGATTAGGAGAGACATAGCGCTGGGAGGTTACGGCTCAAAAGCCGGACGCTAAAGGAAAAATGAGCGGAGCAAAAGGCGCGTTACGCCCTGCGCCAGCCGAGGATGCGCGCGGGCAGAAACAGAAGAGCGCGGATGAGCGCGAAGGCGGCTTCGACGGTGATGCCCACCAGGCGCACGGGCAACGAAATGAGCCACACGAGCGGGAAAAGAACCAACGCCAGAATCGCGAGCGGCCAGCAAAGCGCGAACAAGATGCACCAACCGACAAATAGAATTAATGCCTTCATAGTTGCGTCCTTTGGAAATGTGGAACGGCGACGCCACGCTGTCAAACGCAGATTACACAGTCATCTCTTCGCCCATGATGTTGGCGCCGGTGATCCAGGTGGATTTGTCGCGGATGACGGCCTGGGCCGGCAACGTGGGAGTGACGGTGGTGACGCCGGGATTGCGTTTGACAGCGGTGCCGACGGCCATGAATTCAATGAGGCTGCCCAGCTCGTGGATGTGGACATGGATGCCGATCACGTCATCGGCTCCGAGAGTGTCGGCTTCCTGTTTGAGCAGGCTGATGGCGTGTTCGCGCGCCTCGTAAATCAGCGAAGTCAGGTCGGTGAGTTCGCCGCGGGCCATGGATTGGAAGGCGGCTTTGATGCCGCCCACGACGCCGAGAGAATAGATGGCGGTGCGAAGGACCAGCTTGAGCGGCGCGTAGCCGATGTTGGCCATGTTCCACATTTCTTCGCAGGTCATGTCGCTGGTGACGGGCGAGGCGGCGGCTTGCGGGGGCAGGCCGGCGTGGAATGCGGCGGTGCCGAGCATCAACATCTCGTGGACGCCCTGGAACGGCATGACGCGGGTCTCGATGCCCAGGACGGCGTTGGCGCCGGCGGCGCGCGCTTCGTCAACAATACGTTGCAGCGCAAGGTGGCGCGTGGCGTTGAAGACGTCGCTGAACTCGCGAATTTCGCCGCGGGCCAGGCTTTTGAGGCCGCCGAGAATGCCGCCGCCGACGCCGATCGAGTAAGCGACGTTTCCAAAAACGAATTTGCGCGGGACATAGCCGCAATCCATGAGTGAATAAAGCTCCTGGCCGTTGGAGCTGGAGGAGAAGGCGAGTTGCCCGACGGGATTCTCGTCGCGATGAATGGCGGAGCCGACGGACAGGAATTCGATGTTGCCGCGGAAATGCCGCAGGTCGCTGGTGACCCCGGTGAGGCCGGCGGCGGCGCGTTGCTGGGCTTCGGCGACCATCCGGGAGAAGGCGGCGTGGCGGCCTTCGTTAATGATGTTGGTGACCTGTGTGACTTCGCCGCCGAAGATTCCCTGGATGCCGGCGCCGATGCCGCCCAAAATTCCGAGCGAATGCACGCTGTTGCCGATGACGAGGTCGCCGGGGGTAAATCCCTTGAGGCGCAAGCAATAAATCTCGTTGCCGGACAGGCCGGTCATGACACTGGAACGGATG
>Ga0265338_10006730_pt1 | contig 14513 bp, 12 predicted proteins | sample 42126metaG_FD_193579 | JGI IMG/M metagenome (GOLD analysis project Ga0265338, IMG submission 193579) | Rhizosphere microbial communities from Carex aquatilis grown in University of Washington, Seatle, WA, United States - 4-21-26 metaG | ecosystem: Host-associated > Plants > Roots > Rhizosphere... | reverse complement strand
ACGGGGGGGCTGCCCGCCCTCCCGTTCCCCCCTGGGGGCGAGCCCTCAGGGGGCGCGACGAACAGGGTGTCCTGCATCTCCCTGGCCGGGTGATCGGGCGGGATGTTGAGCGCGTCGAAGTTGTACCACTCGGCCTCGACCTCGGGCCCCTCGGCGACCTCGTAGCCCATCGCCACGAACACGTCGGACAGCTTGTCGGCGATCATGCTGACCGGGTGCCGCGCCCCCGGCACCGCCCGGTCGTACGGCAGGGTGACGTCGACCCGCTCGGTGACCAGCACCTGCTCGTCACGCTCGCGCTCGAGCTGCTCCTGGCGACCGGCCAGTGCCTGGCGGACCTGGCCGGTGGCGGCGCCGACCCGGCGCCCCGCGTCGGCCCTGGCCTGCGGCGGCAGCGCGCCGATCTCGGCCCGGGCCAGCGACAGCGGGGCCCGGTCGCCGGCGTGGGCGATCCTGGCTTCCTTCAGCTCGTCCAGGGTGCGCGCGGCGGATATCGCGCTGAGCGCGGACGCTACGGCGCGCTCGACCTCTTCGGCCGTCAATGCGGTCACCTCGACCGGGTCATAGTTCTTGTTCGGTGCGGACATCGGAGTGTTTGCTTCCCTCAAGGTCATCGGCCGGCTGGCAGGTCCGCGGCGGCACGGCTCCCTGGTTCAGCCCGAACGAGTGGGGAGCGAGCGGAATCCAGCCCACTGAACCCTACCGGGTAGCCGGCCGGAGGCCTCTGCTTACCCGTTCCGGCCGCAGGCGAGCGGATTGACGGGGTGCCCGCGGGGGCTTCTCGCGTCGCGCGGTGATCGGGGCAATCGGGGGGACGGGGGGCGTCCCCCGGGCAATGACCGCGTCAGGCGATGGGCGTGCCCGCGGGCACGGTAAATCGGAACTCGGCGCCGCCACCGGGCGCCCGGGTGACCGAGATCTCGCCGTTCATCGCCTCGACCAGGCCCTTGACGATGTAGAGGCCGAGGCCGGTGCCGCCGCGCCGCTTGCCCCGCCAGAACTGGCGGAACACCCGCGGCGCGATTTCCGGCGGGATGCCCTCGCCCTGGTCGCGCACTGACACGGTGATGGCCGCGAGCGGGCCCGCGGCGTCCTGGTCGCCGTGCACGCTGGTGCGCTGGATCACGATCGTCACGATACCAGCGCCGTGCCTGACCGCGTTCTCCACCAGGTTGCCCAGGATCTGGTCCACCTTGTCCGCGTCCAGCCAGGTCTCCGGCAGGTCGGTGGCTGCCTCCAGCCGGAACCGGTCCTCCGGCTCGCCGGAGGCGACCCGGCCGGCGATGATCTTGCGCGCCCGCTCGGGCACGTCGACCAGCTGGCGGCGCACCTCCATCCGGCCCGACTCGATGCGGGACACGTCGAGCAGCTCGGTGATCAGCCGGGTCACCCGGTCAGCGTCGGCGTTGACGGTCTCCAGCATGACCCGCTTCTGGTCGTCGCTGAACCGGGACCACTTGGCCAGCAGCGTCGCGGTGAAGCCCTTGACCGACGTCAGCGGCGCGCGCAGCTCGTGCGCGACAGTGGAGACCAGCTCAGCCCGGCTGCGCTCCAGCCGGGCGCGCTGCTGGGCGCCGCGCAGGGTGATCACCAGGCGGCGGACCGGGCCGGAGCGGTCGTCGCGCACGTAGCCAACCGACACCAGCAGCTCGGTGTCACCCCGGGCGGCCGCGCCCGGGTGGCTGCCGGCCAGGAACAGGCTGCACTCCGGGTGCCTGGTCCTGGTGGCCAGGCCGTGGTAGGGGTCGACGCACATCCACCAGTCGCGGTCGTCAGCGTCGCGGAACGGCAGCACGTCGTAGACGTACTTGCCGATCGCCTGCTCCGGCGCGATGCCGGTAAGCCGGACGGCGGCGCGGTTGAACACCACCAGGCGGCCGGCCTCGTCCGCCACCACCAGCCCGTCAGGGAGGTCGTCCGCGATCAGCGCCTGGACATCGGCGGCCAGCGGCATGCCGTCGGCTTGCCCGGTCCTGCCTGGGCGCACAGCCCGGGGACGGCCCGGCCTGTTGACTTCCACGCGATTGCGCCTCCGTCCAACTGGGGGTTGCACCGGGGCCGGGTTGGCTTAATCCGCGGTGCGAGTGACGGAATGTGATCAGACTCTAGCGCGTTTACCCGTCCTCGCGACAGTACCCATGCCTCGGGATTTCGCTACGTCATAACACAAATACCGTATGCGAGGATTTGTTGAGCCGCCAATAGGCGCGCAACGCGATGTAATCATAATGGCTCACACCGCATGCAACTGACTTGTGCCGGCGATGAATAGCGGCGGGCGGCGGGATGGCTGGCCGGGGGCGGCGGGGGCGGCTGGCCGGAGCGGGCGCGTGCGGCCGACTGGCCGGGGAGGGCGCGGGGCGCAGGTGGTGCAGGGCGGGCGCGGGGGCGGCGGGGCGGCTGGCCGGGGAGGACGGTTGCGAGCTGGCTGGCCGGGGCCGGGCGGGTGCGGGCGAGCAGCGGGGTTGGCCTGGCCAGGAGGGTTAGCCGACGGCGGGGCGGGCCCGCTGGGCCTGGGCGGAGGCGTACAGGCAGACCGCCGCGGCGGTGGCCAGGTTGAGCGACTCGGCCCGGCCGTAGATCGGCACCGCGACCGTCTCGTCGGCCAGGTCGAGCAGCTCGCCGGGCAGCCCCCAGGCCTCGTTGCCGAATAGCCAGGCGGTCGGCCCGGTCAGCCTGGCCTGGGTCGCCGGATCGTCCAGGGTGGCTCCGCCGCGGCCGTCGGCAGCGAGAATGCGCAGGCCAGCGGCGCGCAGCGCGGCCGTGGCGGCCGGCAGCCGGGCACCCGCCACCACCGGCAGGTGGAACAGGCTGCCAGCGCTCGCCCGCACGCACTTGCTGTTGTACACGTCGACCGAGGCGTCGGCGAAGATCACCGCGTCCGCGCCCGCCGCGTCGGCGGCGCGCAGCACCGTGCCCGCGTTGCCGGGATCGCGGACGTTGGCCAGCAGCGCCACCAGGGCGGGGCTGCCGCTGGTGACCGCCTCGAGCGGCACGTCCACGAAGTCACATATCGCCAGCAGGCCCTGCGGGGTGACGGTCTGCGCCAGCTCGCTCATCACCTCGCCGCTGACGAGCTGCACGTCGACCCCGGCGTCCTGCGCCCGCCCGACCAGGTCGGCGTGCCTGGCCTGCGCGGGCGCGGTCACGAAGAGGGCGCTGACGACCGGGCCGGTACCAGCAAACCCGGGGCCGGCCGACCCGGAGCCGGCCGCCAGGGCCTCGGCCACCGCCTGCGGGCCCTCCGCCAGGAAGGCCCGCTCACGCTGGCGGAGCGCCCGCTTGGTCAGCCGCCTGGCCGCCTTGAGCCGGGCCGTGCTGGCGGTTGCGTACATCAGTTCTCCCCGGGGAAATCAGCGTCGTCCCCGCGGTGCGCCGCCGCGGCGGTACCGGGAGATGGTCCCGGCGCGGCGGCGACGGAAATTCGCAGATAAGCGTGAAACACCATTCGTTCGGGATGATTCACTTCATCCACCGTAGACGGAGCCTTTTCTTACGGCCGGTCCCCCGCGCCCGCGTGACCAGGATGCGGGGGTCACGCGGGGTGAGGTCCGGGGTCCGCCCGCTGCCGGGCGGGGCAGGCGCTAGGCGGCGGCGCCGACCGTCTCCGGCAGTGCCGCGCGGGCCACCTCGACCAGGGCGGCGAACGCCACCGCGTCGGTCACCGCGAGGTCGGCCAGCACGCGGCGGTCGACCTCGACCCCGGCTGCCTTCAGGCCCTGCACGAAGCGGTTGTAGGTCAGGCCGTTCGCGCGCGCGGCGGCATTGATGCGCTGAATCCAGAGTCGGCGGAAGTTGCCCTTGCGGTCCTTGCGGTCGCGGTAGGCATAGGTCATCGAGTGGAGGACCTGCTCCTTGGCCTTGCGGTAGAGCCGGGACCGCTGGCCCCGGTAGCCCTTCGCCCGCTCAAGGACAACCTTGCGCTTCTTCTTGGCGTTAAGCGAGCGCTTGACGCGTGCCATTGTTAAATCTCCTCTGAGCTGCGGTTACAGGACTCGGCTGGTGAAGCCGCGGGCTACTTGCCGAGCAGCCGCTTGATCTCGCGGACGTCGGCCGGGGCCATCGCGACCTCGCCGTCGAGCCGGCGGGTGCGGCGGGACGACTTGTGCTCGAGCAGGTGCCGCCGGTTGGCCCGCAGCCGCATGATCTTGCCGCTGCCGGTGATCTTGAACCGCTTGGCGGCGCCGCTGTGCGTCTTCATCTTCGGCATGGTCGCCGTCGTCTCCTCGTTCGTTGCCGCCCGGGTGGCAGCGTTTCCTCGCGGAGCGGCCCCGCACTGCGAGTGCGGGGCCGCTCCGCCCTGTCCCCGTTGCCGGGGCAAACCTCTATGCGTCGGTCGGCGCGCTGCCCGTGGTGGGCACGGTGGCCTCAACCGCGGTCTCGGCTACCGGTTCGGTCTCGGCCGCGGCGGCCGGGGCCGCGCTGCGCGGGCTCGGCACGGGCTGTGCCTGCGCGGCGGGCCGCGGGGCACTGGCCTCAGCTTCCGCCATGGCCTCTTCCGCCCTGGCCTCTTCCGCCCTGGCCTCGGCCCTGGCCTCGGCCTTGCCCTCAGCCTTGCGCCGGTGCGGGCCGATCACCATGATCATGTTCCGGCCGTCCTGCTTGGGCTGCGCCTCGACGAAGCCGAGCTCGGTGACGTCGTCCGCCAGCTTCTGCAGCAGGCGGAAGCCCAGCTCGGGGCGGGACTGCTCGCGCCCGCGGAACATGATCGTCACCTTGACCTTGTCGCCCGCCTTGAGGAACCGCTCGACGTGGCCCTTCTTGGTGCCGTAGTCGTGCGGGTCGATCTTCGGGCGGAGCTTGATCTCCTTGACGATCGTCTGCGTCTGGTTCTTGCGCGATTCCCGGGCCTTAAGCGCGGTCTCGTACTTGAACTTTCCGTAGTCCATAAGCTTGCAGACTGGCGGCCGCGCGGTCGGGGCGACCTCGACCAGGTCGAGCTCGGCCTCCTGTGCGAGCCGGAGCGCCTCGTTGATAGAGACGATGCCGATCTGCTCGCCCTTGGCTCCGACCAGCCGGACCTCGGGAGTGCGGATGCGCTCGTTAATGCGCGTTTCGACGCTGATGTGACCTCCACAGATCATCATGTTCTGCTGCCTGCCGCCGCCGGCCGGTCCGGTGGCGGCTGGTCCTTGCCTGGACCAGCGGTACTGCCGCGACCCGGGCGCCAACGAGAAAAGCCCCGCCGGGCACCTAGTGCTCGCGGGGCTACCACAGACGGCGCCTGGTCCCGGCGAGGCCGGGAGTGGCGCCGAACCCGTCGACCTGCTGGCCGGCTAGGTGGGAGGTGGCCCTCCGCTTGCACCGCCCGGCGAACCGGGCTGGTCACTGACAAGAGTAACAGCACTCGGGGGCAGATGTGTATTCCGGCGCCCGGCCGGTCCGGGGTCCAGTGGGTCCGGCTGGGCTGGGCGCGCACCCGTTCGGGCTGACTTCTTGCTGTTATCTTGAAGGCTGAGCCGGCCGGCGCGGAGCGTGGATATTCCCGCACATCCCAGGGTGCAGGAACATCCACGTTGTCGCGCGGGGAGCGCGGGGTCAGGCGGCCGTGCGGCGGGGATGGGTGGCTGGGTGGGGGCGTGGATGGGGGCGTGGGAGCAGGAAGGTGAGCGCGCCCGCCACCACCAGCAGCGCGAGGTCCACCCAGGCGACGACCTGCAGGGCGGTGACGAAGCTGGCGCGGCCGGGGGCGCCGCCGAGCGCGGCGTAGAAGACGGCCCCGATGATCGCGACGCCGCTGGCGATGGCGAACTGCTGGGTGGTGGTGAGGACGCCCGCCGCCGCGCCCGCCTGGTCCGGGCGCACGTGGGACAGCACCGCGCCCATCAGCGACGGCACCATCAGGCCCTGGCCGAGGCCGATCAGGGCGGTGCCGGGGGCGGTCTCCCAGCCGGTGAGCTGGCCGCCGGCCCGCAGCGCGGTGACGGCCAGCACGAGGACGCCGAGGGCGGCCAGCACGGCGCCGACGGTGATCGAGCGCGGGCCGAGCCGGGCGGCCGCCTTGGGGCCGTAGAGCGTCATCGCGATGAAGGTCAGCGCGAGCGGCAGGTTGACGATCCCCGCGTGCAGCGGGGACAGGCCGAGGCCGGACTGGAGCAGCAGGGTCAGCACGAACATGAAGCTGCCGAAGAAGAACAGCACCGCGAAGTTCAGCAGCAGGCCGGCCGAGAAGGCGCGGTCGCGGAACAGCGTCAGGTCGAGCAGCGGGTCGCCGCCCCGGCGGGCGAGCCGCCGCTCCCAGGCGACGGTGGCCGCCAGCACCGGCAGCGCCGCCGCCAGCGAGACCCAGGTCCAGACGGGCCAGCCCTCGTCCCGGCCGAGGGTGAGCGGCACCAGCGCGAGGGCGAGGCCGCCGGAGACGCCGGCCGCCCCCAGCGGGTCGAGCCGGGGCCGCCGCTGGCCGCGGGCGGCCGGCACCACGATGCTGGCCACGATCACCGCGAGCACCCCGACCGGCACGTTGACCAGGAAGATGGCCCGCCAGCCGAGGCCGAGGACGTTGGCCTGGATGAGCCCGCCGCCGAGGATCTGCCCGGACACGAAGCCGAGCCCCATGGTGGCGCCGTACCAGCCGAGGGCGCGGCTCCGCTCCCGGGCCGGGAAGGACGCCGTGATCAGCGCGACCACCTGCGGCACCATGACCGCGCCGGTCAGCCCTTGCACCAGCCGGAAGGCGACCAGCACGCCCGCCGTCGGGGCGAGCCCGCAGGCCAGCGAGGCGAGCGCGAACGCCACCACCCCGACCATGAACAGCCGCTTGTAGCCGAACAGGTCGCCCAGCCTGCCCCCGGTGACCATGCCGCTGGCGTACATGAACGCGTAGCCGCCGACGATGAGCTGCAGCGCCGCGTCGCTGACGTGCAGGTCACGCTGGAGCGAGGGGGCGGCGACGTTCACCGCCCAGATGTCGAAGCCGGCCATGAACATGGCGATCAGGGTGACCGGGAGCATCAGCCACCGCCGTGGGTAGCCGTCCGCCCCGTCGGACGCCCCGGCCGGCGCGGTCACGTTCGCCTGCTGCCGCGCGGTTGTCTCCGCTGCCTCGGGCACGCTGATCCCCCTCCGCTGTTCGACGATGACCATAGTTTGATGCTAGTCGAACCTTACGGCAGGTATCGAACTTCACGCAACCTGGCTTATCCTCGAAGACGTGATGGACGACGTGGTCGAGCCGCCAGCGGCCGACTTCCAGCTACCCCGCATCCTCGCCGCGCTCGCCGACCAGCACCGGCTGGCGACCGTGCGGTTCGTCGCCCGCCAGGGCGAGGCCTGCTGCGGCGACGTCATCGCGGAGGCGGGGCTCGCGATCACCAAGTCGACGTTCTCCCACCACCTGCGCATCCTGCGCGAGGCGGGCGTGCTGACCAAGCGGATCCAGGGCACCCGGGGCTACACCCGGCTGCGCAAGGAAGACCTCGACCAGCGGTTCCCCGGCCTGATGGACGCGGTCATCGCGGCCGGCGCCAGCGCCGCCGCCGGGCGGTAACCAGTTTGCCCCCGGTCCCCGCGCCGGACATGATTGCGGCATGGGCCACCTGCAAGTCGCGCACGTCGACTACTACCTGCCCGACGGGCGGATGCTGCTCAGCGACGCGAGCTTCCGGGTCGGGCAGGGCGAGGTGCTGGCGCTGGTCGGCCCGAACGGCGCGGGCAAGAGCACGCTGCTGAAGATCATCGCGGGGGAACTGAAGCCGGAGGCGGGGACGGTCACCACCAGCGGCGGCCTGGCCGTGATGCCGCAGTTCGTCGGGTCGGTCCGGGACGAGCGGACAGTGCGGGACCTGCTGGTGTCGGTGGCCCGGCCGGCCATCGCGGCCGCCGCCGCGGCGGTGGACGAGGCCGAGCTGGCGATGATGGAACGCGACGACGAGCCCGCCCAGCTCGCGTACGCGCAGGCGCTGAGCGACTGGGCGGACGCGGGCGGCTACGCCGCGGAGACGGTCTGGGACATGTGCACGGTGTCCGCGCTCGGCGTGCCCTACGACAAGGCCCAGTGGCGGGGCGTGGCGACGCTGTCCGGCGGTGAGCAGAAGCGCCTGGTGCTGGAGGCCCTGCTGCGCGGCCCCGACGAGGTGCTGCTGCTCGACGAGCCGGACAACTACCTGGACGTGCCGGGCAAGCGCTGGCTTGAGGGCCAGCTGCGGGAGACCGGCAAGACCGTGCTGTTCGTCTCGCACGACCGGGAACTGCTCGCTGCGGCGGCGGCGAAGATCGTCAGCGTCGAGCCCGCTCCTGGCGGGTCCGACGTGTGGCTGCACGGCGGCGGGTTCGGCAGCTACCACGAGGCGCGGGCGCGGCGGTTCGAGCGGTTCGAGGAACTGCGCCGCCGCTGGGACGAGAAGCACGCCCAGCTCAGGAAGCTCGTGCTCGACATGCGGCAGTGGGCCGAGAACAGCCAGGCGATGGCGTCCCGCTACGCCGCCGCCCAGACCCGGCTGCGGAAGTACGAGGAGGCCGGGCCGCCGCCGGAGCCGCCGCGCAAGCAGGACATCAGGATGCGGCTGCGCGGCGGGCGCACCGGCGTCCGGGCCCTCACCTGCTCGGGGCTTGAGCTCACCGGGCTCATGCGGCCGTTCGACCTGGAGGTCTTCTACGGCGAGCGGGTGGCGGTGCTCGGCTCCAACGGGTCGGGCAAGTCGCACTTCCTGCGGCTGCTGGCCGGGCAGCCGGTCGCGCACAGCGGGACCTGGAAACTGGGCGCGCGGGTGGTGCCGGGATTCTTCGCGCAGACCCACGCGCAGCCGGGCCTGGAAGGCCGGACGCTCACCGGCATCCTCTGGGACGACCACGCGAAGGACCGGGGCGCCGCGATGAGCGTGCTGCGCCGGTACGAGCTCGACCGGCAGGGCGACCAGCTCTTCGGCAAGCTGTCCGGCGGGCAGCAGGCACGGTTCCAGATCCTGCTGCTCGAGCTGGCGGGCGCGACCGCGCTGCTGCTCGACGAGCCGACCGACAACCTCGACCTGGAGTCGGCCGAGGCGCTCCAGGACGGGCTCGAGAGCTACGAGGGGACCGTCCTGGCGGTGACGCACGACCGCTGGTTCGCGCGGACCTTCGACCGGTTCCTCATCTTCGGCGCGGACGGCGTGGTCCGCGAGTCACCGGAACCAGTGTGGGACGAGCGCCGCGTCACCCGCGCCCGCTGAGCCCGGGGAACGGGTGCGCCGGGTTAGCCAGGCGCACCCGTTCGGGCTGATCTCTTAGTTGACCACCCGGTTGCGGAAGGTGCGGACGGCCAGCGCGCCGAACACCACCGTGCCGCCGACCAGGGCGACCAGGATCGCCCAGAGGGCCATGTGGCCCAGCCCGGGCGTCAGCGCCGCCCGCAGCCCCTCGGTCATGTAGACCATCGGGTTGAACAGCACCACGATCTGCAGCCAGCGGATCACGTGCAGCGCCGACCACGGGTAGTAGACGCAGCCGAGCATGGTCAGCGGCAGCAGCACCACCGCGAACACCATCTGGATCTTCCGCGGGTCGACCACCGTGCCCAGCAGCAGCCCCAGCGACGCGGTCATGGTGGAGGCGAAGATCATCACCACGATCAGCAGGGGCCAGTTGACGCCGGCGATGTGCGGGCCCTGGCCGGGGGCGTGCACCCAGTAGACGACCGGGAAGACGATCGCCGCCCCGATCAGCGCCTGGATCGCGCCCGCGGTGATCTTCTGGACGGCGAGCACCGAGATCGGGACCGGGGCCAGCGCCCGGTCCTCGATGGTGCGCTGCCAGGAGAACTCCATCACCAGCGGCATGGTGGTGCCGAACATGCCCTGCATCAGGAACATCGAGCCCATCAGGCCGGGCACCAGGATGGTGGCGAAGGTGACGCCGCCGGCGGCCCCGCCCCCGCCGCCCGCGGAGCCGAAGCCGCTGCCGATCTTAGGCAGCACGTAGGCGAAGACGAACGCGAACAGCAGCGGCTGCATGACCGCGCGGATGAAGGTGGACGGCGCGTTCCGGCCGAGCACCCGGAACTCGCGCGCCATCATCGCGCCGAACGTCTTCAGCAGCGTCGGGTGCGGCACCGGCGCGTCGGTGATGAGCGCGGCGATGGAGGACGCGACCTGGCGGTCGTCACCGGACGCGGCCCCGATGCCGGCCGGGTGAGTGGTAATGGCCATCGGTTCTACTCCCGGTACTCGCGGCCGGTCAGGGACAGGAAGGCGCTCTCCAGGCTCGGCTTGGCCTGGCTGGCGTCGCGGACGTGCAGGCCGTTGGCGGCGCCGATGTTCACCAGGTCGCCCAGCAGGCCCTCAGGGTCGCCGCTGAACACCCGCAGCTGCTCGCCGTCGGTCTCCACCTTGGTGACGCCCGGGCGGCCGGCCAGCCCGGCTCGCTCGGCCAGGCCGTCGGGCACCGGCTCCTCGTAGCGGACGGTCACGATCGTCTGCGCGCCCGCGTCGGCCAGCAGCTCGTCAAGCGAGCCCTCGGCCAGCACCTGCCCGTGGTCGACGACGGCGATCCGGTCGCACAGCGCCTCCGCCTCTTCCATGTAGTGCGTGGTCAGCAGGATCGTCTGGCCCTGGCCGTGCAGCACCTGGAGGATGTCCCACAGGTTGACCCGGGTCTGCGGGTCGAGGCCGGCCGTCGGCTCGTCAAGGAACAGCACGTCGGGCTGGTGCACCAGCGCGCGGGCGATCATCAGCCGGCGGGCCTGGCCACCGGACAGGTCGCTGGCCATCGCGTTCTTCCGGTCGCCGAGCCCGAACGCGTCGATGAGCTGCTCCGCCCGGCGGGCCGCGACGCCCTTGGGCAGCCCGAAGAAGCGGCTGCGGAACTGCAGGTTCTCCGCCACCGTGAGCTGCATGTCGAGCGTGTTGTTCTGGGTGACGACGCCGATCCGGCGCTTTACCGCCACCGGTTCCCTGATCACGTCGTGCCCGGCCACCCAGGCGGCCCCGCCGGTCGGCGCGACCAGCGTGGTGAGCATGCCGATGGTGGTGGACTTGCCCGCGCCGTTCGGCCCCAGCAGGCCGAAGAACTCGCCCGCGGGCACGTCGAGGTCGATGCCGCGCACCGCGTCCACGTCGCCCCGGCTTGACTTGTAGGTCTTGCGCAGCTCCTTGGTCCTGATCGCCGCTTGCGCCTTCGCTGGCACCGGCGGCTGGTTGCCCGGGGGCTGCACGGTCATCGCAGTCACGCGCCGCGCTCCTCTGCTATGAGCTTGCTGAGATGGTCGATCATCTGGACGAAGAACCTCCGCACGACTGCCTCGTCCTCGCTGCTGACGAAGCTGAACGCGTCCCGCCAGCGGCCGGCCGCCTGGGAGACGTAGTAGGTGATGACACCGCGGCCGGCCTCGGTGATGTAGAGCCGGACCACCCGCCGGTCGGCGTCGTCCGCCTTGCGCTGCACGAAGCCGTCCCTGACCAGGGTGTTCACCACTGAGGTGAGGGTGCCGGGGCTCGACCAGGCGCGGTCGGCGACCTCGCTCGCCTTGAGCCCGTCCTCGGCCAGCAGGACGCGCAGCACGCCCAGGCCGGCCAGGCTCAGCTTGAGCCCGGCCGCCCGCACGCTCTCCTGCCCGTAGGCGCCCATCAGCTTGGTGGCCGACACGATCAGCGCCTGCAGCGGCGCGTCGGCCGGGAGCCTGGCCACGTCGGCCGGCCAGTTCCAGCTGGGCGGGCCGGCCAGCGACGGGGCCGGGCAGTCAGGCGGCGGGCGGGGCTCCTCGGCGGTCACCCGCCCAGTATGGCCCCGATGAGATTTGAGGTCAAATAGTTTGCCCTCAAACTACTTATGCCGGGCTGGCCGCGCTAGCGGCGGGCCGGGCGGCGCAGCAGTCCCCAGGTGACGAAGGCGAAGACGGCGGCCAGGGCCACCTGCAGAGCCATGCCGACGGCCCAGGCGTGCACCGAGTGGGCCCACAGCGGGTCAGCGGCGGCGCCGGGCGGGGGCGGGGTCACATGGTTGAGGTCGATGGTGGACGCGACCGCGGCGAACCCCCAGCGGGACGGGGTCAGCCAGGCGAGCTGCTCGAGGCCGGGGCTGCCGTTGAGGCGGATGACGCCGCCGCTCAGCACCACCTCTACCAGGACCGTGACCACCAGCAGGGGCAGGGTCTTGTCGGAGGAGTTGACCGCGGCCGAGATCAGCAGGCCCGCCGTCATCGACGCCATCGCCAGGACGGCCACGCCGAGCATGATCTCGGCCAAGGGCAGTGAGGTCAGCACGCCGTGCGGCGGCAACGGCCGCCCGGCCAGGCCGATGGCGACCAGCACGACCGACTGGAAGGCGCTGATGACGCCGAGGACGACCAGCTTGGAGGCAAGGTAGGCGGCGGGCGACAGTCCGGCCGCGCGCTCCCTGGTGTAGATCGGCCGTTCCTTGACCAGCTCCCTGACGGCGTTGGCGACGCCGATCAGGCAGGCGCTCATCACCAGGATGAGCAGGAGCTGAATGGCCAGGCCGTTGCTCGGGCCGGTGAGGCCGCCCGCGTCGGGTATCGCCCTGACCAGGGCGCCGAGGATGACCGGGAGCAGCGCGATCACCCCGACGTAGTTGCGGTCGGAGCCGATCACCGACACGTACCGGCGGACCAGGGTGGTGAGCTGGGCGAGCCTGCTGGCCGGGCGCGGCGGCGCGGCGGCGACCGCGGGGGCCGGGCTTGACCGTGGTTGCGCCTGGGCGGCGCCCGAGGCCTGCAGCGGGCCGCTGGTGTAGCGCGCGTAGTAGGCGGAGCGGGCGTAGTCGCCCGCCCAGTCGCGGTCCGGCTGCGCCTCGAAGTCCTGAAACACCTCGGCCCAGCCGTCCCGGCCGAAGTGACGCAGCCCGTCGGCGGGCGTGCCGAAGTAGGCGACCCGCCCGCCCGGCACCAGCACCAGCAGCCGGTCGCAGCTCGCCAGGTTGGCGACGCTGTGCGTCACCACCAGCACCGTGCGGCCGTCCTTGGCCAGCGCGGCCAGCATGTCCATGACCGACTTGTCGAGGCCGGGGTCGAGCCCGGAGGTGGGCTCGTCGAGGAACAGCAGGCTGGGCCGGGTGAGCAGTTCCAGTGCCACGTTGACCCGTTTCTGCTGGCCGCCGGAGAGGCTGCCGGTGCGGGTGTCGGCGTGCCTGGCCAGTGACAGCTCGCCCAGCACGTCCTCGACCCGTCGGGAGCGTTCCGCGGCGCTGGTGTCCTGGGGGAACCGCAGCTCGGCGGCGTAGGCCAGGCCGCGGCGGGCGGACAGCTGGGTGTGCAGGATGTTCTCCTGCGGGACCAGGCCGATCCGGTGCCGCAGCTCCGCGTAGTTGGCGTACAGGTCGCGGCCGTCGTACAGCACGCTGCCGCTGGTAGCGGGCCGCATGCCGGTGAGCGCGCCGAGCAGGGTCGACTTGCCGGCCCCGCTGGGGCCGATGACGCCGAGCAGGCAGCGCTCGGGGAGCGGGAAGGATACGTGGTCGAGCAGCACCTTCCCGCCTGGCAGGGTGACCGTCAGCTCGCGCGCGTCGAGCAGCACGCCGTCGGCCGGGTCGAACTCCGCCAGTTCATCGCCTGCCAGCCGGAACGTGGCCACGCCGATGCCGATCACGTCGGCCTCGGTGACCACCTCGGTGGTGATCCGCACGCCGTTGACGAAGGTGCCGTTGTTGCTGCCGACGTCGGTGAGCTGAAACCGGCCGTCGCCGAGGCGGCGCAGCTCGGCGTGGCGGCGCGACACCAGCAAGTCCCCGATGACCACGTCGTTGTCGTCGGCCCGGCCGATCGTCAGCGCCAGGTCGAGCACCCGGGTCATCCCGGTTGGCTGCCGCCCGCCGCCCTGGTGGCCGGGCCACAGCGCGGTCGCCGCGTGGGTGGCCGGGCCCGCCTCGGCCACCGGGCCGGGGCCGGGGCCGGGCACCGTGCAGGTCAGCAGCGGGCCGTCCACCGGGTTGCCCAGCCGGAACTGGACCGACCCGGTGACCTGCATCCGGGTCACCGGCAGCTCGCCGCAGAACGTGCCGTTGGTGCTGCCCGCGTCCTGGACCAGCCACTGGCCGGCGGTGGTGAGCAGCCGGGCGTGCAGCCAGGACACCGCCGGCTGGTCCACCACCACGTCCGCGTCCGGGTCCCGGCCGATCCGGTAGGCCCGTCCCGGGGCCAGGGTCACCGAGCTGCCCGCCACCTCCACCACCAGCGGCGGGATGGCGGCGTGGCCGCCGTCGCGGTCGGTCCCGAGCGCGGCGGTGCCGAGCTCCCGGTCGGGGGACGCTGCGTCTGCTGCCGTCATCTAGCGCTCCGTTTAGTTGGGCTGAGCGGGCGGGGCGGCCGGGCCGGTGACCGGGCCGCCTGCTCCCGTCCGATCCTGTGGCCCCGGGGCCGCCCGGGACAAGGGACACCGCGGGAAATTCGGCCACGATCCGGTCAACGCCGGTTCCCGCGGACGTACAGGCACACCGTGGCCGGCATGAGCACCGCCAGCAGCGCCAGCGACCAGGCGGCCGACGCCAGCTCCGGATGGCGCATCGGCCAGGCGGACAGCGCCGCGGCCGGGTCAGGGTTGCCGAGCAGTCGCCGGCAGGCGGCCGCCAGGACGCTGACCGGGTTCCAG
>Ga0265338_10006729_pt1 | contig 14513 bp, 18 predicted proteins | sample 42126metaG_FD_193579 | JGI IMG/M metagenome (GOLD analysis project Ga0265338, IMG submission 193579) | Rhizosphere microbial communities from Carex aquatilis grown in University of Washington, Seatle, WA, United States - 4-21-26 metaG | ecosystem: Host-associated > Plants > Roots > Rhizosphere... | reverse complement strand
TTCACGGTGATTGCTAAGCTGCGGGAGGCGGAGGAAGGGTGAACGCCGGCCATTGGTTTTCATTTGCTTCAACTAAATGAAATGCCGGAGAGCGCCGATCACCTTCGCCTGCTCAGGAAGGGGATATCTACTTCCGTATAACTGCCTGGGGAACACGCGTTCAAGGCCGCCACAATTTTGTCCAGATGAAGCCTCACAAGTGGCCATTGGGAATTGCCGAGCACCACGAGCGCGATCATTCGGCCCCTAAGGTCTTGCTGGTATCGAATGTTCTTGTCGGTACTCAGGAGGACATCATACCCGGCTTGCTCGGCCGCAAGAATCAATTCCCCGTTTTCCAGTTCGGCCCAGCCAATTCTCCGCGCAAAAGTGACCTCGTGGCCAACCAGGCTGCGCGCAATCGGATTGGGAGTTCCGTTGTCGAACAGGATCTTCATCCTGCGAACGCCGGTTTTCTCTCCAGGCTCTCGGAAACGTAGTGCAGAACAGCCTCAATTTCCTCAGCCTTTACATCGAAAACCTCTGTGATCTCTTTGACCGACATGCCGGCTTCGAGATTGGCGAACACTGTTTGAACCGGCATCCGCGTTCCCTTGAATACCCAGGCCCCGCTGACCTTGCCCGGAACGCTCTCCACCGCTTCGCATTGCGACCAATCGAGCACCGACATCGGGGGATCTCCTTCGATAAGGTTACGCCTATCGGTAATTCCGGGAAAGCAGCTGGTTTGGAGCCCGGACGCCAGGTTGAGGTTACCCAGCCTCCCGGTCTTGATATGGAATCTCCACCTCGATGCAGCTACCCGGCGCGATCTCGCGCAGTGCTTCAATAACGAGCTGAACATGCGGAAGGAGGTCCGGCCATTGCTGGCAACCGAGGACCATGACCGCCATTTTCCGGCTTTTGAGATTCTGCTGATATCTCATGTTTCTGTCTGTGGTGAGCAGTAGATCGAAACCGGCACCCTCTGCGACGCTCAAAAGATCGCCATTCTTGAGCCGATCCCAGCCCTCTTGAGCGGCGGTGCGGACCACGTGGCCTTCGAGAAACGGCCTCAAGGGCACGGGGGTTGCCTGATCGAAAAGGATCCGCATTTATGCCGCGCAGCTCGGTTCTTGATGAAGACTGCGCGCCGCAAAGTCAATGACAGCCTTCACCTGTTCGCGGTCCAATCCGTCGAACCAATCCATCAGGTCATCGATGCTGGCGCCCGCGGCGATATTCTCAAAGATTGCGGAGACGGGCATGCGTGTGCCGCGAAGAACCCAGGCCCCGCTCATCTTCCCCGGAACGCTCTCGACAGCATCGCATTGGGACCAATCGAGTACCGCCATGATTACGCCTCCTCGCTATAAACTACGCCAATCTACCGGGTCACGAAAGCCAATCCCGGCTTGAATGATCCATGTTAAACAGCGGCTCCAAGCGCCGCTTGCCGGGCTCTCGGATACACTAAGTGAACTCTCAGGACAATCAGGAGGTCCACGTGTACAACAAGGCAAATCTGGCGAAATTGAAGACCCTGGACGCGAACGCCCCAGCCGCGATGCAGGCCTTTTGGGCTTTTGACAAGGCGGCAATGGCCGATGGCGCCATTCCGGTCAAGTACAAAGAACTGATGGCGCTCGCCGTCGCGTTTACCACGCAGTGCCCTTACTGCATTGACATCCACTCCGGCAACGCGCGCAAGGCCGGCGCCACGGATCAAGAGATCGCCGAAGTTGTGACGATCGCGGCCGCGCTCCGTGCCGGCGCTGCCATCACGCACGGCACTCACGCGTTTACTGGAGCGTAAGTACCGGGAGAGGATCGCTCCGATGCCCCGGCTCCGCTACTCCGTCGCCGCCAGCCTCGATGGCTATATCGCCGGTCCCAACGGCGAATACGAATGGATCGTCCAGGATCCCACCTTCGACTTCGCGGCCCTCTGGGCTGAGTTCGACACGCTTCTCATGGGCCGCGTTACCTTCCAGGTCGCCATCACGCGCTTTCCCAATCTCGACGACATGGGCAAGAAGGTCGTCGTAGTCTCCTCCACGCTGACCGAGTATCCCGGCGCAACCATTGTCCGCGACAACATTGCCGAAGCCGTTGCCGCGCTCAAGGCCGAACCCGGCAAAGACATCTGGCTCATGGGCGGGGGCGTGCTCTTTCGCACCCTGCTCGACGCCGGCCTGGTGGATACGGTGGAGCTCTCGGTAATTCCCGTGCTGCTTGGTTCCGGCGTGCCGCTGTTGCCCGAGGGCCGCCGCGCGCTCCTTCATCTCGAAAAGAGTAGCGCGCTTCCCAGCGGCATCGTCCGGCTCGTGTACTCGGTATTGCCCGCCGCCTGAGCCAGGTTGCGTGAGGACGGCGTACAATTTTGTCACGAGGCCTGCGTATGGCTGCCGCCACTTCCCTCATTACCGTCGAGGAGTACCTGAAGACTACGGCCGATCCCGACTGCGAGTTCGTGGACGGAGTGCTGGAGGAAAGATCCGTGGGCGAATACGACCATTCCACCTGGCAGACCATCCTTGCGGCATTCTTCAATGTGAATAAATCTGACTGGGACGTGAAGGCAAGAACGGAACTCCGCATTCAGGTCGCTCCCGACCGTTTCCGCATTCCGGACGTCACGATCCTAAGCCGGCAGGCTCCGCGCGAGCAGGTCGTTATTCATCCACCTCTCGCCGTGTTTGAAATCCTCTCGCCTGAAGACTCCATGACCCGCATGCTGGAAAAGCTGGCGGATTATGAGCGCATGGGAATAGGAGCCATCTGGGTCATCGAACCGAAGAAGCCCTCATACTTCCAGTACTCCGAAGGCAAACTCGTTCCGGCCTCTGTCTTCCAGCTGCCCGGTACAGGTTTCACGGTGTCAATGACCGAGATCGAAAAGCTCATCGACTGAACCCGGGCCCAACTTACCCCGCGGTCCCCGGCCACAGGTCTCGGTCGCTGACCCAGGCAAACGCAACTTCCAACCACCAAATCCGTCAAGGTTATCGATGCGCGCTTCCCCTGCTCTCGATCGCCGGCTCCGCCGTAAGTGTCGGCCGTTCCTGTCCATCCCCGCCCTCCTTCTCTTCCTGGTCTTCAGCACCGGCTGCGCCAGCATCGTCCTTACCGGCGATCCGCCCCCGCCTCCGCCGCCCCCGCCTCCTCCTCCGCCCACCCCTGTCAGCAGCGGCACGGTCACCATCGCTCCGCAAGTGGCCGCGGTTGCGCCGGGGCAGACCCTCAAGTTCTCAGCCTCTTCAACCAACGGCGGAGCCATCCAGTGGTCCGTCTCCGGCGGCGGCTCCGTTGACCAGACCGGCAACTACACCGCGCCCGGTACCATCTCCCAGAGCGAGAACGTAACCGTGACCGCGGCCCTGACCTCCAACCCCACGCAGGACTACGCCACCGCTGTGGTCACCATCATCCAGCCTGGGCAGATCGCCTGCCCCAACGCCACAGGGAATCCCCAGGTGGCGCAGTATTCGGTGTATCTGCCCGCGCCAGGAGCAGCTTCCGTCGAGTTCGGCACCACCACCAGCTACGGCCTTAACACCTGGCAAGTGGCCACGCCCACCGCCACCGGAGGCAAGGTACAGCTATGGGTGGCCGGCATGCTGGGCAACACCACTTACCACATGCGCGGTCACGCGGTGCTGCAGAATGGCGCCGTCTTCAACGACGCCGACCAGACCTGCACCACCGGCACGCCGCCCGTGACTCCGGCCATCAAGATCACCGCCAGCGGTACGCCGCAGCCGGGCATCGAGATGTGGAATACCGCCAACCCGCCGACGTACGCCCAGGCCTTCGCCACCGATCTGCAGGGTAACGTGATTTGGACTTACAGTTACAAGCACAGCAACGCGGACATTTTGCAGGGCGTGCAGTTGCTGCCCAATGGCGACATGATCATGACAATCTCGTTCCTGTCGTCGCTGGATTTTCCGCTGCAGCAGTCGAACCTGATCAACGAGATTCGCGAGATTGACCTGGCCGGCAACACCGTGCGCTCGCTCAATATGGACCAGCTCAACAAGAAGCTCCTGGCCGACGCCAGCCTGCACGATGCGAAAGGCAATCCCTACCAGTTCAAGAGCTTCCACCACGATGTACTGGTGCTGCCCAACGGCCACTGGGTGGTGCTGACCTGCTACTCAAAGGGCTACAGCAACGTGGGCGGCCAGGGCGGCAATGTGGCCGTGCTCGGCGACGCAATTGTGGACGTGGACCAGAACGGCAATCCCGACTGGGTTTGGAACACGTTCGACCACCTGGACGTGAACCGGCACCCCATGAACTTTACCGACTGGACGCATTCGAACGCCATGCTTTACTCCAGCGACGACCATAATCTTCTGCTCTCCATGCGGCACCAGAACTGGATCGTCAAGATCGACTTTGAGGACGGCGTTGGATCAGGCGACGTGATGTGGAAGCTTGGCTATCAGGGCGACTTCAAGCTGGTGAACGCCACGGACCCCACCGACTGGTTTTACGCCCAGCACGGCATGAGCTATCTGACGCCGAACACCACCGGCGACTTCAAGATGACGCTGATGGACAACGGCAACGACCGGACGTTTCCCGGCGGGCAGGTGATCTGCAACCCGTTCAAGCCGCCGCTGCCGCCCACCTGCTACTCGACCGTGCCGGTGCTGGAGATCAACGAGAACGACATGACGGCGACCATGCTGAGCCATTACCAGCCTGGGCCGCAGGATTTCAGCTACTTTGGGGGCAATGCCGCGGCGCTTGCCAACGGCGATTTTGAGATGGACTTTGCCGTGGCAGCGCAGGTAAACGGCGGGCTGGTGGAGGAGCTGACGCCGGATACATTTCAGCCGGTGTGGCAGGCGGCGACTCCGGGGGCGGACCAGTACCATGCAAACCGCTGGGGAAGCCTGTATCCGGGGGTGCAGTGGTAGAAACAGGGATCAGGGAACAGGGAACAGGAAACAGGGGCGAAGACAGCGCTGGAGACGGGGGGAAAAGTGCGAAAATAAAAACGGCGATGTCTTGTTGATTGTTCGGTTTACGGGCAAAAAATGCAGTGACTTGGGTCCGTTTCCGGACAGTGGGGTGACCGGTGGGGGCAATTCTTCTGGTTTCAGTGGCCTGGCGGGTGGGTGAGACTTGCCGGGGGTCGGAGTTGCCGCAGATCGTTTTGCACATGATTGAAAGCCCTCTCAGGTCCAGAGACAGGAACGCCCGCCGGGGTGCCGGCGGGCGTGGTTTCTCTGACTGCTTTCACTATGACAGATCCGGATCTTAAGACTGCACTTTTGGGAAACTTTTTTGCATTGATGGCAAAGGGGTTACAAACTATTTTCGAGCGGGGGGCTTGACAAGTTTTCCACAGGCGACTGGATTACCGTGATGTGGGACGATAATAGGGGATCAGGGATCAGGGATCAGGGATTAGGGATCAGGGAATAGGGATCAGGGATCAGGGGCCAGGGATTGGGGATCAGGGAATAGGGATCAGGGATCAGGGGCCAGGGATTGGGGATCAGGGAATAGGGATCAGGGATCAGGGATCAGGGGCCAGGGATCAGGGATCAGGGATCAGGGATCAGGACGCTCGCTCATCGCGAAGTTCCTTCGCTGCGCTCAGGAGCGATGAACGGGTACAGCCCGGTGCGGCGGGTGGAGGATAGAGTAATGGCGGAATTGAAGGCTGTTCCCGGCGACATTACGAAGTTCAAGGTGGATGCGATTGTGAACGCCGCCAATACTTCACTGTTGGGCGGCGGAGGGGTGGATGGAGCGATTCATCTGGCGGCCGGACCGGAGCTGGTGGAGGCGTGCCGCAAGCTGGGCTGGTGCGCGACCGGGGACGCCAAGGCAACGCCGGGTTTCCGTCTGCCGGCAAAGTGGGTGTTTCACGCCGTGGGGCCAGTGTGGCATGGCGGCAAGCGCGGGGAGGATGCTCTGCTGGCGGGGTGCTACCGGCGTTGCCTGGAGCTGGCGCGGGAGCACGGAGTGAAGACGATCGCATTTCCGGCGATCAGTTCCGGGGTCTATGGGTTTCCTTCAGAGCGGGCGGCGAAGATTGCGGTTCAGACGGTGCGGGAGAATGTCGATGGGACTGGCGTGGAGGAAGTGCAGTTTGCTTGCTACAACGAGATAACGGGGAAGATTTACGAGGAGCTGCTGGCTGCTGGCTCTTAGCTGTTAGCTGCTAGCTGCTAGCTTCTGCCGATATAGCGCACTTAAAGAGATATGCGAATTCTGCCCGATGACAATCTGAAAAGGGTCATTGTGCAACTAAAATTAGTTGCAATGTATGCGAAATCGGGGTAATATTCGGCCATGAGCAGGAAAGAGAAGGCGCTCGCAAGATTGATGGAGGCGCCGAAGGACTTTACCTGGGACGAGTTGAAGACGGTTATGTCGGCTTTCGGATTCGCGCTCAAGACGACCGGCGGCTCAGGCAGAAAATTCATTCACGAGGAGACCGGAGTAACCCTTTTCATGCACGAGCCTCACCCATCCAAGGTTCTCAAAGCCTACCAACTGCATGAAGCAATCGATCTACTGAGAAGGGAGGGATTCGTAAGATGATCGGGATGCTCAATCATAAAGGATATGCGGGCTCCGTCGAGTTCAGCGAGGAAGATGGGCTCCTCCACGGAAAACTCATTGGAATCCGCGATGCGATTACGTATGAGGGCAAAGATGTAAAGTCGCTAACGCGCAACTTCCGCCAAGCGATTGAGGAGTACCTGGCCTTCTGCGCGGCGGAAGGAAAGGCACCGGATAAGCCTTTCAAGGGATCTCTCAACATCCGTATCTCGCCGGAGTTACATCGCGCGCTTGCCACCCGAGCGGAGCAGGAGCAGACGTCACTTAACGCGGTTATCAGGGATGCGCTGGAATCCGCATGCCGATGAGGACAGCACCGGGCGCCGATTACTTATCAGTAATTGAAGTATGGGCGGTTATTCGCCCGCTACCAACGAAGTTGATGGCCAGTCAACGGAGAATACCGAGAGAATCCTTAACGCGCCCGGTTCGCACTCGTTGAAATGCCCAGCGTTCACGGCAGTTTGGGCCTCTTCAAACGTATCGAACAGACAGTGCGAGTTTGTTCGAACCGACTCGGCCACGCTGTTGCACGAGAGTGGCGAACACTCAGGGCCAGGTGAGTACAAGAATGTCACAACGTCGTAGCCGTCGAGCCTCTTGCACGAGGGCTCAAGGATGCCGTCTGTGTCTTTCCAGTTCGCGTCGGACGGAGAGAATGGCCGCCATGCCTCTTCATCAAACTCTAGCTCGAAGGCCTCGTAGTAGAACAGATGCGTGCCGTGAAGTTCGATTGAGTGATCACGGGAGAGCCTCTGGATGGTTTCTGGGGAATCGAAAAACCACCATTTGTTGTGCTTCCAGTAATCCCCATAATCAGCAAAATCGTCGTTTACGCAGGAGCTAACGGAGTACACGTCGATTACAGATGGCGCTTTCAGCCACTCCGGTCTCTGCGGAATCTTCTTCGCCATGTAGCCGATTGGGATCATGCGAGAAGTATAATTGCTGCCTCGCGGGCGATTAGTCGCCTATTCGGAAGTCAACAGGATTCGAAAGTTTGGTAGAAGCAACCGCGGACCCTTCGACTGCGCTACGCTCAGGAATGACAGCGGTTTTCAGGAGATGGGAATGGAATATGTGAATCTGGGACGGACGGGGTTGAAGGTTTCGCGGATATGCCTGGGGTGCATGACTTATGGGTCGCCGGCCAAGGGCGAGCTGAAACCGGGGCGGCAGGCGTGGGCGCTGGATGAAAAAGGAAGCGAGCCCTTTTTCCGGCAGGCGCTGGAGCTGGGGATCAACTTTTTCGATACGGCGAACGTGTACTCGAGCGGGGACAGCGAGCGGGTGCTGGGGAATTTTCTGAAGGCGAATGCGCGGCGCGAGGCGGTGGTGATTGCCACCAAGGCGCACGGGATGATGCGCGAGGAGCCGAACGGGCGGGGACTGTCGCGGAAGGCGATTCTGTTTGAACTGGACGAGAGCCTGAAGCGGCTGAAGACGGATTACGTGGACCTTTACCAGATTCACCGGTGGGATTATGAGACGCCGATTGAAGAGACGCTGGAGGCGCTGCACGACACGGTGAAGGCGGGCAAGGTGCGATACATCGGCGCGTCGTCAATGTATGCGTGGCAGTTTGCCAAGTCGCTGTACCTGGCGGACCTGCGCGGCTGGACGCGGTTTGTGAGCATGCAGAACCACTACAACCTGCTGTATCGCGAGGAGGAGCGGGAGATGCAGCAGTTGTGCGTGGATCAGGGCATTGGGATGCTGCCGTGGAGCCCGCTGGCGCGGGGACGGCTGGCGCGGCCCTGGAAATCGGAGGCGACGAAGCGGGTGGAGAGCGACAAGTTTGGCAACAGCATGTACGCGCGGACGGAAGAGGACGACCGGCTGGTGGTGGAGCGGCTGGAGGAGGTTGCGAAGAGGCACGATGCGGCGATGGCTACGGTGGCGCTGGCATGGCTGTTGAAGCAGCCGGCGGTGACGGCGCCGATTGTGGGCGCGACCAAGCCGCATCACCTGACGGATGCCGTGGCGGCGTTGGGGCTGCATTTGACGGGTTACGACGAGAGCCAGTTGGAGGAGCTGTACGCGCCGCATCCGGTGCTGGGGTTTTCTTAGCAGACAGCAGACAGCGGACAGCAGACAGCGCACAGTTTTCAGCCGATGAGCTGTCCGTGGCTGTTAGCTGTCAGCTTTCCGCGATGAGCGATTCGAGGCTGTTAGCTGTCGGCTGTCCGCTGTCAGCTTTCCGCGGACTGTCCGCTGAGGCGCATGGAGACGGCTTCCACGATCTGCTCGTGGACTTCATCGATGGAGAGGTCGCCTTCAATGGCGATGATGCGGGCGGAATCGCGGGCGGCGATCTCGCGATATTTCTGCCAGACGCGGCGGTAGAAGGCGTCCTGCTCGCGCTCGAAGCGATTTTCGTCAATGCCATTCTTTTGCGTGGCGCGGTCGTTGCGATGGCGGGCGCGGTCGAGGCTGGCCTGGAGAGCGGGGAGAAGAAGCAGGGTCAGGTCAGGCTGGAGGCCGCCGCAGATGAGGCGGTGGAGTTTGAGGACAACCTGAGAGCCGAGCTGGCGGCCGCCTCCCTGGTAGGCCTCAGTGGAGTCGGTCCAGCGGTCGCAGAGGACGATGCGGCCGGAGGCAAGCGCGGGCTCAATGACTTCAGCAATGGCCTGGGCGCGGTCAGCGAACATGAGGGCCATCTCGGTCATGGGAGCAACGCCGGCGGAGCGCGAGTCGAGGAGCAGCTCCCGGATGCGGTCTCCGGTGACGGTGCCGCCGGGTTGGCGAGTGACCAGCGGATCCTGGCCGCGCTTTTGCATCCAGGCGGCCAGGCGCTTCAATTGCGTGGTTTTGCCGGAGCCATCCAGGCCCTCGAATGTGATGAACACTCCCCGCGGCATGGCTGGAGTCTACCATCCCCATCGGTGATGGCGGCGTGGTTGGTGCGGCGTTGCGCGCCGGCTTCAGCAGTTTTGCCGGCGGTGCAACTTTCCGCTGAGAGGGCTCCATCGAAGCCAGCAGAACGGGGACAGGTGGAGCTGAAAGTTGGAGTCGAACAGCAAAATCGGAGAATCCGCAGCCGCTGAGGAATGCGCGATCAGCGTGGGCGAGCACGTGTGGGTGTCTGGGCGGACAGGCGAGTACGTGGTGATGGGAGTGGACCGCGAGAAGGGGCGGCTGCAGGTTCTGCGAGTGGGCAGCACCAGCGGATTGGAGAGCATGCCGGTGACAAGCGTGCGGGCAGTGCTGGCGCCCAGGGCGGCGTAGAGAGCGGGGAATAGGGGAATAGGGGAATAAGGGAATAGGGGAATAAGGGAATAGGGGAATGAAAGAGCAGTAGCCGAGCACAAAAGGACCAAGTGGAAAGGAAGTTTGCCCCGGGCGCTGATTGCGCCCGGGGCAATTGCTTCTAATCCCTAATCCCTGTTCCCTAGTCCCTGCTCTTAGGAGATGCTCATTACCAGCTTGCCGAAGTGGCTGGATTCCTCCATGCGGGAGAGGACTTCGCGGGCGTGGCTCCAGGGAAAGTCTTCGCCGACGGGGCGGAGCTGCGTAAGGCTGATGGCCCGGTTCATGTCAATGAAGTCCTGGCGTGAGCCGACATAGATGCCCTGGATGCGCGCCTGTTTGTGGAGGACCGTAGGCAGCGCGATCTGTTCCGTAGTGGCAGCTCCCGTGAGCACGCCGATCTGGGCGATGACGCCGCCCATGCGAAGGGCGCGCAGCGAGCGGGGAAGCGTGCCGGCGCCGCCGACTTCGACGACGAGGTCGACGCCGTCTCCGGTTTGCTCAATGGCCCAGCGATCCCAGTCGGGGACATCGTTGTAGTTGGCGCCGGCATCCAGGCCCAGGTCAAAGGCGCGGGCCAGCTTGTCATTGCTGGAGGAGATGCCGAGCACCTTGGCGCCGCGAAGGCGGGCGAACTGAAGGGCGAAGAGCGAGACGCCGCCGGTTCCCTGGATGAGGACGGTGGAACCGGGCCTGACATCGCAGGTGGAGAGCGCGTTCCAGGCGGTGACGGCGGCGCACGGCAGGGTGGCGGCTTCCTGGTAGCTGAGGTGTTCGGGAATGGCGACCACGCCGTTCTCATTGAGGACGACGAACTCGGCAAGCATGCCGTCGATATCGCCGCCGAGCGCGCCCTTGATCTTCTCCGGCGTGGCGGGGCCGTCAATCCAGTTCTGCATAAAGATACCGGTGACGCGATCGCCGCGCTTCCACTGGGTGACGCCATCGCCTGTGGCGACGACTTCACCGGCGCCGTCGGAACAGGGGATGCGAGGGAGCTTGAGCTTGGGATTGTAAAGGCCCTTGACCATCATGAGGTCGCGGAAATTAAAGGAGATGGCGTGGACGCGGACGACCACCTGTCCGGGGCCGGCCTCGGGTTCGGGGCGTTCTGCGAATTCAAGGGAGTCAATACCAAACGAAGAAATCTGCCAGACGTGCATGAACACTCCTAGGATCAAGCCGTGGGCAAAGGGCAGGCCCACCTAAAAAGCCTACTCCATCGGCGCGCCGCGGGCGGGCATTGGACTCGATAAAATGAAGATATGGCGCGAGGATGGGAAAGTAAATCCGTTGAGGAACAGAAGGCCGGGCTGGAGCAGGCAACACCGGCGCCGGAGAGGGTGATGTTCGAGAGCGAAGAAGCGCGGAGGGCGGCGGAGGAGGAGCGGCTGCGGCGGGCGCGGCGGCGGCAGGCGCTGGAGCTGCAACGGGAGAATATCCTGGGTCAGCGGACGTCCAATGCGGGGCGGCGGGCGGCGCTCGGGGCGGCGCTGAAGGAGATTGAGGCGGAGATTGCGGGGCTGGGGTAGCGAGTCAGCAAATCGGCAAGTCGGCCATCCCACCCTGGCCGCAGAAAACGCGGTCGGGATGGGGGCGCCGCGATTATTTCCTGGTAAGAGCAGGCGATATTTCATTGAGGACCGCAATTTGGGAATCCGCGTTTGCGGTATGCTTTGTTTGAGTTCGGTTTCCCCCCCTTTATTCACGAAGGCGCGCCGTCTGGTAGTAGCCCGTTTTGCTGGATCCCAGTAGGATGAGGTGATTCATTGACCCCGGTAGGAAGTCGATCTCGCTCCAGTCTCGCCCTTCGCATCAGCCTGTTTGCATGCCTCGTAGTTCAGGCCGCGGCATTGATCTCAGGGTGTGGCAGCAGTGCGGTTGCGACCAAAGTCACCTCCGTATCTGTCTCTTGCTCGCCGGCTTCAGTTACGAGGGGTGAGACCTCGACCTGCACGGCCACTGTTTCCGGAACAGGGAACTACAGTTCCTCGGTGACCTGGTCAGTAAGAGACGGAAGTTTGTCAGGATCGGGCGACACCGTTGCCTTTATCCCCTATGGGCCCGGCAGCGCGATTGTTACGGCAACTTCAGCCGCGGATGGAACGGAATCCGGGAGCGCGACGGTCGCAGTCTCGGGCCCTTTTCTGACCACCGCCAACCTTCAGTCGATCGTATGGATCGGTGATTCCTACGCAGAACAGGGATTGATCACGAATCCACTTACGGCTGCGCTGCAGCAACAATATGGCGACGGCGGCGACGGCTGGATCAACTTGTATTACCTGACGCGCGTGCTATATCTCAAGGACGTGGCGCTCACCACAAATGGAACCTGGATTGCGGAGAACAATACCCTGACGGCGAAAGGTGTCGGCCTTAGCGACGTGAGCACTCTCGATGTTGCGACGCCGGCTTCCTTATTCGTCACCGTGGCGGCGGAGTCGGCGAGTCTCGACTATTTCATGCAGCCTGGCGGCGGCTCGTTTCATTGGTCGGTTGACGGAGGAACTCCGCTGTCAATCGACACGAATTCATCCGCGCCGTCATCTGAAACCTCAACTTTCTCAGGATTATCGCCGGGGGCGCATACCTTTCAAATCGAAGCTGATGCCGCGGGAACATCGGGAATCACGCTGGACGGTATGGATGTCAGGACGAATGCCACTGGCACAGTGGTCCACAATCTTGGCTCCGCGGGCGCCACCAGCGCGGGCTGGATTGCGATTGACCCGAGTATCTGGGAGCCGCAATTCGCCGCCCTGCAGCCCACTCTGGTCGTTATCATGTTGTCACCCAATGACCAGGCTGCAAATTTCACGACAACCGAACAGGCCGCTAACCTTACCGAACTGATTGGCCGCATTCGCGCCGTCACGCCAACGGTGCCCATTATTCTTGCTCCGCCTCCGGAAAACGGGGTTCTTCAAACGCCGTCCATGGCGGCATATAACGCCTCCCAGGCGACTCTCGCTCAAACACTCGGCGTGGGCTACATCGACGTCTTCGACCAGATGGGGCCATTCGATCCGGCGTATTTTGACGCCGACAAAATGCATCCGAATGCGAAGGGCGGCAATTTAATTGCCGGAATTGTGCTCGATGGCATCGAGAGCTATCTTAGTCAAGGATCCGGATCATCTGCTTCCAAGGCTCGTTAAGAGGACTGGTTTTAGGAACGATGGGCACGTTAACGTGGGGCTTGGATCGCGGGGCCGGCTTTGCTCGCGGAGCCAAGTGCGAGGGGACCCAGGGCACGCTGATCGGTCATCCATCGCTACTTCGGCCGGACCAGCTCAAACCGATCCCCAGTCCGGGCATACGTGTTTCCCGCCATGCGCCCCACCGCGTCCAGGCCTGCGGGATCGACGCGGAAGTTGTCAACCAGATCGGCGCGCACGTGAAAGCGAACGATTTCGCCGAGGACGATGACGCCGCCGGACGGCTGGCGGCTGGTGTAGATGACCTGAAGCAGCCTGCACTCCATTTGCGCCGGTGACTCGGCCACGCGCGGCGGGCGCACGGCTTCACTGGGTAGCGGAGTGAGGCCGGCCAGGGCGAACTCATCCACCTCCGGGGGAACTTCAGCGGCGGCAATGTTGGCGGCCGCCGCGATCGCTTCGCTGACCACGTTGACGACGAACTCGCCGGTGGCTTCCACGTTGTCGAGGGTGTCTTTGCGGGAGGCGGGTTCCCCGGCGCCCTGGGCGCGGAGCGCGGGACAAAAGAGCAGCGTGGGCGGCGCCGACCCCACGCCGCAGAAGAAGCTGAACGGGGCCAGGTTGGCCTGTCCGGTGGCGTTGACGGTGGAGACCAGGGCAATGGGGCGGGGGACGATGAGGCCGGTCATCAGCTTGTAAATGTCGCGGGGAGAGTGCGCGGCCGGGTCCACGGTCAAGATCGAGTGACGTTCGTCATTGTGTGCCATCGTTTTCGATCCTAAAACAGGGAAATGCGTAGCCGCGCGTCTAAGCATTTGAGGAACCTTCCGGGTCCGCACCCCACCAGCGGGACGTGACCCCGGAGATGCCCCGAGCGGATTTTCCCGAGGTTGTAACATTGCCTGGTGCACAATCAATTGAGAGGAAGACAGCGCCGTGCCGCGTATCCATTTTCAACTGCAACTCGCCGAGCTGAAGGACAAGATCCTGGCCATGGCTGCGTTGTCGCAGCAGGCGGTGGAATCGGCTATGGATGCGTACCTGCAGCGCGACGCTGGACTCTGCCAGTACGTGAGGCAGAACGAGACCGCAATCAACACCGCCCAGCGGGAGCTGGACGAGATGGCCTACGAGCTCCTGGCCAAGGAGCAGCCAATGGCAATTGATTTGCGGTTCATCCTTGCTGTTATCAAGATCAACGGTGACCTGGAGCGGATCGGGGATCAGTCGGTGGCGATTGCGCGCCGCACGCGCGAGGCGCTGGAGATCGAGTCCGTGGAGCTGCCGGTGGATTTTGCCGCCATGGGCGAATGCACGGCGAACATGATCCGTTCCGCCATCCAGTCACTGATTGAGGGCGATGCCCGGCTGGCCGATCACGTTCGGGAGATGGACGACGAGGTGGACCGCATGAACCGGCGGGCCCATGCGGACCTGCTGGTGCTGATCCAGAACGACGCCCGGCACACGCAGCAGGCCATGAATGGGCTGTTTGTGGCGCGCTCTCTGGAGCGGATTGCCGATAATGCCTCC
>Ga0265338_10006728_pt1 | contig 14515 bp, 15 predicted proteins | sample 42126metaG_FD_193579 | JGI IMG/M metagenome (GOLD analysis project Ga0265338, IMG submission 193579) | Rhizosphere microbial communities from Carex aquatilis grown in University of Washington, Seatle, WA, United States - 4-21-26 metaG | ecosystem: Host-associated > Plants > Roots > Rhizosphere... | reverse complement strand
ACGGTAGTAATCTTCCGTGATCATGAAAAGCTTTCGATTCCCGCTCTTCGGCAGGGTTTCCCTGGCTGCACCTGAACCCCGCTGGCACCACAGGTCCCTTAACTTAGCGGCATTGCGTTATAGACCCTTGGTTGCCACAACCACGGGGTTGACGCCTGCTCATCCTGAGCTAGCATTTTGATATCACATTAATGCCAGCCAAGAGCAGCGGGTGATCATCATGCGACGCAGGTTGTTCATTCTGACCGGGGCGGCCGCCCTCCTCGGACTCGGCGCCCTCGCCTGCGGGTGCGGTGCGGCCCCGCCTGCCCCGACGACCGTCAGGTTCGCGGGCGCCGGGACGCCGGCCGGGTCGTCGCCCTACCCGAACGGGGACCTGGCCAACACCAGGGACGCCACCGGCTCGGCGGTCTCGTCGGCCAACGTGTCCCGGCTGCGCGAGGCGTGGACGTTCAAGCTGGCGGGCACCGCCGCCAGCGGGGTATCGCACCTCGGGTCGCTCGCGGCGGCGCCGGTCGTCGTCGGCGGGACCGTGTACCTGCAGGACCTGTACGCCAACGTGTACGCGATCGCGCTCGCCACCGGTCAGCTGCGCTGGGAGTACCAGGCGAACCTGGCGGAGCAGAGCGGGCCAGGCCCGGACGGCGTGGCGGTGGCGGGCGGCGTCGTCTACGGCGACACCTCCACCACCGCCTTCGCGCTTCAAGCGGCGACCGGGAAGGTGCTGTGGGCCAACGCCGGCCTGCTGAACAGCGGCCAGGGCTCGTTCGAGATCCAGCCGCAGGTAGCGGGGGGCCGGGTGTACCTGGCCAGCGCCTACGGATCCGGCCCGGGCGGCGGCGTGCTGCTCGCGCTCGACGCCGCCACCGGCAAGAAGCTGTGGAGCTTCAGCACGGTCGCGGGCGGCGAGGCGGCCGGGGTGCGGGCACTCGGCCTCGGCTCGGGCGGCGCCTGGGAGACGCCGCTGGTCGGCAGCGACGGGTCGGTCACCTTCGGCACCGGCAACCCGTACCAGTCGATCGGCCAGGCGATCAGCCACCCGTCGCGGCAGCTGTACACCGACAGCGAGGTCAACCTGGACGCGGCCACCGGCAAGCTCCGCTGGTACTACCAGGCGGTGCCGGACGACTTCAAGGACTACGACATGCAGCTCTCCCCCATCGCGGCGTCGGTGCACGGCGTGCCCGCGATCATCGGCGGCGGGAAGATGGGCTACGTCTACGCGATGAACGCGGCCACCGGCGCGCTGCTGTGGCAGACCCCGGTCGGCGCGCACAACGGGCGCGACGACGACTCGCGGCTGCTGCTCGAGCACAAGCTCACCATCTCGCTGCCCTACACGTTCGAGCCGGGCTCGCTGGGCGGCGTGCTCACCAACATGGCCACGGCCGGCGGCTCGGTCTACCTGGCCACCGTCGACCTGCCGCTCACGGCGAAGACGATGAGCTCGGTCAACGGCGGCAGCGCGGCCGCCAACGTCAAGCCCGCCGGGGAGATCGAGGCGCTCAGCCTGGCCACCGGGAAGGTCGAGTGGGACACCACGGTGCCCATCCTGCCGCTCGGCGCGGCCACCGTGTCCAACGACCTGGTGCTCACCACCCTCTACACCGGTGAGCTGCTCGCCTTGAACCGGGCGACCGGGGCGGTCGTGTACCGCGCCGCCCTGCCCACGTCGGCCAACTCACCGATCACGGTGGCCGGCAACACGGTCCTGGTCCCGGCGGGCGGCCCGCAGGCGGCGGCCGGCCGCAGCGGCAACCCGCAACTAGTCGCTTACACAGTGCGGTAAGCACGCGGCCAGAATCCTGATAGCGCGCGCACAATCACTTCATAGGTTCGTCAGACCATCAGCGCTCTCCGTCCGTCCCGGGGACAGCGGTGGTACTGTGCAGGCAAGCGCCTATTCATCCGATTTGCGTGCGCTGATACCTAATTTTGCTTAAGCCGAATTTAAGAATAGGCGGAAATGACTATTTCTGGGGTTTCACGTCACCGGGTCGCCGAGCCGCGGCGACGGCCTGGCAAGGGGCTCGTCTACGGCGCCGCCGCGCTGGCGGTCGCCCTGGTGGCGGGCATCGCCTACGCCGTGTGGCCAAGCACCGCGGCCGGCCCGTCGCCGATGAGCAGCGTCGCCGCGCACGCGGGCGCGCTCCAGCTGGACGCGTCGGGCTCGCAGCTGGTCTCCTGGAACCAGACGCCGACCTATTGCGCCCATGGCAACATTTCCGTGGGAAACGGCACCGTGGCGACCGATTCCAGCGGCAACGCCGCGCTGACCACCATTGGCAAGTCCGGCAGCTGCGTGGGGATTATCAGCCCGGAGAGTTATTCGTCCAGCGTCATCGAGGCCTATGTCGACTTCCCGGCGCTGCCCGGCAAGCCGGGCACCATCGCCAACTGGACGTCGTTCTGGCTCACCAACCAGGCCGCCTGGCCGGTCGACGGCGAGCTTGACGCGGTGGAAGCCGCACCGCTGACCGGTGAGAACACTGTCTCCTGGCACAGCGGGCCGAATCCCTCGTCGGTTTTCGTCGCCTCCACCGACCCCTTTCACCAGGTAAAGCTGAAGCCCACGGGCCCCAACCTGAAGCCCGGTTGGCACACCGTGGATATCGTCTACACCAAGGGCTATTTCGCGGTGTACTACGACGGCGCTAAGTTCGCCAGCTACACCAGCAGCAAGGTCACTGGTTCCGCGCTTAACATCATCCTCAGCAGTACGGTGACGCCGAAGACGGCCGAGGCGTGGAACCTGATCGGCGGCCCCGAGGTGAACTCCGCCAGCTCGCCCGCCACGACTTCCGTGAAGTACCTGCGGGTGTGGTCGTACAAGTAAGCGAGTAGCACTTCAGCCCCGGCCGGAGCAGGCGGTCCCGGCCGGGGCTGCCCTGTCTGCGGTGGCAGGCCCGGAGTGCTAACCGCGCGCTTGAGCCGTCTGGTTTGCGGTAACCTTGCGGCTGGCACGGGGCGGTAGCTCAGCAGGTCAGAGCAGCGGACTCATAATCTGCCGGTCGTGGGTTCGAGCCCCACCCGCCCCACTCTGGATGACCTGCAGTGAGACCCTTGCCGGCAAGTCGTGACTTCGCTGCCTCACCCTCGTGTGAGAACGTCCGTCCCGGTCACGACGCTGCCCCTGCTCTCCGTACCAGATTCGCGGTCTGCTCGGCGGCGGCCAGGTGGGCCTGCTCTAGCGGGTGGGTGTACCGGCCAGCAGCGTGCCGTCCGCGATCGGGCGGTGGCCCCGCGCGCCGCGCCTGCCGGGCAGCGCCTCGTTCCAGGCGGGACATGCGGTTCCAGATCGTTATATTTCGGATGTCCTCGGCCCCGGCCACCCGATCACGGCACCGCGGATGCGGCGCGCCGTCAGCGCTAGCCGTGATCGTACAAATCGCCGAAGTGGCGCTCTATCCAGAGCACGTGGTAGACGTCAGCTACCCGGACGCCGGCCATGGGAAGCATGCCGTTGTAACGGAACACCAGAAACTTGTCCTGGTCCTGGAACCGCAGCGGGATGGGCGCCCTGATCTGCTCGCGAGGTACGCGCTCGCTCCCCTGGCCGTGACGTGGGGCGAGGATCAGCTCTTTCCACTGTGATCCAGCGAGCTTCTGCAGGGTCTTCGCGAACGCCGCCTGACCGGACGCGTCGAGGGCGTGAACGTCAAAGTCGGCGCGCAGGAAGTGCAAGCAGAACTTGGGTGTCTCATCGTCATGGTTCGCGGGCTTCGCCGGCTTGCCGAAAGTATCCTGCGTGGCGACTGGGCGATTACCCCTATTCCTGGCCATCGTCAGGCTTGACGATTCCGCTCGGTAAAATACCTCTCGATTTCATCCCCGGGGATGACAATGCCGCGCTCGCCTGGCCGGAAGTGGTCCTGCCACGGGGACTCCTGGTGGGTCATGTTGCGAAGGCGACCTGCCGAGAACCCGCCGTACGTGTTCCAGACCCCGCTGAGAAGCTGGGCAGTCGGCTCATCGATGTCTTCCCACACGAATGGATCGTCGTCTGGCAGCTCTATGGTCGAGCTCCCGCATCCCTTGTACTCGTGGTACACGTCTGGAACCACGGGGCCGTGCGACCATGCCTGAATCTGGTCACCGAACAAAGGCTGACGATGTTCCGCCAGGTGATGCCCCCTGCGCGTAGTACAGAAGCTTCTGCAGCTTGAGGTTGGAAAGCTCCTCGCCCTCCGCTTCGGCCCAGGCGATGAACCACTTGGCGACGGTCTTCGCCGGGTATGGCGGCGTCTGCTGTGGGCCTACCGAGATTCGCGCCATCACTCCTCCCTTCGCTTCTTAGTATGCATACGGTGTCCGACAATCCCCGTGAACCACCCTGAAGGCTCAACGATCTGTAGTTGGTTCTTACCTACTGCAACGCACAGTCGAGAGCATGCCTGTGACAGCAGTAAACAATCGGTAGGTTCGGTCGTTGGGTACCCTGATGCCAATCATTAGAACCTGTTGTCGATTGTAGCCGATTTTATGCCCCTTCATCCTCCGTCAACGCTTCGTCAGCCCGAACGCGAGGGGACGCAGGCTGGTGCCCTGGCAGCGCTAGATGCGCTGCATCTCTACATCGCTACGCCGTCAACATGCCCGGCGCTGGCCTCCAGCGAGGCAGTCCGGGTGAGCGGTGCGGGGAGGCCGGGCTTACCGCAGCGACGCGGTGAACTGCCCCCATGCTTGGGCGCTGACGGTCAGCACCGGGCCGCCGCGGTCGGTCGTGTCCCGTACGAGGACGGCGGACTCGGAGCCGGCTACCTCGACGCAGTTCCCGCCGCCGGATCCGGAGTAGCTAGCCTTCCGCCAGTTCAGTCCGTCCACGGGCGGGTAATGCGGGGATGGGAGTCGGCACGGACCCGTTCGGGATGAGGGTTTTGAGTCTTTGGCGGTGTCGCCGCTGACCGGGCGATCCCGGGCTGTCGTTGTCGGGCGGCCCTTCCGGCTACAGGGAGGCTCCAGCACCCGATGTACGGCTACCTTGCCCGGCCGTCGTGCGGATCCCGGCTTCACCGCCTCCTGCTCGACCTGGCGTGGCTGGTCATCCAGCCGACGGCACCGATGCTGCCTGACCAGCCGATCTTCTACCCGGTGCTCAACCAGGAGTACGCGACGCGGATCGCCCGCGCGCGTCCGGCACCGTAAGCGCGGCGACGACAAGGGCGACAAGGGTATCGGTCACTTCATCCGGTGTCGGCTCGTACCCATAGAACCGCTCGGGATTGGCGAGGATCTCGAACATCATCATCCTTCCAACCTGGCCTCTGGCGCGTACGGTCTCGACTCTCAGGTGAGGGAGCAGCCGCAGGTATTCGGTCTCAAGCTGATTCTGGAGGGGCCGGCTTGTCTCCAGTATGGCTTCCCGCCACTGTCCACCGGCATGCTCGAGCATTCGCAGGAACTGCATGAACCGCTGCTGGCCCTCGTCGTAAGTGAGCGCAACGAGCGGGGTGACAAGAACGCGGACAAGGTCGGAGAGGGTCGAGTCGTGGTTAAATCCGGCGAGCAACTCCAGCTGGCGCTCGGTCTGAACCGCCAGCCGGCGCGCAAGGGCCGCCCTTACCAGGGCTAGCTTGTTCCCGAAATGATAGTGAACTGCGGCAACATTGCAGCCCGCATCCTCAGTGACCCGACGGAGCGATATCGCCTCGGGCCCGGAGGCGGCGATCGCCTTCTCGGCGGCGTCTAGCAGTCGATCCTTCGCGCCCGGCGGGTCCGCCACTACCGCCGTGGATTTAATCGCCAATCTGGTGCTCCCCCTACCCGGTTGTCCTCGTCGCCAGGCTAGCCCTTGTCTGGGGCCGGTCACGCCAGCGCAGTCACACGAGCGGGTGTCGCTCCTTGACGTTCATGAGGTCTCGGTACGAGGGCGGCTGACGGCCCCCGCGATCCGTTATCCCGTGTTGCAGCGCGACCTCCGCTCCTATCAGCGTGGGCCCGCTTCGCTCCGGTACATCCGGATCGGCGTGCAGGGGGGCGATGACATGGCCGGTGAACTCGGGCGACTCTGCGATGTCATCGAGGTAGCCGAACTCCGGGCCGCCAGTCCGGCGGCTCAAGCTGCGGGATCCGAGCCGGCGGATCGGCCATCCGTTCATCCACCGTTGCTTCTCTGTCCCATGGTCGGTTGGCCTGCCCCTTTGCTCAGGCGAACGATTCCTCGCCGTACAGCTTGGTCCGGTGCATCATTCGTCCGCTATCCGTAGGGTAGGGATGAGCGCGGTGCATCGTTCCGGTGTTGTCCCAGATGACGAGGTCGCCGAGCTTCCACTGATGCCGGTACGTGTACTGAGGTTGCGTCGCCCAGTCGCGCAGGCGCACGAGGACAGCCCATCCCTCGCGCAAGTCCATGCCCTCAACGTGAGACGCCGTGCAGCCCAGTACCAGTGACTCGCGGCCTGACCGGTGCTTCCAGACCAGCGGCAAGGTGTGCGGATCGGCCGACTGCATGCGTTGAAACTCCGCCCAGGTGGGTTCGGGATTCCAGTAACGCTGTGAGGCCTCCAGGAGGTGGACGACTCTGAGGCCCCGGATTTCAGCCTTGTCGGCCTCCGGCAAGTCTTCGTACGCGGCGTAGGTGTTACAGAACTCGGTATCGCCGCCCCCCGTCTCTGGCAGGTGGCGAGCGCTCATAATCGAGGCGAGGATCGGCGTGTCGGAACTGGTGCCGTCGATGTGCCAGTAGAACGCGCCCTTCAGATAGTTCGCGCTCGAGTTGCTCTTCAGGTCCATCGTGACCTTGTAGATGTTGTTCTCGCCCTCGTCGACGATCAGGCCAAGGGTCTTGGTGAACAAGACTTGCTCCTCATCCGAGAGGTTGATCTCCGGAAAGGCCAGCACACCGCGCTCTTCCAGTAGCCGGCGGATCTCATCGGCTCGTTTCCCGGAGAGCAGGGTCTCCGCGTCAGTCTTGATGCGCGTTCCGATACGCGGCGTCAGGTTGCTCGATTCGAACGTCATGTCGGTGTCCTCCCAAGGCTCTTGTCGCGGCCGAGTTGCCTGCAGGTCTCGGGCTGCGGGCTCGACGTGCTTCTAGCGGCAGTTCGGACTGTAACTCCAGGCGACCAGGACTGCAACACATGATTGAATCGACTGTTTTAATTCCCTCTTGTGGGGAATCTATGGGAAACACGCGACAAGGTGACACATGGCGGGACACAGGAAGGCCATCGCCGACTCGGCGCGTGTGACGTTCCTGCTAGTCGGATCGTCGTCATAACCGCGCGGCCTACTTCGGCCGGACGGGCGGCCGCTCAGGTCACCGTCCGTCCGGAGCGGAGCGACCATCATTTCCGCGAGACCCGGAGCGAGGCTTCCAGCCGCTGATGAACCGCCCTGGTGAGTCCGGAGGCTGAGTTTGTTTCCCGGCCGCCACCAGGCAGCCCGGCCTCGGCCAACCCGGCGATGCGGTCAATCCATATCGGGGACCACCGCTTGGATCGCCATCGTGAACGTGCTCCTGCCCAGGTCGGCACCTCCTGAACCGGCGTCCTGGTGAGAACAATGTGAGAACAGCCGTCCGGTACTAGGCCGTCCTGACGCGTTCCGCCCGGTCCGGGTAGATCCCGGCTGACCAGGTGCTATGTCGTCATCGGGGCTGCTGCTTGCGGCGACAAGCGCCGGGCCAGTTTCCTCATAATCTGCCGGTCGTGGGTTCGAGCCCCACCCGCCCCACTGCACATCACCGGCACCGGGACAGCCATTCCGCGTAGGAGCTGGACTGGTCCGGGCCGGGTTCCACATCACCGGGCAGGGCACGGGCGAACACGAGCGCGGCGGTGGCCTGGAGTTCGCTGCGTAGCAGCTCGGCCGGGCCGGTCATCTCGAACCCCAGGGTCCACCAGTCCTGGCCGCGGGTGCGGATCTCGGTGAGTTCCACCTCACACCGCGGATGCGAATGCGGCCCGGGATGCGGATGCCGTCCCGGATGCCGATGCCGCCCCGGATGTGGATGCGGTCCCGGCCCCCCGCCGCATACCGCGGCCGGCCCGCTGGCCAGCGGGAACCGGCTGATCCGGCGCCTCTTGGCGACCGGCTGCCAGCTGCTGCCGGGACCGGGCAGGCAGCCAGGGAAAGGCCACTTCTGCCAGGTCTGCATACGGCCGCGGGCGCGGCCCGGCACCTGCAGGATCCCCGGGCTGCCGCGGTAGGCCTTCGCCTCCATGGCCCCGCCCCCGCGAAGCTTGACCGACAGTGCGGGCAGGCACGGATCCAGCAGGTAGACGTCCTCGCGTGATTCGGTCGTGGCCGGGAACCGGGCGAACCACGCGGCCACCGCGGTCTCCAGCCGGCCGGGGAAGATCCAGCGCACCTCGAGGCTGCGGACAGCCTCGCTGACCGGCTGCTGAGACGATTCGGCCAGCATCGTCACATGCTGCTGACGCTGGCCGACAGCCGGCTCCGGGCACCTTGGTCCGCCGCCTGAGCGGCCCTGCCCCGATGTCACGGGCCGCGCTCAGCGATGATCCGTCCGGAGGCGACGGCGTCGACCAGGGCCTGGTGGTCGCGCTCGTTCTGATCGGCGTAGGCGGCCGCGAACTCCGCGATGGCCTGGTCGAAGACGTCGGAGCGGCCGAGGTAGGCGGCGATGGCGAGTTGATCCCCCGAGCGGGCGTGCGCCCGGGCCAGGGTCCACCCGCACAACTCGCCGTAGAGGCGCATCCCGCGCGGCATCAGGGCCTCGATGTCGATGGAGTATTTCCAGTCCCGGAGCTGGCGGACGTAGAAGTCGCGCTGCTTGCCGTCCGGGCCGGCCTCGGCGCGCTGCCAGCCCAGGAAGATGTCGCTCGATGCCTGCATCAGCCGCTGGCCCGCGACGACCCGCTGGCCCATGTTGGCGTACCTGCTAGCCCCCACGAAGCGGCTGAGGACCGACGCCTCAGCCTCCTTGACTTGCAGGAAGAGCGGGTCGGACTCGTCGCGGCCGAGCATCAAGATGATCCAGCACCGGGTTCCGACGCTGCCGACGCCGACGACCTTGCGGGCCATGTCGGCGGCCTCGTACTGCTCCAGCAGGTACCGGCGGCTGGTTTCCAGGGTGCGCCGGTAGCTGCCGATCAGGTCCTTCAGCTGCGCCCAGAAGGCGGCCAGGTCCTGCTCCTTAGGCAGCAGGTCAGCGACCGGGACCAGCAGCGGCGGGTCGGAGTCGATCCGCAGCCGGCCGTCCACGACGCGGGTCAGCTTGGCCACTTCCTGCATGCTGTCCCGGGTTCGCGCCTTGATCATGCCCTTGTCGATCAGCTTGCGCTGCCGCTTCTTCAGCTGCGAGTCAAACTCCGCCCGCAGATCGTCCAGGTCCGCGTGCGCGTACCAGACATCCAGGTTGCTCATACCGGCGAAACTGCGCATCGCGTGCCGGTACCGGCTGACGGCGGCAGTGACGATCTCGCGGCGGTCCTTGCCGTCAAACCCGTTGCCGCGGGCCGCCACCTCCAGGCTGGCCGCCAGCCGCTTGACATCCCACTCCCACGGGCCGGGCAGCGTCTCATCGAAATCGTTGACGTCGAAGACCAGCCGCCGCTCGGGCGAGCCGAAGATGCCGAAGTTGGACAGGTGCGCGTCACCGCACGCCTGCACCGCCAGCCCCGATACCGGGGTGCCGGCCAGGTCGCTGGCCATTGGCAGCGCCGCGCCGCGGTAGAAGGTGAACGGGGACACCATCATCCGGCCCCACCGGACCGGGACGAGCTCCGGCACCCGCGCCCTGGCCTGCTCTTCCAGCAGGGCGAGCGGGTCAGGCCGGGCCGTCGGCGGGTCGAACACCGCGTGGCTTTCCCGCGGCGCCGCCGCCCGCGCCTCCTTGCCCCGCGCGGCCCGCTCGGCCGGGGTCAGCCGCTTCAGCCCCGAGTCCAGCTGGTACCGCTTCACGCTGCTGGCTTGCCGCGGAATCGCGCTCGTCACAACAGTCATCACTGGCTCCCTACCCCCGCCTGGCAGCACCGCCTCAGCCCAGACCCGATCACCCTCGCCGGGTGATGTCCGCGGCCCCTTAACCCATCACCCTACGATGAGCCTGGGTGACTGACTGTCATCCATTGCGGGTGATTGCTAACTTTTGGGCAGGCTTCTTGACCGCACGACTTCTCCCGCGTCAGCGGCTCCAGTCCGGTAACCGCTCCCGGTCGGGCGCATGATCGTCGCCCTCATCACCATCGCGGTAATCCTCATCCTGTACGGCGCGGTCTGCAAGCCGCTCGGTGCGCGAGGCATCACGTCGGCCATGACCTTCACCGCGGCCGGCCTCTGCGTCGGGACGTCCGCCCTCAAGCTGGTGAACATCCACCTCGAAAGCATCGCGGCGGAGCGGTTCTGCGAGCTCGCCCTGGTCTTCCTGCTGTTCAGCGACTCCACCCGGATCGACCTGGCCGGCCTGCGGCGGCATCTGGGCTGGCCCAGCCGGCTCCTACTGATCGGCCTGCCGCTGACGATAGTGGCCGGCCTCGGGGCCGGCCTCCTGGTCTTTCCCGGCATAGCGCTGGCCAGCGCCTTCGTCCTGTCGACGATGGTCTGCGCGACCGACGCGGCGCTCGGGCAGCGGGTCGTCTCGGACAAGTCAGTGCCGGCCCGCGTGCGCCAGGCGCTGGACGTCGAAAGCGGGCTCAACGACGGCCTCGCCGTGCCGTTCTTCCTGGTCGCGGTCGACCTCTCGCTGGCCAAACTGGCGACCGGCGTCACCGCCGCCGTCCTGCGCAACGTGGCGGAGCAGATCGGCTGGGGCCTGGCGGCCGGCCTCGGAGCCGGGGCACTAGCGGGCCTGCTGCTCCGCCTGGCCGACGACCGCGGGTGGCTGGAAGGACAATGGCGGCAGATCCTGCCCCTGCTGGCGGCGTTGCTTGCCTACCTGGTCGCCCTGCGGCTGGGTGGCAGCGGCTTCATCGCCGCCTTCACCGGGGGGATGACGTTCGGCCATTTGTCGAGGCGCCACGACCTGCCCGTGACCAGCCTTAACGAGGATGTCGGGGGGACGCTCGCGGCCGCCACGTGGGTCGGTTTCGGTGCGCTCGTCGTCGGCATGCTGCTGCCGCAGGTCAACTGGCAGGTCGTCGGCTACGCGGCGCTCAGCCTGACACTCGTCCGCATGGTTCCCGTCGCGATCGCGATGCTGGGGACCGGGGCCCGGCTGGCGACCGTCGCCTTCATGGGATGGTTCGGCCCTCGCGGGCTTGCCTCCATCGTGTTCGCACTGATCGCGCTCGATGAGGGCATCCCCGACCAGCGAGTGCTGCTCACCACGGTCATGATGACCATCCTGCTGAGCGTCTTCCTGCACGGCTTGTCCTCGGTGCCGCTGGTGGCCGCCTACAGCCGCTGGTACGCGGCGCACACGGCGAAACACCCGGGTGCGACCGAGACGGTGCCGACGATCATGCCCCGACTGCGGCATCAGCCGACTCCGGAGGAGTCTAAACCGGTGGCCGCCCGGCAACCCCCGTTGCCGTGACGGCGAGGGATGCGGCGGTGACCTGGGGCGGGGTGGACGTGCGGGGGCGCAGGGACCAGCGGTGACGAGCGCCGCAGGCGCCTCATCTCAGGGGCGGGGCGCAAGAGCGCCCCGCTCCCTAATAACGGCTGGCGGTCTGCATCGACATCGCGTGCTCGACCAGGGTCACCAGGGTGGCCTTGGTCGACTCGCGGTTGCGGGCGTCGCACGGAATGATCGGCACCGTGGACGGGACCGCCAGGGCCTCACGCACGTCGTTGGAGCGGTGCGGGAACTGCCCGTGGAAGCCGTTGATGCCGATGACGAACGGCAGGCCGCTGGCCTCGAAGTAGTCCACCGCCGGGAACGAGTCGGCCAGCCGCCTGGTGTCAACCAGCACGACCGCCCCGATAGCGCCCTGGATCAGGTCGTCCCACATGAACCAGAACCGGTGCTGTCCGGGCGTGCCGAACATGTAGAGCACCAGGTCCTTCTCCAGCGTAATCCGGCCGAAGTCCATCGCCACAGTGGTGGTGTTCTTGTCAGGGACGTGCGACAGGTCGTCGACGTCGGTCGAGGCAACGGTCATGACGGCCTCGGTGGTCAGCGGGGTAATTTCCGACACCGAGCCGACAAAAGTGGTCTTGCCAACACCAAAGCCTCCGGCGACGACGATCTTGACCGAGGTCATCGCCGACCCGTCTCCGCCCCCGTGCGGCCGGGCGACGCTAGATCTTACGGAGTCCACTAAGCACCCTTTCGAGCAGGTTAAGGTCGGGACGGCCCTCCGAGTCGTCACGCTGGTGAATGCGCACGAGGCCGTCCGCGCTCATGTCCGCGACCAGGATCCGGGCCACGCCGAGCGGCATCCGCAGCACCGCGGAGATCTCGGCGACAGACCGCCAGTCGACGCAGAACTGCAGGATCGCCTGGCATTCCGGAGCGAGCACGGACAGATCACGGGGCTCGTACACAGTGGCGCTCACCAGGGCCTCAAGCGCTAGCTTGTACCTGGGCTGCGTCCGGCCGCCGGTGACCGTATAGGGCCGGACGAGCCGTGTCGAACCGCTCTCCTCCTCGGGAAACTGCTGCTGCGCTTGGGGGTAGGACTGGCGCTGCGGAGGCGACTCATCCCATGGCCCGGTCCGCGATGGACCCTGCCACGCAGGTGAGCCGCGGTCCTCACCGCCGCGGCCGAGCCCCGACACCACGTTTCCCGGGGATAGAACCGACTGGCGTCATCATCATCGCCTGATGTCTCCCGGCACCGCGCCCTGCATGACGCCGGCCCGGCTGGCAGGCGTGAGCACCCGGCCCGCCCGCTCGACCAGCAGCGTCATCTCGTAGGCGACGAGCCCAAGGTCGCAGGTGGAAGCGGCCAGCACGGCGAGACTGGAACCATTGCTGATCGCCATGATGACCAGCACACCGCGCTGCATCTCCACCACGGTCTGGACGACCGCGCCGCCTTCGAAGACCCGGGACGCGCCCTGGGTCAGGCTGGTAAGGCCAGATGTGACCGCAGCGAGCTGATCCGCGCGTTCCTGTGGGAAGCCCGCGGAGAACGCGAGCGGCAGTCCGTCCGAGGACACGACGACCGCATGGGCCACATCAGGGACTCGCTCCACGAAGTTCGTGATCAGCCAGCTGAGGTCCTGGACCGGGCGTCCTGGCGTGCTCACGCGCGCTCCTCTCCTCGCCCGTGCATACAGGCTCCTCCTCTAGTGCCGGTGGCGCTGTCCGTGGGTCTCATGGGGTTCTATGGCTCCTCGATCTGGGGTCCGGCGGCACGCGCTTCACGGACACCGCGCTGGAAGCTCGACATCCTGTTTCGGATCGTGTCCGCCGACCGGACCGGTGGCGCGCTCTCCGTTTCCTCCGCGCCAGCGCCGACCGAGCCGGGCACGAGGTTAGCGCGCGGTACGCGCTTCGGCAGTCCGGCTGTGGTGGTTTCCCCTGCTTCCGGCGACGCGACGATACGTGCGGCCCGGTAGCCCTCGTCCGCTGGCGAGTTCCAGGTCTGGCCGGCGGCCGGGGCCGCCGCCGAGGTGAGCGACTTACCGCTGCGCCGGAACCAGTCCGACTCCAGCGAGTCGAAGATGGGCAGCCGCGTGTCGGCGGCCGCGCTGACCGTCGGGGGGACCGTCACCTGGCTGCCGTCGGAGCCGCCGACGCCGTTGGCAAACGGCCCAGCGGCCGACCCGCCGTCGCCGCCGACGGCCGGCACCCGGGTGGTGGCGAAATCGCTGTCGCCGATGGTGTCACCGCCGAAGACCGAGCCGCTGCTGGCCGGGACACTGGGCGGCCCAAGCGGGTGATGGCCCGGGTTACGCACCGGCAGCGGGCCGCCGGGCGCGTTGATAGTGGGACTCAGCCCCGATCCTGCGCCGTTGGGCAGGGCGGGCGTGGGCTGCGTCCCGGTCCCCGGGTTCCCGGCGGGGGGAATCACGGTGCCCGCGCTGCCGCCGAAGGCCGCGAATCCCCCGGCTGGGTCGTTGCCGTGGCCGCCGTTGCCGCCGTTCCCGTTGCCGGGCGCGCCGCCGAGCCGCGGTATCCGGGATGCGGTCGCCGCCGCGCCGGTAAAGCCGTTGCCGGGGGTCGCGGGCGGAGCAAGTGGAACGGGTGGAGCGGGTGGCCCGCCGAAGCCGCCGCCCACGGTGGGCGCGGACAGCGACGGGGCCGGACCGTAGTCCTCCGCCTCGAACTTCCGCAGTCGGCCGAGCTGCTGGCCGCCGCCGCTCTCCGGCGCCGCGACCGACTCGGGCAGCCAGATCAGCGCGGTGAGGCCGCCGGACTGCGCGTGGCGCAGCCGGACCCGGACGCCGTGCCTGGCCGCCAGGCGGCCGACCACGAACAGGCCCATCCGGCGGGAGACGGCGACGTCGACCACGGGCGGGTTGTCCAGCCGCCAGTTCGCGTGCGCCATCTCCTGCTCGGCGATGCCGACGCCGTTGTCGGTGATGTCGAGGAGCACGCCGCCGCTGGTCAGCGGCTGGCCGGTGACGTACACCTGGGTGTCCTCGGGCGAGAACGTGGTCGCGTTCTCCACGATCTCCGCGACCAGGTGCACGATGTCGTTGACCGCCTGGTCGATGA
>Ga0265338_10006727_pt1 | contig 14515 bp, 13 predicted proteins | sample 42126metaG_FD_193579 | JGI IMG/M metagenome (GOLD analysis project Ga0265338, IMG submission 193579) | Rhizosphere microbial communities from Carex aquatilis grown in University of Washington, Seatle, WA, United States - 4-21-26 metaG | ecosystem: Host-associated > Plants > Roots > Rhizosphere... | reverse complement strand
CTTTCGCGTTCCTATGCCGGCACGTCGTTGCGGCAGCAGGCGCACGTGTTTGCCGACGACATCGTGCTGGCCATCACTGGTAAAAAAGGCATCGCGCAGACCAGAATCGCGTTCAAGGTCGAGGCTTCCAGCGGCAACGGCGAGATCTACGTCGCCGATTTCGACGGCCACAATGCGCAGGCCGTGACGCACGATGGCACTATCGTTTCCGCGCCGTCGTGGGTGCCCGGCCGGAAGGCCCTTTATTACAATTCCTACAAATTGAACAACCCGGACATTTTTTATCACAACCTCAGTACCGGCGAACGGCACGTCATCGCGCATTACAGCGGTTCAAACATCAGCCCGGCGGCCTCGCCGGACGGTTCGCGGGTGGCGATGATCATGAGCAAAAGCGGCAGCCCCAATGTCTGGGTCGCCAACGCCGACGGGTCCAATCCGCGGAAGCTGACCTCCTCCAGTGAGGATTCATCGCCCGGCTGGTCGCCTGATGGACAATGGATTTGTTTCGCGACCAAGATCCGCGAGCGCCGCGTACTGGCCAAGGTTCCCGCGGGCGGCGGCGAGCTCCAGGTCGTTCATACCCCCGGGGCGCCAAACCCGACGGAGCCTGACTGGTCGCCGGACGGCAAGTGGATTGCCTTCACGTTGCAGGCGGGTGACTTTGACATCTGCGTCATGCCCGCGGACGGCAGCGCGCCACCCACGATGCTGGTGCGGGGCGAGGATCCATCGTGGTCACCGAATTCGCGGACGCTCATTTTCGCGCGGCGCAACGGCGGCCGTTACGTATTGTCTTTGCTTGACGTGTACACAAAACAAGTCAAGGATATTCACCAGACTTCAGGCAGCGATTCCGAACCGGCCTGGGCGAAATGAATTTTAACTGTTTTAACAAACCTTTAACCGAAGAAAAAATTATGAAAATGATGAAGCTGATTTACCCCATGACACTCGCATTGGCGGTCACACTCGCCGCCACCGGTTGTAGAAATCACAAACCTTATGGGGTCACACCCATTCCACCGGGGCGAGGAGGCCAGGTCGGCGACCTGAGCGCGGGCGGCACTTTGGGGGGTAATCAGGCCGGCGGCGGTCCACTGACAAGCTTGTCGGGATTTGACAACATGACTGAAGACCGCGCGGCACTGGCGAATGACACGATTCATTTTGCGTTCGACAGCTCCGTCATCCGGCGCAGCGAACAGGCGAATCTTCAAGCCGTCGCGTCCGCCTTGAGTTCCGACTCCAGTACCAAGCTGACCATCGAGGGTAATTGCGACGAGCGCGGCACCGAGGAATACAACCGCTCACTCGGCGAACGCCGCGCCTTGGCCGCGCGCCAGGCGCTGGCCAAGCTGGGGGTGGATCCGGCGCGCGTTCGCACCATCAGCTACGGCAAGGACAAGCCGGCTGACCCCGGCCATGATGAGTCCGCCTGGTCCCAAAACCGGCGGGATGAATTTGTGCTGTTGCATCCCAAAACCGGTGCTTAATCGTCCGGGGAATTGAAAGTGTTCAAAGGCCGCGCGTGTCGCGGCCTTCTTTTTTTGGTGCTTTACTAATGGGTGCACCGGGCGTAACCTTTCAAAAGCTGGACAAATTTATTCTATGAATGTCATGTTTGCAGGCTGGTTTGGCGGCTGGGAAATTGTTTTGATTCTGGCTGTCGTCTTGATTCTGTTCGGGGCGAAAAAATTGCCCGAACTGGCCAAGGGCTTGGGCACGGGCATCAAGGAATTCAAGAAGGCGACGCGCGAAGTGACGGACGAAGTTCAGAAAGCAGGCGAGGAAACGCCCGCGTTACCGAACAAGTCCGCCGCCAAGGATGCAACGCAACCCGCGCAGACCGTTTCGCAGTCTTCCCCTCCACCCAAAGCCTGACGACGGAATGTTTCTGGCATGGCCGGCGACCACGAAACGGAACGCTCCGACGAGGCCGAAGGCGGCCCGGTCAAAACGTTTCTCGAACACCTGGAGGACTTCCGCTGGGTGCTCATCAAAAGTGTCGTCGCGCTGGCCGTGGCCATGTTGCTCTGCCTCATCGCGGGCAACTACGTCGTCCAAATCATCAAATGGCCGCTGGGGCACGCCCGGATTCATTACCCCGGCGCGAATCAAATTGTCGCCGTCAGTTTCGGCACCAATCACCTCGGCAACTTTCAACTCACCCCCGAAGAACAACGCGCATTGGCTCTCGGCACCAATCGTTTCGTGTCCGTCCGGATCGAACCCCTCACCGTCGGGACAAACCAAGTGCTCGGATGGCGGGTCGATTCCGATCCACATACGGCCGCCAACGCACAACGGCTCCAGATTGATCTGATCAATCTCAGCCCGGTGGAGGGGTTTTTCATCGCGTTTCAAGTCGCGTTCTACGGTGGCATGTTATTGGCGTCGCCTTTTATTCTTTATTTCATCGCGTCGTTCGTTTTCCCGGCCCTGAAGATGCGCGAGCGCAAATACGTTTATCGCGGACTGTTTGTCGGCGCCGGGCTTTTCTTTTTGGGCGTGGCCTTTTGTTATTTTATTTTGATGCCGGTGGCGCTGGCGGCATCACAGATGTATTCACAATGGCTCGGCTTCGGCGCGTTGCAATGGCGTGCGGGAGATTACATCAGTTTCGTCTGCAAGTTCATGTTGGGCATGGGATTGGGTTTTGAATTGCCCGTCGTGTTGCTCACGCTGGTCAAAATCGGCGTGCTCAATTACCGCCTGCTCCGGAGCATGTGGCGTTACATGATCGTCATTGTGCTGGTGCTCGGGGCGTTGCTGACCACACCGGAGGTTATTACGCAAATCCTGATGGCGGTTCCACTCTATATGCTTTACGAGGTCACCGTCTGGATCGCGTGGTATTGGGATCGCCAGGAACGGAAGCGGGCCCGTGCGACCGAAACGGATTCCCGATGATGAAAGTGCCCGCGCATAAAGCACAAAACGGGCTTTACATCCGGCGGCTTTGTCGTAAGCTTCCGTTGTCAACTTGAGAATTTATGCGTAACGCACTCTCTCTTCTCAGCGTGGTGGCTCTGGTCGCGTTGCTGACTTCCGGCTGCGCGGGGCCGGAGTCAAAACTCGGTCGGGGTATGGGTAACTTTTTCGAAGTTGTCCGGGGCGGCGAAGTGCGCCAGTCCATGGAGCAAACCGCCGTGTTTGATTCGCCGGACGCCGGCTACACCACCGGTTTTGTTCGAGGCTTCGACCGTTCCATGGCGCGTACCGGGGTGGGCATCTATGAAATTATTACTTTTCCCTTCCCGCCGTACCACCCCGTTTTCACCAAATACCTCGCGCCTGAACCCGTTTATCCCGACAATTACAATCCGGCTTTGCTGTCCGACTCGTTGTTCGATACCGACACCTACCTTGGCTTTACCAGTGGCGACGTTGCTCCGCTGGTACCCGGCAGCCGGTTTCACGTATTCGACAACTGACCGTGGCCGAAATCATTTTACCCAACGCGCCAACCGCTTTACGTTGGCGCGTTTTGCTTTCGTGAAGTCCCCATGCGCCTGGAAAAGAATTCACCGTGCAAGGTCAATCTGCTGCTGAACGTCCTCGGGAAACGGCCCGACGGTTTTCACGAGCTCGAAACCGTCCTGTACCCCGTCAATCTGTGGGATCAGTTGACGTTTGCGCGTGACGGCGCCAGTGTTGCCCTTTCGTGCTCGGCCGCGAATCTGCCGGCCGATGCGCAAAATCTCGTGCACCGCGCGGCCACCGCATTTTTGCAGGCGGCCAAAATCAACGATGGCGTCAAAATTCATCTGGAGAAAAAAATTCCGCTGGCCGCCGGTCTCGGCGGCGGCAGCGGCAACGCCGCGACCACCTTGCTCGCCCTGAACGAACTTTTTGAACAACCGCTCTCAGCTGTAACGTTGATCGAACTTGCCTCCTCGCTCGGTTCGGATGTTCCGTTTTTTCTTCAAAACCGGCCGGCACTGGCAACCGGGCGCGGCGAGAAAATTCAACCGTTGGACTTGTTCCCCGCGCTGCGCGGCAAGGCGTTGCTGCTGATTCATCCCGGCTTTGGCGTTTCGACGGTGTGGGCTTATCAAGCACTCGCGCGCTTTCCCGCCGCCTTGAATGGCCGGCCCGGGCGCGCCCAGGCATTGATTTCAAATCTACAAACCAATAATTGGCCCGCCGTTGCTGATGGCTTTTACAACTCGCTCGAAGCGCCCGTGCTTGAAAAATATCCGGTGCTGGCCTTGTATCAGGAATTCCTCCGCGCCCATGGCGCGTTCGCCGCGCTCATGTCCGGCAGCGGCTCGACCACGTTTGCCATCATGGACGACGTAACCGCCGCGGAAGCACTGGTGGAAAAATTCAAGGCGAAGTTTGGACAAAACTGCTGGACGGCAGTGGTAAAAATTTGAACAGAAGAAAACGAAGCGAACGAAGATTTCCTGAAGAAACAGCCGCCGCGAGATAAAAAACTTCGTTTTCTTTGTTTGCTTCTGTTCAATTCCGTTTTTTGAACCTCACCAACGCAAACTCCGTCATTTCCTTCGCCGCCGGAATTTTGAATGCCAGTGCCATCAGCCAGTAAACCAGGCCGGCGATTCCCGCCGGCACGAACACTTCGCCGATTTTCAGCGCGAGCGTCTCGTGACCGAGCGAGTTTTCCCAAAATCGCCAGCCGAACCACGCAATCAGTCCGGCCAGCGTGCCGGCCACGGCCAGCGGCAAAAACGTTGCGCGCAGCGGTTCCATTTCGAGTTTTCCCAGCCTTTTCCGCAATGCGAATAACAGCAATCCCGCGTTACAGATGGAAGTGACCGTGTTGGCGATGCCGAGTCCGCCCTGCCGCAACGGCACGACCAACAGGGCCGACAAAACCAGATTCACCGCGAGGCACGCGAGGCCGATTTTCATCGGCGTTTTGGTGTCGCCCAGCGCGAAAAAGGCCCGCGCCAGGATGTTGACGGTTGAAAACGCCACCAGTCCCGGCGCGAGGCACATGAGCGCCAGCGTCGCGCGACCGGTGGAGTCGGCGGTGAATTTGCCGTGTTCAAACAGCAGCCGGATGATCGGTTCGGCCAGCACGACCAGCAGCATCGCCGCAATCACATTCGCAAACATCAGCGTGCCGATGCCCTGCCGAAGCGTGGTGCGGAATTCGGAATAATTTTTCTCCGCCGCCAGCCCCGAAAGCGTCGTCAGCAGATAGGTTGCCAGCGAAATGCCGAACATGCCCTGCGGCAGTTCCATCAGGCGCACGGCGTAATCGAACGAGGCGTTGATCTGTGGGCTGACATAAAAAGCGATGGCCTGCGTCAACAGCACGTTGATTTGAAAGGCGGCGACGCCGATGGTGCCGGGGATCATCCGCGTCACGACGAGCCGGACGGTTTCATTTTGCCACGGCGAAACCCATTGGTAACGGAAGCCGTCGTGCCAGAGGGTCGGCAGTTGAAACGCCGCCTGGGCCACGCCTGCCGCCAACACGCCGATGGCCAACGCGAAAATCTGTTCGTGCAACGCGTGTCCCATCCTGGGCGCGAGCCAGAGCACGGACGCGATCATCACGACGTTCAGCATCGTTGCGCCCATGGCCGGAATAAAAAAACGGCCGCGCGCATTGAGCATCCCCATGAAGGCCGCCGCCAGGCACACGAACAGCATGTAGGGAAACATCACGCGCAAGAGCCGCAACATGAGTTCGGTGCTTTCGTTGAATTGATGAACGGCGAGCGCAATCGAGAGGCCGATCATGACTACGCCGATGACCGCCGCCGCCGCGACGACGAGGCCGGAAATCACCGCGTTGGACGCGCGCCACATCTCGATTTCACCGTGCGTCTTTTCCCTTTCTTTGAAAATGGGGACGAACGCCGCCGTCAATGCGCCTTCCCCCAGCAGCCGGCGGAACAAATTCGGGATGAGAAACGCGAGTTTGAATGCGCCCGCCACCCGGGTGTCGCCCATGAAATTCGCGTAAACCATCTCGCGTACCATGCCGAGCAGACGGCTGAGCAGCGTGGCCCCGGCCATTGCGCCGGACGACTTGAGCATTTGTGACATCGCGCGCAGGCTAAAGTCCAAAGCCCAAAGTCAAAAGTCCAAAGTTTCCAATCATCCTTGTCGTCCTCTCGTTCTCGCAATCGAATAATTCGAGGACGAGGACGAGAACGAGGAGGAATCAAACATCAATTGGCCATTGGCAATTGGAAACCGGCAATTTAATCTGCCGTCGTGAGCATTCTGGAAGAACTGAAATGGCGCGGTCTCATTGCCGATTGCACCGACGCGCCGGAACTCGCCAAACGCACTGCTTCGCCGGTCACGCTTTATTGCGGCTTCGATCCGACGGCGGACAGCCTGCATGTCGGCAATCTCGTGCCGTTGCTCGCATTGCGGCGTTTCCAATTGCTCGGCCATCATCCCATTGCTGTGGCCGGCGGTGCGACCGGTTCCATCGGCGATCCCAGCGGCAAGACGCAAGAGCGGCAGTTGCTCACGAAGGAGGTCCTGGAACGCAACATCGCCAGCGTCAAGAAACAGCTCAAACGCCTGCTCGATTTCGAGGCGAAACCAAACCCGGCCCGGCTCATGGACAACGCGTCGTGGACGGCAAACGTTTCATTCCTCGATTTTCTGCGCGACATCGGGAAGCATTTTTCTGTCAATCAGATGGTGGCCAAGGAAAGCGTCCGCGCGCGGATGGAGGACCGCGAGGTTGGCATCAGCTACACCGAGTTCAGCTACATGTTGCTCCAAGCGTTCGATTTTTTGGTACTTTACGAGAAACACGGCTGCGAATTGCAAATCGGTGGCAGTGATCAATGGGGCAACATCACGGCCGGCATTGATCTTATCCGGAAAAAACTGGGCAAAATGGCGTACGGCCTCACGCTCCCGCTCATTACCAACGCCGACGGCACAAAATTCGGCAAGACCGAAGCCGGCGCCATCTGGCTCGATCCAAAACGCACCAGCGTTTACACGTTTTACCAATTCTGGGTCAATACGAACGACCGCGATGTCATCCGCTACCTGAAATACTTCACGTTTTTGTCGCGGGAAGAAATTGAAGCGCTGGAAAAGAAGCACGCGGAAAATCCCGGCGCACGGGTAGCGCACAAGGCCCTGGCAAACTCGGCGACAGACTTGATTCATGGGGCTGGTGCCACTGCGGAAACCGTTCGCGCGAGTGAGATTCTTTTTGGCGGTGACTTGGAAGGAATTGGCGAGAGCACCTTCAACGACATTATTGGCGAAGTGCCGACGAAGGAAATTGAAAAATCAAAGCTCGACGGTGCGGGCTTGCTGCTGGTTGAACTTTTGGTTCACGTCGGTTTGTGTTCGTCCAAAGGCCAGGCGCGGAAAGATGTTGAAGGCGGCGGTGTGAACGTGAACAACGTCCGCGAATCCAATTTCCAACGCACGGTCACAAGCAACGATTTACTTTTTGGCAAGCACCTGCTGCTGCGCAAAGGCAAAAAGAATTATGTGGTCGTGACGGCGAAGTGATTTTCACTCCAATTCTCCACGGGCTTTGGCTGCCTCCCGCGCTCGTTGGAGATTTTCTTCGTAAAGACGATCATATTGGACTTCCTGCGAAGTGTCGTCCGCCGGCCGCGGCAGCGATTTAATCTGTGGGAACTGGCCATCGAAGGCCGGGTCAATGGCCACAATCCGCTTCACCAGCGGCGGATGGGTGGACAGGAAGCTGAACCACGGGTCATAAGCAGAATTGACGAAATACAGATGGCTGGCGGTTTCCGCATAAGGCGTGTCCAGCCGGCCCTGCTTGAACAGGCCGCCGATTTTCTTGAATGCGCCGGCGATGCCCGCCGGATTGCGTGTAAACTGCACCGCCGCCGCATCCGCCAGCCATTCGCGTTCGCGGCAAATCAGGCTTTTGAGCAGTCGCACCAAGGGCGTACTAATCGCTCCGACCACCAAAAATAAGAATCCAATCGGCGCGGTCGGCAGGAAAACCGGATGGGTGCCCTCGTCAAAAATGGACTCGCCGATTTCCGGCGCCCGTGTCGTGCCGCGCACCAGAATGCGGCCCACAATCGTCGGCCAGAACAACCCGTGTGCCAGCGCCATCAGCCGCAGATTCAGCCGCGTATCGCCGTTCAGGACGTGGCTGAATTCGTGCGCGATGATTCCCTGCAATTCGTCGCGCGTCAGTAATTTCAATGCGCCGAACGTGATGCCGATGGCCACGTCGTCGCGCGTGTGGCCGGCGGCGAAGGTATTGATGCTGCGTTCACGGTCGAGCACATAAATTTCCGGCACGGACAGGCCGGATGCGACGGACATTTCCTCGACGACATCGCGCAATCGTTTTTCATCCGGGTCGGTGGGGTTTTCCCCAATCTTTCTTCCATCGAGCAGTTCCGCCACCGCCGGACCGCCGCCGGAGAGCAGGCGCATCTTATAAATGCATCCAAGGGCGGTGGAAAACAAGGTGCCGACCGTGACCCAGAAGGCCAGGCGCGGCTCCCAGATCCATTGGAAAGAACCCGTGCCGGTTTCCAGCGCTTGGGAAAAAAACCGAATCGGCGCGGCCAGAATCAAATACGTCACGACAACGAACGCGAACACCGCCAATCCGAACAGGCACAGGAGCACACGTGTTTGCCTTCTGGCGTGGGCTTCCTGGTCGAAAAAGTCCATAGGCTGATTCTCGCTTTTAGCAGAAAGCGTTTTTTTGGAAAACATTGTTACCGCATCAGAGCTTCGCAAAAATCTGGTTGGCCTCTTCCAGCGTTTCCTTCGAGCCGATGTCGAACCACAATCCGGGCACGCGCCAGGTATAGACCGGCGTACGCGGATAAAGCCATTGCACGAGCCGTCCGGGCTGGTCGGGGTTGTTGCCTTCGGCAATATATTGTTTGATGAGCGGGATCGTGCTCTTCGGATAATAATACAATGCGATGCCGGTGAGCGTGCTCGTCGGGTGCTTTGGTTTTTCCTCGAAGGAGGCGATTCGGCCATCAGCCGTCACGGAAATGGAGCTGTATTTTTTAACTTGTTCCAAATCCCCCACGTCGTAGAGCGCCAGTACGGGCGCGTTTTTCTCACGGCAACATTTCCCGAATTCACCGAGCTTCTCGCTGAACAGGTTGTCACCAGCAACGACGATAAGGTCGTCGTTCACGTTTTGGGTTTTAATGACGTAATGGATGTCGCCGATGGCACCGAGTTTGTCGGCGTCGCTGGTCGTACCGTCGTTGACGACCGTGAATGCCGATTTGGATTTTGTGGCGCGATAATGTTCCGACCATTTCTGGAAATGGCCGGTGAATTTGGCATTGGTCACGACGTAAATTTGGTCAACCCCTTCGATGGGCGCGAGATTGTCGAGGACGTGCTCGATCATCGCTTTGCCCGCGACGGGCAGCAGCGGTTTCGGTTGGTCAAGGGTGAGCGGGTACAGCCGGGTGGCGTAGCCGGCGGCGAGGACGACGACTTTCATGTTTTGCTTTCGAAAAGACTCGGCGCGGTCTGGCGGGCCAATTCCCGGCAACGCGCATGTATTTCCGCGGGCGATTCGCATTGGAGCGCGAATTCGGCCAGTGCCTGGGCTTCGCTCAGTTTGAGCCGGCGAACCATATATTTGACCTGGGCGACGACGGTTGGCGCGGCGCTCAATTCGTCCACGCCGAGACCAATCAACAGCGGCGCCAGCACGGGATCGCCGGCAATTTCACCACACACGCCCGCCCAGATGCCGTGCCGGTGTGCCGCGTCCACCGTCGTCTTGATCAGGCGGATAATCGCGGGGTGCGTGGGTTCATAAAGGTGTGAAACCTTCTCGTTCGTGCGGTCGGCGGCCAGCGTGTATTGGATGAGGTCATTGCTGCCGATGCTGAAAAATTTTACGCGGGTGGCCAGCGTGTCGGCGATGAGTGCGGCGGAGGGAATTTCAATCATCGCGCCAATCTCCATTTTTTCATCGAACGGCACACCTTCGGCGCGCAACTCGGCCCGGCATTTTTCGACCAGTGCATTGGCCTGGTTCAATTCTTCCAGACCGGAAATCATCGGGTACATCATTTTCACGTTGCCTTCGGCGCTGGCGCGCAGAATCGCGCGGAGCTGGGCGCGGAACAGGACCGGTTGCGCAAGGCAGAACCGGATGGCGCGCCAGCCCAGGAACGGATTGACTTCCTTGGCCAGTTGCAGGTGCGAGGCGAATTTGTCGCCACCCAGATCGAGCGTGCGGATGATGACGGGGTTGGGTTTCAACGCCGCGGCGACCTTGCGGTAGGATTGATATTGCTCTTCCTCGGTCGGCAGGCTTTCACGATTGATGAACAGATATTCCGTGCGAAACAAGCCGACGCCCTCCGCGCCGTGCGCCAGCACGGCTTCGATGTCATGCTGGTCTTCGATGTTCGCCGAAAGACGAATGGGTTTGCCATCGAGGGTGACGGCGGGCTGCTGCTTGATTTCCTGCAGTTTTTCCTCCAGCGACGCCTTGATTTTAGCCAGCTGGCCGTATTCAAACAGCGTCTGGTCGGTGGGATTGACCACGATCGTGCCGTTGTAACCGTCCAGCAGCGCATAATCGCCGCTTTCCAATTCCTGGCTGACCGATTGGAGACCGACGACGGCGGGAATGCCCAGCGAGCGCGCCATGATGGCCGTGTGCGAGGTCTGTCCGCCAATATCGGTGGCGAAACCCAGCACGAATTTTTTGTCCAGTTGCGCGGTAGTGGACGGACTGAGGTCGTGGCTGACCAAAATGCACGGCTCGGTGATGTGACGCAGATCGAATTCGTCCCGGACGTCGAGCAAGTTATCGAGCACCCGCGCCGACAAATCACGCATGTCGTTGGCGCGTTCGCGAAGATATTCATCGTCCGCTGAAACCAGCGCCGTGACATAACGCTCCGCCACCGTGTGAAAGGCAAAGTCGGCGTTGACCTTTTGGTCCCGGATCATCCGGATGACTTCATCCACCAATACCTGATCTTCCAGCATCAGCAGGTGCGCCTCAAAAATGTCCGCTTCCTTCGCGCTCAAGGTTTCCAGCACCTTGTCCTGGATTTCCAAGACTTGCTGGCGGGTCTGGACCAGGGCTTTTTCGAAACGGCCAACCTCTTCCTGGGTTTCGCTGTCGGCCAGTCCGCGTCGGGCAATGATGTGACGGGCGCGGTGAAGGACGAGAATCTTGCCCCGGCAAATGCCGGCGGAAACGGCGATGCCGCGAAACAGTTTTTCTCCTTTTGATTGACCCGACATACGTGTCGGGACAGGAATAACCCAACCCGTTCGGCTTGAAAAGCAATTCCCGCGGTAAAATAAAAAGCCCGCGTCCAGCGGGCCTTAAACTCTCCCTCCTCAACTTTCAACCCCATCAGGCGCGTTCCATGTATTTACCGGTGCGCGTGTCCACTTTGATCTTCTCGCCGGTCTTGATGAACAACGGCACCTGCACCGTGATGCCGGTTTCGAGCGCCACCGGCTTTTGTACGTTGTTCGACGAGTCGCCACGGATGCCTTCCGGCGCGTTGGACACCGTCAACACCACGCTCGACGGCAATTCGATGGACACGGCCTTTTCCTCGACGAACGTCACCGTCACCTGGCCGTTTTCCACGAGATAATTTTTCGTGTCGCCGACCAGTTCCGCTGCGAGCGTGACCGTTTCGTAGGTTTCCGGGTCGGTGAAAACGAAGTCCGCGCCGTCTTTGTAGCTGAATTCCATTTTCTTGGTGATCATCGGCACGGGCTCAATGCGCTCGGTGGAGCTGAACCGCACGTCGGACGATTTGCCGGTGCGGATGCTGCGGAGCGTCGCCTGCACGAACGCGCGCAGGTTGCCCGGCGTGCGGTGCTGCATGTCGAGCACCACGCAAATGTCGCCGTTGTAACTGATCGCCATGCCGCGGCGGAGGTCGTTCGCTGTTGCCATAAAATCAATCGTTCAAACCATCGTGTTGCTGCCGTTTTACCGAACAAGAGCCGCCGAGTATAACCACCAATGACATGAACGCAAGCGCGGTTTCCTCCCTGAACCGCCCCCAACCCACCCGCAGCGGCAATACCATAAAGGTGATTCGCATGGGAATGACGTGGGATTGAATTCACGCGGGGTCGCGAAACTGAACAGGTCAACGGCCCGGTTTCGATCGGCCCCTGACGCCGCCAAACTTTTACTCCGCTCCGGCCAGCGCCATGTCGCGCGTGTAATACAAAATCCGGCCGCAGTTGGAGCAGGCCACGATTTCCCTCTGTCCCTGGCAGGTGACGAGGACCTGCGGTGTCAGTTTCATGTGGCAGCCGCCGCAAACGCCGTGATGCACGCCGACGATGACGTTGTCGCCCTTGCTCTTGAACAGCCGTTCGTAGCGCGCGCGAGCCACTTCCTCCACCGCCGCCGCCAGTTCCGCGCGTCCGCTTTGCAACTCGGCGAGCTCCTTCTTTAAATTTTCCTCGCGCTGGTCCAGTTGCGCGGTTTGATCGTCCACCAGCTTCTTCGCCTCGTTGGACTCCTGGGTCGCGCGGGCAATTTCCTTTTGCACCGCCTCGCCCTGTTCCATCAAAACAATTTCCTGGTCCTCGATTTTGACGATGTCTGCCTTGCACAGATCAATTTCGTGGGTGAGCGCGCGATACTCCTCGTTCTTGCGCGTTTGGAGCTGCTGATTGGCGTACTTCTCGATCTGCGTTTTCCTGGTTTCGACGTCGAGTTCGAGCCGTTTGCGTTCGGACTCGATTTGTTTGATGCGATTTTTGGCGACGTCCAGTTGCGTTTGCGCCGTGGCGGCCCGGGCGCGGAGGGTTTCGCGTTCCGGCCCGATATGGCCCAACTCCTGTTCGACGCGGCCGATTTTCCGGTCGCGATCCTGTAGAATCAGAAGTTTCTCAATCGCCTCAAGCATTGAACTGCCAAGCTTAGCAACCGCTGGCGTGCAAGTCAATGCGGAGGCAAACAAGTCCAACGCCCGAAGTCCAAAGTCCAAAATTGCAAGTTGGAGAAAATCAGGCCGTACTTGTTTCGTCGTTTGGGACTTTGAACCTTGGACTCATCAACTTCCACCCGTGAAGTCTTTCCACGGCAAATTCATTTTGCAGTTTCCGGTTTCGCCGCTAACCTGTTGTCATGCGTTTCATTGGCAACGTCATCGAAAAATTGCAGCGGCATCCCAAACGGGTGGTTTTTCCCGAGGGCGAGGAACCGCGCATCCTGCAGGCGGCCCGGCAATTTTATGCCCTGCGGCTGGGCGCGCCGATCGTGCTCGGTGACGCGGCGAAAGTGAAAGCCGTCGCGGATGGTCTCAACATTCCGCTCGAAGGCATCCGGGTCATTAATCCGCCGGTGAGCGAGGAACTGGACAATTTCGCCAACCGCTTTTTCCGGTTGCGCCGGGAAAAGGGCGTGAAAGCACAGGAGGCGCGCGAGGCCATGCTGCAGCCGAATTATTTCGGCACGATGATGCTGGCGATGCATCAGGCCGACGGCTTGATTTCCGGCGCCTCGCACATCACCAGCAGCCTGTTGCGGCCGCTGTTCCAAATCATCAAGGCGGCGCCGAACATCACCACGGCGTCGAGCTGCATGGTCATGGAAGTCGAGGACACGCGCATCGGCGAGCAAGGGGTGTTGTTCATGGCCGATTGCGGTGTCATCCCTGATCCGACCGTGGATGAACTGGCGGACATCGCTGTTTCCACCGCGCAGCTTGCCCGCCACATGCTCGGCGTGCGTCCGCGCGTGGCGTTGCTGTCCTTTTCGACCCGAGGCAGCGCGGCGCATCCGTCTGTCGGCAAGATTCAGGCGGCCACCGCCATGGCCCGGCGCAAGGCCGAGCAGTTGTTTTTGGAGGCCGACTTCGACGGTGAGTTGCAGGTGGACGCCGCGCTCGCGCCCGAAATCGCCGAACGCAAACTCCACGACAGCAAAGTGGCCGGGAAGGCGAACGTGCTGATTTTCCCCGACCTCAATTCGGGCAACATTGCCAGCAAACTCGTCCGGCTGGTCGGCCATGCCAACGCCTACGGCCAGATTTTGCTGGGGTTGAACCGGCCCGCCGCGGACGTTTCACGCGGTTCGAGCGCACACGACATTCTCGGCGTGGCTGCGATTGTCGGCGTCCAGGCCATTGATTACCAAAAACTTTATCCGGGCGCGGACGCGCATCTGCCGGGAGAATGAAGAAAATGAAGAAGGCAGAAGGCAGAAGGCAGAAACGTGAATTGTTTCCGGCATCGTCCGCATTTTCATTCTGCATTCTACATTCTTCATTCTGCCTTTCATGAACACCGAAACTCCCCGCGTTTATATCGCCGCCACGCGCCAGAACGACGGTAAAACCACCGCGTCGCTCGGCCTGATCGCCGCACTGCAGGAACATTTTCCGCGTATCGGCTACATCAAACCCGTCGGCCAGCGCTTCGTCGAAATCGAGGAACAAAAAATTGACGAGGATACCGTGCTCATGGACGCGGTTTACCAGATGAACTGTCCGCTCGTGGACATGAGCCCGATTGCCGTCGAGCCGGATTTCACGCGCAAATACCTTCAAGCCGCGAACAACGAGGC
>Ga0265338_10006726_pt1 | contig 14516 bp, 15 predicted proteins | sample 42126metaG_FD_193579 | JGI IMG/M metagenome (GOLD analysis project Ga0265338, IMG submission 193579) | Rhizosphere microbial communities from Carex aquatilis grown in University of Washington, Seatle, WA, United States - 4-21-26 metaG | ecosystem: Host-associated > Plants > Roots > Rhizosphere... | reverse complement strand
GCTCTAGAATCCAACGATGCCTTAAAAAGCCTAAGCACCGAAGATATACAGGGACAATTGCTGTATGCCTTTAATGCCCAGGACGAGGTAGCACCGGCCCAGGATTTGGCGGCTTTTGCCAAAACCCAGCCGCAGATTGAGTTCGTGGGTGCGATTACCGCCGAAGGCCTGTTTTTAGCAGCCGACGACGTTAAAGCCCTAGCGGCATTGCCCAGCAAAGATCAGTTGCGCGCCATGCTGGTGGGCACACTAGCGGCTCCACTGACCGGTTTTGTAGGTGTTATGAGCGGTAATGTTCGCGGAATATTAAATGTGCTAAATGCTCGCAGCGAGCAAATAAGTTAAGTAAAGGAGAAATTACAATGGCAGACGAAGAAAAGAAAGTAGAAGCCACCGAGGCTCCAGCCGAAGTCAAAGAGACCAAGGCCGAAGCTAAGAAGAGCGACAAGGTCGCTGTTCCTAAAGAGTTCGAAAAGCTAACAGCCGAGCTAGACAAGCTCAGCGCGCTAGAAATCAGCAAGTTTGTTAAGTTCCTAGAAGAGTACTGGGGCGTTTCTGCCGCTGCTCCGGCCGTAGCCGTAGCTGCCGCACCTGCCGGTGATGCTGCACCCGCCGCCGACGAAAAGAGCGAATTTGATGTCATCCTTAAAGATGCCGGCGCCCAAAAGGTAGCCGTCATCAAGGCCGTTAAAGACATCACCGGTTTAGGCTTGGGTGAAGCCAAAGCTATTACCGACACTGTTCCTAAGCCTGTACTAGAAAAGGCCAGCAAAGAAGACGCCGAAGCCGCCAAGAAAACCTTGGAAGAAGCCGGCGCCACGGTCGAACTAGCCTAAGTTTTAGTTCTAGCTTGATATTGAAAGCCGCCCACTTCGGGCGGCTTTTAGTCGCGACCTTTAATCAAAATTATGCAGCAAAAGGCAACGATGCTTATTGGCGATTTTGGTTTTTATTGCGACTAGGAGTTCTTTGCCGATTACTGACTCTGCTCTGAGGCATTTTGTTTTTGGCTGACCGGTTGACTACCAGTGTATTCAGAACGCAGCGTATTAAATTGCTGAACTAGTTGATTATATTGAGCAATGTCTTGGTTTTCCGTATTAAAGTCTTGGGTGTAGATATTGTAGTTGCGGGTATCTTCGTACGCATTCCCGACATTTGCCCAACTTACACTATCGGCATAAGCAATATTAGCATCTGATTCATCCGTATTTATCTTATTGTTCAACTGATTTAGTTGAGCTTGGAGATTAGGAATTAATGCTAGTTCCTGCTGATTTAACGTGACATCGGCACTCAGATTGTAAAAATATGGAGTATAGTAAGCCGCTAAAGTTGGCGAAAGATCCGAATACTGAGTGCCTAGGATTGAAAATAGCTCATCATCCTTTGCGCCAGGCTCTGTCTTATCAAAAACGCCGACTTGACCCGTAAGATCATAATCGCTGCTTCGTGCCGCGTATTCGGCTTCGACTGCCTTATTAAGCCTGCCTGATGTGTCGGACTCTGTGAGAGATTGATAAATCGGATGAAGCACTTCGTAAGCGGCTGTTGTTATCTCCAAATTTGCGTAATCCGAAGGCATTTGGCGAATGTAAATCCTATTAGTATCAGTAATGTAGCAGCCCTGTAATATTTCGCCATTGTCATTAAAACTAGCCCCGAGACTTCCGCAGTCAGTTTCAATTTGCGAATCCGAATCTAGTTGAGGATGTGTGCGTAGAAATATCAACTCACCCTTCCGGTTCATGCCTGCGTCCTGAGCCAGCTTTATCATAGCCGGGTCTGCACTGCTTATAGTTAAGCTATCCGAAATGGGCCCATATACGACGATTGCCACGACAACAAAGATAGCCATTATTGTTAATTTACGATGTTCATTAATCCAGGCTCTTACGCCGCGCCGCCGTATGGGCGGATGCGGATCTTCATTTAAAATCGCCCTAAGCTGATGAAGATCTGTTTTTAGTTTTTTATTTGTCATTATTATCGACTGTAGGCACTAATCTTAGGCATACCTTGGGGTACAAGCTTTTTAACTTGTTCAAATGTGAGCTCTTTATCTTCGAATCGATTTTCTCCCTGCAAAAACCATCTTTTGCTTGTTATAAATCGAAGAATAAACCATATATGAAAGTATTTGTAGGCACAAATCAGAGTATACCCATTGCCAAGATCCCAAGACTTGTGTTTCGTTCCCCATCCCCAAAGCATATTTAGTTCCTTAACTCCTCAAATTATACATCAAATGAGGGGAAGCGTTTTTTTGCCAAAAATAAACTGAGAGAATTTTGTTTTTTGGGAATTTAAACCCGCTTAGAATGAATTTTGATCCAAGCGGCAATTTCGACAACATCAGTCATCTATCCACAGGAAGTCGGCTTGACACTTTGACTTGGATTTTTGGTAAGCCACTTTAACTTTGCCGTTGATATAATAAATTTATGAGAAAAATAGTTGCCACCGTTCTTATTGGTCTTTTGCTTGCTGCCGAAGGAACACATATTACTTATACTTGTGCTCCAGTTGATAGCTACGGTCCGACGGCTGGTTGTGTTTCATATGATAAAGCAGTTATGCATCCTAGCGATTTACTTAATAACAAGCAAGATAGCCTGGTGCACTTTTCTGAAACTCTTGCGATAACCTCGCTGGTAAGTTTTGCTTTGCTTAGTACTTTTACCCGGGCTCAAAAACTACGCCAAAAGAGGCCATCTTTGCAAACTACAAAAAAGCGGGTGACGTAAAAACCGACTCCTTTGCCTGATTATATAGAGAACTACTTTTCTTAATTTAATGCTAATATAGGCCTAATTATCCGCTGACTGATGAAGAATCACACCATGAAAATAAAAAAATTAATTAGCCCTACGGCTGCTATTTTTTTGTTTATGACTCTGCTTTTACCAGCGGCTACTAATGCAGCTACTGATAGCTATACATTTAATGCCAACTGGACCGAGACCACCTGCACGGGCACCATAAACGGCAGTACCGGCATAATAAACTACCATATCACCCAAGGAGATACGTTAAATATCACCCTCGTTAATCAGTCTTCTTCGGCCTTTAATGTCACGTACGCCAAGTCAGGAGGAACGGGCAGTTTCTTTAAATTTGTAGTTGCAGGAGCTAGCGACAGCGAAAGTTTTGCCAACGTGCAAGGCAACATTAGTGTTACGCCTTCGGCCAACGGTTCTGGTTGTGGTACGGCGGGCTATCAATATTCCGGCCCTGGACCTGCTAGCGCCTCGATAACCGCTGATCCGCCGGCTGCTCCACCTGCGACCCCAGCAGCGACTTCTCCAAAAAGTACTCCCACAGCACCACCAACCAGTTCTACTACCGCGAGCCAATCAAGCACCGCCACGCCAACTGCTTCCACTGATCCAGTTCAGATAACGACCGTTTATGTAGCGGGCAAACCCATATCTACAACTAACGCGATAAACCTTGGCCAATCGCAGGCGCTAAAACTAACGGGTCATACTACTGCAAATGGCATAGTAACCCTTACGATTCATTCAGTTCCTAAAACTGTTACGGTCAATGCCGATGAAAACGGCAATTGGAGTTATATAGTTACCAATCTTGCGGCGGGGAGCCACTATATCGAAGCTAGTGTTACAGATCCCGCAACTAAGGCGGTATCGGCAGCAACAAAGCTCTTAACGTTTACCGTTAATAAGCAGCCGGTAGCAGTTGCGAAAATCAAACCTACCAGCAATAAGAGCAAATTTATTATTGGCGGAGCTATAGTCGGCGCGGCTATAATCGCCGCTTTAGCCTATATGTTGTTGAAGAATAAGCGCCGAGCGCAATTGCCTGAACCCGAGGCTGGTCCAAGCCAGGTGGCTTACCCTGTATTCCCGACAACAACTGTTGGTACGACTCAATTGCCTGGGGTCGATACTTCTGAACCCGAAAAAGATATCAAAGCACACGAACTGTAGCCGCTTTAACTTTGCCGACCTCGCCGATTGTGCTTACAACTCGTTTATGATATAATATGCATTATGTCAGAGGTTTTACATCCTATAATTTATTCTTTGGATGACCACCAAGCACTAGTGTTGGCAACTCGGCACGAGAATCACCCAACTGATTGGAAAGATGGTTATTATAGCTTCGTTCACTCTGAGTTTGGTGAATTTGCGAGCCAGCACGGACCGGCTATGACTCTGCTTCTGCACGGCGTAAACCGTGCCGAAATTCTTAGCGAAAACCCTGAACTACTCGATGGAATAAAAGAGGAAATTGGCGACCTGTTGTGGTTTGATTTCTCCGCAGCTGCACTTATGAATACTGATGCTAAGACCCTAAGTTCTGACGCCCTAAAGGTCCACACTGGAAAGAGGTACCAGCTAGATACCTTCGCCGACCTGGAAGAAGCCGTTTGCAGCAACGCTCACAAAATTGAGGCACTGACAAAGTGGGGCATATACCACCCAGAACTTCCGCACGCCCAGAAGTACGCATCATTACTAGGAGCCCCATACTACCTATTTAACCGAACGACTTTTCGTGTTACTAGGGCGTTGTCGAAAGACAAATTTGATGCGGCACCGCTTACCGCTTCACAAATGGAACCAGTTTCGGACTTAGGCTTGGCTATAGGAGACCACATAAACACACTTACTTACATTGCCCACTTGGTTGGTCTTAGTGTTGAAGATATCGCCAGGGCCAACATAGATAAGTTGCAGCAAAGAGCGATTTACGGCAAATCCGAAAACTAAATCCTGCCGTAAGCTGCTTTAACCTGACTGCCTCCTAGCTGGCAACTTTGTCTATCAGCTAAAATTATGGTATAATTAATTCATATTTAGATCGTATAAAGCTCGGGGGTTGTTATGGATTCAGACAAAAAGCGCAGATTGGGGCGAAGAGAAGTAAGTTTAGGGATTATTATACTAATAATTTTGGCCGGACTGGTTGTGTGGTTGGTTGGCCGCCCAGACAACAAATCAAACAGCACAACTCAGAGCCAATCTAATACTTCAGCTACAAGTGTAAAAGCGCTTGTTAGCTACACACCGCCGGATGCTTGGAGTGAGGGCACTTGCTCGGTCGCCAGTAACACTGTGTACATTAGTCCAAACGGCACGACTCTAGACTGTAGCGTTAACCCTAGCGCGCCAATAAAGATTTATGTTGATTCGCAAAATACGACTGACTGCCAGCAGCTAAAGCCGGCCAGCATTACGGGGATTAAAAAGCACGTTTGCATATCGCTGTATATTGACGGGCACAAAAGCCTTAAGGCATCGACCACTTATAGCAGCGGCTCATCCTACCCAACAGATACCACAATCTCCTATTACTACATAAATACCGGCAACGGTGTAGTAGCGTATCAATATACCTACACTTCCACTAATAGCTACCGAGCAGGCTTTGACCAGCTGGCCACCAGCACAAAAGTTAAAAGCTAAAACCCGTAGTTATCCACAATAAAGGTTGACCACTTTTGACTTACCCCCAGGACTATGTTAGTTTTGGGGTTGAACGAGCCCGAAGAATTCAAACAAAAGAGTTACAGGGCTGGTGGGTTTTGGAGAAACAAAATGTCAGACATACCAGAAAAACAAATCAAACGCCTAAAAGCATTGATAAGTGAAGCGGAAACCAGCCTGGCGGCCGCTAAAGAGCTAATTGTTAGCTTAGTTGGTGACGACCCAATTTTGGCCGATAAAGTTAAAGACAAAGCCCTAGGTAAAGTCATAGAGGGTGTTTTTGATGGCCAGAATATGGTTGGCTCCGATGCTAAAACTTATCCGGTGCCAGCTAATTACGCTAGTAAGTCCAAGTTAGTCCAGGGTGATATTTTAAAGCTAACCATAGCCGACGACGGCGCCTTTATGTATAAGCAGATCGGACCGATTCCGCGCAAACAACTGGTTGGCGTGCTTAATCAAAAAGACGGCCACTACTTTGTGGACGTTAACGGTAAAGAATACCGTGTACTACTGGCCAGCGTAACCTACTTTAAAGCCAAGCCTGGCGACCAGGTTAGCGTAAACATCCCCGAAGACGAATCTGTAGACGCCGAGTGGGCCGCCCTAGAAGCCGCACTTTAACGGCGACAATGTTTGAAATCACAACGCCGTAACCAGGCTTATCTCCTATATAATTGTAGGTAATGGGGCAGGCTTTATATAGAAAATACCGTTCAAGGTCGTTTGACGAGGTTGTGGGCCAAGACCACATAACCAAGACCTTAAAAAACGCCATCAAAAATGGCAAGATTAGCCATGCTTATTTGTTTACCGGGCCTCACGGGGTTGGCAAGACCAGTGTTGCCAGGATTTTGGCACACGAGGTCAACGCCCTGCCGTATTCCGACGAACGTATCCACCTGGACATTATTGAAATTGACGCCGCTAGTAACAGCGGTGTAGATGAAATTAGAGAGCTGCGCGAACGGGTTCATATTGCGCCGACTTCCGCCAAATACAAGGTGTATATCATTGACGAAGTCCACATGTTGTCGCGCCAAGCTTTTAACGCCCTGCTAAAGACTCTGGAAGAGCCACCAGCGCACTGCATATTTATACTGGCGACTACCGAGGCCCACAAGCTACCAGATACCATTGTTAGCCGCACCCAACGGTTTGGCTTTAAGCCGGTGAGCAAGCAGCAATCGGCCGAACATTTGGGCTATATCGCCAAAAAAGAGGGGATTGATATTACCCAGGCGGCACTTGATTTACTAGCCGATTTTGGCGCCGGCAGCTTTAGGGACAGCATTAGCTTGCTGGACCAGCTTAGCGGTAGCAAAAAAGTTGATGAATCCGAAGTGCGCAGGATGCTGGGTTTGCCGCCGGCAGAGGCCGTGAACAATTTGCTTGGGCAAATCCAAGCCGGCGACTCTAAAGAGGTACTGGGCACACTAGATAGCTTGCGCGACCAGGCAGTTGACTCGGCGGTACTAGCCAAGCAGTTATCTAGGGCTCTGCGAACGCAGCTTTTAGAAGGTAATAACGATGACTGGTTGCCAGCTTTGCTTAAAGAGTTATTGAGCGTGCCGGCTAGCAATGACCCGGACAGCTATTTGGAGATTTGCCTACTAGAGGTCGCCAACAACAACTCTGGCACAACCCATCCAGCACCCAAAGTTGAATCATACCAAGAGCCTGTAGCCAAGATTGCTGCCGAGAGCGAGCCGACACCGCCAGAACCGGAGCCAGAGCCAGAAACCCCTGTTAGCGTGCCCAAAAAACCAGTTAAAACTAACTTTGATTTGGACGACTGGCCAGAAGTTCTAGAGAAGGCAAAAGCCAAAAATGGACCACTATATAGCACGCTGCGTTTGGCCACGCCACAGCTGGAAGAAGATAAACTGACTCTAATATTCAAGTTTCCGTTGCACCAGAAAAAACTCAGCCAAGCGCAAAACGTTGATTTGCTCGGCGAACTTATAGAAGAGAATTACGGAGTAAAACTAAATATAAAAAGCAAAGTAGATAAAGATTTACAGCCGCCCGCTGCCAAAAAACCAGCACCCCAGGCTTTGCCCGCTGAATCAAACGTTTCCATAGAAAGCATAAGCAATATCTTCGGCAACGCCGAGGTGTTAGAATCCTAAGAGATAAGGGGACTGTTAAATAGCGTATGGATGCGCCTGCTAATGTTTCTGAACCACCACAAAACCTGGATGTAGAAGCCAGCTTGCTTGGTAGTGTCTTAATAGATGGGGACGCGCTGATAAAAATCAGCGATATGATTAGCAACGAGGATTTTTTTGACCCCCGCCACCGCGAGATTTATAAAGCTATGCACGCGCTGCATGAAAAACGCAGCCCGGTAGATATTTTAACCCTTAGCGAACAGCTGAAGGGCGTTAAGCAATTAGAAAATGTTGGCGGCGCCAGCTACCTGACAGAATTGACCAACTTTGTGCCTACGGCTGCCCATCTTGAGCAGTACGCCCAAATTGTGGCCGACAAGGCCATTCGCCGCCGGTTAATCGCCGCGTCTAGGGATATTGCCGATATTGGCAACGATAGCAGCAAAAGCTTGCAAGAACTGATTGAAGAAGCCGAGACAAAGCTATTTGAAGTCAGCCAAAAACACGTGCGCCAGGATATAACCAGCCTGGAATCAATTTTGGGTGAGAGTTTTGACCGGCTAGACGACCTGCATCGCAACAAGGGTGGCATACGCGGCATTCCAACAGGCCTGCGCGACCTGGACGCCAAACTGGCTGGTTTGCAGCGCTCAGACCTAGTAGTTATTGCCGGACGACCATCTATGGGTAAAACGGCAATTATGCTAAACATGGCGCTAGATATAGCCACCAAGGCCAAGCAGGGCGCGGTGCTGTACTTTAGCCTGGAAATGAGCAAGGAACAGCTAGTTGACCGTTTGCTGGCTGCCGAAGCCAGCGTTGATGCCTGGCGGTTGCGAACAGGCGATGGATTAACAGATGAAGATTTTGAGCGTATATCTGTGGCCATGGGTTCGCTAGCCGAAGCGCCAATATTTATCGATGACACGTCCGGCATTACCGTCAGTGACTTACGTACCAAAGCCCGTAGACTCCACCACCAACATCCACTGGCCGTAATTATGGTCGACTACCTACAACTTATGAGCGGTGGTTCACGCTACGCGACGGTTGCCAACCGGGTGCAAGAAATCTCCGAAATTAGCCGTAGCTTAAAAATCTTAGCCCGTGAATTGAATGTCCCGGTCGTGGCGGCCAGCCAGCTTAGCCGTTCGGTTGAAAGCCGGACCCCGCAAATACCCCAACTTGCTGACTTGCGCGAATCGGGTTCGATTGAGCAAGATGCCGACGTGGTGGTGTTCCTTTACCGCGAAGAATACTACAACCCAGATACGGATAGAAAAAACATAACTGATCTGTACATTAAGAAGCACCGTAACGGCCCAACTGGTAACCTAGAAATATATTTTGATATGGTACGGCAACGTTTCCGAGACCTAGATACCAAACACAACGAACCGTTTGAGTCCTAAGCTTTTTGCTATACTCATAGCATATGCGATTCTATCCCAAGGCCCTTCTTAAGCGCCTTAGTCGTAGCTATGTCGTGACTCTGGTTTTTTTGCTTCTGAGTTTTGTTAGTTTTTACGTATGGCGCTTAGCGACACTAACCCGCGGCTTAAGTCCGGCGGAAAGTGCCGCACGGGCCAACACCTTTAGTATTCATAGAGTACTTGATAACCCGATTAATTTGCCGCAAAAGCTGTTGCAACTTACAGCCCAAAAACTGGGTTATCACGGAGCGTTTAGCATGCGCCTAAGCTCAGTAATTATCGCCCTGCTATTTTTGATTGCGATGTTTTGGTTGATGCGGACCTGGTTTGGCGTTACTGCCGGCCTGGCGGCGGCTTTGATATTTGCCACTACACCTCTGGTGGTGCTGTTGGCTCGGAGTGCCACTAGCGATGTTATGCTGCTGGCGCCAGCAGCTGTTTTAGCCGCCTATGTGCGCTTATCACGCCACGAAACCAAGCCGGATAGGCCTTGGTTGCTACTAGTTATTATTTGCTCCGCAGCGCTATATGTTCCGGGTATGGTTTGGCTGCTTGGAGCCGGTGTCTTCTTTACCAGGAAAAAAATGCTGGCTATAGCAAAGGCAATCCAGCGTAAAACGCTGGTAGTTAGCGGCGCTCTGGCCGCCGTAATAATCTTGCCGATGATTTGGGCCTTAGTCCGTAGCATCAACCTATATCACAACTTGCTTTTAATACCCGCCCGGTGGGGACAGCCGGTTGCAATCTTTAAATCAATCGGCTGGATGGCCTTGGCTTTGGTTTGGCGAACACCGCACTTTAATCCGCTAATTGTTGGCCGTTTGCCAATTTTGGACGGGGTTTTGGTCTGCTTGGTAGTCTTTGGCGCCTATGTCATGTGGACCCGGGCCCGCCGGGAAATGTCCGTTATTCTAGCCGTGTTAGTCTTTAGCATTATAGTCGCCGGAATAAACAATAACTTACTCTTGCTGGCGCTGGGCTTGCCGGGTCTGGCGGTACTGGTTGGAGCCGGGTTGCGCTATCTGTACGCTGAGTGGCGCGGTATTTTTCCTAAAAATCCGATTCCACTTAGTTTTGCCTGGATTTTAATTGTGTTAGTGGTGAGCTTGCAGATGGCCTATGGCTTCCGCTATACCCTGGTGGCTTGGCCCAATACCACAGCCACCAAAACCCTTTACGTACTAAAATAAACAATCTTAACGCCGCTTTAGCCTGCCAGCCAACCAAGTTGCCAGCACCGCTAAAGCTCTTGGCGCGCTACTTCGTCAGAAGCTCTGCTGCTCGTTCAACGTATTTTAATACGTCTTACTGCGCTGCTCGCTCCTTCCTTGTATCGCATCCAAGCCTGAAGATTGTGCTAAGATACTAGGGTAAATGAGGGGTTTAAAGAAGTGACTAAATTTGACCAAGCCAAGCTCTTAATGAAGGCCCGCAAACTGCAAAAAGAGTTGCAAAAAGAAGTAATAACCGTAGAGGCCGGCGACGGCGCGGTAAAGGTAGAAATTACCGGTGAGCAAAAGATTAAGCGTATTGTTATCGACCCGGAAACAGTAGATTTGGACGATGTCCGGCAGCTGGAGCTTTGGCTAGAAGAAGCCGTTAAAGAAGCTATTAACCGCAGTCAACAGTTAGCCGCCGAAAAAATGCAGCCCATGATGGGAGCCCTTGGCAACCTAGGTCTATAGAATCCGTTTATGTCAGTAATTCCCAAGCCGTTACAGGATGTAATTGACGCCTTTGGTCTGTTGCCGGGCGTTGGTCCGCGCACAGCCGAGCGCTATGCCTACTATTTGCTGCGTAGCCAGCCAGATAAAGCCGCGGCCGTGGTTGATTCACTACGCAAACTACACAGCGGTGTGACTTATTGCCCCGTTACTTTTGCCCTAATGGACAGCGGGCAAAAGGTTAGCCCACTTTATAGCGACCCGCGGCGCAACAAACAGCAGGTGGCGGTAGTAGCCGACCCATTTGACATAGTAGCGTTGGAAAAAACCAACAGCTTTTCCGGAACTTACCATGTGCTAGGCGGCTTGGTATCGCCGATTGACGGCATTGGCCCGGAACAACTGCACATAGCCGAGCTTATAAAACGCATAGACAAGGATAAGGTTAAGGAATTAGTTCTAGCTACTAATGCCAGTGTAGAAGGTGAGAGTACCGCGTTGCTAATCAGCCAAAAGGTTGCCAAACGGGCGCTCAGGATTACCAGGCTGGCCCGCGGCCTGCCGGTTGGGGTAGATTTGGAGTATGCCGACCAGATTACGCTTACGCGGGCCCTAGAAGGCCGCCAGGCGATATAATTCAGCCAGCTAAACTGTTAAAATGGTGGTAATGAGCGAATATTCCGAAGCCCAAAAAATTGCCGAGCTTGTAGAGCAAGCTGATTCTATCGTTGTAGTTCAGGCCGATAACCCCGACGCCGATAGCCTAGCCAGTTCACTGGCTTTAGAACATATCTTGGAAGAAAAGGGCAAACAGGTGCACCTCTATTGCGGGGTAGATTTGCCGAGTTATCTACGTTATCTAAAAGGTTCCGATAGAGTTACTGACCAGCTGCCAAGCAATTTTGACCTGAGCATTATTGTAGACACCAGCAGCGACACTTTGCTAGAACAACTTGACAGGCAAGGCTCCAAAGGCTGGCTAGCGGCCAAACCATCGGTTGTATTAGACCACCACGCCAGCGAGCCAACGATTAAATTCGCTAGTGTGATTTGCAACCACCCGGCGGTAGCCACCGCCGAAGTAATTTACGAGTTAGCCCAACAGTTGAATTGGCCGCTGAATCTTGAGGCCAAAAACATGCTGGCAATCGCAATCTTGGGTGACAGCCTGGGGTTGATGAGCGAGGCCACCACCGCCCGCACTCTAGAAATCATGTCTGAACTGGTAAAAGGCGGAGTAAAGCTGGCTGATATTGAGAACCAACGCCGCGAAACCATGAAGCGCGAGCCGGAGCTAATAGGCTACAAGGGCCAGTTACTGCAAAGGGTAGAATTTCATGACAATAACCGCCTAGCCACAGTGACCATTCCTTGGGAAGAAATCGAGAAATATAGCCCGCTCTATAACCCGCCAATGCTAGTACTGGATGACATGCGGCTGGCGAAGGGAACAGATGTAGCCATTGCCTTTAAACTTTACCCGGATGGCAAAGTTACCGCTAAAATCCGCTGCAATTACGGTAAAGCCATAGCGAACAAGTTGGCCGAGCACTTTGGCGGCGGCGGCCACGCTTACGCTGCCGGCTTTAAAATTACCGATGGCCGCTCATACGAAGATATCAAGCGTGAAACCATTGATTTGGCTAGTAAGCTGCTAAATGAGCATGGGGGCGCGTCGTGAGGCTCTACAACACTCTAAGCAAGCAAGTTGAAGAGGTGCAGCCGGCTAATCCACAAGAACTTACAATCTATACCTGCGGCCCCACCGTTTATGATTATCCGCACATTGGCAACTGGTTTACCTTTATCCGCTATGACCTTTTAGTGCGGACGCTGAAAGCGGCTGGCTTGCATCCCAAATGGGTATTAAACATCACTGATGTTGGGCATCTAGTCAGTGATGCCGACGAAGGTGAAGATAAGCTAGAAAAGGGTGCCCGACGGGAAGGCAAATCGGCTTGGGACGTGGCTCAATTTTATACGGATTACTTCTTAAAAGGTCTTGAGCGGCTGAATATGACCCAGCCAGACTTTTTACCCAGGGCCACCGAGCATATTGATGAACAAATAGAGTTAATAAAGAAACTGGAAGAAAAGGGCTACAGCTACAAGATTGACGATGGTATTTACTACGACACTTCTAAATTTCCGACTTATGCCGACTTTGCCAGGCTTGATCTGGACGAGCAACAGGCCGGAGCGCGGGTAGAGCATAACCCGCAAAAGCGCAATCCTTCGGACTTTGCACTCTGGAAGTTCTCACCACAGAGCCACCAGCGCGACATGGAGTGGGATAGCCCCTGGGGCAAAGGCTTCCCCGGTTGGCACATTGAGTGTTCGGCGATGATTTTAAAATACCTTGGCGAAACAGTTGATATTCACTCCGGTGGCATTGACCATGTGCCTGTCCATCACACCAACGAGATTGCCCAAAGCCAAGCGGTAACCGGCAAGCCATTGGCTCGCTGTTGGATGCACGCTAACCACATTCTGGTAGATGACCAAAAAATCGCCAAAAGCCAAGGCAACAGTATTACTCTGGAGGACTTAGAAGCCAAAGGGTATGGCTCGGATACTCTTAGACTATTAGTTTTACAGTCTTACTACCGGAGTCAGTCAATGTTCAGCTGGACGATAATGGACTCAACAAAAAACGCTCTAAGCGATATTTATAGGTGGTGCGATTTAAGATTCCAGCCAGAGGTCAAAGCTGCAGACAGCGGAGATGATAAAGAAATAGACTCTTTTATAGATAAAATCACGGCTCATATGACCAACGATTTAGATTCGCCTTCTGCGCTAACTGAAATCTATAAACTGGTTAGACGAACCGAGCCTAGACGCATGAGCGATGAATCTTATGCTAAGCTCCTGCCATTTCTTGATAATCTATTCGGACTGAACCTAGATAAAAGGCAAGACATCGAGCAGCATCAAAAAGAGTTAATCAAGCAAAGGGAAGAAGCTCGCCGTGAGAATAACTGGCAAGAGGCTGATAGGTTGCGCCAAGAATTGACAAAACAGGGCATAGAATTAAACGACACCGAGCACGGGCCAATTTGGTACCGTAAGTGATTAGGCGGCTCTAAGACCGCGTTTGTTTATTTGGTCGTCAATTAACACTTTAAGGGCGCTGGCTGCCGGGATAGCGATAATCGCGCCCAGAAAACCGGCAAATCCGACGCCTATAATCGCAGCGATAAAGACAATCAGCGGTGATATATCGTTGAGCTTTGATTGAATCAGTGGCTGCAAAGTATGACTCTCTATGAAGTAATAAACGATAAAATAAATTAACATAATTAGGGCCAGGCTGGCCGAGCTGCTAAGGCAGACTAAAACGACGATAGCCGATGAGATTGGGTTGCCGAATAACGGAATTAGGGCAAAAACCGCGACAATGCCCGCCATCGCCAGGGCGTTTACAGATGAATTTGTTACATGGGCGGCAATCTCTAGGGCGCAAAAAGCGAACACTCCGGCAATCACGGCAAGTATAACTTGGCCGTTAACAAAGCCGGTAACTCCGCGGTACATCCGTCCGGCCAGCTCGCGGTCGTGTGCTCTACGTTTTGCTGGCATTAATGCGAAGAACGAATCTAGCAATCTTGGACCCTCAACCAACATCATAAAGGTCATAATAAGTACCACAAGGATAGAAACAAATACCTCGGCGACCCTTTTGCCGGTGTCAAGAACGGTGCTGCCATAGTTAGAGTAATTATTCGCAAAATCTCTTGCCCCAGTAGTAATTTTTTGATCCAATTTGTAGCGTTTGGCTAAACGGGCGTAGCGGGTATCTTGATTCTGGAAACTATCCACGATTTGCGGTACATCATTTATAAAAGT
>Ga0265338_10006723_pt1 | contig 14518 bp, 7 predicted proteins | sample 42126metaG_FD_193579 | JGI IMG/M metagenome (GOLD analysis project Ga0265338, IMG submission 193579) | Rhizosphere microbial communities from Carex aquatilis grown in University of Washington, Seatle, WA, United States - 4-21-26 metaG | ecosystem: Host-associated > Plants > Roots > Rhizosphere >... | reverse complement strand
CTATATAATAATTCAATTCTATAGCAATTACGAATCATTGATGGTGGTTACTGAAAAATGGCTGACTGTGGCGAAGTACTATACTAGATTATTAGACACCATCAATTTCGCCACGCTCGAGAGCTGTTATTGTTATCTATCGTGGCGATGATAAGCTAAATATAAAATATATGAAATACTTCGCCACAGGTTATCGCTCGTATTCTACCCCGACGTAAAACGTCGGGGTAATTGAAAAACCAACAGTAGCGAAATGTGTTTGCTATATTATTGAATATATTCCGTTCAAAAATCAATTTAGGTACAATTAAGGATATTCATATAAATTAATTCTATTACAATAAAATTAATTCAACAATCAATATTGTTTATATGTTATAATACGTATATTTGAACTGTAATTACATCAGAATTAATACAACAGGAACCAACAACAAAAAACCAGATTTAAATACCTATAACAGCAACATAACAACTTAAATACAGTAACATAAATGCTCTTACAATGAGTTAATTCAGAATACAATAGTAACTCTATTATATATTATTCGAATTTAGAATTAACATTTACTTAAAAAAATCGCAATTACTTTAAATAAAACAAACATTATACAATTATGAAAAAGCTATTAGTAATCTTGGGTTTATTCTCGATGATTTTCCCTTCATGTAAAAAAAATGAGAATGCAATAAAAGTAACGAAACCTGAAATTGATGGTGTGGTACAAAAAGGTCCGTTTTTAAATGGTACATCGATCGATATTTTTGAATTAAAAGACGACTTTACTCCTACAGGCAAAACCTTCTCTGCTCAAATTACCGATAATAGCGGATCATTTGCATTAAAAAATGTATCGCTTACATCACAATATATTCAATTAAAAGCAGATGGTTATTATTTTAATGAAATAACCGGACAGAACTCAAATTCGCCCATTACATTATATGCATTAACCGATATAACAAACAAGAATTCGGTGAATATTAATATTTTGTCGAATTTAGAAAAAGGTAGAATTGAATATTTACTAACAAAAGGGTTATCGTTTTCTGATGCAAAGAAACAAGCTGAACAAGAAATTCTTAAAATATTTTCAATTTCAAAGAATGATATAACCGATTTTGATATGTTAAACATTTCACAAGACGGTGACAATAATGCTATTTTATTAGCAATTTCATTAATCACTCAAGGTTATAGAACAGAAGCGGAATTAAGCGATTTAATGGCAAACATCAGTACCGATACAAAGGAAGATGGAATACTAAATAGTGCTTCAATTAGTAGCCTTTTAATAAACGATGCTCGATTATTTAATCTTCCTGAAATAAGAAAAAATATTGAGACCCGCTATGCAAATCTTGGCATGACAGTAACGATTCCTAATTTTGAGAAATACATTAAAACCTTTGTCGATAGTACGAAGTATCAAATATCAAACAACATTGTATATCCTGAATATAGTAATTATGGCGAAAATATTTTATTTGGCGATAAAGTTACGTTTAGTTCGGGTTTAAGCTTGGCAGCTAACCTACCTAAAGGAACATCGTTGAAAATTATTATTAAAGGAGGAATGTGGGCTATGAATGCATTTCCAAACGGTCCAGTGAATTGGTCATTTAATATGTATGATAACCAAACCCAAACGTTCACCGCAAAAGAATCGGGCAAAAACTGTGATTTAGTTTTCTCGTGGATGGATTTAGGTATTCATACAATTGAATATTATGAAAACAATGCTATTATACCTACCCGCGTTAAAATAATTTCAAATTAATCTTTGTAAACGATTATTTAACCACAAAGGTACAAGAAGGATATGGCGAAGGAACACAAAGGTATATTTATAAGGAGAAACAATTCAAATTTCATCCTTTGTGTTCCTTTGTGAAAAACCTTATTCGCCTTCGTGGTTTATTTCAAGAGTTCTGCAAATAATTAGTTAATTCTTTATTATATTTACCTTTAATAAACTATAAAAAGTAAACCAATGAAGAACCTTATCTTTTGTACAATCATTACATTCTGCACATACAGTGTTAATGCTCAATGGCAAGAACCTTCACCGGTTTCTTATAATAGTGAAAATGTTTATGCTCTAGCTTCTGATGGCACAAATATATTTGCCGGTACCGGTGGTGCCGGCATTTCTTTATCGACCAACAATGGTGCAAGTTGGACTGCGGTGAATACCGGTTTAACAAGTACCGGTATCGGTGCTTTAGCTATAAGTGGAAAAACTATTTTTGCCGGTGGTGATAGCGTTTATATATCAACTGATAATGGAACGCTTTGGACTGCTGTTGGTAATGGTTTACCCAAGACTACGGTAAATGCTTTAGCTGTTAATGGTACAACATTGTATGCCGGCACTCAAAACAACGGGGTGTATATTTCAACTAACAATGGAACACTCTGGTCGGCTGCAAATACAGGTTTTACCGGTCAGGTACAAGCATTAGCTATAAGCGGAACATCTATTTTTTTAGGTGCTCCTAATCATGGTGTTTATGTATCGACCAACAATGGTGGTAAGTGGACGGCAGTAAATTCCGGTTTAACAAATATTGATGTACATTCGATTGCTATGAGTGGTTCATCTATTTATGCAGGAACGAGCGGCGGAGTTTTTGTTTCAACCAACAATGGTGCTAATTGGACTGTAGTAAATAATGGTTTAACAAATTTAAATGTTTATGTTGTACTCACCAATGGATCGGACATTTATGTTGGTACTGATGATGGTGTTTTTTATTCAAACAATAACGGAAGTTATTGGACAGCAAACAATGATGGTTTTCCGGCTAAAACAGCTGTTCAAGCTTTAGCAATTAACGGATCAACTCTTTTTGCCGGAATCAGGCTTGAGCCTTATGGTGTTTGGACGAGACAATTATCAGAAATAAAAACAGGTTTTATCGAAAACCATATGAATAGTTCATGTACCATTTTTCCTAATCCTGCATCACATGTTATTACTTTAACTATCGACAATAGTGTTAATGCCGATTTGATATTCAATATTTATTCTATAACGGGAACTCTTGTTAAATCGACTTTACTTAAACAAAATAACCGACAAATTTCTATTGACGATTTAAATAATGGTATATATTTGGTTGAAATCAGATCAAAAGGATGGATTGAAAAACAAATGTTAATTATTCAACGATAATTTTTTTTTTGATGATCCACAGTTATAAAATGTGGATCATCAAAAAAAATCCTTCAACTATATTAACATGAATAAAAAACATTGTCTAATACTTTCATCACTATTAATAGTAATATCTGTTTCTGCAAGAACACTAATAGTAAGTAAAACCTTAGGTGGTGGTTCATACAAAACAATTAATGAAGCATCAATTATTGCTGTTGCCGGTGATACTATCCTCGTAATGCCGGGAGTATATAATGAAATGATAGCTCTAAAGAATAATGGGAATTCGATTAACCATTTGGTTCTAAAATCACAATCAGATACCCTAGCCATAATAGATGGCACCGGTATTACTATGGATGAATGGGGAAATGGCTTAATAAATATGACCGCTTTATCGTATATCGATATTATTGGATTTAAAGTAATTAATTCAACCGCTAATGGAATCTATGCCGATTCTTCAAATCATATACGAGTAAGCCGGTGCAAAACATATAATACGCAATCATCGGGAATAGGAATTTGGTTTAGTTCTCATGTTATGGTTGATTCGAACGAGGTGGTTTTGGCATGTAATGATGGGGCTCAAGAATGTATAAGCGTAGCCGGTTGCGATACGTTCGAAATCTGTTACAATCATGTTCATAATGGAGGCCCGGGAACAAACGGTGGTGAAGGTATTGATTCAAAACATGGGCAATACGGATGGGTTCACAATAACCATGTTCACGATCTTCTTCGCCTTGGTATATATGTCGACGCTTGGAATGTCCACATGCATCATGTATGGGTTTACAACAATAATGTACACAATTGTACTAATTGGGGTATTGCCTTGGCAAACGAAGATGGTGGACTTTTATCTGATGTTTTTGTTTATAATAACATTTCCTATAAAAATGAGATGATTGGAATCGGTGCTGAAGGTAATACTTGGGGCACTGCCGGTAAAACACATCAACTTAGGAATATTCATATTTATAACAATACCTGCTACGGTAATGGAAGTTCATGGGGTGCCGGTGTACATGTTAACGGAAATAACTGTGATAGTATTTTTGTTAGAAATAATATCCTTGCATCAAACAATTATGCTCAACTGGTTATTGAAAATGCTCCTACAAACCTGATTATGGAAAATAATCTGATTTACGGAACCAATAGTAATGGAAATACCGGTGAAAATCAAATTAATGGAAATCCCCTGTTTGTTGATGCTAAAAATTATGATTTCAATATTCAAAAGGAATCACCGGCTATTGCTAAAGCAACACTAAGCGATTGTCCTTCGTTTGATTATAATGATAAAACGCGTTTTAATACGGTAAGCTCAATTCCTGATGTTGGAGCATTCGAATATCAAACTATTACGTCTACGTTAATAGAAGATAAACCAAATACCGAAAGGGTATTTTATCCAAATCCAACATCAGATTATATTACTTTAAAGGAAAATTTTGATGGTATTATTGAAATCTATACTATGTATGGTGAATGTATACTAAAAACAACCATTCAGGGAAACTCACAAAGAATTAATTTAAATACGTTTAAAGATGGATTCTATTTATTAAAATTGATCCCAAATAATGGACAAATTTCTATTTCGAAAGTTATAAAAGTGAGATAGTAATGGGAACATTTTCTTCTCATTATAAACTTGCATTTCGAATTAAATATGTTGTAAATTTGTAAGGCTAATAAGTTTATCGCTTTCACATCTCATTCCATAATGGGTGCTGCCAGTATTGGCACGGGGGCAAATGGATTTTTTAGCTTTTTTGTTTTATCTGGTTTCATATAAATTCAGCAAACTTTTATATTTATCACGCAAAGCATCAAAAAAGCGACTCTCATTTTTCAATAGTTTTCGCTGATAAGCCCACATTAAATAATCGATAATACTTAATTCAGGCATCTCTTTATTCAATACAATTTCAAAATTACAAGTTATCGCTTTGTTATTTTTTAGTAATGCCTTTTCAATTGCCTGTTTAAATTGGTGCAAATATTTTGTCGAAGTAATTTCTATAAGGCTCAATCGAAATGTATTATTTTTCTTGCCATTTTATTTCGTATTTGCTATCTCAAAGATACAAAAAAATGATTTCTTGTACATAAAAAAACAATTACTGTTATCAAATTGAACCATCTCCTTTGAATTACTTTGCGAAATACTTAATCAACCTATACGGTTTGTAAAAAGCTATGTGATGCTAAAAACCTATCAAAAGTCCCAATGCTCCGGCTGAGAAGGCAATCACCGTATTTATTGATTTAACAAGAAAAAACGATCGTTTCGATTCGGCAAGTAAGGGCAAAGCTCCATGTCCATCTTGAACGATAGTGTTTGCCAAAAGAATACTAAAGGGAATAGTTCCTGCCATAAAAAGTGAAATAAAAATCATATGAGGTCCCGATTCAGGTATTATGCCTATAAGAACCGCAACGATGAGAATAACCCATAAATTATTGTGTATCCATACACTTACATCAATATAATTGAGTATTACAGCCGTTAATGCTAATGCTCCTGCTGTCCAGAGCAGTACTTTTAAAAAATGTTTTTTTATGATATGATCCCAAAGATGATGTTCTAGGAAATGTTCGGGAACAATTATTATTAGAATTAAAGCAAGTACGGAAACCACGAGGAATATAATATTAACACCCGAAGGCTGAAATCCGAAGAAACCTTGTCTTATTTCATGAAGATGCTCATTGATAGCTGACTGAGATGTTGCATGTAGATGAACATCGTCGAGGGTTCCAGTTATCAACCCCAAAACGAAAAGAACTATTCCAACAAGCAACAGAGCTCTAGGAAAAGATATTGAACGAAAATGTTCTTTAATTGCTAAAATGGATAAATGTACACGTTCTGCTTCGTGGTCGTGAATCTGTAAGTGTGTTTCGTATCGTTTTAGGTTCGGTTTTCTGCGAATAACATAATCGACAACAAATCCAAAAACGATAGCCATTATAAAAAGAATGATATTGAGTTTGATGGCTGCATCGGGTATCATACTGAACATAAAAAAAGCCTCATCGCCCGATGCCGATATAAGAGCAGCAACAAGAGCTCCGAGGCTTAAGATATTATGAGTATAGAGCGAAACTACAGTAAACGTTCCAACACATCCGGGAACCATTCCAAGGATAGTTGCAACAAAAATCTGCATCCAACCCCGCTTCTTTAATGCATTATTAAATGCACCTCGCGACGAAACATTGACATACTCAATAATGAGCATAATGATGAGTACAAAAGCTGTAATCATCAAGCTATGTTTTACAATATCGAGAATGGTTTCTTTCATGAATGGTGAATGGTGAATGGTAAATGGTAAATGGTAAATGGTAAATGGTAAATGGTAAATTATAAATTATAAATTATGAATTATTTGTTGACTATAAAAGTAGATGTTTAATTTACCATTCATAATTCACAATTTACAATTATTTACTGTTTTTAACTAAAACATCAATAAGTCCCTGATCTTCATCAAGATTTACAAAGTTTTTTCTATCCCAATTGCGAATACCAAAGTCACCTTTATAATCCCAAGCGGTATATGCAATATTGTTTTCATCGAACAACGAAATGATGTCGGAATAATAGTTCAAACGTATTTTGCGTCCAACGGTAGGTAAACAACCAAACTCGCCGCAATAGAGCTGAAGGTCAAGACTCTTTGCTTTATCCAAAGCAATCTTCATATTTTCAAAAAGTTTTGCCTTGTCGAAAAAGCCATTATATAATTTCACATATTCAATAGCCTTTTCGTCGGCTGTTCTGAAATATTCATTACAATCGACAGCCGGATATGAAATGCCGGGATATTCAACTGCTCCGGAATAATCTTTGAATAGCATCCACGGAGCCTTATAATGGGTTATCATTATGGGTTCATAGGTGTGGAAAGACAATACAACGTTTTTATCGTTTTCAGGAATTTCAAGAAACGGCATAGTTGCAGCAAATTGCCACATATTCGATCCCCAGAAAATAATGCGATCGGGTTCAAGGGCACGAATATGTGTCATAGCTTTTTTAATTAAACGATTCCAATCGTCGTGAGTAGGAGCAACGGGTTCGTTCATTAATTCATAAGCCACCATATCGGTCGGATAATTCTTCAACACAGCCGAAAGCTGCGTCCATATATCAAGGAAACGATCTTGAGCTTTCGGATCTATCCAAAGGGTCATTGCTCCCTCGCTATTGTTGGAGTTATTAAAATGATGTGAACGAAGAATATGCAAATCGATAATTACTTTCAGATTGTTTTTCAAACTTTCGTCAATACACCAAAGCATTTTAGCAAATGCTGTTTCTATTTGTTTTTCGTCAACATCCCAAAGACGTTCTTCATCTATAGGTAATCGAATATGATCGAAACCTTTTTGGGCAATATACCTTATATCATCATCTGTGATAAATGTATCAACCGGCGACCATCCAAAAACTTGAGAAAGCCAATGGCTTACATTAATTCCTCTATGAATATTAAAAACTGTCATATTATTTTAAATTAAATGATACTTTTTGTACGTTTTAAATAGACTAATGAAATTCCCGAAAGAACAATCAGTCCTCCCATTATTTGGTGTAATCCTATATGTTCGCCAAGTATTACTGTTGCCAGTAATGCAGTGCAAACCGATTGACTCAATAATGCCAACGAAGCTTCGGTTGATGGAATATGTCCCAACGCATAATTTATAACCATCCAACCTAATAAATGAGAAAACAAACCCATTGCGAATAATGCCATCCATGTATGGTTTGAAAAGCCCCATAAAGGAGCATGTGTAATTTGTGTATAAATAAAAGATGCGAAAACGCTTCCCAACAAGGTAAACATCATAAACGAAACAGTGTCGAACGATTGACGCACGACATTTGAAGAAAGCAGATACAATGCATAAAAGACACTTGCCGATATTGCAAGATAAAAACCGGAATTAACTTTCATATGAAAGACATTTTGATATCCTAAAAGAACCACAACACCCGAAAGTGCTATAATTGTTCCAATCCAATAAAATTTGTTTGGTTTTAACCGGTAAAATAAAAAGCCAAGCATTCCTGTCCATAAGGGTGCTAGATTACCTAATAACGTTGAAATCGTAGCATCGGTACGCATTATGGCAACGTACCACATCGACACATCTGAAGCAAAAAAGATTCCACATAAAAAAGCTAACCCTGCCTGACGCCATTTAAATTGAGATCTACGTTTCACCAGATAATACGGTAATAAAAAAACCGTCGCAATGGTAACCCTATAAAATGCAGCAGAAACACCATCTATAGCAGCCATCTTAACAAAGATGGCAGAAAATGCAATACAAACAATTCCTAATAAAAGATATAACCACGGACTTACTTCAAGTTTAACCATACTCTGATATTGATTATTGCAAAGAAACGAATTTAAACTGAAAATCTGTTGAACAGTACGAATTTGAAAGACATTTTTTTATACATATTAACAATTCATTAAACTTTTGAAACTTTACATTTTTACAACCATTATGCAACATTATCCATCCTTTTTTGAATAAATAATCTACATCATTTCGTATATTTGGAGAAGCTAAATTAAGCAGTCTTTCTAGAATAAAAGACTTGTATTAGTATAGTTTAAAAGGGGTTATTAAAGATTTTTTTCATTGATTTTGTACTGCAATTTTAATTTGTTGATTACTGTTTAATAATTAACATATAAAAATTGCAACCTTTTACATATTTTCTGAGTCTACATGTAATGCTATTACACTGTAAACTAATAGTTTTTATACTTGACATTAATTAAAAAACGATGATAATATTAACAATAAACAGATAGGCTTGAATATGAATTATTTTTCACATTCAAAATGTAAAGCATGGCTGACTTTAATTTTGATATCTATATCTTTCAATATATTCTCACAAACAGGCACAAGCTTTTGGGCAACGGCTCCTTTTACAACGCCGAGCCATGATGCGAATCATACCATACATGTGGTTGTATCATCATTATCTTCGCCTGCAACAGTAACGCTTTCAATCCCATCTAACCCGTCTTTTACTCCATTAACAATAACATTACCACCAAACTCTACCGATTATTTCGATTTTAATGCTTTAATGTTACCTCAAGTTGAAATGAGCGAATGGGATCAGGTTACCAATAAAGGTATTTTGATTCAAAGTACCGACATGATAACTGCTTATCTTGAAGTGTTTAGCACGTACAATGCCGAGATATTCGCTTTAAAAGGTCGAAATGCATTAGGAACCGATTTTTACACTCCTTTTGAAACGCAATGGGGCAACCATGATTTTGGTTGTGGCACTACTTCCGGTTGTGTTCAAGCATATAGTCATGCTGAAATTGTTGCCACAGAAGACAATACTACAGTAACCGTAACCCCCTCTGTCGATGTTTATAAAATAGGAGGAGGGGTACATCCGGCAGGAATACCTTATACTGTAGTTTTAAATAAAGGTCAAACGTTTACCGTTAGAGCTGCTGATATTACTCCCGCAGCACAACCTGATGGAACGCATATCACATCTGACAAACCTATTGCTGTAAGTATTGCCGACGATTCAATGCAAATTGGAGGTGCCTACGATACCGTAGGCGATCAATTAACGCCGGTAAGTGTTGAAGGAAGTCAATATATAGCTATGAAAGGTTATTTGACTGATGAATATGTTTATGGTATTGCATCGCAAAATAATACCAAAATATCAGTTAATGGTGTTTTCCGTTCTAAAGTTTACAATAAAGGTGATACGATAATAGTAAAACTATTAAGTAATACCACTATAATACAATCAGATAATAAACAACCATTCAACATGTTCCATGTTTCTGGAAATTCTAATGAAGCAGGTGGAGCATTGCTTCCTCCAACCGATCAATGTACCGGTTCTTTACAAGTTGGATTTAACTTCGGACATGCAGATGCCGGTAGTTATTTGTATCTTAATCTTATGGTTAGAACAGGTGCTGAATCTAATTTTCTTGTTGATGGTGCGGTTGCTTCATGGTTAACCCCTGCATCATTTACTCCTGTTGCAGGAACTTTATGGTCTGTTGCTAGATTTGAATTGACAAGTACTAATTTGGCTAAAGGAAATCACATCATTACAAACACCAAGGATTTGTTCCACATGGGATACATCAACTATACCGGTCCCGGTGCTATGTATGGCTATTTCTCCGATTTTGAAAATATGATTGTTTCTGTTGTTGCTATAAAATCGAATGCAGATACAGTGTTGGCTTGTACCGGCGAACAGCTTCAATTGCGTGTAGATGGTGGAGTTAACTATTTGTGGAGTGGAAAGAATAGTGCTACTAATGCTGATGCTTCCGGATATTTAAATAGTAAAATCATTTATAATCCTCAAGTTAATGGAACAATTCCAACAGGTGATTATATCTATACTGTTAGCGTAACTAGTGCATGTAATGGACCTGCAGTTGTAAAAAATGTTAAAGTAAAAGTTGTACAATCGCCAGCTCCTCAAACTAAAACTGTAACAATTTGTGAATCGAGCGTTGGTAGTGGCTGTGTTAGTGCGGTTAACTTAACTTCATATTCAAGTTTAATGACCAACAACTGGCCAACCGGTGTTGTAACGACTTGGAAAAAAGATAGCTATAATCAAATGGTGATGCTTGATAATTACGATGGTATCCGTAATGTTAATTATGGCACACAGAATGCAAAGATATTCAATATGGCTTTTCCTAATCCACTTCCATCCAGCTCTGTCGATCCTTCTGCAACGGTTTTGAAATATGAAATAGGAGGTGGTTCGACCGGCATATTAACGCTTAATAGTCAGGCAAATTATCCTTTTGACCTGAACAACGGAACAATCTTCCAAATGGAAATAATGGATACCGTTAAAAATAGCTGGTCGGCAAATGCCTTTCGATCGGTTTCTATGAAATTAAAAAACAATACCGATAGTGCTACCGTAACGGCTTCATTATCGAAGTACGGCAAATGGGAACTTGTTACTTTCGATTTTTCAGCGTTACCAAAGAATGTATACAATACCATGGTTATCACTTTAAATGGTAAAGATTACGAACAAGACGTATTTTATGTTGATGATATACAGAAACAATTTAACTATCAAAAAACAACAATTTCTACTCCAACAGCAACAAATATTTGCAATCCGGAAAAGATTTATGCCCTTGTAACCGATGCAAACGGCTGTACTACTAATTCTGTCTTAACTCCTACTATTGCTGGAGGTACATTTGCTGTTGGTAGCCCTGCAATAACACTTTGTCAAACAGGAGCAAAAGTTGGAGAGGTTACAGGCATTAATCTAACATCTTACACAGCAAACATAACAAATAGTGTTGCCGGGCTAAACATCGTAGAATGGGATAAAACCTATTCAAATTACGATAGTGTTTACGAAAACTTTGATAATATAACAGGTAAACTTATATGGAATACCCCTACTCTCATTGCTGCATCGGGAAATGCTCCTTTAAATATCGTAAAACCATTAAATAATTCAAATTCACCTATTCAAAACACAAGTGCTAAAGTTGGTTCAGTATTTTATGGTCAAGGGAATGGATATTCAATATCAACAGATTTAAAAACGCCTATAGATTTATCGCAAGGTTGGGTTTTTAATCTTATGGCATCATACTGGACCGGACAATGGTCTAATAGCTCATCAACTCAAACGATTACACTAACATTATCGGGAAGCTCAGGTACAGCTTCTGTTGGGCCAATTAGTATCCATCATACAAGTGGAAATAATACAGGAACTACCGATTCAAATCATATTTGGAACAATGTAGCATTTGATTTCTCTGCATTCAAAACCCAAAAAGGCTTCGACAGAATAACCATCAATTATAATACAAGCAATTGGGCAACCGACTCATTTTACTTCGACAACTTTCATAGAACCATGCAGCCTTTTCTAAATAAAACGGTTGCATCAAATCAAACCATTGAAAATGGCGATAAAGTGTATGCAATAGTAAAAGATGCAAGTGGTTGTTTAGTTAAATCGACAATCACATTTACCGTTAAAGATTGTGGTCCTCCAGCTATCGACCAAGTAGACACAATGTGTGAAGCTACTGTAGGTTCAGGCAATGTTACTGCTATAAATTTAACAAACTATAATAATGCAATTAAAAGCAATGTTACTGCTAATACTGTTACATGGTATTCAAATCCTGCTCTAACTACAGCTGTAGCCTCACCTACCAGTGTGACGATCACAAATGGTTTGACATTTTATGCATTAGTAAAAGATCCGAGCAATGGAAAACAAGATACTGCAACTTTAAAATTTACCGTTAAATCGTTACCTAATATAGTTTTCCCCACTATTACTGCCGTTTGTGAAGGTTCATCACTATTTACAATAACCGGAACTACTCCTACCGGAGGTGCTTGGAGCGGAGGTACATATATTTCATCTACAGGCGATTTCGATCCAACAAAAGCAGCTATAGGTGCAAATTCTATAACCTATGCTATTACGGTAAATGGTTGTTCAAGTACAAAAAATACGTCTGTTACTATAAAGGCTAATCCGGTTCCTTCCTTAATAACAGCAGCTAAAGATTTAACCTATTGCGGTACTGCAGGCGTAACTGTGGCTGTTACAAGTATCACAAGTGCAACCTACTCTTGGTCAAAAGACGGCTCTGCAATTTCAGGCACAACTAATTCTTTGACAGGTTTAACAACAGGAACATATGCTGTTACTGCTGATCTTAACGGATGCGAAAAATCGGTTACCGGAATTGTTGTTACTGGTCATGACATACCTGAATATACCATTAACGGTGGAGGTAAGTATTGCGACGATACGGTTGCAAAACCAGGTATTACAATAACCCTTACCAAAGGCGAGATGCCATGGAAAGTATACTATACTAATGGTACTACCAAATGGAATCAAACGGCATTAGCAACGGCAACCTATACGGTACCTGCTTCGAATCTTCAACCGGGTACTTACACCCTTGATTCCCTCACGAATTCATATTGTAAAGCAGTTGTAAAATCGACATTAAATGCTGTTTTGACTGAAGTAAAGCGACCTAGTACATCATTATCAACAACCGATTTAAGCTATTGTGGAACTACATCGGATGTAACATTGACAGTTACAGCATTTACTCCTGCCACCTATGTATGGAAACGAGGTACAACAATTGTAGGTACAAATAGTAATTCATTTGCAAATGCTACTTCAGGTACGTATTCCGTTACATTGACCAATGATATTTGTCTTTTTACATTAAATAACATCACCGTAAATCAAAACAACAAACCGACTTATGCATTTTCAGGAGGAGGAACATTTTGTCAAGGGAAAAAGATTAATCCTATTTCAATTTCCTTTACCGGTGCTCAACCATGGACAGTAACGTACCGCATTGATGCCGTAGATTATCCTGTTTCAGTTTCTTCATCCAATTATATTGTTCCCGATACTATTGCAGGAAATTATGACATTAAGTCAATTACCGATAATAACACTTGTGCCGGCGATATTAATACCTCTGCAACAGGTAGTGCATCTATAACTATTAATACAAAGCCAACGGTTAAATTCAATTATGTCGATTCAATTTGTCAAAGTACTCCTACAATAAATCTAACGTCTTATGTATATCCAACATCAGGAGGAACAGGAACATATAGTGGAACAGCTGTCAATTCGACAACAGGAATATTCACCCATACAGGACCTAACAGCTATCCATTAATGTATACATTTAAAGATGGTAACGGTTGTATTGATTCTGCTAAAAGAACAATTAAAGTTAACGAAAATCCTCTTACTACAATTTCTCCTGATCCGGTAGCAATTTGTGTTTCTACTAGTGTTGTTTTGGATGGAAATCCAACAAAAGGAACAGTACCTTATTCTCATGTATGGACTGATCCTTTGAATATAATTACAACATCAAAGACTGCACAAACTATTACTATCAATACTATTACACCAAATACTTACAATGTTATTTATACTGTAACCGATAAAAACGGCTGTGTTGGTACTGATAATATCTCAGTTAAAGTTAATGGCTTACCTACTATAACAGCGTTAGCCTCACCATCAATCATATGTAATGGTTTTACATCAAATGTAACAGCCACTGGAGCTAACAGTTATTTCTGGAGTGTTGCAGGCAGTATAGTCCCGGCCGGCACGGTATCACCCAATGCGTCGACCACATACACGGTAACGGGCACCGATGTCAACGGCTGTAAAAACACGTCAAGCGTATTATTAACGGTCAATGCCTTACCCACGGTAGTAGCCACGGCAAGCA
>Ga0265338_10006721_pt1 | contig 14523 bp, 15 predicted proteins | sample 42126metaG_FD_193579 | JGI IMG/M metagenome (GOLD analysis project Ga0265338, IMG submission 193579) | Rhizosphere microbial communities from Carex aquatilis grown in University of Washington, Seatle, WA, United States - 4-21-26 metaG | ecosystem: Host-associated > Plants > Roots > Rhizosphere... | reverse complement strand
GGTGGCCTCGAGCTCCCTCGTCGCCGAGACGAGGGAGACGATCCAGCGTCGCAACGACGGCGCGACGTAGACGTGCTCGACCGCGTGCTGCAGGTGGCGCGCCTGCTCGAGGGAGGCAACGGGCCGCAGGTCGGAGAGCGGGTGGCGCACGACCTGCGCCTCGAGGATGTCCACCTCGTCGTCGAGCGAGGGATAGCCGAGCTGCATCCGGATGAAGAAGCGGTCGAGCTGCGCCTCCGGAAGCGGGAACGTGCCGGCGTGCTCGAGCGGGTTCTCGGTGGCGAGCACGAGGAAGGGCGCGTCGAGCTTGCGCGTCTGGCCGTCAACGGTCACCTGGCCCTCGGCCATCGCCTCGAGCAGCGCCGACTGCGTCTTCGGCATTGCGCGATTGATCTCGTCAACGAGGAGGATGTTCGCGAAGACAGGCCCGGGCCGGAAGACGAACGACCGGCTCTCCTGGTCGTAGATCGAGAGGCCCGTGATGTCGAGCGGCTGCAGGTCGGGCGTGCACTGGACGCGGGAGGGCACGGCACCCTCGATCGAGCCGGCCATCGCCCTGGCGAGAACGGTCTTTGCGGTGCCGGGAACGTCCTCGAGGAGGACGTGGCCGCCGGCGGTGAACGCGGCAATGACGAGCTGGATCTCGGCCGTCTTGCCGCGCACGACGCGGCCGACGTTCGCGCACAGCAGCGCGGCGACGTCCTGCGCCTCTTCGATCGCCTCAGCGACCTCGGGACTGACGCCAGCAGTTGGCCGGAATCGACTGATTGTTTCCATGGATCCTCTCTGAGGTGAGACGAACGGCGGGACGATTCGTTGGCAGCGGAGCGTACAGACGCCGATCCGCGTCGAGCGGCGTGAAAACTAGAGGGTTGATGTGAAATCGATCCGGGCGCCGCTCCTATTTCACATCAGGCCTCTAGGCTCGCATGATGACCGAAGTCTTCTCGGTTACCGCGCGGGACGGACTCGCGCGCGCCGGCGTCCTCCGAACGGCGCACGGCGACGTCCGCACTCCCGTCTTCATGCCGGTCGGGACGAAGGCGACGGTCAAAGCGGTCGACCCCGACGAACTGCACGCCCTCGGCGCCCAGGTCATCCTCGGCAACACGTACCACCTCCATCTTCGTCCTGGAGAAGACCTCATAGCTCAGCTCGGGGGGCTGCACCGTTTCATGGGCTGGGACGGGCCGATCCTCACGGATTCCGGTGGTTTCCAGGTCTTTTCTCTCCGCGACACGCTGCTCGAGGCGGACGACGATGGCGTGACGTTCCGCTCGGTCTACGACGGGAAGGCGGAGCGGCTCACGCCCGAGCTCGCGGCGCAAATCCAGGAGCGGCTCGGCTCGGACATCGCGATGTGCCTCGACATCTGCCTTCCCGCGGACGCGTCGCGCGCCGAGCTCGAGGAGGCGGTGCGACGCACGACGCTCTGGGCGCAGCGGCAGCGCGACCTGCCGCGCGCGCCGGGCCAGCTCCGCTTCGCGATCACGCAGGGCGGCCTCGACCTCTCGCTGCGGGAGCGCTCGTCGAGCGAGCTCGTCGCGCTCGACTTCGACGGCTACGCGATCGGTGGCCTCAGCGTGGGGGAGCACCGCGAGCCGATGTTCGAGGCGACGAGCGCCGCGGCGGCGTTCCTTCCCGAGGAGAAGGCGCGGTACTTCATGGGGATCGGCGACCCGGAGGGCGTGCTCGAGGCGATCGCGCGCGGCGTCGACATGTTCGACTGCGTCCTCCCGACCCGCACGGCGCGTACCGGCAGCGCGCTCACGAGCGAGGGCCGGCTGAACCTCCGCAACGCGCGCTTCGCCCGAGACGAGCGCCCGCTCGAGGAGGGCTGCGCCTGCCCGGCATGCACGCGGTTCAGCCGCGCGTACATCCGTCACCTCGTCACCCAGAAGGAAATCCTCGGGCTGCGGCTCCTCAGTCTGCATAATCTCCGCTTCTTGCTCGATCTCGTAGCCGGCGCGCGGCAGGCGATCGAGCGCGGCGAATTCACCTCCTGGCGGAACGGAGTGCTCAAGTAATGCTCACGCTCATCGCAGCGAACACCAAGTCGAGCAGCGGCGGTTCCGCCTTCTTCCTCATCATCGTCCTCGCACTCGGCTTGATGTGGCTGATCGTGATCCGGCCGCAGCGGCGCAAGCAGAAGCTCCAGCAGAGCATGCAGACCGACCTTGCGGTCGGGGACGAAGTGCTCACCGCGGGAGGCGTGTACGGCAAGGTGACGCGGATCGACGACGACGAGGTGCGCGTCGAGATCGCGCCGAAAGTCGAGGTGCGCCTCGCGCGGCGCGCGATCGCCGCCCAGCTCACCGAGCACGCACCCGTCGCCGCAGCGGCGACCGCCGAGCCTGCCGAGCCCGAGGCCCCGTCCGGCGAGCGCTGGCAGTCGGCGTTCGACGCCGAGTCGGACAAAGAGAACCCCGGCTAACCTTCTCCGGCTGTGAGAGAACGCCGCAACTACCTCCTGCTCATGGGGCTGATCGCGGCCGCAGTGATCGGTGCTGCGTTCCTCGCGATCCCCGGCTCGCCGGCGTACAAGGCGCCGACGCTCGGCCTCGACCTCCAGGGCGGACTCGAGGTCATCCTCAAGGCCGTGCCGGATCGCGGCCAGACGATCACGCCGGCTCAGATGCAGACCGCGCAGCAGATCATGGTCAACCGCGTCGACAAGCTCGGCGTCACGTCGCCGAACGTCGCGATTCAAGGCAGCGACGAGATCGTCATCCAGCTCGCCGGCGTCCATAACCCCGCGAAGGCGGCCGCGATCGTCGGCTCGACCGGGAAGCTGCAGTTCTTCGACTTCGAGAAGGATCTCGCGCCGCCGACCGTCAGCGGCGGCAATCCGACGCCGTATCCGACGCTCTACTCGCTCCTGACGCAGACGCAGGTGAAGAGCGAGGCGAGCAAGGGGGCGCCCGAGGCCTACTACCTCTTCGGGAAGTTCCACATCACGCACCCGATCGTCAAGGGCAAGAAGACGACGAAGAAGACGTGGGAGAAGACCGCCGTTCGCGCCGGGCCGGATCCGACGCAGAAGGCGCTCCTCTCGGGCTTCCCCGGGCACAAGCAGCCGCCCGGCACGACGATCCTCGCCGTCCCCGCTCACCTGGAAGCCGTCTCAGGCCCCGCCTCGACGGGCTCGACCCAGCCGGTGAGCCCGTCTCCGAACGGGCAGTACTGGTACCTCTTCAAGTTGCCGCCGGAGATCACCGGAAGCGATCTCAACGAGTCGGCGATCCAGGCCGGTTTCGACCAGACCACGAACCGACCGCAGGTTCAGCTCGGCTTCACGGGCCGCGGCGGAAAGGAGTTCCAGGCGATCACGAAGGCCGAGTACGACCGCGGCGCGCTCGTCGCCGGCCTCAACAGCTCGGCGAACGTGTACAGCGACCAGTACGGGCAACACAACGCGATCGTCCTCGACCACAAGCTCGAGGCGACGCCGTACATCGACTACACCGACAACCAGCTTCAGCTCGGCATTGCGGGCGGCAACGCGGTCATCAGCAACATGGGGTCGACCGACGCGGCGAACGGCCTCGCCCTCGTCCTCCAGAGCGGTTCCCTGCCCTACACGTTCGAGCGGCTCGCGGAAAACGACGTGTCGGCGACGCTCGGCAAGAGCTCGCTCCACGAGGCGATCCTCGCGGCGGTTGCGGGACTCCTCATCGTCGCGCTGTTCCTGCTCCTGCTCTACCGCTTCCTCGGTCTCGTCGCGGTGCTCGGTCTCGCGATCTACGGGCTCCTCTACTACGCGGCGATCCTCCTCTTCAACGTCACGCTGACGCTGCCGGGCTTCGCCGGCCTGATCCTCACGATTGGCGTCGCGGCCGACGCGAACGTCGTCGTGTTCGAGCGCATCAAGGAAGAGGTGCGCGCCGGGAAGTCCGTGCGTTCCGCGATCTCAGCCGGCTACGGCAAGGGCTTCCACACGATTCTTGACGCGAACGTCGTGACCGTGATCACGGCGATGGTCATCTTCCTCATCGCCGTCGCGGACGTGAAGGGCTTCGCCCTCATGCTCCTGATCGGGACGATGATCTCGCTCCTCACCGCGGTCGCGGCGACGCGCGCGATGCTGGGGCTTCTCAGCGGCTTCCGCTGGTTCGACAACCCGCGCTTCATGGGCGCGCACGGCCAGCAGACGGCGAAGTGGCTGCAGATCGACTTCATGAAGCGCCGCAACTGGTGGTTCGGCCTGTCAGGCGCGGTCATCCTGGCCGGTGTCATCGCGCTCAGCGTGAGCGGCCTGAATCTCGGGATCGACTTCCGGGGCGGCTCGGTGACGAGCTTCAAGACCCACCAGCTCTACCCGACGAGCAAGGTCCTGGCCGTCGCCGCCTCGCAGGGGCGGCCGGACGCGGTCGTGCAGGGCGTCGGGAAAGCGGTGAACGGGGAGTTCACGCAGTGGCAGATCAAGAGTAAGCCGTTCACGAAGAAGAACTCGCAGGCGAACTGGACAAAGGCCTTCAAGGCACAGCTCCACGCGTACGGCGGCGGCATCAAGAGCGTCTCCGGAACGTTCGGCCACCAGATCGCGATCGACGCGATCTACGGGATCATCGTCTCGCTTCTCCTGATCACGATCTACATCACGATCCGGTTCGACCTGAAGTTCGCGATCCCGGTCATCCTCGCCATGCTCCACGACATAGCCGTGACCGTCGGCGTCTACGCGCTCGTCGGGAAGGAGGTCTCCGTGGCGACGGTAGCCGCCGTGCTGACGGTACTCGGCTACTCGATCTACGACACGATCATCATCTTCGACCGCATCCGCGAGAACATCCCGCTCATGCGCAAGTCGCCGATCGCGACGATCGTCAACGTCTCGCTGTGGGAGACGATCCGGCGTTCGCTGGCGACGACCTTCATCACGCTGCTGCCGATCATCTGTCTCGAGATCCTCGGCGGCGCGACGCTGAAGGACTTCGCCTTCGCGCTCATCGTCGGCGTGACGTCCGGTGCGTACTCCTCGATCTTCTTCGCGGCGCCGATCCTCGCGATCTGGAAGGAGCGCGAGCCCGAGTACGCGCGGCGCAAGGCGACCGCAGCGGCAGAGACGGGCACTGCGGCGCTGCTCGGGTCGGAAGTTGCGCTCGCCGCCGAGCCGACGCCGGAGCTCGTCGACGCTGTCGTCGCGACCACTTCGGCGCCGGACGCGCAGGAACGCCGCGACAAGCGAAGCCAGCGGCGACGATCGAGGCCGCATGGCCGAACGCGGTAGCACGCGTCTCTTCCTCGACGCGGTGGAGGAGCTCTTCGCCGAGCTGCCGACCCGCGCGCGGGGGAGTAAGGAGAAGCTCTCGGAGCAGGCGGTCGGCGCGCTGCGCGCGCTCGTCGACGAGCTCGGCCTCGTGAAGCGCGACGAGCTCGACGAGCTCGAGCTCCGCGTCGCTCAGCTCGAGCACCGGCTTCGGTTGCTCGAGGACGCTCCGCGTCCGCAAGGGTCCTGAACAGCGCGATGTAGTAATCGGGTTAGCGCTCTGGATTCATCACGCGATCGAGCGTCGGCCACGGCGGCCCGGCGCGGAGGGCGGTGAGCAGCGCGCGACCGGCTCTCGCTCCGTTCGGGAATTGGTCGCTGGTGTCCCAGCGCCATGCTGCGACCATCGCCAGGACGAGGCCTCGGCATTCTTGAATTGGCCCGGGATCCGCGCCGGGATAAGCGTCGCAAACCGCCTCGGAGACGTGCGCGAGATCGAACTCCACGGGCCCGCGGCAACAGGTCTCGAAGTCAATGAACACCAGCCCTTCGGGCGCGCTCAGCACGTTGCCGGCATGTGGCTCTCCATGCAGCAATTGCTCGGCTAAGGATCGCTCCTTGATCGCGCGGTCGCAGCTCCGCAGCGTGTCAAGCAAGAGCTCGCGGTCGGCGTGTTCAAGGCGTGGCGTCCTGTCACGACTACTCAGAAGCAGCTCGGCTTCGCTGACGCGGTCGCTGAAGTGCGGCGCAGCAACGTCAAGTTGCGCCATGCCTACATGCAGCCTCTCGAGTGCGTTCGCGTAGCCGAGTGTCCCAGGATCAATACCCGGCTGGTCGTAGTGTCGCCACAGTGTGAAGGCGAACCCGTCTCGCTCGTAGACGCGTGGCTCGACGCGCGTGTCAAGACTTGCAACCGGGCTTCCGTTTTCGCTCAGCCGCAGTGCGATCTCGATCTCAAACCGGAACGCTTCCTGCCCCGAGGCCGCCACTCGGGCAAACGAATCGCACGGGAGTAGCCACAGACCGAGCTTGTTCGAGTTGCTGACGATCCTCGCCTCACTGACGGCGAGCCCAAGTTCCGAGCTGAGCGCCGTCGCCGCCGTAATAGCACGCTGTGCCTCGGTTCGATTCATCCCGGCGAACCTTGCCTTGCCCGCGGCCCCGGGTCTAGAGTCGCGCGGAGGTGATTCAGGATCTGGAGCAGATCGAGCAGCTCGCTCGGGCATACACCGAGGCGTGGTGCAGTCGCGACCCGCAGCGCGTTGCGGCCCACTATGCGACGGGCGGAACGATCGCCATCAACGGCGGGGAAGCGGCCCCGATAGCGGGAGTTGCGGAGTCGTTCGTCACAGCGTTCCCGGACATCCAGGTCTTCATGGACGACCTCGTCCTCGGCGACGACGTTGTCGAGTACCACTGGACGTTCACCGGCACGAGCGCGGAGACCGGCAAGTCCGTGCGCATCCCCGGCTTCGAGGAGTGGGTCATCGGCGCCGACGGCCTCATCGCCGAGTCGCGCGGTCACTACGACCAAGCCGAATACGACCGCCAGCTGCGCGAGGGCGCTCCGCCCAGTTAGCGCACTGCCGAGCAAGGCGCCCGCTCAGGTCGCTCCGGGATAGGGGAGCAGCGTCGCACTTCTTGCGCAGGGCTAACTAAAGGTGCGTGAAATCCCCGATGTGCCGCGGCCAGAGCGGGGGTTAGCCTCTCCTGTCCGACGGTAGGAGGCACGCAAACATGTCGGCAGACACTTTGACAGAGCGTGTGGACGCTCTGATGCAAGCCCACACGCACACGATGCCGGCCGAGTGGGGAAGTCCCCACCTGTCGGCGACACCGATCTCGCTCAGGGTTCGCGCACTCGCCGCAACAGTGGCGGCGCTCGAGGATGCCTTGCGGGAGATCGCACTCGAGGTCGATAGCCTCAACAGAACTCCGCCACGCCCAGCGGGACGAAGAACGCCGCATCGAACGCGAGCATGACCGGCCCACGCGAGGGTGCGCTCTCGCCCGGTGTGCCTAGTCCGCCGCTGTGCGCGCTGCGCGGCGGAAGCGCGTGACCGTCGCGGCGAGGAACTGCTCGGCGTCGTAGACGATGAAGGCGCACAGCGCGGCGAGCGGGAGCTCCGCGACGGCAGCCCCCGCGATCGCTTCGAGGAGCTCAGTGCCGGGCCGCGACGTCGTCACGTCGAACCACGCATCGCAGCAAAGCATCGTCCCGGTCACGGCGGCGAACGGGACGAGCCACCGCGAGCCGCGCAGGACGGCCCACGCGGTGGCGGCGAACGTGACGGTGAGCCCGACGTCGAAGCCGACCCACGCGAGGTCGTAGTGGACGGTGACGTGCCGCGCGGGCAGGGTGAACGTGAGGTAGAGGATCCACGGGACGAGGAGCACTGCGACGCCCCCGAACACCGCGACGAGCCAGCGCGGCAGCGGAATCCGATAGGGCTCGGTCGTCACGGTGACGTTGTACCCTCCCTGCGTGACGCTGCGGAGCCTTCCAGCCGAGCGGCTCCTTGCCTTGTCCGCTGCCGCGGTCGGCGTAATGGGGATCGTTTCGGCGGCGACCCCGGAAATGGCGGACCGCGTCAGGCTCATGCGCGGCGTGCTGCCGCCGGGCTGGCCGGAAGGCGCGCGCATCCTGACGATGGCGTCCGCGATCGGCCTCGTCTTCCTCTCGCGCTCGCTCGCGCGGCGCCGCCATCGCGCCTGGCAGCTCGCGATCCTCGTCGTCCTCGCTTCGGCGGCGGCCCATCTCGCGAAGGGCCTCGACGTCGAGGAGGCGGCGATCTCGCTCCTGTTCCTCCTCGCGCTGATCCAGTGGCGCGACCGCTTCGACGTGCCGGGCGATCCTGCAAGCGTCCGGTTCGTGCTCGGCCTCGGCGCGCTCGCCGGCGGGATCGCCGCGGTCGCGATCGCCGCTGAGCTCCGCGGTGCCGACCTGCCGAACCGCGCCGCGGACGCGCTCACCGCGGTTGGGATCGTCGCCGGCTTCTCCGCGTTGTACTTCTGGCTGCGCCCGTTCGGGCAGGCAGTCGCGCAGAGCGTGGGGGAGCGGCGCGTCGCGCGGTCGCTCGTCGAGACGTACGGCACCGACAGCCTCTCGTTCTTCGCGTTGCGGCGCGACAAGAGCTACCTCTTCTCGCCGAGCCGTCGCGCCTTCCTCGCGTACCGCGTCGTCGCCGGCACGGCGCTCATGAGCGGCGACCCGGTCGGGGAGGAGTCGGAGATCGACGACCTCCTCGCCGAGCTGCAGCACACCGCGCGTACGCACGGCTGGCGGCTTGCGGTCGTCGGCGCGTCCGAGCATCACCTGCCGCGCTACCGCGCCCTCGGCCTCAAGCCGATCCCGATGGGGGAGGAGGCCGTGCTGCGGCCGGCGGAGTTCTCGCTCGAGGGGCGCGCGATTCGCAAGGTTCGCCAGTCGGTCTCGCGCCTGCAAAGGGCGGGCTACTCCTTCCGTGTCGTCGCCGCCGACGACGTCTCACCGGAGCTCGAGGGGGAGCTCGCCGACGTCTCGGCTGCCTGGCGCGGCGACCAGCCCGAGCGCGGCTTCTCGATGACGATCGACGACCTCCACGTTCCGGGCACCGTGCTGGCGATCGCGAGCGACGAGCACGGTCACATCGGCGGCTTCCTCCATCTCGCCCCCTCGCCGGCGGGGGGAGGCTGGTCGCTCAGCACCATGCGTCGCCGGCCGGATGCGCCGAACGGGCTCACGGAGTTCCTCATCGTCGAGACGGTCGAGTGGGCGAAGGCCGAGGGCGCGAGCGAGCTGTCGCTCAACTTCTGCGCCTTCACCGACGTCATCTCGCCGGAACGCGCGACGACGCTCTCGCGGCGCCTGGCACGGCGTGTCCTGCTCCTCGCCGACAACGTCTTCCAGCTTGAGCGCCTCTACTCGTTCAACCGGAAGTTCTTCCCGGAGTGGCGTCGCCGCTACATCTGCGTCGAGCGGTACGCGGACATCCCCGCCGTCGGCCTCGCGTACCTCCACGCCGAGTCCCTGCTCGTGCCGCCCGGCCCGTGGACGCGGCGCCGCGAGGCACGCCGGCGCGTCGCCGCCTAACCTTCTCCCGATGAGCACGACGCCGCCGCGGACGCGGACGATGGGACGCCTGTCCGAGATCGCGCAGGTGATGGTGCGTCACGGCTTCGGCTACTTCATCGACGCGCACCGGCTGAGCGATCTCCTGCCGCGGCGCTCCGCCGACGAGCGCCTCGCGGCCGCGGCCGCCGCGCAGGGAGCGGGCTCGGCGCGGGGCCAGCGCCTGCGGGAGGTGCTCGACGAACTCGGCCCGACCTTCGTGAAGTTCGGGCAGCTCCTCTCGACCCGTCCCGACGTCGTGCCGCCCGACATCATCCTCGAGCTGCGCGGCCTGCAGGACGACGTGCGCCCGTTCCCGTTCGCGGACGTCCGCCGCGTCGTCGAGGCCGAGCTCGGGAACACGCTCGAGCGTCTCTTCACCGAGTTCGACCCCGTGCCGGTCGCCGCGGCGTCGATCGGCCAGGTCCACGCCGCGACCCTCCCGAACGGCCGGCGCGTCGCGGTCAAGGTGCAACGGCCGGGAGCGGCCCGTCAGATCGATGCCGACATCGCGCTCCTCTACCAGGCGGCACGCCTCGCCCGTGAGCGGATCCGGGCGCTCGACTTCATCGACGCGCGCCAGCTCGTGGACGAGTTCGCGCGCTCGATCCGCAAGGAGCTCGACTACCACCTCGAAGGACGGAACGCGCAGCTGTTCCACCGTCACTTCGCCGACGCGGAGCATGTCCGTGTGCCGAAGGTCTACTGGTCGTACTCCGGCTCGCGCGTCCTCACGCTCGAGTGGATCGAAGGGGTCCAGCTCGCCGACCTCGACCTCGTCGCGATGACGCTCGAGGAGCGGCGGGACATCGCGTATCGGATCACCGAGACGTGGATGACGATGATTTTCCGCCACGGCTTCTTCCATGCCGACCCGCACCCGGCGAACATCCTCATCTCGCCCGAGACGGGGACGATCGGCTTAGTCGACTTCGGCTCGGCCGGGAAGCTCAGCGACAACGACATGTCGAAGCTGACCGGTCTGTTGATCGACGCGGCGAACGAGAACATCGACCAGATCCCGCGCCGGCTGTCCGACCTCGGCGTCCGTTATCCCCGCGAGCGCGAGGAAGAGCTGCGGACGGAGCTGCGCGAGCTCTATTACCGCTACTACGGCGCGAGTCTGAGCGAGATCGATCCGATCCAGGCGATCCGGGAGGGGTTCGCCCTCATCTACTCGCTCAACATGCGTCTGCCCACACGGTTCCTGCTCCTCGACCGAACGATCGCGACCCTCGGGTCCGTCGGGCAGGAGCTCTACCCCGACTTCAACGTCTTCGAGGTCGCGCGGCCGTACGCGCGTGACCTCATGCTCGAGCGGTTCACGCCCGAGCGTGTCGCGCGGCGCGCCCGCCGCGAGGTCGTCCGGTACGCCCAGGTGCTCGCCGAGGCGCCGCACCAGTTCCACGACTTCATGGAGGAGATTCGCGACGGCCAGATCGAGGTCGGCTTCGTCCACAAGGGGCTCGACGACCTGCTCGCGAAGCTCGACACGCTCATCAACCGGCTCGTCGTCGCGGTCGTCGTCGTCGGCGGACTGATCGGCTCGAGCCTGATCGGGATCTTCGCGAAGGGCGGCCCGCATGTCCTCGGCGTCAACGTCATCTCGATCGGCGGGTTCGCAGTCTCTGCGCTGCTCGGGATGTGGCTGCTGTGGGGCGTCGTGCGCTCCGGCCGGTTGTAAGCCGAAAACGCTGCGCGTTTTCGGCTTGTCGCAGGAACTCCGGCGCGGGAGAGCGCGGTCTCCCGCGCCTTCGTGCTGAGAGCCTCTTTCCCGCCGCGGCGGGCGCCTGCTGCGCGCGCCGGGGAGCGGGGGAGCCTGCGGCTAAGCCGCCGCTGGCGCGGCTGTCTTAGCCTCCGGCCGCCTCTGAATCCTCCTCGTGGTCGAGTCCTTGTCGGGCGGTCCGTGACGGTTTCGTTGCGGCTTGCCGCGTAGGTTCGTGCCATGACGGCACTCGTCCTCGCAGAAGCGGAGCCGGCCGTGCGCGGCTTCCTCGAGCGGCAGCTCCGGAACGACGGCTTCGACGTCTTCGCGTACGAGCGCGCCGAGCATCTGCCGCGCGCCGCCGACCCCGACCTTCTGCTCCTCGGCGACGCCGGAGCGCTCGATCGCGGCCTCGTCCCCGACTGCCCGGTGATCGTGCTCGGCGGCGCGGATCCGGCGGCGCGCGTCCGCGCGCTCGAGCACGCGGACGACTGCCTCGCGCGACCGTTTGTCTACGAGGAGCTTCTCGCGCGCATCCACGCGTTGCTGCGACGCTGTCCGCCGCGTCTCGAGCGGCTCGAGGTCGGGCCGCTCTCGATCGACCGCGCGACGCGCCGGACGGTTGCGAACGGCGAGGACGTCGACCTGTCGGCGAAGGAGTTCGCACTGCTCGTGAAGCTCGCGTCCGACCCCGACCGCGTCTTCACGCGCGAGCAGTTGCTGCGCGACGTCTGGGGCTTCCGCACCTACGTGCCCACGCGCACCTTGGAGTCGCACGCATCCCGCATCCGCCGCAAGCTCGCGGCGGCCGGGCTCGACGACTGGATCGTGAACGTGTGGGGAGTCGGCTACAAGCTCCGGCCCGTGTCGGACTCGGCTTAGTGGAAGTGGCCCGAGCGGGTGGCAACGAGGAGGAGGACGAACCCTAGAGCGAGGCCGAGGCCGCCGATCGTCTGGCCTACTCGCTTGCCGAACGGCGTCATCCCACCGACGAGTAGCGCGAGGCCGCCGACGAGCCCGAGCAGCTCGCCAAGTTCGGCCAGCCGAATCCCGGTGTGCTGCTTCATCGTGAACGCGAGGAGTGTCATGCCCCGGGTGATTCCCGGGGCGGCTGAGAATCCCTCCTAGCTAGAGCAGCGCGCCCTCCAGCCGAAGCAGCCATTCCTTCCGCTCGAGCCCGCCGCCGTAGCCGGTGAGGCTCCCGCTCGCGCCGACGACGCGGTGACACGGGAGGACGATCGGTACCGGGTTCCGGTTCATGACGGTGCCCACGGCTCGGGCCGCCTTCGGCGCACCGACCCGGGCCGCGAGAGCGCCGTATGTCGTCGTGTGGCCGTACTCGACGCGCGCGAGCTCGGCGAGGACGCGCTGATGGAACTCGGGCGCGGCGCGGAGATCGAGGGCGAGGTCGAACGCGTGGCGGCGGCCCTCGAAGTACTCGTCGAGCTCGCGGCGGACCTCGTCGAGCGCGGCCGGAGCGCGGAGGATACGCGGGCCGAAGCGGCGCGCGAGGTCCTCGAGCTCCCGCTCGGGATCCGGGTCGAAGTGAACGCGGCAGAGGCCGCGGTCGCTGACGCCGACGAGCAGCTTCCCGACCGGCGTGTCGTCGAGGACGTCGTAGGCGACGTCGAGGTCGCCCGTCGCGGCCGCGGCGGCGCGGAAGCGGGCGTCGAGCGTGGCGGGAACTCCGGTCCCAACGTCAGTCATCACTGGGTGTCCTTCTCCTCTCGTAGCCGCCGCACTCCGGCGGAGGCGGCCTGGCGCGCCGCGTCCTCGCTCGAGCCAAGGGCGGCGGCGATCTCGTCGTAGCCGAGCGAATAGCCGTAGCGAAGGACGACGGCCGCGCGCTCCTTCGGTGGCAGGTCGTCCGTGAGCGGCGCGAGCTCCTCGAAGGCCGGGCGCGGATCCTCTCCACCGGGATCGACGGTCAGTTCCGCGGTGGGGCGCTCGCGCCGCGTCGCGTCGACGAGCGTGTTCGCCGCAATCGTCAGGACCCAGGCGCGCAGGTGCTCGCCATGCTCGAGGCGGCCGTACGCCCGCAATGCGCGCAGAAACGTCTCCTGGAAAAGGTCGTCGGCCCGGTCGCGCCCGGCGCGGCGGCGGAGAAAGGCGAGCACCTCGCCGTTGTGCGCCTCGTAGAACCGCTCGAACGGAGGGACTGCCGCGACCGTCATCTAGCCATGAAACGTACTCCGGCATAAAGATGTGAGGTCATGCAGGTCGCAGTAGTCGGACATGTCGAGTGGGTCGAGTTCGCGCGCGTCGAGGAGCTGCCCTCCGCGGGCGAGATCGTCCACGCACGCGAGTCGTGGGAAGAGGCGGCGGGCGGCGGAGCGGTGGCGGCCGTCCAGCTCGTGAATCTCGCCGGCTCGTGCCTCTTCTTTACAGCGCTCGCAGACGACGAGCTCGGCCGGCGCTCGAAGCAGGAGCTCGAGGCGCGCGGCATCACCGTCCACGCCGGCCGTGCGGTCGGCCCGCAGCGACGCGCATTCACGCACGTGGACGACGGCGGCGAGCGGACGATCACGGTGATCGGGGAGAAGCTGCGGCCGTCGGGCGAGGACGCCTCGCTGCCGTGGGAGGAGCTCGCCCGCTGCGACGCGGTCTACTTCACCGGCGGCGACGTCGCGGCGCTGCGCGCGGCTCGGCGCGCCAAGGTGCTCGTGGCTACGTCGCGCGAGTTGCCGACGCTCCACAGCGCGCGCGTGCAGATCGACGTGCTCGTCGGGAGCGGGGAGGACGCCGGCGAGCTCTTCGAGCCCGGCGAGCTCGATCCGGCGCCGCAGATCGTCGTCACGACTGCCGGCGGGCTCGGCGGCTGGATCCGTCCCGGCGGGCCGTTCCGCGCGGCGCCGATCCCCGGCCCGGTGGCCGACGCGTACGGGTGCGGCGACTGCTTCGCCGCGGGCGTGACGTACGGGCTCGGCCGCTCGCTGCCGGTCGACGAAGCGGTCGCGATCGGGGCGCGCTGTGGCGCGACGGTGCTGACGAGCAAGGGACCGTACGAGAGGCAGTTGATGGCCGCAGATCTCTGATTCGCTGGACAAAGTGGGTTTGAGTGGGGTAAAGTGGGGAACAGTGGCGCGATAGGGAGAGCTGCCCCATGCTCCTTGGCGAATACGAGCACACCATCGATGACAAAAACCGCGTGACGCTTCCGGCGAAATTCCGCCGGGAGTTCGAGGATGGGTGCATCGTCACGAAGGGGTTCGAGGGCTGCCTCTTCGCCTGGCCACCTGCGAACTGGGAGAACTACAAGGACGCGTTCCTCTCTCCGCTCAACCCGCTGAGCGTGGAAAGCCGGCGGATGCACCGCAGGTTTTACGCCGGCGCGTCCGAGACCGTGCCGGACAAGCAGGGCCGCGTGATCATCACACCCGCGCTGCTCGCGCACGCGAAGCTGGGCCGGGACGTAGTCGTCGCCGGAGTCAACGACCACGTCGAGATCTGGGACCGCGACGCCTGGCGCCGCGAGCTCTCCGAAGTCGAAGGGAGTGCTGAGGATGTTGCCGAACGTCT
>Ga0265338_10006719_pt1 | contig 14525 bp, 10 predicted proteins | sample 42126metaG_FD_193579 | JGI IMG/M metagenome (GOLD analysis project Ga0265338, IMG submission 193579) | Rhizosphere microbial communities from Carex aquatilis grown in University of Washington, Seatle, WA, United States - 4-21-26 metaG | ecosystem: Host-associated > Plants > Roots > Rhizosphere... | reverse complement strand
TCGGCCGCGCCATCCGCCTCGCGCTGATCAACATCCTGGAGGTCCGCCCCGGCGGCATCGACCGCTCCACTCTCGGCCACCCCGGCAAGTTCAGCTTCTGTGTCGCCGAGGACGAGGAAGACTCCGCCTGGCTCCCACTGCACGTCCAGCGCGGCTTGCCGCCGGAGGTGTCGGCCGTCACCGTCATGGCCGCCGGCGCCCCCCGCCAGATCATGAACGAGTGGACCACCGACCCGGAGGAAATCCTCGAAACCTTCGCCGCCGAGATGCGCGCCAACATGCGGCACTACTCGATCTGGAGCGGCAACTACGCCCTGGTCATCCCCAAGCAACTGCGCGACCATCTGCAAGCCGCCAACTGGAGCAAGGCCGACATCGCCGCCTACATCCACGCCCGCGCCCGCATCCGCCGCGCCGAATGGGCCGAGGTCGGCAAGTCCGCCGTGGTGCGCGACCGGGGCGACGCCGAACACGCCGCCCTGGCCTCGCCCGATCACCTGCTGGTCGTCGCTGCCGGCGGCCCCGCCGGAGGCTTCGGCGCGGTTATTCCTCCGTGGCTCGGCGACAAGAGCCGCGCCGTCACCCTGCCAATCGGCGCCTGCGTGGACTGCGGCATAACCTCTCCCGCGGGATTGGGAGAGGCCGATGGCACGCAGCGCCGAGGGTGAGGGTGATCGGGTCTGCACATAGGGCCAGCGGGGCAACCAGCGCTTCAGCCGGACGGGTGACAAAGCACAGTGTCATGGCGAGCGAAGACCCGCCATCCACGACTATGCTGCGTGTGGCCATCTCAGCATCTCCCTCAGATGCCTCAAATGGTTTCGGACCTTTCCGGCCGATGGCGCGGGCGGTGCGACCGATAAGGGCGCCCGCGCGGCCTGTCATATTGGGGCGTTATGCGGCATCGACCTGTAGAACATCAGGCGCGGCCGGAGCACATCAAAGCGGTCGCGGATGCTTGCCTGAAGCGCCTGCGCACCGATCGGATCGACCTTTTCTACCAGCATCGCGTCGATCCAGCCGTGCCGATCGAAGATGTGGCGGGCGCGGTCAAGGACCTGATCGCGGCCGGCAAGGTGAAGCATTTCGGTCTGTCCGAAGCCGGCGTGCAGACCATTCGTCGCGCGCACGCCGTGCAACGGGTGACCGCCGTGCAGAGCGAATATTCGCTGTTCTGGCGTGGTCCCGAAGCCGAGCTGCTGCCGGCGCTGGAAGAACTCGGCATCGGCTTCGTGCCGTTCAGCCCGCTCGGCGCCGGTTTCCTGACCGGCAAGATCGACGAGAACACCAGGTTCGATCCGACCGACTTCCGCAACAGTGTCTCCCGGTTCTCGCCTGAGGCTCGCAAGGCCAATCAGGCGCTGGTGGACGTGGTTAAGGCCGTCGCCGATCGCAAGCGCGTGACACCGGCGCAGGTCGCCCTCGCGTGGTTGCTGGCGCAGAAGCCATGGATCGTACCGATTCCCGGCACCACCAAGCTGCACCGGCTGGACGAGAATCTCGGCGCTGTGAGTGTGGTGCTTACGCCAGATGATCTGCGGGACATTTCGATAGCGCGCGCCACCATCCAGGTTCAAGGCGAGCGTCTGCCGCAGGCCGCGCTCCAAATGACCGGGCGGTGATCGAGGCAAGAGCTGGAACAATGGCTCGGCATATCAATCCAACGCGCAGGGCAGTCTTGATGGCATCGATGCTTTCATCGGTCGCGACCGATGGCAGGGCATCCCCAACCGCCGGGCAATCTGGCGGAGGGAAAGCTCTCGTGGCGTATTTCTCGCGGAGTGGAAATACGCAAGTGATCGCCGGTGTCATCAGCCGGTCGCTTGGAGCAAACTTGTTTGCGATCGAGCCGGCCAAGCCCTACCCGGCGGATTACTTCGAGACAGTTGAGCAAGCACGCCAGGAGAGGGACAGCGCCTACGAACCACCGCTCAAGGCGACGATACGCGACATCGCCGACTACCAAACGATCTACCTCTGTTTTCCGGTCTGGGGGGAAACCGCGCCGCCGGTGATCCGATCCTTCCTCTCGGCGCACGAGCTTGCGTCCAAGACGTTGGTGCCCGTCATCACACATGGTGGGTATGGCGTTGGCAGCAGCCTGGCGGTGCTGCGGTCGCAGTCACCCCAAGCGCGACTGCTTGATGGCTTCACGATGCAGGCGCCGCAAGAGCGGCAGACCACAGCACGTGTCACGCACTGGCTGAACGCTGAGCACAAGGCCAATTAAAGCCCTGCCGCCCGGCGAGCCGCTTGGGCCGCTGATCAGGCCGATCACGAAATATCAGGAAGGAAGGGACTATGAACTCTTGGAGGCACCGACTGGCGTCATGGTTTGTCACAGCCGGCAGCATTACAGGTGCTGTGGCGATGGCCCAACAGACCGGGAATCAGCCGCCGCTGGTCATCCAGGAGCAGGGCAGCTTTGCCGTCGGCGGTACTGTCATCAGCACCCAAGGAGCCTACAATAACAATGCGCCCACCGCCGAAGGGCAGACTTTCCACGGCGACCATCTCTACGCTTTATATCAAGTCCCGCAGAACCCCAAGCCGCTGCCGATCGTCATGCTGCACGGCGCCTATCAATCCGGGCGGAGCTGGGAGACCACGTCGGACGGCCGCGAGGGATTCCAGAACATTTTTCTGCGCTGGCACTTCGCGGTCTATCTGGTCGACCAGCCACGGCGTGGCCGCGCCGGCAACAGCATTGTGGCCGCGACCATCGAGCCCACGCCTTATGATCAGCTCTTTTTCGACCAGTTCCGGATCGGCAGCTGGCCGAACTACTTTGACGGCGTGCAGTTCGATCGTAAGCCCGAGACCCTGAACCAGTTTTTCCGCTCGATCACTCCCAACACCGGTCCTTACGATGCAGGTGTCATCTCGGATGCGATGTCCGCGCTGTTCGGCAGGATCGGTCCGGCCATTCTCTTCACTCATTCGCAGGCCGGTGGGCCGGGCTGGCTGACCGCGATCAAGCATCCGAACGTCAAGGCAATCGTCGCATTCGAGCCGGGCAGCGGCTGCGTCTTCCCCAAGGGAGAGCTTCCCGCGGCGATGCCAAGCGCGGCGGGCACCTTGTCTCCAGAGACGGTCTCGCTTGATGACTTTCAGAAGCTCGCCCGCATCCCGATCGTCATCTACTACGGCGACAACATCCCGACTGAGCCAACCGAACGCCGGGGCGAGGACAATTGGCGGGTGCGGCTGGCCATGGCCCGGCTCTGGGCGGACGCGGTCAACAAGCATGGCGGCGACGCACGGCTCGTGCATCTGCCCGAGATCGGTATCCGGGGCAACACCCATTTCCTCTTCGCCGACTTGAACAATGCTGAGATCGCGGACCAGGTGGCGAAATTCCTCGCTGCGAAGAAGTTGGACTAATGGCGATTACCGCGATGAGCGCCTTGATCGACGCGCCATGTTGCCCGATAGAGGTTTGATGAAAGTCTTCAGCAACGGCTTGCTCCTAGAGCATTTCCCGATTGGGTCGACCCTGGCCGGTATAATGTACGCCTCAAGAGAGCTGCTACTTAACTTGAATCGGTGGTGTCGCGCCACTCATCGATTCAACCTTTCCCGGGTTTGCTCCAAAATGTGGCATTCTCCATCTGCGTGCATCTGCGTGCATCTGCGGTTCCAAATTCTTGCTTTCGCTCGGCCGCACCGTCGTGCGTCGCCTGGAGCGCCGAAGCGGTACGCACGTCGGCAAGAAATTGGAACCGCAGATGCACGCAGATCAGGTCGCGGCATCACGCGGCGGTGGAATGTATCCCACGCATGTACCGACGCGGGACAACTCACAACAATTACGGAGGACCCGCTCCTATTTTACCACGCGATTCCTGCTATTACCACGCGATTCCTGCTATTAGAGCATTTCCCGATTAGGTTGACCCTGGCCGGTATAAGGTAAGCCGGTCGAGGGCTTCTACTGGACATGAATCGATGGTGTCGCGCAACCTATCGATTCAACCTTTCCGGGATTTGCTCTAGTACCCCGAGTCGCTCATTTTGTGGGGTGCGGCCTTCTCTGTTCGACGTAGCCGGTTGCGGTGGTGAACGACCAATCGGCGACGATGCAGATATTCAACAATGTGGGGTCCTGGCGGAAGCCGGGCGGCAACCGCTTGGCTTGCGGCGCAGGTGCTAACTGCTTCTGGTAGTGCGTCGGGAGACCGACAAGGAGTAGGAGGTGCAAGTCCTTTACGATGAAGACCTAGCGAGTCACATCGGCCCCGCGCCGTGCGTCGTGTTCCACGAGGGGCAGGGCGAAGCGTCGGCAGGGGAGCGTGCAGGCTGGCCATTGAGCCGCGTAAAGCAGTTATCCCGGGTGCCGACGGCGTTACCAGACCGGAAGGCAACACATCCTGCCGCGCTATCGCGAGCGGTGGGACGGCCCGGCGCGGTCTGAGACCCCAGCATGCACGGACGCTGCTTGTTCGGGAACCGAGAGATCTCATCCTTGGCCGGTGGCGCAAGCTGCCGGTCCGCGTCGGGAAGGTGAGGAGCCGAAGCCGGCGATGCACGAGGCTGAGAAGTCAGACCTGGCCATAGTAGCTGTGAAGCCTGCGAACAACTCCGGGCCACCGGATGCGGAGTGGGTGGAGCGAAGGGCCGGGGCCGAGGGGAATGTGGGACAGCAACGCACGCGCCGGGCACAGGACCGGGCAAGCGTGTCACAGCGGCTGGACCGCATACAGAAAGCTGCGAGGGAAAAGAAGCAGGCAAGGTTCATCGCGCTTCTCCACCACGTCGATGTTCCGATGCTGCGGACGGCGTTCTATGCCCTGAGGCGGGGCGATGCACCCGGAGCGGACGGACTGACATGGCAGGACTACGAGGCAGACCTCGATCGCAGGATCGGGGGCCTGCACGACCGGGTCCATCGGGGAGCGTACCGGGCGCACCCATCGCGGCGGAGGTTCATCCCGAAGCCGGATGGGCGACAGCGTCCGCTGGCGATTGCCGCGCTGGAGGACAAGATTGTCCAGCGCGCGGTCGTCATGGTGCTGAATGCGATCTACGTAGAGGATTTCCTCGGACTGTCGTATGGGTTCCGGCCCGGTCGCAACCAGCATGATGCGCTGGATGCCCTGGTGACCGGGATCGGCAGCACCAAGGTGAACTGGATACTGGACGCCGACATCCGAAGCTTCTTCGATATGGTCAGCCAGGAATGGCTGATCCGGTTCGTTGAACACCGCGTCGGCGACCGCCGCATCATCCGCCTGATCCAGAAATGGCTGAAGGCGGGCATTCTCGAAGATGAGGTCGTGACTATCAGTGAAAGGGGAACCGGGCAGGGGTCGGTGATCTCGCCGCTGCTTGCGAATATCTACCTGCACTACGCCTTCGACCTCTGGGCCAACCGCTGGCGACAGCGGGAAGCCACCGGCGACATGATCGTCGTGAGCTACGCCGACGATATCGTCGTGGGGTTCGAGCACGAGGCCGACGCAAGTCGGTTCCTCGATATGATGCGCGCGCGACTGGAGGAGTTTGCACTGACGCTGCATTCGGAGAAGACCCGGCTGATCGAGTTCGGCCGCCACGCGGCGGTGGGACGAGAGAAGCGCGGGCTGGGCAGACCGGAGACCTTCAACTTCCTGGGCTTTACCATGATTTGCGGCAAGTCGCGGCGCGGCAAGTTTCTGCTATGGCGGAAGTCACGGCGCGATCGGTTGCAGGCGAAGCTTCTGGCGGTGAAGGAGGAACTGCGGCGGCGGATGCATCAGCCGATCCCCCGACAGGGAGAGTGGCTGCGGGGGGTGGTCTCCGGGTGGTTCAACTACCACGCGGTGCCGACCAACTTCCGCTCTCTCCAGACCTTCCGTGACTGCGTGGTCCGGCTCTGGTTGCGCTCGCTGCGGCGACGCGGCCAGCGCGACAAGACCACGTGGGAGCGGATGAAGCGGCTGGCAGATGACTTCCTGCCGAAGCCGCGTATCCTGCACCCCTGGCCTGGGCAACGCTTCGCCGTCAAACACCCAAGGTGGGAGCCGTATGCGGGAAAGCCGCTCGTACGGTTCTGTGCGGGGGGCGTGCGGTAACGCGCGTCCCTACCGCGATAAATAATAGCAAAGTTCGCCAAGACGCAGAGATCTCAGCGCGGCCCCGGCCGTAACCAAAGATGTCGGCGCAAAGCCGACCGTCGTCGCGACTACGCTTGTAGCGTGCTGTGCCTCGCTCCGCCGCAATCGTGCGTGACGCGCCAAAGCAAGCAAGACTCAACGCAGATCAGAAGACGATGCCGCGGATGCACGCAGATGGAGTCTTGGGTGCCACGGCAGCGCAGCCAAAATCAACTCTTGGTATGGCGCGGGGTCTACCATGGCGGCCTCAGGCCAATCTGCGTGCATTTGCGCCATCGTCTTCTGATCTGCGTTGAGTCTTGCTTGCTTTGGCGCCGGCCGCCATGCGGGTTCCGGAATCACCGCGCCACTCGAGGTTCTGCCAGGTTAGCAGTGCAACGAAGAAATTTCAGGTCCGTGCCGGTGGGCATGTTCGGTGAATGTCACGCAATTTATCAACTCGCCACATCCCCCAGACAGCGCCAAGGTCCGGTCGTCAATAAACCCGTCTCCGCGATCTCTGCATCTTGGCGAACTTCTCTATGAATTTACCAGAAACAGTTAGCCCCTCCGTACCCGACTAACCCGCGAGCCCCAGCGTCGATGCCTCTCCCGCAATTAGCGCGCATAGTCCAATGCCCCGAGCATGACTCCAGGCGCACCGCGACTCGCGATGACAGTCGGGACTCAGCACTTATGTGGTTGCGGCGAGAACTCCGTCATCTTGGCGTTCATGACGAAGTCGCCGAAATCCATCTGCATGTCGTCCGCGACCCCATTCTCCCAATATCGCATGCCGACCTGGTAGTTCGGCGTCACCGTATCCGGCTTGCGGTCGAAGAAGGCCAGCCGCACCCGCGTGCTGGGCAGACCCGACAGCAGCGGCCACTTCGTCGCGAGCGGCTCCTTCCAATCCAGAATCGCAATCGAGCTGTTTTCCTCGCCGTTCTCGTCGGTGCCGTCGAACAGCGGCAATGTGAGGAACTTCTTGCCCTCACGCGCGGCGGTGATGATCGCTTCGGTGTGCGCCATGGGGAACAGCGTGCCGGCCACCAGAGGCACCGTGCTGTCCTTCGGCGTGGTGTAGTGCACCTCGCCCGGGCCGCCGCGCCGCTGCAGGCTGGCGTCGCCGTCGGTCTGCGAGGTGACCGCGGAATCCGTCAACTGCTTCATGTGAAAGCGCAGCTTCAGGCCGTCCTTGGATTCCCAGGTGGCATAGTCGGACACCATGTGGACGTCCTGGCCGTCGCTGTTGGTCACCGTCATGTCGAGGCGCTGGCGGACCGCCCAGCCGTCGCACGCATCGATCACCTCGTATCCCATGTTGCCGGTTGCCGCAACGATGTCGCCGTCGCGGCCGTTGTCCAGCGTCAGCTTGTACAGCGCGTGATGGGCGGCGAGCGGTGTTGGTGCCGGATTCGGCGCTGCCAGTCCGGCCGCGCCGGCCGGGGGCGTGGAGGCATCCCAGGCGACCAGGAGGAACAAGGCTGCCAGGGCGGCAGGAAGGCGCATGAGGTGTCTCCACTAAGGGCATCAGTCCGCGAGCATAGGTAGGCCTGCCCACCAGCGCCAGCGATCACGCTTTCCGGAGCACGCAAACGGTCAACGGTCCCACGCAAGGATCGCGCACGGCCGATCCTTGGAGCCACGATCGAGACGCAAGATGACGCGGCGCGTGATGGTGGCACCATTGGCTCCCGCGGCGGTGGCGATGACCTCGACCACGCGCATGCCGTTGGCTTCGAACTCGTATGGCAGCACACCGCCTTGTTCCCGTAACAGCATGATCGCACCGCGTGCCACGGGATCGGTGCTCGAACGGCCTGGCCCGTAGGTCGAATAAAGCGTCAAATGCGGCCTGACGCGCGCCACCAGATCCGGCGTCATCCCGAGCACCAGGGCCAGTTCATCGATGCTGCGGAACGGCTGCTCGGGGGGCAGATAGCCTGCACCGGCGGCACGGTATTCCAGCGCCTTCGCCGTTGACTGGCGTAGCCCATTCTGCGTCCGCCAATCGACGATAGCAGCGGCCAACCCGCCGGCGGTCGCCTTGTCAGCACCGACGCCGATCAGCAATGCGCGCAGCAGATCGGCCGACGCAGTGTTCAGGTTGACCTTGTTCGCCTCGTCGGTGACCCGCACCGCGACCGTCCCGCCCGACACCGGGATGTCGTGTGTCGTGCCGTCCGGTTCCCAACGTATCTCCGAGCGATCGAGCAAATGGAAGGCAGCCGCGTAGATCGCACCGTCCGAGCGTGACTCCGGTCCGATGGCGCTACGCAGATTGGCTGCGATCAGCGCCTCGCTGTGGGCGATCGCGATCATCTGCGTGACCAGGAGTGACAGCAACGGCAGGGTCAACAGCACGATCAGCAACGCGAAGCCCCGCTCGCGCCTAACAGCGGGCTCCCGGAGGCTGCTTGGGATCAATTGCCGCTGGGTCACGGAAGCTGCGCGCGGGGGCATTGGGGCAATTGCGCTCAGCCGCCCGCGAGTTCGCGCATCGGCATGGCGACGAAATCGGGCCAGTGGCGCGGATCGGCCGGGGCGAAGACGATGCGGATGCGCACCAGTAATGGCGGGACCGGACTTTGCCAGTCCGCCCGCCAGGGCGCCCTCAGGGCGGCAGATTGGTAGCTGATCTGAATGTGGTCGACCCCGTCCAGCAGCGCCGTATCGACCGGCGACACCCGGACCAACGGCTCGACATGGGGGCTGGGCGCCCAGCGCACCAGCAGCCGGTGCTCGCGGTCGACCAGCAGCATCACTTCGGAACGTTGTTCCCGCGGTGCGCCTGGCGCCGGCATCCGAGTGGTGAAACGCAGCGTCCGGTCGGTGCCAGCGATGTCCGGCATATCGACGCGCCGACCCGGCTCCATTTGTTCAATGAGACCCCGCAACGTGCGGTCGGTCGCGTCAAGTTCGGACGTCGCATCCAATGCACGTCGCTCGCCATCCCACGCCTGGACGCCCAGGTGCACCCCTTGGGTCAACCCGACGATGAGTGTTCCCAGCACCGCCAGGGCGACGAGGATTTCCAGCAAGGTGAAACCAGCCGTGCGGCAAGAGTCTGGGCAGCGGGCGGCGCGCGGCCCCGACTTCTGGCGCGGCATACTCACGGGGTTACCGGCGGTGGCAGTGCGAACCCGAGGCGCTGGGTGTCGATGCGGACCTCGCGGCGCCGATCCCCCGTCTGCCAGGACACGATGACGCTCACGCCGTACAGCGTGGCGCTCGGCTCATCCTTATGCAGGTACCAGTTGACGATCCCTCCGCCGGAACCGGCGACTGACTCCGGCGTCACCCGGACCTCCCAGTCATATGGCCCATCGCTGCCATGCGAGGCCTCCGCGACGGTCGCCATGTTGCGACCGAGCAACGCCAGGTGCGACCGCGCCAAGGTCATCGCCGTTTCATAGTGGCCGGCGTTGCGAACCGTGGCGATCCCGCCTACCGCCGCCGGCAACAGCACGCCGAAGGCCAGGGCCGCAATGACCGATGCGACCAACACCTCCAGCAAGGTGAAGCCGCGCTCATCGCGCATTGGCATTGCCCGACAGGCTGCTCTGCGGCCGAACATGTGCCAGCTATGGCGGAAGCATGCTGCCCGGGCAAGCGAAGCCAGCCCCCGCTTCCCCCCTCTCATCCCGGCGAATTCTCCCTCCGTCATTCCCTGCGAAAGCGAAGTGAAAGCGGGGACCTATGAATCCTGGGTCCTCGTTTTCGCGGAGATGACGGGACGCCGCCGAAGGTCACCGCGTCATCGATGACCCGAGGCGACAGTGCATCGATTCCTTGCGAGTTGTCCGACGCTGCTCCTCGCGAGTTGTGCGACGTTGCTCCTCGCGAGTTGTCCGCCGCTGTCCGACGCTGCTCCTCGCGAGTTGTCCGATGCTGCCGGTATCAGACGCAAAGAACCCGAGGCGAACCCCGGGCTCTTTACTGCCGTCTGCCGCTGCTACGGGGTGAAGCCAATCGGATACACGTTACCGGGCGGATAGGTTGCGCACGTCGCACCGGGCGGGGTCGTCGCCAGCGGTCCCGTGCCGGTGCCCGGCCCGGTATAGGGGAAGGGCAGGGCCGGCGTGGTTCCCGCAGTCGTCACCTGCACATTCTCCTGCTCCGCCCATGGAGCGATCGGAGGCGAGTGCGTGGATGTCAGGTTCACGTTGGTGAAGGTGCCGGTCACGTTCCGCAGTTGAAACATGCCCGCCGACAGCGTGTTCGGTACCGCCGTGGTGACGCCCGAGGTATTCGTCGTGATGCTCACGTTGTTGAGGACCACGTTCAGGATGCAGGATTCCGGCACGCCGCCGATCACTGCCGGCGACGTAGCCCCGGTCGCCGTCATTCCCGAGATGGTGATATTATAGACATTCGGCGTGTACTGCTGGATCGCCTGCGGCGGGTCCCACGTAGAAGGATTCGTGGATTCGGTCGGCGGGCTGGACGCCGGGTAGTAGTCATACACCAGGATCGGCTGTGCGGCGCCAGTCGCAACCACGTTCTGCACGGTGACATCGTGGATACCCGTTGCGTAGTTTCCCCGCGTCCGTCCCGTCTTGATCCGCAAGACCTCCGACAATCCGGAGCCGCTTGCCTTGATGTTCTGGATCCGCACGTTGTAGACGCCGTTCGACGCTTCGCTACCAATCGAGATGCCGTGGCCGCCGGTTATGGTGGCATTGGTAACGGTAATGTCGTGCGACGGCATCTTCGGCAGACCGGCCTCGTTCACGTCGCTGCCCGGGGCTCCCTGCACGCCGGCAACAACATCCGTCGGCAAGCCGGACTTTATCGCCACATCGTCATCGCCGACCTGCTCGTCGACGTTGGAAATGGTCACGTTGCTCGAGCCGACCGGGTCGATACCGTCGGTGTTAGTGCCAATCGAGCCAGCCAGCACGGTGGCGGCGGGGTCGCTGTAGTTCAGCACATGATAGTTGGTTATCGTAACATTGCTGTCGTTGCGCAACACCAGATTCCACATCGGCGAGTCGACCAGCGTGATGCCGTTTATCATCACGTTGGAGCACTGGTAGAATTCCACCAGCCATGGCCGCGCCGGCCCGTTCGATGTCGGAATGTCGGCTTGCGGCGCGTTGTACCACTGGGTCCCGTTGACCGTGGCACCGTTCCCCGGCGTCGGGAACGAGTTGCACGCATGTGGCGACCCTGGGCTCCACCAGCAATTTACCGTGCTGGGCGCCTCAACGTTGTTCACGTAGGACGGGTTAGCGGCGGTTATCGGGCCGGCGGCGAAGCCGTTGATGCCGGTGCCGGCGGGGCGGTTTGTCGTCGTCGATGCAACGTTCCCCTGGCCGTTGATGGTGCCGGTCCCGATGATTCCGGTATCCACCGCCTGGAAGGCGAAGATCAGCGCCTCATACGGCGCGGTCGGCACAAACGGAAAAACGTTTGTACCAGGCATCGGGTAATCGAGGAAGGCGATCGAGTATTGCCCCTCGTCGGTGGTGGCCAGCAAAGTCACCCCGGCGTTGACCTCCAGCAGGACATGGCTCTTCAACTGGATCGGGCCGGTCAGGTAGACGTTCTTGCCGCTCGCCACGGGGCTGAGCGCCACGATGCCGCCGCCCTGCGCGGCACAGGCGTTGATCGCCGTCTGGATCGCGGTGGTGTTCAGGGTTCCATTGTTGGTGCCGACAGTGCCGTCGCCGATCGCACCGTAGGTCAGCGGACTGCACGGATTGCTGGGCGCGCTGGTTGCGGCCCCAGCCTCCGCGGTGCTGAGTGCGAGGCCCAACAAGGCCAGGCCAATGGTGGCAGGCAGATGTATCTTGCGCATGGGATTCTTCCCTTGGACTGGTTTCGCTCCCGAACGATCATGCTGGCCGGCCATGTAGGCCGGGCAAACCGACGCCCGTCTGGCTCATGCCGAAACGTCCGATCCAGCCCGATCACTCTCACCCAGCGTTAAGGTAGCGTTAACATATCGATTGGTCAAGCGATATCGGCTCCAAAGCGATCTGCTTTAGCATGCCTAAACCTGTGCGGTTTCCATATATTCTAACGTGGAATGACACAGCGCAGCCGTTGGCCGCAACCAACGAGGTCGCGCATATCCGGCCATCATCGCGCCTACGCTTGTGGCATGCTGTGCCTCGCTCCGCCGCAATCGTGCGTCGCGCGCCAAAGCAAGCAAGACTCAACGCAAATGGACGCAAATAAGCCCAGATAACGCGAATATGCCTGGGTCCGTCACGATCGTTCACGTTTGACATCGCCCGACCGTTCGCGCCGAGCCGCGCCGCCGCACCACCTCCAGTCCCATTCGCGTTTGTCCGGGCTTATTTGCGTTCATTTGCGTTGAGTCTTGCTTTGGCGCCAGCCGCTCCGGCCGCCACGCGAATTCCGGAAATCACCGCGGCACGCGAGAATTTGCCAGGTTGGCAGTGCAGAGGCTTAACGCCGATCTCCGGGTTCGGCTGATTCGACATAATGCCGCGAACCCAGCGGACACCATCATTCTCTCAAACGCGGAGACCCAGGCCCGACGGTCCCCGCTTTCGCCCGGAGCAAGGTCTCGTACTCCAATGTTAGAACCAGAACATCAATTCTGCGGATGACCGCGGCAAGGCTGCGCTGGCGGCGTGGTCGCCGTTGCGGGAGACGTGTTTGTGATGGCCGGCGTGGTGCCCCCCGTGGCCACGGTCACATTCTCTTGCACCACGAAAGCCGAGTGCCCGCTCGGTGGCCCGCTCCTCACGTTGGTGAAGGTCCCTGTCATGTTCCGCAGTTGGATGCCCGCGTTGCTCCCTTCGATACGCACATTGTCGAGGACGACGTTGCGCACGCAGGCTTCCGGCAGGCCGGCTATGAAGCCTGACTGTGTCGCACCGGTCGCCGTCATGCCCTGGATAGTGACATCATGGATATTCGGCGTCGTCGGCGTCACCGGCCGCGGCGGATCAAATCGAGGCTCCACGCCACCGTCACCGAAGCGGTCGTCGACACCAATCGCCAGCGGCTGCCTGACATCGGTCAGCGTCGCGTCCTGCACCCAGATGTTATAGTCGCCCGTTGCCTGGTTGCCCGCGCTCCGATCCGCCTTGATCTGCAGGCCATGCGTGGTGCCGGTCGCGGTGATGTTCTTGGCAATCACGTTGTACACGCCGTTCGCCGCCTCGCCGCCGACGACGATGCCGTGGCCATTGGAGAAGCGGGAGTTGACGATCTGGATGTCATGGGTCGGCTGTTGCGGCAGACCCACTTCCTTGATGTCATGAGGCGGGTGTTGCGGCAGACCCACTTCGTTTGGGTCGCCGCCGCCCTGACTGGGCATCGGCAAACCGGATTTGAGCGCGACAGAGTCTCCCCCGCTGGCGATGTTGAGAAAGATAAGTGTCGCATCGCTGGAACCGACCACATCGATGCCGTCGGTCTGCGCGACCGGGGAATCCGCTGTCACCGTCACCGAGAGTTCCGACACCGTGATGTACTGGCTGTAGCGCAACACCAGGTTCCACATCGGCGCGTTGGTGAAGCTGACATCGTTCACCGTGACCCCGGTGCACTGATAGAATTCCACCAGCCACGGCCGCGACATCCCGTCGGAGTCCGGACCATCGGCATCAGGTGCGGCATGCCGCGTGGTTCCATCGCCGGTGGCGCCTGGCGTGGGTGGCAGCGTCCACCAACTCGGTCCGCCATCCCGCGCCGGCATGCCGCCTTGGCCATCGATGCTGCCGGGTCCGATGATGCCGGTATCGACCGCCTGATACGCCGAGACCAACGCCTCGCCGGCCTGGAACGGACGGTTGAGGGAGGCGCTGTGATATTTGCCGTGGTCGGTGGTGCCCAGCAGCGTTACGCCCTTGTCGAGTTGCAGCCGGATGTGGTTGGCCAACCGGATCGGACCCGTAACGTAGCGGCCGTTGCCGTTCTCCACGTTGAGGCGCACCACGCCGCCGCCGTAAGTCGCCTCGCATGTGTCGATCGCGGACTGGATCGCCGCAGTGTTGTCAGTGATGCCGTCGCCGACCGCGCCATAGGTCAGCGGGCTGCACTCGGGACCGGCGGCCCGGGCCGCGGCAACACTCGACACCAGCAGCACTAGGCCGATGGCGCCAGCCGGAGGTGACAAACGCATCGGCGGGTCCTCGTTGCATCCGGCGCGGGACAGATCGTCCGGCCGCGCGGCTTGTCAAACGCGAAGAACCCGGGGCGTGCCCCGGGTTCATTCTCGCGTCGTGGCCTGTTAGGGGATCGTACCCAGCGGATAGTTGTTGGTGGCGCAAACCGCGCCCGGCGGGTTGGTCGCCAGCGGCCCCGTTCCGGTGCCCGGCCCGGTGTACGAGAAGGGCAGCGGCGGTGTCGTCCCCGCCGTCGTCACCTGTACGTTCTCTTGCTCTGCCCATGCAGCGATCGGCGGCGAGTGGGTGGAGGTCAGGTTCACGTTGGTGAAGGTGCCGGTCACGTTCCGCAGTTGAA
>Ga0265338_10006718_pt1 | contig 14526 bp, 17 predicted proteins | sample 42126metaG_FD_193579 | JGI IMG/M metagenome (GOLD analysis project Ga0265338, IMG submission 193579) | Rhizosphere microbial communities from Carex aquatilis grown in University of Washington, Seatle, WA, United States - 4-21-26 metaG | ecosystem: Host-associated > Plants > Roots > Rhizosphere... | reverse complement strand
TGAATTGCGTTTTGGCGACATCGTGAGCGTGGACGTGGGTGTGATTTACAACGGTTTTGTAGGCGACACGGCGCGGACGGTGGCGGTGGGCGGTTGCGGCGTACCGGCGCAACGGTTGATGGACGTGACAGAGCGGGCGTTGCATGAGGGCATTGCGGCGGCGGTGCCGGGAAACCGGGTGACGGATATTTCGCGGGCGGTCCAGCAGTATGTCGAAGGCAACGGTTTCAGCGTGGTGCGGGAATTTGTGGGGCATGGCGTGGGGCGTTCGATGCACGAGGAGCCGCAGGTGCCGAATTTTGTGGATCCGAAGAGCAACCAGAAGCTCCGGGCGGGCATGACGCTGGCTATTGAGCCCATGGTGAATGCGGGTCAACCGGGCGTAAAAATCTTGAAAGACGGCTGGACAGTTGTTACTCAAGATGGTTCACTGTCCGCTCATTTTGAGCATACGGTTCTGATAACCGGGGGAGAGCCGGAGATTTTAACATGGCCGGAAACGAAGCCTTCAAAGTTGAAGGTCGCGTGATCGAAGCGAGGCCGAACCGCACTTTTTGTGTGGAATTGGCCAACGGGCACCGGCTGACGGCATTTGTCGCCGGCCGGGCGAAAGAGCGGTTTGCCGGCCTGGTGCCGGGCGACCGGGTGACATTGCAATTAACGCCTTACGATTTGTCGGTGGGGCGGATTGTGACAGGTTGAAACGTGGAACCATTGAATCGGTTCAACAGTTCAACGATTTGGCGATTTAACGATATTTAACAAACATGAAAGTTCGCGCGTCAGTGAAAAAATTGTGTGAGCATTGCAAGATTGTGCGCCGCCGCGGCGTCATTCGCGTGATTTGCACGAACAAACGGCACAAACAGCGGCAAGGTTGATCTAAATTTATGGCACGCATCATTGGTGTGGAAGTTCCGCCGAACAAGCGCATTGACATCGCGCTGCGCTACATTTACGGCATCGGCCCGACCAACGCGCTGGAGATTCTCGAGCGCGCTAACATCGACCGTTCGATCCGCGCAAAGGATCTTACCGAACAACAGCTGTCTCAGATTGTTCATGCCATCCAGGAGGGCAAATACATCATCGAAGGTGATTTGCGCCGCGAGATCGGCATGAACCTCAAGCGGTTGCAGGGCATCAAATGCTATCGCGGCGTCCGGCATGTGCGCGGATTGCCCGTGCGCGGTCAGCGCACGCAGACCAACGCCCGCACGCGGAAGGGCCCGCGCAAGACCGTCGGCGTGCAGCGCAACCCGAACGCCAAGACCGGCATTCACTAGGAATAAATAGATTGTATGTCTGAAGAAAAAAAGAAACCGGCTCCCAAAAAAAAGGAGACCAAGCCTGAGGCCGAACAAGCCGCCCCGGTCGAAAAGACCGCCAAGGCTGCGGCCAAACCGGCGGAGGAAAAACCCGCGAAGAAGGGTGCGCCGGGCGGGGAAACTCCCGCGGCGGCCAAGCCCGCGGATGCCGGCGCCAAACCGGCGGACGCAGCTGCCGCCAAACCCGCGGATGGCGCGGTGGTTCCGGCGGCACCGACCGCGGCAGAACTCCTGGGCGAGGACGCCGGTGCCAAGAAGATCATCAAGGCCAAGCATGCCAAGAACATCACCACCGGCATTGCCAACATCCTGGCTACGTTCAACAACACCCAGGTCAGCATTACCGACGTGCACGGGAATCTCATCGGCTGGTCCACGGCCGGGCGGGTGGGATTCAAAGGTTCACGCAAAAGCACCGCCTATGCCGCGCAACAGGTGGCGCAGGATGCCGCGCGCCAGGCGATGGCCCACGGCATGAAGGAAGTGGAAGTGCGCGTCAAGGGCCCCGGGTCCGGTCGCGAGTCCGCCATTCGCGCCTTGCAGGCCATCGGATTGGAAATCAGCGCCATCTAGGACGTGACCCCCGTGCCGCATAACGGCTGCCGCCCCCGTAAAAAGCGTCGCGTCTAGCCAGCAACTCTCAACTTTAAACCATCAACTAAACCATGGCTCGTTACACAGGTCCTCGCGTTCGCATCAGCCGCCGGTTCGGCCTGCCGATTTTCGGCCCGTCGAAATATCTGGAACGTCGCAACTACGGTCCCGGCGTTCACGGTCCGAAATCGCGGCGCAAGCATACCGATTACGGTCTCGGCTTGATCGAGAAACAAAAGCTGCGTTATTACTATGGGCTGATGGAACGCCAGTTCCGCGGCGTTTATGAGACGGCCTTGAAACGCCGCGGCGTCACCGGTGAAACGATGTTGCAGATTCTGGAGACGCGCCTCGACAACGTGGTTTTTCACCTCGGTCTGGCCAACACCCGCGCCGCCGCGCGCCAGATGGTCTCGCACGGCCATATCACGGTGAACGGACGCAAGGTGAACGTGCCGTCCTATAGCTTGCGGGTGAACGACGTCATCGTGGTGAAAAATTCCAACGTCTCGCGCCAGCTGGCCACCAAGAACATGGAAACCGCCACGAGCCGCTCGGTGCCGGACTGGATGTCTTTGAACAAGGAAGAATTCAAGGGCACGGTCATGCGCATCCCGACGCGCGACGAAATCCAGCCGATTGCCAACGAGCAAGCGGTGGTCGAATTTTATTCCCGTTAAGCAAAACCAAAAACCTAACAATTATACGGACTTGACCGGCAATACGGGAATAAACCGCCGGCCAGGTCAGATTAAAATTGTTGAAAGGAAACCATGCCAGTACGTCTAGGACGTTTCGAAATGCCCAAGCGCCTGCAGAAGGATGAACCCAGCGCTACGCCCACCTATTCCAAATTCATCGCCGACCCGTTTGAAACCGGCTATGGCCACACCGTCGGCAATTCGCTGCGCCGCGTGTTGCTGTCCTCGCTCGAGGGTGCCGCCATCACCTCGTTGAAGGTGGACGGCGCGATGCACGAGTTTGCCACCATTGAAGGCGTGGTGGAGGACGTGACCGACATCGTCCTGAACCTGAAAAAGGTCAAGTTCAAGGCCCACACCCGCGACGAGCAGGTGTTGATGCTTTCCGTGAACAAGGAAGGCCCCGTCACCGCCGCCGACATCCAGGTCAACCAGAATGTCGAGCTGGTCAATCCTGACCAGTTGATCTGCACGCTCGACAAGAAGAAAAAATTTGAGATGGAGCTGACCGTGAAAATCGGCCGCGGCTTCTGCCCGAGCGACGAAAACAAAAAACCCGGCCAGGCCATCGGGGTCGTGGCCATCGACTCGCTGTTTTCGCCGGTTACCCGCGTGCGCTACGCCATCGAGGCTGCCCGCGTCGGCAACCGCACGGATTATGACCGGCTGATCCTGGAAGTCTGGACGGACGGGCGCCTGTCGCCCGACGACGCGCTGACGCAGGCTTCGGCGATTTTGCAGCATCACCTGGACGTGTTTGTCGGTTACGACAAGAACGCCGTGGAATTTGAGGAAGCCGCGGACAAGCAGGACGAGGAGAAGTCGAAGATGAAGAAGCTCCTCAACATGAGCGTGAACGAGATCGAATTGAGCGTCCGCGCGGCGAATTGCTTGAACAACGCGAACATCACCAGCGTCGGCCAGCTGGCGATGAAGACCGAGCAGGAGATGCTCAAGTACCGCAATTTCGGCAAGAAATCGCTGAACGAAATCAAAGACAAACTCCAGGCCCTGGGCCTGTCCCTCGGCATGAATTTCGAGCCCGGCCTGCTCGACGCGCCGAAAGAAGAGCCGAAGCCGGAGTAAGGAGCAGTTATGAGACATTTGAAACGAACGGCCAAACTGGGCCGCACCTCCACGCACCGCAACGCGATGCTGGCGAACCTGGTTTGCAGCCTCATCATGCACAAGCGCGTGACTACGACGCTCGCGAAGGCCAAGGCCGCGCGTTCCGTCGCGGAAAAAATCGTCACCCTGGGCAAGCGTGCCACCCTGCAATCGCGCCGGCTGGCGGCCGCGCGCCTGCACACCCGCGGCCCCGCGGAGCAGCTCACCAAGGACGAACGCCAGAAATGGCGGCAGAACCAGGACGTGCTGCGGATTCTGTTTGAGGACATTGCGCCCGCGTTCAAGGAACGCAACGGAGGTTACACTCGCATCGTCAGAATGGAACAACGCCCGGGCGATTCCGCCCAGAAGGCGATCCTGGAGTGGGTGGATTACGCGCCGCCGGCGCCGGAAGCGGAAGAAACCGCTCCTGGGACCGAGGCGAAAACCCCGGAACCGGCCAAGGAATCAACCGCCAAGGCCTGACCCGGAAGCCCGAAACAATTCAAAGCCCGCTCGATGGAGCGGGCTTTTTGCTTGGGATGAGAAATATCGAATATCCAACGTCGAATTATTTAAAGCGCGTCACCTTCGATCAGCGGCAACTCAAATGGGCGCGCTGCGGCAACGGGATCCGGATGGTGGAATGATGGGAGACCGGTGCGAATCGCAAGCGGGCAAGGATCAGACGGATTTTACCAGGGCCTTGCGGAGGGCGGTGAGCAATCGGGTGAGCGAGACTGGCTGGGCATCTTTGGGCCAGGGGATGCCATTCATCCTGACTCAGAACTGGCGGGAAGAGGAAAAAGGGACGCGAACGAGCTGGATTTTGAATTTTTGGTTCCGATGAAAATCCTTGATAGAAATTCACAGGTCTGATTTCATAAACTCGTGATAACAGTTAGACTTACAAAAGTCATCCGTGCACGACGTCGTGCATGGGGTGAAGGTTAATAATAGTGTTAGGCGTCCCGACTATGCTAGGTTGCAATTTCACAGCCACGGGTTCGGACTTCGATGTTGACGCATTCTTGATCTCGTCACCGTGGCGCGAGCTTGCCGAACCATTTCGTCGAGGCGAGCCGACCAGATCTGCCGTTATTCGAGCTTACACGTTTTCCGGTTTTCAGATTCATATTTCCGATTCCGACGAGGACGAGTTGGAGCCGCAGATTCAGAATTCACTTGAGTTTCTCCGTGTGGCGGGCGCAGAGCTAGAGCGGTTGGCAGCTTTCCCCGGCGTCACGAAGATGGAGTTTAGTATCGGTTTGTTTTGGCGGGAGGATACACTTTCTCAGCATCACACACTCCCACCAGAGTTTATGCGTCTCGCTGGCGAGCATGGTGTGACGGTTTCACTTTGCATTTATGGAGTACATCAGTCAGTTGAGACAGACGCCTAACCAATCGCTGCAGGCAATGCGGGATGGCGGTTCCAGTTCCGCTTCGCGGTTGACGCTGGTTGGTCCCGCGTGCCTGAGCTGGGCGTTCGGCTGAACATTATAACATCCTCCGAATCTGACTTTTGTATTTTAGATTAAAATGATCAAACACATTTGTATTATTCCAACAGTCGTTTTGGTGGTATTGGCATCAGGATGCTCCACGCTTGGTCATATAGATCCAGCAACTGGGCGAATAACGTCACGGTCGCACTATATGCGTGTCGGCGCGACGATCTTGAAAAGCGACCATATCAAGCTAGAAAGGTATCGATCTTTCATATATATGCCCAACGGTCTAATAATTCAGGACCCCAATGAAATAACAGGACATTTTGATCGGGTTGTAAAAAGCTATGAGGAACTGGAGCAGCTGTTAGTTCAAGAGGGGAAAAGTAATATAGTATCCGGCGTTTTTGACCTTCTAGCGTGGAAAAAGATAGCTGACAGCTATAAGCCATTCCTGGTCTTGAAAGAGGATGTCCGCTCTGAAGGAATACATGAATTTATTCAGCTGCGAGTTGTGCAGGCAGATACTGCAGACTACGTGTTTGTCGCTGAAATAGAGTTATCTAATGATGAAAGCCTATCCGGAGGATTTGATTCGGCAGCCTATTATCCTCTATATAATGCATTTTTGGAATGGCTGAAGCAGAATCAATAAAAGGGGGCGAGTTCAACCTTGAAGTGCAACAAAACATGATTGCAGCCCGCGTCAGTCTCCGTGGCGGTGCCTGAGTTCTGGACGTTAGGCGTATTTAGCGCCTCGCCAATTTAACCAAATAACAAAAAGGAACAGAACATTATGACAAATATCACTCGTAAATTCGCAATCTGCGCGGCCTTGTTTTTCGTGTGTCTACTGCCCGTTGAAGCACTAGCACAGGATAATCATGGCCATCACCGGCTCTTTAGCCAGGGCCATCATCATTCCGGAGTTATTGGGCAGGTAGAACAGGTTCCTGGTCCATGGATGATAGCGATTGATTCGGTGGATGGTAGGCTCATTACCGCTATTCAGGCGGATGACAGTGGGCTTTTCGGGGTGGACTTAAAGCCTGGCACTTATGTGTTGACGCCAATATTTATACCTGGTGTTGGAACCCTGCCGGGAAAGTCGGCGACCGTCACTGTGAAAAAGAGTGAATTCGCAATTGTCGAATTGTTTATTTACTAACGATGAGTCGATTTGACGAATTACACACGCCCAACAAAGCGCTGCAGGCAACAGGTGCTGCGCGTTCAGATTTGGACGGCGAGGAAGATTCGCTGCGCCTCGGCTTCGTCGTGGCGTCGTTTCCAGCGCCTGTGCCTGAGCTTGGACGTCAGGCCGACCTGTCCAGCTATGAAAAAGATCTTTAGTTCTCCGATCATCGGTGGGATTCCTCAACTCAGAAACATGCTGGAGAGTGCCGGGATTGCATGCATAGTACGCAACGAAATATCTGCCGGGCTCTCGCCTGAGGTGCCAGTGGCTGAAAGCACGCCGGAACTTTGGATTCAAGATGATCACCGACTGGCGGAGGCGCTGCAAATCAAGGCCGATTTCCAATCTTCTGCGACGGTAGTTGGAAAAGATTGGCGCTGCCAGAAGTGCGGCGAGATATCCGATCCGCAGTTCACCTCGTGTTGGAATTGTGGCGCCAGCAGAGCAGCACAGATTCCAGTGGAATGGGTACAACGCGAGGAGGCAGCGCCAGCGTCCGATCAGAAGCAGATTCTTGAGGAAGCAGAAGGGGGGACGCCATGTGTTGCTTGTGAAAAGCGCATCGCGGTTGGTTCAAAGTTTTGCCCACTCTGCGGATGGACACAACCATGAGAGTTCTCATGACACTGCAGCTTCCTATGCGGGTCCGGATGTCAATTGTCAGGTGAATGGTTTTGATTCACCTCAGCAGAAACAAAATCATCCCCAGGACGACGAGCAATGCTGCCACCCACCAGAACCAGGCCAGGCCGTGCGGCTTGACCGGTTCCGGGCCGAATTCCTTTTTTACGAATTCAGCATGGTCGAAATCTTCATCCGGCAGGCCGAGTTGGCTGGCGTAGGCGGTTTCGGACCAGCCGGTCTGTTCATCCGAACCGCATTCGGGACAGGCCTTGGCGTCCGGCGGCACATCCGCGCCGCAGTTGGGACAGGTCTTCGGGGGCATTTATGATTTACGATTGATGATTTATGATTTTGAAAAATGCACCGGTGATTTCAATGGCTCTGAGCCAATCGTAAATCGTAAATCATAAATCAAAAATATTTCACCCGCTCGCGCCGGCGTATTCCTCGTCGGTCACCAGGTCGAGTCCCATGAGGATGTAATCGTGGTTGATGGCCTGCATGTCCTTGACGTAATTTTCCAGGCGCAACAGCTGGCTGAACCCGAGCAGGGCAAACATTTTGATCGCCGCCTCCTGTTCGCCGATGAATTCCGCCTCAACCTTTTCCAGGCTGACCTGCCGTGCGATCTCGACGATCTGGCCGATGAGCGCCCGCGCCAGGCCGCGGCCGCGAAATTTGGGATGCACGAGCACGCTGACCCGGCCCACATGCCGTTTCCAGCCGCCCAGTTGCTGGTGCAACGTGGCGACGCCGACAATCTTGCCATCCAGCAGCCCCAGCAGCGGCAGGTTGCGTCCGTAATCGATGTTCCGGCACCAATCGCGGATGGTCTCAATCTCGGCGACGCGATGCTTGATGAACATCCGTTCCTCTTCGGGGATGCTGAGAAACAGACCGTGGAATTCCTTTTCATCCTCCCGGCGCAACGGGCGCAGGTTCGCCTTGGTGCCGTCCTTGAGGGCGGCAACTTTAGGGAACTGCTGGAGTTCAAGTTCAATGCTGAATGACATGCTTCCTCTCCATTTCCACGCCAATCTGCCTCAACAACCCGAAAACGCAAGACTCAATCCACTCGTAGTTTAGACCCGGCGGGGCGAGGCTGCTGACGAGCCGGCCCGCGAGGATGCTCGCCCCACCAAATCGCAAACTGTACCGCCATTCACAATCCGCTTTTACAGCGGTTCGCCGGCGATGCCGTCGGCGTGTTTCCGCAAACGCCCGTCGATGCGGGCCGGGTCCAGACTCCAGCGCGCCGCCAGCAACGGGACCTTGGCGACGTTGGCTGCCATCCATTCCGCTGCGGCCCAGGAATCGGCGGCCGGATGTTCGCTGTAACCGAAACATTTCATGCTCAAATCCATTTCCCCCGCCGTTTTGACGCCCTGGTTCCATACCGTCTCGGACGCCCAGGCATACGCGCGTTTGACGACGCCGTTTTCCAGGCGCACCCAGGCGTGATGTTGCAGGACCCGTTCCGCCTGGAAAAATTGCACGTGCCCGAGCTTGCGGCTGAGCCGGGTCAGGAAGCGGAAACATTCGTCCGCGTCGTTGCCCGGGTCCGGCAGGCCGGAGCCGGTGACAATGATCCAGCCGTTGACCGGCGGGCCGATGAAAAACCTGTGACCGCCGGCCAGACCTTCTCCCCACGGACAGGGCGCAAAATGGTCCAGGCCTAGCGCGGCCCGGACAGCCTGGGGACTTTGGGACCGGATGGCCATCCAGCTGGCCGGGCGGGGCGCGAGGGTCAATTTGAACACGGGGAATTCCGGCCAGTGACGAATCAGGGGTTTGATTGGGCGTGCCCGCCGTTGCAGCGCGATGATCCAAGCCAGCATGGTTGCGCCTATGCCGAGCACAAAACCCAGCAACAGCAGCAACACCACTGGAATCAAGTTCTCCTGACTCACACGCTGAATTTACGCCCCCCCCGCCCGGGTTCAACCAAAATCTCGCGGACAAATCCAGCCCGGCCGGGCCGCCACCCGGCCGGCAGGATTTGGAGTGCGGTGGCTTGTCATCCGTCCCGCAATGCGGGACGCTGACATGTCGGGGCACTCCAAGGTCATTACAAGGCTGCCAGCCAATCGAGATACTCTTTGTTCCCTGCGCTCAACGGCAGGACGAGGAATTCCGGCGTCTCGTAAGGATGTCGGGCCAGGACCAGTTTTTCCAGCGCTGCCAGTCTGGATTTCCGGGTTTTCAAGACCAGCAGGACCTCCGCGCCGGATTCGATTTTCCCCCGCCACCGGTACTGCGATTCGATTTTTGGAATAATGTTCGCACACGCAATCAGCCGCGCTGTCAACGCGGCCCGGGCCAATGCGCGGGCGAAGGTTAAATCCGGCGCCGTGACCAGGACAACGACGAATCCGGCGGCCGTTTTCATTTCGGGCTGTTCTGTCCCTCCAGGGCGTGGATTTTTTGATCCAGTTCTGCCGCGCGCGTTTCTGCTTCCGGCAAGGGCAGGCCCCGCTTGTGGCCCGGATACAAATGGCCGGCTTCCGTGAGCCAGGCATCGCGCAGGATGTGTTGCTGCTCGCGGACCAGCGCCATCAGGTCCTTGCTTCGCTGACTGGTCAACATCAGTTCGGTGCTGTCCATTTGCCCGATTTCCTTTGGAGCGCCCCAATGCAGCAGGATTTCCCGCGCGATCAGCCAGTTTCCGGCGTCATTCGGATGGATGCCGTCGCGGGTCAGGTTGTACGTCGGGTCGGTTTTGCGGTGTTCGGCGACCGATTGAATCATTGCCCCATGGACATCCACCACGTCCAAGCCCTGCCGGCGCTGTTCCACCATCCACTTCGAGTAACGGTCCAGCACGTTGTCATAGGCGGGGTCAAACGGGGTCATTCCTTTTGGGGCCGAGTCCAGGACCTTGGTTTTGAGGGTGGGGTAATCGAACAAGGGAGACGTGACGTGAAGGATTTTTGCGCCGGATTTCACCACGGTTTCATGCAGCCAGGAGGCGCCGTCCTGGAACTTTTTGAAATAGGCCTCATCGAACGGCTGATAAATCCCGTCGTTCATTCCATAACAGGTGACTACCAGGTCCGGCTTGGTTTTTTCCAGGATGGCCGCCAGCCGGGAATGCAGGTCCGGACGGGGAAACTTGTCCCTGGCAAACCCCGGCTCTGACAACCCGGAGACCGTTTCACTGGACTGGCCGACATTGATGAATTCCACCTTGGTGCCGGGATAGCGCAGCAACAGGCAGGTCTCGATATCATCCACGTACTCGCCGTCAAAAGTGATACTGTCGCCGACGAAAACAACGCGATGATATTGTTCCAGCCCGGGCAGTCTGTCCGCCGCCACGGCTCGCACCGCCAGGCCGGCCACCATTCCCAGCACCAGCCAAAAAACAAAGCGGGCGGGACGGGTCAGGATTTTGATGGCCAACGGTTTTCGCATTAAACGATGAAACCAGAATTTCCTGATCGAATCAATCGTGAAGCCTTGTGAAAACTGCCAAAGGCATCAGGCGGTCAGTAAGCGGCATCATCCATAAGCGGAATGTGAATAAGTAACCTTTGACGGATCAGGGGGCCTGTGGTTTACATCTCACGACTATCAAATCAGAAGTATGAAAAAGCTCATTGTATTTATCACGGTGTTGACTGCACTCCAGTTCGTGAAGGCCGATACCCTCGCAAAATGGACATTTGATGCGAGTCCTCCCGGCGGAAACTTTGCGCCGGGAGTCTGGTTGACCAATGTCACGGCGGAAACCGGCAGCGGGACTGCGTCCGCCCGTCATAGTGGGTTTACCGGTTATGCCGGCGTTCTGGAAAGCGGAAACGGCTCGGCTGGCAGCTTTGCAGCCACCAATGGCTGGGCAGTCGGTGATTTTTACCAGTTTGCCGTCAGCACGGCTGGCTATCAAGATGTCCAAATTTCGTTCGACCAGGCCGGCAGTCTCACCGGGCCGAAGTTTTTTTCCCTTGAATACAGCACCGATGGAAATTCGTTTACCCAATTCGGGAGTGATTACGCGGTCAAGCTCGGCAATTGGCGTACCTCAGCTGTCAGCACCACCAATTCATACAATTTTGATTTGAGTTCGGTCGCCGCCATTAATGGCCAATCCACAGTTTATTTCCGGCTGGTGGATGATTCCACAACCTCGATCGTCGGCGGCACTGTGACTGGCTTTGAAGATGACCGGGTCGACAATTTTCTCATTTCCGCCCAGGTGGTACCGGAGCCATCCATAACGGCTCTGGCTCTGGCCGGCGGCGCTTGGGCCGCATTGGTCATTAAGCGTAAACGCCGCCTGAGTTGAGATCGCAACTCAAAATCAGTTTTATTCCCCGCCGGTTTTCTGCTCTAGTCAAGGCATGGACGCCACACTGCCGCCATTGACCCCGGGCACGCTTTACCTCGTTGCCACGCCTATCGGCAACCTCGAGGACATTACTTTACGCGCCCTCCGCGTGTTGCGCGAATGCGACATCGTCGCCGCCGAGGACACCCGGCACTCGGGACAATTGCTGAAACATTTCGGAATCTCCCGGCCGCTGCTGAGCTATTTCCAGTTCAATGAAGCCAAACGCAGCGAGGAAATCATCGAACGCCTCAAACGCGGTGAAAAAGTGGCGTTGGTCACTGATGCCGGCAGCCCTGGTATCAGCGACCCGGGCGAACGGGTGGTGAAAGCGGCGCTGGCCGCGGGCTTGCGCGTCGAAACGGTGCCGGGCTCCTGTGCCCTGGTTGCGGCGCTTACCGCGAGCGGCCTGCCGACGGATGAATTCCACTTTGTGGGTTTCCTGCCGCACAAATCCGGTCAGCGCCGCAACCAGTTGGAATCGCTCAAGCCGGTTCCCGGCACATTGGTATTTTATGAGTCACCGTATCGCATCGAAAAGCTGCTGGGCGAGCTGGGCCAGGTATTTCCGGAACGCGAAGTGGTGCTGGCGCGTGAACTGACGAAGAAGTTCGAGGAGTTCCTGCGCGGCAAACCGGCGCAGCTTTTGGAAATCGTGAAGAAACGGACTTTGAAGGGCGAATTTGTCGTGCTGGTTGCAGCGGTCTGACTGAATTTACGATATTGGATTTACGACACCGACTCTGTCGCGTGCTCGCGATTTATCGGAGTTTACGAGTCCCTCCGCCTTCGCGCCGGTCACGTAAATCGTATATCGTAAATCGAAAATGAGGAGGGAAATCGGTTTGAATTCCAGTCCCGGCACAGGCAAATTGCCCGTTCATGAAACACTTTTTTATTGCGGGTTGCCTTTTTATCGCGTTCGTCGCCCGGGCTGCGGATTCCCCGCTATATCATGACGGTTGGATTGACCTGGATAAGGACGGCAGGATGGATATTTATGAGAACCCGGCCCTGCCGGTTCCGGAGCGCGTTTATGATTTGATGGAGCGGATGACGTTGGACGAAAAAATCGGCCAGCTCTGGCAGGGACACATGGAGAAAGATTCGGACGTAAAATTTGCCGATCGTCTGCAAGGCGGGACGGTTGGCTCCTTTCTCGATGGTTCCGTATTGATCGAGACGCCGGTGATGCGAAACAAGCTGCAGCATATCACCGTCGAAAAAAGCCGGTTGGGCATCCCGGTGATCTTCGGCCATGACGTCATTCACGGTTTCCGCACCGTCTTCCCCATCCCGCTGGCACAAGCCTGCGCCTGGGAACCGGGGTTGTTTGGGCGCACGGAAACGATTGCAGCGCGTGAGGCGGCGGCAGCGGGCATCGACTGGACATTCGCACCGATGGTGGACCTGGCGCGCGACCCGCGCTGGGGCCGCATTGCCGAGGGCTTTGGCGAGGACCCGTACCTTGGCGCGCTGGACGCGGCGGCCTGCGTGCACGGGTTTCAAGGGACTAACATTGCAAATCCCGACCGGGTGGCGGCTTGCCTGAAGCATTACGTCGGTTACGGCGCGGCGGAGGGCGGACGCGATTACAACACCACGGAAATTTCCGAATATACCTTGCGCAATTTCTACTTGCCCCAGTTCAAGGCCGGCGTGGATGCGGGCGCCTGGACGGTGATGAGCGCGTTCAATTGTCTGTCCGGAATGCCCGCCAGCGGCAACCGCCATACGCTGAGCGAAATCCTCCGGGATGAATGGCATTTCCCCGGGTTCGTCATCAGCGATTGGGAATCGGTCGGGGAACTGGTCAATCACGGCGTGGCGGCGAACGGAGTCGAGGCCGCCCGGCTGGGAATCACGGCGGGCGTGGATATGGAAATGGTTTCGACCAATTATATCAGCACGTTGAAAGACCAGGTGGAGCAGGGGACGGTGCCGGAATCCGTGGTAGACGAGGCGACGCGGCGGGTCCTCACGGTGAAATTTGCCAAAGGCCTTTTTGAACATCCGTATGTGGACGAAGCCCGCTGCCAGACGGCGTATCTGCGGCCGGACGCGCTGGCGCTGGCGCGCGAGGCGGCGGCCAAATCATGCGTTTTGCTGAAAAACGAAAACCACGCGCTGCCAATTTCAAAACAGACAAAAACGCTCGCGCTGATCGGGCCGTTGGCCGAAGACTCGGAGGAGCTCGTGGGTTGCTGGGCTTCGCGTGCCCATGCCGCCGATGTCGTTCCGCTTGTGGTCGGGATGCGGGAGAAGCTTTCGGCGGACGCGCAACTGACCGTCGCGCGCGGCTGTCCGATCACTGAGCCGGGCGCCGTCAAAGTCCGGCGGCATATTGAAGATTCTTCGCCCATCGTCGAACAGGCCGGAACGAACGAAATTGCCGAAGCCGTCAAGGTGGCGAAAGCGGCGGATGTGGTGGTGCTGGCGCTGGGCGAACCCCGCGACTGGAGCGGCGAATCGTCCACCCGCAGCGACCTCGGCGTGACGGGCCGGCAGCAGGAGCTCTTTGACGCCGTCGCGGCAACGGGCAAGCCGGTGATCGTCATACTGTTCAACGGCCGGCCGCTGGCGATACCGCGGATTGAGGAAAAAGCGGCGGCCATCCTGGAAGCGTGGCATCCGGGTGTGCAGGGCGGGAACGGCGTGGCGGATGTGGTGTTCGGCGACGTTGACCCGGCCGGCCGGCTGACGACGACCTTTCCGCGCAGCGTCGGCCAGGTGCCGTTTCATTACAACCATTACAACACCGGGCGTCCCGGTTTCGGCGAATACAAGGGCAACTATGTGGATGCACCGACCACGCCGCTGTATCCCTTCGGCTACGGCCTGACGTACACCACGGTTGAGTACGGCCCGGTGACGCTGAGCTCGGCGACGATGAAAGCCGGAGAAATCCTCACGGCGAAAGTGAACTTAAAAAACACCGGCAAGCGGGCTGGAACAGAAGTCGCGCAACTTTACGTGCGTGATGTTGCGGCCACCGCCGGGCCGCGCCCGGTGCGGGAATTGAAGGGGTTCCAGAAAGTGCTGCTACAGCCGGGCGAATCGCGGGTCCTGAGCTTTGCCCTGTCGGACCCGGAGCTGGGTTACTACGATACGAAGGGCAACTGGCTGGTGGAACCGGGCAAATTCCAGGTCTGGATCGCGCCCAATTCCACCGCCGGCGCCCCGGTGGATTTTGAAT